>ERZ889078.819-NODE-819-length-26663-cov-19.108201_pt1 | contig 26663 bp, 29 predicted proteins | sample MGYA00521266_ERZ889078 | MGnify/ENA primary metagenome ERZ889078 (study PRJEB32303, sample SAMEA104408618) | aquatic metagenome | biome: Brackish water; feature: Pelagic; material: water | place: Baltic Sea | collected 2014-06-16T06:34:00 | depth 76,534 m ...
ATTAAAAAAGAATTTTTTTAAGAACCCAGAAATCATAACAAATTTCTGATGTTATTAAAAAAGAATTTTTTTAAGAACCCAGAAATCATAACAAATTTCTGATGTTATCAATATTTTTTGCAACATCTTCGCCTTTCTTTGTAAGAGTTAGAACTTTTAATCGTCCTTGTTTTTCAAAGTTGACAAGACCTGCTTTATTCATTTCTTGAAGGATTTTAACAACATGACTATAAGTACAATCAACGATTTTTGCTAAAGAAGATGCATAAATTTCATTAGTCTTATTTAATAAAGTTACCAACATCATCGCAGGCTTTTCTCTAAAGAAAATATTGAATACTTTTTTGTTTTTCATCACCGTACAAACCCCATTAATATATTGAACAATAGTATATTTAAATATTTATCTGTTGGATTATATACTTTCCATAATACACATATAAACGTATATGTTAGAAATAGAATACCATATATAAATGTTTCGTTTTAATAGACGAGAGAATTCAAATAAATTGGATGACATATTAAAAAATAAAAACTGCCGAGGAGGGGATTTGAACCCCCGACATCCACGTTGCACCAACTTGATAATCATTGACAAGAGTTTGTCTCATCGCTCAAGAGTTTATGAGCGTGGCGCTCTAACCGGTCTAAACTACCTCGGCATTCATCAAACAAAAAAAAGAATTTCTATAAAAATTTAACTATTTCATCCCTTGTTTTATCTATCTCGCCTTTACGATATTCCTTATTTGGCCAAGAACTTAAACCATCCTTTTCAAATCGAGGAATAATATGAAAATGTGCATGATGAATTACTTGGCCAGAAGCTTTACCATTATTCATACCAAGGTTAAAACCATCAGCTTTAGTCGCTCTCATAACAGCATCAGCAACTTTTTTTAAGACTTCCATTAAATCAGTTTCTTGAATTTTAGGAAAATCTAATAAATTTTTACAATGAGTTTTTGGAATAACTAAGGTATGACCTCTATTAATAGGATATAAATCTAAGAATGCAAAGAATTCATCATCTTCATAAATTTTTGAACAAGGAATCTTTCCACTAACAATATTACAAAATAAACAAGCAGTCATTTTAAGCTCCAATCTTTTTTAAGAAATCAATTAATTCATCTAAATCATTAATTTTATCATCAAACTCTCTTCGTCCACGTCTATCAACAAGGATTCCCCGAACACCTGCGTTCTGAGCACCACCCATATCAGACTCCATTGAATCTCCAACCATCAATACTTCTTCTGGTTTTAATTTTACTTTTTTCAAAGCAGCTTCAAACATTTTCTTATCAGTTTTTAGAAGACCAGTATCATAAGAAAAAATAGTTGCATCAAAATATTGCGAAAGATCGAATTTCTCAAGAAGCTGAGGAACAGATAATGAATCAGTATGTGACATTAAAATTAATTTGTATTTCTTTTTTAAAGTCTTTAAAAGTTCTTCAGTTTCAGGAAATGGTTTACAAAGAAAAGTGTTCTTATTCCACATCCCAACTAAATTATCATAAACAAATTTTGGAGGATTGATACCAAAATCTTTAGTTACATTTTCAAATGCTTCATACAAAGTTTTGAAATCTTTTGTCATAAAAGACTTCTCGAACTGAACAATGTAATCTGAAAATTCTAAGTTTAATCTAAGAATTCTTTTTGCTTGTCTAACTGGTGAAGGAAATACGCCGTTTTCAACTATCGTACCCCAGAAATCAAATATAATGCCTTTTATTTTAGGTTCAGTTTTTTTAGTTACCATTCATTAATCGCCCCTCTTTTCTAGATAAAGAACTCTTCCTTTTTAAATATTATCATTCATCGAGTAAGAAATTCACCAAGTTTTCTGGCTGCAATTGCTCTGTGTGAAATCTTGTTCTTTTCTTCCCTGGACATGAAACACATTGGTTCATCGTAACCAACAGGTTTGAAAAACCTCTCATAAGCAAGAACATCCTTATCCATTCCTTGAATCTCTTCAAGCATGCTTCCTTCAAGTCTGCCTTCGAATAAAACAGGTTCTTTACCAGGTTCACAATACCCAATAACAACTAAGAAATAAGCTTCTCGATTTTTTCCTTCTAAGAGTTTTAATAAACCTTCATAACCAATTGCTTGAAAAATTCTTTTAGTAATAACGCCAGGAAAATTATTATAAACTTTGAAGAAAATTCCTGTGTCTTCAACAATCAAGGTTTTGTTTAGTTTGTTAGCTAACTCTTTAGCAGCTTTCAAAGCAATCTCTTGAGTCGTATCATCAGTATCTTCAAAATAATCCATTGGTATCTGTTCAATTTCAACATCAAATTCTTTTAGAACTTCGCCTACTTCAGCTACTTTGTGCTTGTTTTGTGTTACAAAATATAATTTTTTCATTAATTAGATGCAACTAAGAATCCTTTAAAAAGTTTATTAAAAAATATTTGATTAAAAAATATGGACTCGCCGGGACTTTCATTACGTTGGGCTTTATGCCCGACACCGTGGGTACGGCGGAAAACGTACTTTTGAACCCGGGATCACCCGATTGCCAACCGGGCATTCTACCAGACTGAACTACAAGCCCATAATGAAATCAAGTTTTGTTATTTTGTTTAAATATTTTGTGAAGCTTTATAAATAAATCGTAATTTTAAAGTGACAAAAATGGCATTAGATGTATTGGCTTATGTATTAGCAGGAGGAAAAGGAACAAGACTAGCTCCACTAACTAGAGATAGAGGTAAACCTGCAGTTCCTATTGGAAGCATACATAGAGTAATAGATTTTCCGTTAAGTAATTTATATAATTCTGCTATTAGAAAAGTTGCAGTATTAACCCAATATGAATTTTTCTCAACACACGAACATATTAAACATGGATGGGATAGACGATTTGGTATTGGACGAAAAGAGTTTATAACAACAGTATCAGCAATGCAAAGAGAAAAAGAAGATGGTTGGTTTGAAGGAACAGCAGATGCAGTTATGAAAAACGATCGTTTTATTCAAGAAAATAAAGAACTTGATTTAGTAAATATTATTGGCGGAGATCATATATATTTCATGGATTATTCTCAAATGAATGATTTTCATATGGACAACTCAGCAGACTTAACAATTTCTGCAATTCCTGTTAAAAGAGAACTTGCAGCAGGCAATTATGGAGTTCTAGTCGTTGATAAAAAAGGACAATTAATCGGATGGGAAGAAAAACCAGAAAACCCAACACCAATGCCCGGAAATGAAGAATATTGTCTTGCTTCAATGGGCAACTACGCATTTAATCCAAAACAACTATTAGTAGAGTTTGCAATTGATAGAAATAAAGAACAAGCAATTTCAAAAGAACAAGTTTTAGAAAATCCCAATAAATATACATCTCATGATTTTGGATTCGATATAATTCCTTCAATGTTAAGAGAAGAAAAAAGAATCTTTGTATACAATCTTCATGACAATATAATTCCAGGCATGACTGAAGAAGAAAGAGGATACTGGAGAGATATTGGAACTTTAGATCAAACATTTCAAGCAAATATGGAAATTAGAGATACTGAATCTCCTATTAACATGTATAATGATGAATGGGAACCATTCACACATATTGAATCACACAGACATTCAAAAATAATTAGTACTGCAAACAACAGAGGTTCATTAATAAACTCAACTATTGCACCCGGAGTAATAATTAGCGGAGCAGACATTAACTGTTCAGTTCTAGGATATGAAACTCGAATTAATGAAAAAAGTTTTCTGGATCATGCAGTCATGCTTGGATACACTCAAGTTGGGAAAAATGTTAAAATTAAAAATGCAATTGTTGATCGAAAAGTTATAATTCCTGATGGAGAAACAATAGGATATGATCTTGAAAAAGATTTAGCTCGTGGCTTTACTATTTCAGAAGGCGGCATTACAGTTGTTCCTAGAAACTACAAATTCTAATCATCACAAAATATTTAAACACTCCTAGTACTCTTTCTTCTATGGAGAAACTTATTGAAAAGTATGCTCTGGAAAACGCTGTTCGACATGGAGGGAAGGCAAATCCAGGTGCAATAATTGGTTCTGTTATACAAGAAGATCCTGATGCCAAGAGTAAGGTTCAAGAGTTACAAAAACTTGTTGGTCCTATTGTTAAAAAAATTAATTCTATGAGTCCTGATGAGCAGAAAGAAGCGCTTTTAAAACTTGATCCTTCATTATTAGAAAAAAAGAAAGCTAAAGAAAAAGGTTTATTTGATTCATTCAAAACATCTGTCAAAGTTGTAACTGCATTTCCACCTGAGCCTAGCAAATACCCTCATATTGGTCATGCTAAAGCTCTTTTTGTAAATTATTCTTATGCAAAAGAAAACAAAGGAAAGTTCATTTTAAGATTCGAAGATACCAATCCAACACTTGCAAAAAAAGAGTTTTATGATATCATTCTTGAAAATTTCAAATGGTTGGGCGTTATTCCTGATGAAGTTGATTATGCTTCAAATCATATGGATGAATTCTACAAACATGCTGAGACACTTATTAATTTGGGAAAAGCATATGTTTGCTTTTGTAGTCAGGAAAGAGTTAGTGAATCAAGAATGAAAAGCCTACCCTGTGATTGCAGGTATCAACACATAAAGGAAAATCTCATTGCTTGGGAGAAAATGCCTTCTATGCCTGCTGGAAAAGCAATTCTAAGACTAAAAATCGATCTCAAACATAGAAATAGTACTATGAGAGACCCGACTATCTTTCGAATAATAAAAAAGCCTCATGTTAGGTTAAAACGAAAGTACACTGTTTGGCCAAATTATGATTTTGAAAACTCAGTTATGGATGGATTAGAAGGCGTTACTCACAGATTTAGGAGTAAAGAATTTGAGATGAGAAATGCTTTACAAAGATATATTCAAAAACTTCTTGGATTCAAAGAAACAGATATTTTTGAGTTTGCAAGATTCAATTTAGAAGGTGTTGTTAGTTCTGGAAGAGTCATTAGAGAAATGATTGAGAAAAAAGAATTAACTGGTTGGGATGACCCTTCATTAACCACCATTGTCGCACTTAGAAGAAGAGGTTTTTTGCCAAAAGCAATAAAAGATTTTGTTTTAAATACAGGAATTAATAAGTCTGAAGCAACTCTTAGTTGGGGCGATTTAATTATGCACAACAAAAGAATTCTTGATCCTGAATGTAATAGATATTTCTTTATTAATGAACCAGTAACTGTAAAGATTAGAAAGTCACCAGAACAAAAAATCAATCTTAAACTCCACCCTGACTTTCCTAGAAGAGGACTTAGACCTTTTCGAACTTACATGGATTTTTATTTAAGTAAAGATGATTATGATGATTTAAAGGAAAACAACCTTTTTCGATTAATGGATTGTTTAAACTTCATTAAAAAAGAAGGTAAATTTTATTTTGATAGTTTAGAATATGAGAAGTTTCGTTTCAGTGGGACAAAGATTATTCATTGGCTTCCTATTCAAAAAAATCTTGTTAGTGTCAAAATCTTAATGCCTGATAAAAAAGTTCTTACAGGATTGGCAGAACCGTTAGTTTCTAAGCTTAGAATTGGTGATACTATTCAATTTGAAAGAGTTGGTTTTTGTAAACTTGATTCTAAGAAAAAAGGCAAACTCGTTTTCTGGTTGACTCATTAACAAGTTATAAGCGCAACCTTTAAATAAAAAAGGTTGTATTATCTTTTAAAGAGGGGTGAATCATTGTCTGATATAAGTATTGATAAACAGTTTCATTTGAAAAATCGTAGTATTAAGAATATTTCTGAATTAACCTTTATTCTTGAAACAATGGAAGATTATCTCTATAAAGAACATGTTACTAAAAGAAAAAATGATTTTAGTCGTTGGATTAGAGAAGTTTTTCATAAACGAGACTTAGCTAAGAAAATTACTAAGAAAAGTCGAAAACAAACTATTCGAATTTTAAAGCATTATTTAAAGAAATATGATGTTTATGAAACTATTATAATTGGAGCGGGTATTGCAGGTATGACTGCAGCAATTTATGCTTCTAGAAAAAGAATGAAATTCTTAATTATTTCAACAGATTTTGGTGGTCAAATAAACTTGACTGGCCCAATAGAAAATTATCCTGGTTTTAAACAAACAAACAACATGGAATTATTAACTAATTTAGAATCGCAACTATGGTATAATAATATAAAGATGAATCAAGGAGAAGATGTTAAAAAGATTGTCAAACAAAAAGATGGTACTTTTTCAATTATAACAAGTAAAGCGGAATATTTCTCTGAATCAATTATTCTTGCAACCGGAGCCAGACCTAGAAAACTTAATGTTCCTGGCGAAGAAGAAATGGCTGGTAAAGGAATTACTTACTGCGCAATTTGTGACGGTCCTTTATACAAAAATAAAATTGTGGCGATTATTGGTGGTGGAAATGCAGCTCTTGAAGCAGCTGATTTCTTAATAAATATTGCTAAGAAAATCTACATTCTAAATAACAAAGATGAGCTAATTGCTAACAAAATCTTGGTTGAAAAAATCACAGGTCAAAAGAAAGTCGAAATAATTCATAATGCCAGAACTAGTAGAATTCTAGGAGATAAATTTGTGAATGGTTTGAAATATGAACAGAAGAATAGAGAAAAACATTTGAAAGTATCAGGTATTTTTGTCGAAATAGGACGAATTCCCAATACTGAGTTTGTAAAAGGTCTTGTTGATATTGATGAAGATAACCATATTAAAATTGATAAACAAACAAGCACTTCTGAACAAGGTATTTTTGCAGTAGGCGATTGTGCTGATGGTCATGAATACCAACTAATTATTGCAGCAGGACAAGGCTGTATGGCTTTATTAAGAGCTGCACGTTACCTTGCTAGAAGACATCATCACGCAACATAGGTTTAAATAAAATAACTTATTTCCGGATAATATGAAGGATGACGAATTAGAGAAGTGGATTAAGAAATTCGAAAGCAAATATCAAACAAATCCTTTTTTATCAAATCAAATAAGAGTTATTTATAATGGAATTCTAAAAATTGATGATAAAGAAATGAAACAATTATTCATTAGCTATATCGAACAAGCATATATAAACAGTTTACAAACAAAAAGAAAATTTCTTCCTGTAACAAAAACAAGTAAAGCATTGGATGAAAGGATTAATCAAATCCAAAATGTGCTAGAACAAAGAAGAGAAACATTTAATTTAAAATATGGAACTGAAAAAAGAAAAGGCGTTTTAGAACCTTGGCACCAATTACTTCGTATGAATAACATATCTACTTCTAATTTAAATCCTATTTTGCTAGTTTCTGAATTTGGAATGGAACCAAAGGAATACATAACTTACGCTTTAGCAGCAGATTCTTGTCTTAAAGATAATAGATTATACTTATTAGATGCAGAGATTCACAGACTTAGAGTCGATTCTAAAATAAGAAGGTTTACTTTAGCAGATGAAATCACTTTTTTTTCAGATAGAAGCCAACAAGTTACTTATGCCTATATAGAAGATGAATTGCAAGTAATTCCTGCAGGAAATAAAAACAGTTTAATCTGTCAAACATTACCATTCACAGCTTATAAAAATATAATGCAAATATCTGATTTTAGAAGTCGAGAAAAAGAAATTCTTAGTTTTATTGATAAAGAATTATTTGAAACACAAAGTACTTCTCAAGTTAATTCTTTAGAAGGTTCAATTACTGCTTTAGAATATCATGAAAAATTAATATGAGCCCACGAGGATTCGAACCCCGGTCTACCGGTCCGAAGCCGGTTGCACTATCCAGGCTATGCTATAGGCCCATAACAAAATCAAAATACTTCTAACTAGTATAAATATCTTTTTATGAACTGTTTGAAAAGTTTATTTCTTAATTTTACAAAGAACAATATCCATAGTGGATACTCGAACAGTTTTTCCTTCTTTGTTCTCGAACTCTTCAGAATCAACGATGATATCTTTAATATCTATTTGACCCTTCATGAATCTTTTTCTAGCTACTTCTGCAACGTCAACTGCTCTACTGATAAACTTTCCTCTAGACTTCACTATCACTTCATCTGCTTCTTTTGTCGTGAACTGCATTACAACTCCTGTAACATAGTTCATGAATGGTTTTCCCCCAATAAAGATAGAGTTGTCCTTGTCTTCACTCATATTTATCACCTGCTTTTCACAAGCCTCGTTAAATAACCTGCAATAATATTCCGAATCTTTTTAGATGGAATATCAGCTAACTTCACTACTAGTTCCTTGTTCTTACTAAATTCGTTAGTAAACTCTTCACCATGAGCTTCCATAAGCTCATTTGATACACTTTTTACTTTTTTAGTCTTTATTCTACCCATTTTCAAGTCGAATAGAATTATAAGCCATTTATAAATATTATGGAAAATCTGATGAAAATCGAAAATTTACGCAAACAAAAATGAAAAAAAGCTTTTTGAACATGAATTTAACAAAAAATTTATATAATCAAAAACCAAAAATTAACCCATAACTAATCTATGAGGTGATTGTTATGGCTAAAAAATGTAAAGGATGGATTGGATGGCTAATTCTAATTGTAGGTATTCTATTCCTATTAGTTGATTTTGGAATTTGGAATTTCTTTGGAATTAGTTGGTATAGTGCAGCTTTTGTATTAATAGGTCTGGGCGGACTATTCCATCATAAATAAATAATAAAAAGAAAAAAAATCTTGCTCAGATATCCTGAGCAGGAATTATTTTTTTATACTAATGTATCATTTGAAAAAGTTGTTCTTTCTCTTCCTTTGTTTGGGAAATTAATCTTTGCTTTTGGAAGCTTAATTGAACCTATAATTTTTAATTTTGATATTACTTCATAAGTTACAATTCTTTCTTCAAAAGGTTCTAAATTTTCTAAATCCCATTTTAAAACAGTTCCTTTTTTATCACTAACGGTTATTTTTGAAGGATGTAAAGTTCCTAAATGCTTCTCTTTCTTAAGATCCAACATACTTGAGAGCCTGTCAATTAACTTTGCTCCACGAATATTTTTTCTTGATCTGTTCTTGATAAACAATCTTACTTTTAATTCGGAAACACCATCTTTAGTTGAACCTTCAATAAACGCTTCTTTTAATACAATTAAAGGACTTCTTGTTAGATAATACATCACAATCAGAATTACAAAGAAAAATAAAATAACTAATGGTAATCTATAATTCTGCACAATAACTAATTCTGCAGTTTCTTGTGGTTGTAAAGTAACTTCCCATAACAAATATTTTTCTTCTTCAGATTTAACATATTCTGCTTTTGGTTCTGTTGAAGTAAAAAACTTTTTGTAAAATGGTAATTTAAATTGTATTTCTTTAGTTTTCTCAGTATTACCAATATTTTCAAGTACAATAGTTTCTGTTTTCTTAAAGAAAACTGAACTAGGAGTTCTATCAATTGATACTGTTGAAAAGCCTATAATTTCATAATTTTTATTAACTTCGCTAATAGTAACATTCAAAATTTCTAGTTTAACACTTAGCGGATAAATGCCTGGTTCTTGGAATTCATCTAGTGTGAATAATAATTCATCTCTTTTTTCATCAAGAGGACCTAAAGGAACCATGTATTCTTTATAGAATAAATTCCCATCAACAATTACTTTTGCTGAAGCGATATCAACCCCTATATCTAATCGGTTTCTATTTCTTAAAAATATTTCAACCGGAACATTTATTCTTGGATCGACTTGATCAGCAATATCCACTCCCAATACAACAGATGGCCTGTACGTTCCAAAAATAGGATCGAACGATTTTATTTGAACATTGAATATTTTTCTTTCAATTTCACCAGTTCTTGCTGATTTAAATTTAATTTCAACGTTATAAACACCTATTTGTAAATCTGAACCTGGTTTTAATTGAACTTCATATGTTTTCTTTTGATCAGCTTCAACAGTTACAGGTATTCCGCCCGTACTAACAATCCAATCAGAACTTACAGTTGATAATGAATAAATATCATCTATTGCATAGAAATTATTTATTGTTATTTCAAAAAGTGCTGATTCTTCTAAAAAGACTTCATTATTGACGACTTTTGATTCGATGTAAAAATTGCTGGCCGCTGATGCCAAACTTGAAAATAGAACGGTTAATACTAAGAGTAAAAAGATTTGCTTTTTCATACGGGTCCCTCCTCATGAATTAAAGTTATATCTCATATATATACTTTTCTATTGCATAATGAGAAAAATAAAAATAAAGATTTTAAGAATTAAGTTCTAAAATAAATATTTTTTATCAAATACCTAATTTTCTTAACTCTTCAATCTTTTCTTGTAAAGAATTAATAAGGTCTTTTTTTACACCTTTCTCCTCAAAAAAAGAATATACTTTGTCTATATTTACATAATGATTTTCATAATTGTTTTCATTTTTGTAAACACCATTTCCTTTAGTTATTGAATAACTCTTAAATATTATTCTATCATCTTTATCAAAATCTTTGTGTTGAATTAGTACTGGTACTTCTTTTGAATCTCTTTTCAAAGTAAAATAGAATTGTGGATAAAGAGAATATTTTTCTGTATAATATCCCCCATCATAACAATTAAAGCCCGATTCGTGTTCTACAAGTTTTTTAATTTTAAAATTTGAGGCTAATGAATAATCGTCACAATAAAGTTTAAATCCTTTATGATTAACATTAACTTTCAATGGTAAAACAATACTTTCAAGAAAATGAAGGTCGGAACTTATAGTTTCAAATTCAATTCTTTTCGATTCAATTAGTTTATTTATATTCATTTTAGATTCTGTTTATTTCATGCATAATGCGCCTTCTTTGATCCAAGAATATGCAACTGTTCCATCTTGAAAGACCACTAATTGTCTTACAAAATCTTTTCTTGGATTGTGCTTTGTAACGTAGTCTGTATATCTTAGAATATTACCTTTAAAATCAAAGACTCCACCACCCCATACATGTCCGTGACACATTTTAGCATTTTTCCGCAACCATCTTTGAATTTTATGCAAATTTAATCTTGTAGGTGTGTACTCTGTTCTTGTTCCATTCGGGTTTCCTACAGGCCAAGAAGTTATATTATCAATTCCTTTATCAATGAGAGTCTTAACTGCTTCTTCATATTTTTCGGCTGTGTCAATTCCTCCTTTTCTTAATAATAATGTTCCTCTAACTCCAAGTCCATGTTCTTCTACATTACTAATTATTTCTTCTAATTGGGGATAGTCTTTTAATCCGTAAATTGCTGCTTGACCTACTTCGTCAACTTCGTGAATTGATAATGCGATGTTGTTTAAACCCAAACTTTTCCATTTATCTAAATATTTATCACAATAGTCTTTGTTTCCAAATAATATTCCGTTTGTGAATAAGTTTACGTTTGGAAAATAAGCTCCTTGGTTTGCACATTTATTATATATTTCTAATGCTTTTGTTAATGCATTCGGGTCGCAAGTTGGTTCTCCGCTAGATGTTAATGATAAAGACCAACCACCGTATCGCGCAGATAATTTTATTGCAGCTTCTAAGTTTTTGTCATAAAGCTTATTTTCTTTTGCATCAGGTCTTAAATATTCTCCTGCACAAAAGTCACATTTTGCATTGCAAGCACCATTTCCAACTAATGCAGATACACTATATATTTTTTCAATACATGCCATTTATTACACCCTCCAGTTCTAATATTTTATAAGATTCAGAATTCAATTTTTCTTTAGCAATCTCTTCTAAAACAAAATTTAATCTTTCAGTTTTACCCATATTTGGAACATAAACAATATCAAAATTTAGTTCTTCATAGACTTTGCAAATATGTTCGTGGATTATTTTTGCATCATCAGACGTTTCTTTTCTTACAGAATCATTTTCGTAGATGGGAATTTGATCAAGAACGAATACTTTTGAGTAATTCACGGCAGTTAAATCATTGTAAAGATCATTATTTGGTATTAATCCTTCAGAATTAAGATACGCAAGACCATCAGGAAGTCCTCTGTCAAGAAATACTATTTCATGCTTGGAAACGTTATCTTCATTTTCTCTTTGTCTGTCTAAAACTTTATATTGAAAACCTATAAAATCAGTCCACGGCAGGATTCCTGTTTCTTTTATTTGTTCTTCTTCTATGATTTGTCTTGCACTTTCAGGAACAGTTGCAAATCCATAATCTGAAAGTTTGTTAAGAAGGGTTGTTTTTCCTGTGCATGGACCGCCTGTGACCACATATTTCCTCATAATAATACTATATAGTTTTAATTAATATATATCCGCGTTTTAATTAATTGTTCTAGTGTTTTAGAAAGCTATTTAAATCAAGCACAATTAATAACATTCATGGTTTTAAATCAACACGAAATTGATAAAATAATAAAGTTTGTTAAACAAGAACCAAAAACAGTTCAAGACATTTCTAAACTGATCAAAAGAAGTTGGGTTACAACAAATTCTTATTTACAAAAGATTAAAGATCAAACAGGCCAAATAAACATCAAAACTTTTAGAGAAGGCACACAAGGAGCTTTGAAAATAGTTTATTTTAATCATAAAGAAACTCTTGTTAGTGATGAGATAAAAGAAGAATTATTCAATCAAATTAGAATAGGAAAAGCAAAGACAGATTTTGATTTCTTTGAAGTATTCCAGTTTATTCCCGAAGAAGAAAAGAAAGCTTTTTATGAAGAATACGATAATGAAGACATATCTACAAATCAAAAGTTAATTCCTTTACTAAGAAAAACAGAAAGAACAATTTACTTCTTTTCTGGAAACCTCTCGTTCATCAATTTATCAGAAGATGAAAAAAATATTCTAGAACTTATTGAAGAATTACTTCAAAAAAAAATATTAATTAAAATTCTATGTCGAGTAAATATTGCAACAATCACCAATCTTTCAAAATTGCTTCCTTTAATTCAAAAATATCCTGATTTAATTGAAATCAAACATTGTTATCAACCACTCAGAGGATTTATTATTGACGAAACAGTTGCAAGATTCAAAAATGAAGAAGCTTTGGAGAATTATAAAAAAGGTGAACTTCAAAAAAACCTTAGAATCTTTTATGAAATTTACAATCAAGAATGGATTGAATGGTTACAAAGAGTTTTTTGGAATTTATTCAGAGCAAATATTGATTATAATTCAAGATTAAAACAGTTTAAGAAATTCTTTTAAACTTATTCATGCTTCTTATCCATTGAACCGTTTAAGTCGTAATCTTCGTAAAAACTTAGAACTTCACTAGTTTCTGAATTTAAAACTTGCAAGTATCTAGGATTATCTAAGTTTTTTATTTTTGGCGTTCTCCTTAAGAAACGTGGTTTTACATATTCATGGTATACAATTGCATCAATTATACCATCCTCATTAAGATCTTCTTTTAAAACCCAATATTCTTCACCTAGAAAATTAACTAATTCGGGTTTATCTACAGCTTTCTTCTTGTTTGTTTTTGGTGGTGCAACCCATGCCGAATCAAATCGTTCATACCATTCAAATAATGAATCTGTCCATGCTTCATCATAATGTCTTTTTATTGGTTTGCCAGTATCTTCATCTAAGATTTCTGCCATACTTGGTTTTCTTAATGTATTAAAATCATTACCAAAATTTTTAACCGCATAGTAAACTGCTACATCTGCAACTCCATTATTGTTCATATCGTAGAATTCTCCTTTGAATGGTTGTTTAAAATATTGTTTTGGAAACATAGCTACTGACCAATCACCCATTTTGTGCGCATCGTCATATTTTGGACTATATTCATATTGTGTGTAGATTGGCTTTGCAAATGTATGACTTGTTTCAATTGATTTGTTTGCACAAGCCGTTAGAAGTGTTAAGGTCGTTGCTAGAATCAAGCTTTTTATTCTCGACATTTTAAATACAAATTCTTTGTTGTATTTAAACATTTAGTAAAAAACAATTCGTTACTACTTTGTAGTTAGTAAAACCGAAACATTTATATACTAGAAATACCATTTATTGTCTATGCGCGCAAAAAATTTAGTTGATTCTGTAAAAGACACATTTAATTCTATGAATAGAACAACTAAGAAAATAGCTGTTGGAGCAGCATTCTTAACAACATTAACAGCACCTTTAGTAGCAGAAAATGCAAACATCAATGTTCACGTTGAAGACCTTGCAGGAAACCCTGTTGAACAAGTTGAATCATTTGTAGGCTTTGATGGGAGTTACCTTGATTCTATGACAACAAATCTTCAAGGGGACGGATTGTTACAAATTGTAAATGTTGCCATTAATCCTGAAAACCCACTGCAACCAGATGCTTTCTATCTTAATCAAAACTATCCAAATCCATTCAATCCAAGCACAACAATTGAATTTGCAACAACTTCGCCAGGACAATTAATAATTTACAATATTCTAGGTCAAGAAGTTGCTAAAAAAAACATTCCAAGTCCAGGACAATACCAAGCAACTTGGGGTGGTGGAAATGCACAAGGAACAAATGTTGCAGCAGGAGTTTATCTATATTCAATTATGACTGAAGACGGTAGACAAACTAAAAGAATGACTTTAGTCGATAAAGGAAATGGTGCAATGTTAGATTTGAATGGAACTGGAAATTCTATTTTTTCAAAACAAATTGCAAAAGCAGCCAATTCCAACTACTTATTCAGTTTTCAAGGAGCTCACATAACTAATTTAGACTCAATTATTGAAGTTTTAGGCGATATGGATTTAACAGTTGCAGTAAACAGAGCGCCTTATTTAGCAACAGCCTTTTCTAACCAAAGTATCGCATTAGGCGATTCAATTCCAACTGCACAATTCTTAAGTAATTTTTATAATGATAATGGAACTGTTTTAGTTCCGAGGTTTATAGTTCCTAGTGATACTGGAAACTTTGTTTATCAAATTACCGCAATTGATTCAATGGATACAAACCTTGTTGCAATAGCTAATTTAAACGTTGGAGTATATCAAGGAAATAGAGCACCAACAATCGCATTACCAGACACGATTTCATTATTTGAAGATCAAGCTTTAGGAAACATTTTAGACTTATTAGGTTATAGCAATGATGCAGATAACGACAACTTAATTTTTAATGTAACTTATCAAAGCAATCCAGCATTAGTGAATGCAATTGCAAATGGCGATAGTTTAGCAATTAATGCAATATTAGCTAACGGAAATGGTTCAAGCATGATTCGAGTTTCAGCAACTGACGGCGAATATACCGCAATTGATTCAACTGTTTTAAATGTTGAAGCAGTTAACGATGCACCTCATTTCTTAACTGAAATTGATAGTCAAAGTATTGATGAAGATCAAATGTTAACTTTTGCTTTAGATGGATTAGTAAATGATTATGACCACAATTTATCAGACTTAACTGCAGAAGTTACAGGCTTAGGGACCGATGCGACATATGTACACAATTCTGAAAATAACACTGTTGTAGTCATTCCTAACGATGACTGGAATGGAAACTTATCCGATGTAATATTAAGAGTCTCAGACGGCGAATACACTGCAGAAAGCAACCCATTCAACATCACAGTCAATCCAGTAAACGACGCCCCAAACATCAATGTTACAAATCAAAACATCGTAGAAGATAGTTCATTAGATTCATTAGTTAATTTACTTGAAAATAGTTCAGATATTGATGGAGATTCGTTAATATTCTCATTAACATCACAAGAGAATCCGGAATTAGTAAATTTAATAATTGAGAATAATCAGTTAATGATGGATTCATTGCAAGCAAATGGCTATGGTTCAAGTATTATTGGTCTAAGAGCATTTGATGGAGCATTAGCAGACACATCATACTTCACATTAACTGTTGAATCAAGAGCAGATATCACATTTATCTTAAAAGATGTTTGTGCAGACACTGTAATGAGCAGTGATACTAGCAGGTTCTTCTTTGATGGAGTTGAATATACAAGTCAAAATGGAATCTTAACAAGACAATTAGAACCAGGAACCATTGAGTTTGATGCAACCAACCCTAATAGCATCGATGGAATGGCAGGAACAGGCGGAGCAACTTATCTAATGTTAAGATTTCCAGGTCAATTAAGTAATTTTGAAGAAAGAGACAGAGTAGATACTTCTAGTCCAATAACTCCAGGAACAACAGATACAACAATTATTTGTTACAAAATACCTGCCGATTTTGATATATCTAATGCAAGAACTTACATGAACGCAGGAGGTATTTTCGGAACAATCAGAGTTGGCGATGCGGATTTATTTGGTCCTGCATGGTACAATACAGCATCAGGAGTAATTGATAGCACAACAAGAGCTTGGCAACAAGAGTTATTTGGAACAATATTATCTGCAGCAACTGGAAAATTAAATCTACAATATGTCGAACAAGATACAGCACCAGGCGAACAAAATGTTGACTTCTACCATGAAACATATTACAATTCAGGAATCACATCACCATCTCACGGAGAAGTTTGGAATGAAAATAATGAATTAACTTATGCAACAGTTGAAGGAAGTCCTGGTGAATCTAAAGCAACAAGATGGGCTGAAACAATGCAAAGTATTGGAGTAAGATATGGAGAACCAAGACCATTTATGTTAAATTATATAGATGGAGATATTAATAATCCTGAATTAACTCACACAGGCCATCAATGGTTAAGAGTTCTTTATCAAGCCAATCCAGACTTTTATTTCTAGAATTAATTAGCTAATATTTTTAAGATATTCTTCTAAATCTTTATAATTGTTTTTTCTTTCTAAAAAACAAACTAAAATTATATTTGGTTTTATTATAGTGTAGATTAATCTTGTTCTTCATAAAGTTTTTTAAAAAGTTTTGAAGGTAAAAAAATACTTTTTTTTAGTTCATTCATTTTTTCTTCTAAGTCTAAGAGAATCCATTGATTGTTTTCTTTTTGTCTTATTGCTTCATCAATTATTTTATCCCAATCCAAATGTTTATCTTTCTTAACAATAGTTTGTATATCTTCAAAATCTTTTTCACGATTTGTAACTGATTTAAGCAAAACAATATATTCTTTATTTAAAACTTTTACAATTAACTCTTTTTTTGTTATAAAATCATGTCTTGCAAAAAAATCAAATATTATATTTTCATCAATTTGAAAACCAAAAATATTCTTTAAGAACAAATCAAATCTTTCATCACCTCTACTAAACATTAAAGGTCGTTGTTGATTTAAAAGAGTTTTTTCAGAATAAATACCTTTTGCAGATATTTGTTTATACCCCAATTGTTCTATTGCGTTTATAAAAATAATTCTTTCTTTTTCTGTTAGAAATACTAAATCAATATCTTTAGTAGTAATTTTATAACCATAGAACATCATAGCCGTTCCGCCCAAAGCAAAACATTCAACATCTTCCTCAAGATAATTACTAATAAGTTCAAATAATTCTTCTTGATCTTGCACAGTTATCATTTTTCAACTTAATTAATTTTTGTTCAAATATCGTTTAGGCATTTTCCTGCATTTAAAGTTTGCCCTTGCTTTTTCGTAAAGTTTTCGAACTTCGTCGGATTTATGAAACTTTTTTGCTAAATTCATCAATCTTGGCCAGTTCTTGACTTGTTTAAAAAGATAAGATGTAGCTTCTAAAGTCCTAGCATCACCAATAAACAATCCATCAATTATTGCTTTTTCAATAGAGTAAGATCCATGAACAATATGGTTGAATTTTGGAACAAGTTTTATTTTGGAATATTTATTAACTAAATCATAAAAACCATTTGTTTTAATAAAAGGCAAAGATCTAATTTTGTAAATCTTTTTTTGTCTTCCACCACCAGAAACCATAACTAAATTTGCTTTTTTTAATTTAGAAATATAATTAATAGTTGAACCTCTAGTTAAATTAAGCGCGTTTGCTAATGTTTCAATAGTAAAAGTTCCTTCAGTAAACTCCATAAAGATATTGTGTATAAGAAGTAATATATAAATTTTTCTATTTTTCTATTGTGTTTAACAAATTACTCTTAAACTTAAAAAACACAATTCAAAATATTAAAATAAAAGAAATAATCTTAAGAACCCACATAATAAATTTCAACCGGAATATGCTCAAAAGTATGTTCATTATATCTAAATTCACTACAACAAACACCCATAACAGGACTTCCAGTCGTCGGATCATAATACGTAGCAGTTTCATCAAAACAATCTTTATAAACTTGATTATTAATATCACCCATGAATTCATCCATTTGAATATAAGGATTAAAATTACATTCATAATTATCAGGTTCTGAAATATCATAACAAGGGTCTTCTTCTCTACAACCAGGCAATGTCGGGTCCCAATATTGGCCACTCATACAAACATGTCTGCTTTCAACAACAGATTGAGTATTATAAGCTGGTAATGGTTGATCAGCATTATTTCCAGCACTACAATAAAAGTTTGAACAACGATAAATTCTTTCTAAAACAGAATTCCTACTTTCATCATCAGTTTCATCATTTAAATCTACAAGTACATTTCCTGTAAAAAATGAATCAATAGTTACCTCATCACAAGTACCACCCATTAATAATGAACCGCTTGAAGTACCACCATTTGAATCAAAACTCATCCAACATCCAGTGGCAAAGTCAGTCACAGTAAATCCATCAACCACATCATAAGCTACATCAGGAAGTTCTATTATTTCAAGAGGAGTTTCAGAACCCTCAACTCCAAATTGACATTCAGCATACTTAGTAGGGTCGCTTATTCCGCAACCTTTAGGTGTTGGAAAATAACAAGTTTCAAAATCAGCTGCATCAGTCCAAGAGTTATCATAAGGATCATCATTAACATTATTAGCACAATCTTCAGACATTGCACAACATTTTTCAGTAGGATAAACACCACATTCTCCAACATGATTTCCTAAACCAAAACCATCAGGGTCGTAATATGAATAAAGACAAGCCCTACCATCACACCCATCATAAGGATAATCAGGAAAACTAGGAATAGGTTCGTAAATTACTCCACAATAGTCAGTATCACAATCATTTCCGCAGCTCATTGGAAAATTAGAACCAGGTTCAGAAACATCCGCACAAACAATTCCAGAATCTTGATTTGCAGGAACTGAAAAAGAATAGTCTCCATTTTCAAAACCACAATCTAAAACTCCTACTCGGTCAGTTATAAACACTTCACCATCAGAATCCCATTGACAATTACAACGCGGACCATCATAATAATCAGTTACATCTTCACAACAGTTTTCAGGTGTAGGATTGGCCAAACAAGAAGCGTTTCTTGGCCTGTATGAAATTCTATCTACACAAGTAAGTGCAACAGTAGGATTAGAAATATCTAAACCCAATGTTTGAAATACAGGCGCATGAGAAGTATCTGAATGAGCACCACTTGTTGCAAGTAAAGAACTCAAACCATAAGACGTTGGAAAATAAGTTAAGAAAGATGCTTGCGCATTAGTATTAACCGATAAACCTTCCCCTATACAACAAACAGGAGTATAATTAATTCCAATTTCACTAATGCTTAATGGAGGATATACATGTGTATTAATCCATTCAACAGGAACAGTAACCATTTGCCCAGTTGATGAATCATAATAAGTAAACTCTTCAGAATTATTACTAATTCTTAAAACTTCTACTTCATTATCGGCAGGATTACATTCGCCCGTTGTTTTTAAATAACAAGACAAGGCCAATTCAACAGGAACATGAATATCAATAGTTGTTAAAGCTGAAGCATTTAACATATCAGGATTATTAGTTGCAGGGTCTCTATCATAAACAGTAACATTAACAATATAGGAAGTGGACTCTAAAGGATCAGGATTATACCTTATGGCAAAAGGATTCGCCGAATTAATCTCAGATAAAAAAGCAGCATTAACACTTGCATCTCCAAAATCCCAAACATACCATAAACTATCCCCATCAAGATCAGATGCATCAGTTAGAAAATTAATTCCTTCATCAGCACCCCATCCTAAACCAGAAGCAGGATAAGTAATTTCTACAGTTGGTGGATGAAACGCATCAATATTAACATGAGCAGTATCACGTCCTACAACCCCATTTTCGTCTGTAACAGTTAGATTAACTCTAAAATATCCTTCTTCGTAGAAAATTATCTCACCAATATTTTCTGAATTTATATTTGCTTCATTATAATCACAAACATCAGGATTAGAACAAACCACATAATCATGTGTAACAACCCACTCATAAATAGGATTAGCTGTACCAGAAACTGAACTATGAAAAGAAATTATATCTCCGACATACGCTTTAGGAGAATTTAAATCAACATAAGAAGATGCTCCAGGTTCTAGTGTAGTGATAGTTACCGATCTTATAATTCCACTATTATCAACATCTGATTTTGCAAACACTAAACCAGTACATAGAAGCATAAACACTATCCAAACTAATTTTTTCATTAATAGTACCTCTTTTCTCTAGTCAAACTATAAATAAGCTCCTATATAAATTTTACGAAAAGAAAATATGAATAAACTACTCTTCTTTCTCAGGAAAAATTATAGAAGTATAACCACAATCCAAGCATTCATGTTCAACTGGAAAGAAAGCTCCAAGCATTGTAACTTGTGAACCGCCAGTTATTCCAATATTCTTACTTTTGCATTTAGGACAAATTCGATGTTTCAAAGCTTTCTTTGGAGCAAATCTTAAAATTACAAAGTACAAAACAAATCCAACAAAAATTAAAACTAATATTTTTATTAAAAAAATCATTTCATTTGCTCCTTTAGTAAAGTTGATTTGTAAATTTCTGGTTTATAAGGTTTCATTCGAAGAACTTTTGCTTTTAAATCATGCTCTTCTAAGTATTTTTCAATATCTACTTCTTGAATTATTTGATCATAGCCTAAGCAAATAACATCTGGTTTTTCATTTAAAAGAATTTGAAACAAATCTTCACATTCACATCCAAGCATTGCTTCATCAACAAGTTCACAGTCATAAACATCAAGCATTCTTTGATGTTCTTTATTCATCAAATGTTTACCATATTTTTGAGCGTTAGAATCTCTACTAATAGCAACTACGAGGAAATCGCCGTGTTCCTTTGCTTGCTTGAAATAGTTTTTATGACCTTCATGTAATAAGTCAAATGTTCCAAACGCCATTACTTTCTTCATAAAAATACATTATTAAGTTGTTTTTATAAAAGTATTCATTGACTTAGATTTAGCATAAAGTTTATACAAAAACTTTATATAGTATAGAGTTTTAAAACAGTTTACAAAAAGGGGTTGAGTAATTGGTAAGCGAAAAACAAGAAGAATACGAACTTCTACCACATGAAGAAATTGAAGAGCTTAGAAGAGCTGTTCAAGAGATTAAAGAAGATCCTATCGGTGAAAAAAAAGCTGGTAAGACTTTAATGCAAGGTATCACTGAACTTAATGGTAATTTGATGAAGTTAATTCACATTTTTGAAAGTGCTCAAGAAGATTTATTAACAGCATATTCTGAATCAAGTCCAACAAAACTTTTAAAAGATATTTCTGATCAAAACAAGAAAATGGCTGAAGGAATGCTTGGTCTTGCCGAGTTATTAAAAGAACAGAAAACACCCGTTCAACAACAAAGACCAATTCCAAGAATGAGACCTAATATTGCACCACAAGGTCTGAATATGAATGCACCACCAAGCATGCCCCAATCAGAACCATTCTCACCAAATCTAAAATCCCCTCCTGAGACTAGAAGAGCTCCACCAATCAATAATCCTTCAATGCCACCAATGAATTCGTTAAATACTCCTCCTGGAGAATTACCACCACCTCAAGAACTTCCAAAGAAAAAAAGTTTATTCTCAAGAAAATGAGCAACTTAGCTAAAGATTTCTTAGCAGCAGCAAACAAAGCTACAAAAAAAGAATTTAAACCATCAGTAGAAGAACCTAGTGATGAATCAATAGAACAAAGTAACGAAGTTAAAGAAGATATTAAATCAGATTCTAACCTTCAAAAAGAACTCAAAAAGATTGAAACTCTTTATAAAAAATTAAAAAAGAAACTTAAAAAGAGTGAGTTAAAAAAAATTGAGAAAAGAATTAAAGAAATAAAATCAAAACTTGAACCTGTTAAAGAAATGTTGAGCAAACCTGAAGACTGTATTGAATTGCCTGATGAAGATTTCTACATTGAACCTCCTTCTCTTGACGATCTACAACAAGAATTAGATGACCTTGGAATTGAAGATGTTAATTTAGAAGATGGAGAGCTTGAACTACCTTCTTTAGAAACAAAAGATGATGAAGAAGCACTAAAAGAAGAAATTCTACAAGAACCGCCTGTAAGGAAAGGTTCAAAAGTTCTAAATATTCCACCTCCTCCTATGAACAACGAAGAGTAAATAGAAAATAGAATTCTTATAAGTCTTTTGCCATTAAAGTTCTACGACCGTTAGCTTTTGCTCTTTCAATAGCTACTTTGATATCTGCTTTGACTTTTTCATTTAGTGCATCTGAAAAATCACTAGCGACGTTGAAATCTCCTGCAATTTCTTTAATTTTTGCTTTTACTATAAATAAATCAGACATTGTATTAACCTCGTAAAATATGTCTCTTAGAAACTAAAGTCTATATAAATTTTTTGAAAACATCGGCTTATTTTTGCAGATGTTGCCAAAAACTTGTTTATGAGCAAAAAATCAAATAATACAAAAAGTTTTTTATGCGTAGAAAAACTTGCTTTTAAAGAAAGTTTTTTATATAAAGAAGAACCCTGAGAGTACTATGGATTTTAAAAAAGAAGTTGTCAAATTATTACAAACTCAAATTAAACTATTAGAATCAGATATACTTGAACTCATAGAAGTTCCTCCAAATCCGGAAATGGGAGACTACGCATTTCCTTGTTTTACATTATCAAAAGAAATGAAGAAAGCTCCAAATATGATTGCTGAAGAACTAGCTTTAAAAATTAAAACTTCAACTATTATCAAGCGATTAGAAGCTAAAGGTCCTTACTTAAACTTCTTTATCAACAAATCAATATTTTCAGAAACAACTTTAAAAAAAATATTTCAACAAAAACAAAGTTATGGTTCTGGAACTGCTAAAAAAGAAAAAATCATGATAGAATATCCAGCTCCAAATACTAACAAACCATTACATTTAGGACATGTTAGAAATATGTTGCTTGGCAAAAGCCTTTCAAACATCCTTGATTTTTCAGGATATAAAGTAATCCAAGTTAATCTAAATAATGACCGAGGAATTCACATTTGTAAATCAATGCTTGCTTACAAACACTGGGGTAATAAAAAAGCACCTGATAAAAAATCAGATCATTATGTTGGTGACTTCTATGTTTTATATGCTCAAAAAGTCAAAAAAGATGAAAGATTAGAACTTGAAGCTTACGAAATGCTTCAAAAATGGGAAAAAGGAAATAAAGAAGTTAGAGCTTTATGGAAAAAAATGAATAAATGGGCTATGAATGGTTTTGATGAAACTTATCAAAAATTTGGAATTAAATTTGATAAAGTCTATAATGAAAGCGAACATTATGAAGAAGCCAAAAAAATTGTTTTAGATGCTTTAAAAAAAAACATTTTTGAAAAAGACGATTCTAATAATATCATTGCCAATCTTGAAAAATTCAATCTTTCTAACAAAGTTGTTCTTCGAGAAGATGGAACTTCAGTATATATGACTCAAGATATTAATCTTGCAAAAATTAAATTCAACGATTTTAAGATGGACCGATCAATCTATATTGTTGGTTCTGAACAAAATCTTCATTTCAAACAATTATTTACTATTCTAGACCTTCTTGGTTTTAAAAACACTAAAGGTTTACATCATTTAAGTTATGGTATGATTTCATTGCCTGAAGGTCGTATGAAGTCTCGAGAAGGAACTGTTGTTGATGCAGATAATTTAATTGAAGAAGTTACTAAACTTGCAAGGGAAGAAATTAAGAAACGACATGAAATTGATGAAGATGAATTAAGTAAACGTGCTAGTCAAATTGGAATGGGTGCTTTGAATTTTTTCATTTTAAAATACGAACCATCAAAAGATTTCACTTTTAATCCTAAAGAATCTGTTTCTTTTGAAGGAGAAACAGGGCCTTATGTTCAATATGCACATGCCAGAATTTCTTCTATTTTAAGAAAGAACAAACTAGATGTAACTACCAATATTAATTTTTCTCTTTTCAAAAAAGAAAGCGAACAAAAATTATTAACTATGTTGGGCAATTATCCTAATGTGGTTGCTGAAGCAGCTAATAATTATAAACCTTCTTTGATTGCTCGTTTCTTAACAGATTTAGCTCAAGCATTTAATGAGTTCTATCACGAATGCAATATCTTGCAAGAAGTTGAAAACTTAAAAAAGTCCAGACTAATGCTTGTTTATTGCATAAAAGAAGTTCTAAAAAACGGTTTGAATCTTCTAGCTATTAAAGCTCCTGAACAGATGTAACTAGTAAGAACATGTACATTGACCCATAGTAATACAAGTTCCTCTACAAGCTCCTTTTGATCTTTGAGTGTTTCCACCTGAGCTGTAACATCCTTGACAAGAGTTTCCGCCATGGTAAGATCCGCTACTATTGTTTGTATTGTATGTCATCTTAACTATAGTTAAGCAAAACTAGTATATAAATGTTTCGATTTATAAGCACAATTTAATTAAATAAAAGTTTTCACTATTAAATAGAAACTTTTAAATAGCTAAGCGCACTCACCAAATTCGGGGAAATTAATGGGTTCAAACGCAACAAACATAAGTTCTATTATTGATGACATGTTAGATAGAAATTCTAATTATGATGAAATAGGTAAACTGTTTACTTACGGACTAAGATCAAAACATAGAGATATAGTTGCATTTTTAGATGACCCTGAAGAGAACAACAGACTACAACACATACAATCAGAATCCATAAGAAAAATGAAAACTTATATGCAAATAGTTTCTGAGGACCCTTCAGAAAACCCAACAATTTATCTTGAACCAAAAGGAATAAATCAAAACAGTATTTTAGGAACAATTGTAGATATAATAGACTACAAAGGAAACGAAGGATTTGAAGATGTTGGCAAAGCAATTCATCAAGGCTCAAAAGCATACTTACGAGAAAATCCTTTAGCTCAAGAGAAAAATTTCTGTCAATTTAAAGAATACAGAAGTATTAAAGCAGAATTACAAAAACTAATATAAACGCAGGGATAAATATGACACGACACAAATATAAAGTTACAGATACAAATATTTTTTTATTAGATGCAAAAGAAGCACTGTATTCTTTCAAACCAAAGAAACCAGACACCATTAATACATTAATGATTCCTTTCGTAGTTCTTGAAGAAATTAATAAATACAAAACAGAACAATTCACTACCAGAGGCTATAATGCAAGAGTATTTGGAAATGAACTAAAAAAAGTCATTCAAGAAAAGAAAAGAAGTATTAATCAACCCTTACAATTAGGTGAAAATTATTTTGTCCAAATAATGACTGAATATAATACTTCAACCGTTGAAAATCTTTCTGTTAAAGTTGATTTATCAAGTAATGACAATCTTATTCTTGCAATGGCTCTTGATTTAGCTAAACAAGAAGGTAAAGAAAATGTCGAACTTGTAACTAATGACGTAAATTTATTCTTAAAAGGAAGTGCTTTAGATTTAATAGTTAATGATTGGAAAGCAGCAAGATCAATTGATGATTATGCAGATATCTACAAAGGCTGGAGAGAATTAGCTGTAGACGAAAGCGTAGTAAATACTTTATTACCAGGAAAAACTGTTTTAGATATTAATCAATTAGATATCGATATAACAAATGTAATGCCTAACGAGTATTTTGCATTAAAAGCATCTGAAGATTACGAAATTCCTTCTTTTAAAGATGGAGCACCAAACAGTAACCAATTTGTATTAGCAAGATATGTTCAAAATGTTAAAGGATTTGACAATGGCGCATTAATAAAAATTCCATTTAGAGCAGGAAATTCTTCAGGAATATTAGGAATAAAATCTCGAAATTTCGAACAAAGTTTTGCATTAGATGCTTTACTTAATGATAATATCGATATGGTTAATTTAATTGGACCTGCAGGAACTGGAAAAACATTATTATCTATTGCAAGCGGATTATATCAATTAAAAACCAATAATGATTCGAAAGGAAATAACCATTACAATTCAGTCACAATTAGTCGACCAATAGTTCCGATGGGAAACCAACTAGGTTTTTTACCAGGAAAAATTATAGATAAAATGGGTCCTTGGTTAGATGCAATTTTTGATAACATAAAACCTGAAATGAGAGATCAAGTAATAAATAAACTAACAAAAAGTTCTAGTTTAAAAGCTGAATTAAAAAAAATGAATGCAACAGAACTTAAAGAACATTTAATGAATGCAGATTATATGGAAATTCAATCCTTAGAACATATTAGAGGACGAAGCATGGATGAAAAATTCATCATGATTGACGAATCTCAAAATATTGATCCATTAGAAACTAAAACTATTGTCACAAGAGCAGGAAATGGAACCAAAATAGTTATGACAGGAGATCCACAACAAATTGATAAACCAGGACTAAATGAATTAACAAACGGTTTATGTTATTCTTCAGAACGAATGAATGATTCGGCTCTTACTGCAACAGTATTCATGTCTAAAGGAGAAAGAAGTGAATTAGCAACT
>ERZ889078.825-NODE-825-length-26605-cov-56.315970_pt1 | contig 26605 bp, 30 predicted proteins | sample MGYA00521266_ERZ889078 | MGnify/ENA primary metagenome ERZ889078 (study PRJEB32303, sample SAMEA104408618) | aquatic metagenome | biome: Brackish water; feature: Pelagic; material: water | place: Baltic Sea | collected 2014-06-16T06:34:00 | depth 76,534 m ...
TTACTTCTTCTATTAATCTTTTTTAAATTACTTTTTACAACTCATATTCTTGTTTATTTTAGATAATATTAAGATTTTTATTTGATAATACAGATATTTTTTATTATTTATTTGATTTTTCAAAGAATACATGCCACATAAATGTAGCATATAAGAGAAAGTATTAAACCATTTTTGCTTCGCGTTTACCTTCTTTAATTTCACCAATTAAGTAACCGTCAGTTTTAGAAAGAACAGTGCCAACATTTTTATCTTCAACTACAAGTATCATTCCAACACCCATATTAAAAGCTCTAAACATTTCATCTCTATCTATATGCTCAGACATAAGCTCAAAGATTGGTAAGACCTTTATGGCATCTTTTTGTACTTCCGCCATAAGGTTCTCAGGAAGTACACGAGGAAGGTTTTCTACGATTCCCCCACCTGTTATGTGAGCCATAGCTACTATCTCGTTTTTAAGTGCTTTAAAAGTCTTTACATAGATATTTGTTGGCTCTAATAAAGTTTCAATTAATGGTTTGCCATTAAAATCATCTTCAAATTTCATTCCCATTTTTTCAAAGAGTACTTTTCGTGCAAGAGAAAAACCGTTAGAGTGTAAACCTGAACTTGGTAGTGCTATAAGTTTGTGTCCAGCTCGAACAAGACTTACTCTATCCATTTCACTTTTTTCAGCAACACCAACAGCAAAACCAGCTAAGTCGTAATCATCTTCAGAGTACATACCTGGCATTTCAGCAGTTTCTCCACCGATAAGTGCACATTCACTGCGTTTACATCCCTCAGCTATCCCCGCTACTACATTAGTGGCATTCTTTACATCAAGTTTACCAGTCGCATAATAATCTAAAAAAAATGATGGAGTTCCAAAGTTACAAAGTAAGTCATTTACACACATTGCTACTAAGTCAATTCCTACAGTGTTATGGATCCCGCTATCTATGGCAAGTTTGAGTTTTGTTCCAACACCATCAGTTGCTGCAAGCATAACGGGTTCTTTGAATCCTTTAGGAAGTTCAAATGCACCTGCAAAAGAACCTATTCCTCCTATTACGCCCGGTATTTTAGTAGATTTTACTAAAGGCTTGATATTTTCAACAAAACTATTTCCAGCATCAATATCAACACCAGCATCTTTATAAGAAATTTGACTCATTGTTATAGCTCCGGAGTACTGTTTTGAGGTAAGTCACATTTTTTAGTAATGATACACAATGGACAAAAGTTTGTAAGACCAGCAATTAGAGGAAGTACACCTAAATAAAACCATACAATTCCCGTAATTAAACCTACGACAATGAGTGCTAGACCCACAAGAATTCTAATTGGTCTACACATTTTTCTGATTTTGTTTACATCCATCTTTTGTACCTTTATGTTTTTATAAATATTATGCAATTATATCTATATTAAGTAAAATTAATCCAAAAGTGGATAAAATCGCGATAATAAAAGGAAAGATTAATTATGAAAAATTTTATCTATAATGAAATGATGGTTCATATACCATTGTGTACAAACAAAAACCCTGAAAATATTCTAATTGTGAGTAATGATGCAGTTGGTCTTATAAAAGAAGTAGAGAAGCATGATTCGATTTCATGCGATGTTATATCTGCTGATATGAATGCACTCCGTGATGCAAAAGATGCCGCTTATGATGTTGTGATTTCAGAGATGGATTCTGATGCTGCTGTTCTTGCACATTATAACCGTGTGTTAAAAGAAGATGGCTTACTTGTAAGTACACACTCTTCACTTGATGATGTTGAGAGCAATAAATCCATGATGCAAGTACTAGGTAAATATACAAAAATCATTATGCCTTTTAATCTTGGCAATGGTGAAACTGCACTTTTAGCTTCTAAAGAGTATCATCCAACTGCTGATATTATCTTGCACCGTGCTGATATGCTTGATGGTTTAGAGTATTACAATTGTGATGTGCATCCGGCTGCGTTTGCTATGGGCAATAATGTTCGTAAAGCTTATTTGGGTGTGATTAAAAACTAATGGCTTATGAGTATGCTATAGCACTTACAGGTAGTATCGCTACTGGAAAAAGTACCGTAGCATCTCTTTTGCTTCTTAACGGTATGCGAGTTATTGATGCTGATACTATTTCACATGAGATTTTAGATGCATCGACTCTTTGGGTTGAAGATACTTTTGGAAAAGAGTTTATAAAACTCGGTAAAGTAAATCGTGCAAAACTTGGAGAACTTGTATTTTCTGATGATAAAGCAAAGAAAACTTTAGAAGAGTATCTTCATCCTAAAATCAAAGCTGAGATAGAAAAACGCAGCGAAAAACAAGATAGACTTAAATTCCCATATCTTATTGACATACCGCTCTTTTTTGAAAACAATAATTATGATATTAAAGATAGTGTCGTTGTCTTTACTCCATCGGATGTACAATTAAAGCGTTTTATGAAACGCAATGGTTACAGCAAAGAAGAGTCCCTTAAAAGAATCGCAACACAATTTCCAATAGAAAAAAAACGTGATGCTGCTACTTGGGTGATTGATAACTCACAAAACTTAAAACATCTCCAACAAGAGTGTGAAAACTTTGTGGAAATAATAAAGGAGAAGTACCTATGAAGATAGCAAAATATAGTGCCAACGGTAATGACTTTGTTCTTTTTCATTCAGATGTGAAAGAAGATAGAAGTGAGCTAGCAAAAACTTTGTGCCATCGTCAAAATGGAATAGGAGCAGATGGTTTGATAGTAGTGCTTCCTCATGCAGAGTATGATTTTGAGTGGCAGTTTTATAATGCTGATGGAAGTCATGCAGATATGTGTGGAAATGGTTCTCGTGCCTGTGCTCATTATGCGTATACTCAAGGTTTTGCTCCAAGAAATATGAGTTTTTTGACTGGCGCTGGTGTTATAAATGCGAATATTGAAGATGGCGATAGTAAAAGTGCAATGGTTTTAAGTGAACTAACTCCTCCTGAGATCTTAGATAAAACTATAGAATTTAATGGAAAATCTTGGTGGCTTATAAATACAGGTGTACCCCATTTAGTTTGCTTTAGTGACAATATAGAAAAATTTGACATAGATGAAGCAAGAGAACTGCGTTTTAAATATAATGCTAATGTAAACAATATGGCAGTTGTAGGTGAAAATCTTCGAGTTAGAACTTATGAACGCGGTGTTGAGGATGAAACTCTTGCTTGTGGCACTGGAATGGCAGCTTGTTTTTATAGAGCTTTAACAGAGGGCAAAGTGAAACAAAATATAGAGGTGTATCCCACAAGTGGGGAAACACTTTATCTTGGTGTAAATGAGAGAACTATTACTTTTAAAGGACAAGTTGTAAATACTTTTAATACTGAGTGGTAAATAATAGCTCTTTTAGAAAAAAATGTAAATCTTTTATAATTTAGTTCCAAAAAGAAGTACTTTTGCATATCTAGCACTCCATACTAAAAAGAGTAATAACCAAAGACTGATAGAGATATCAAATAAAAAGTTTAAACCCCAGTCAAAGGCATAGTCCACACTATAAAGAGTTCTAGTTAAAACAACAAGCTGAGTGAAGTAAAATAGAGAGATATCTAATTTATCTGCATTTGGGGCTTGTCCTGAATGTCCTAATGTTACCCTTGTCCCAAAACCTATAAGTATAGTTGTTAAAAATCCTAAAGTAATAAGATGCATACCTAAAAAGTAAAAATCTACATCTAAAATAAGTTCTAGTGCTAAAGTAATTCCCGAGAGTATAAATGCCGTTGGAAGCCAAAAAAGTCCAAGTTGAAGCACCCAAACCATTGGGGGAGATTGTAGTGGTGAGAGTTTCCAATTGAGAAATTCACCTAAAAGATATAATCCTAAAAGGATATCTACAATTATCTCAGTAATTGCGACAAAAGTATAAGTATCAAAGATTGCTAAAGCTGTTTTTATGACTAAAAGTATAAACACTGTTGTAATAAATCTCTCATCTTTAGCTTCTGTAGAGTGTGAGAAAAAAGGAATCATTCTCTGCCCTACTGAAAAAGTTAAAAAAATCAAATACATATAAAAAGATATATGTATAGCAAAATCATCAACTCCTAAATCAAACATAGAAAGTATAAATAGAAAATGTCCAAAAAGTCCAAACTTGTGTGCCATCAGAATCCAAAAAGGATCTTCTTTGTCTTCTGTTGTTCCATTTTTATACATAGTTTGTAATTTTAAAAACATAAAAACTTGTGAAATAAAAAGTATAATCATTCCAACTATTAAAAGTTGTAGATTTATAAACACTCCAAGAAGAAATGTTACTACACCAAGTGCAGTCGCAAAAAATAGTTTTTTATAATATGCTTTCTCTACAAGTGCACTTTGACAAAAACGTGGGAATGTAGTAAACAAAAAACCAGTAAAAACATTGCTAAAGAGTATAAAAGTCAGTGAATATACATGAAAATGTAAACTATCCATCTCAAGAGAAACGACACCTTTGTAGCTAAGTGCAAAAATCAGCATCATAAAGATTGCTGAAAAAACACCTAATACAAAGAATGGTTGATGAACCTGTGATAAAAAAAAGTTTTCTTTCTTCTTGTTTGTAAAAAATATCAAACTAAAGTCCAGCAGCCTCAACAATTTTAGCTTGATGGTCTGTTATCAGAGGCTCAACGACTTCATCAAGAAGTCCACCATGCATAATTTCACTTAAGCGGTATAGTGTTAAGTTAATTCTATGGTCACTCATGCGGTTCTGTGGGTAGTTATATGTTCGAATACGACCAGATCTATCTCCACTTCCTACTTGTGCCGCACGTTCCGCTGCATTTTCAGATTGTTGTTCACGCATTTCAAGGTCATAAAGTCTTGCTTTAAGAACTTTCATCGCTTTTTCACGATTTTTATGTTGTGATTTTTGGTCTTGGTTTGTCACAACTAAACCAGATGGTAAGTGAGTAATTCTAACTGCAGAGTCGGTAGTATTTACAGACTGACCACCACATCCAGAAGAACGCATTACATCTATTTTTAAATCTTTATCTTCAATTATAACTTCAACATCATCAACTTCAGGCATAACTGCTACTGTGATTGCTGATGTATGAACTCGTCCCTGAGATTCTGTTTGCGGAACACGTTGTACACGATGAGTTCCACCTTCGTATTTCAGCCGACTATAAACCTGCTCACCTTTGATAAGTGCTGTTACCTCTTTGTAACCACCAGATTCAGATGGACTTGTACTTATAATCTCGATTTTCCAACCACGAAGGTCAGCATAACGAGTATAAGCATCAAAAAGATCTCCAACAAAAATTGCTGCTTCATCTCCACCAGCACCAGCTCGAAGTTCCACGATGATGTTTCTATCATCGTTTGGATCTTTTGGTAGAAGAAGCATTTTAATATCTTCTTCTAGTTTTGGTTTCTTTGGTTCAAGTTCTCTAAGCTCTTCTTTTGCCATGTCTCCCATTTCGGAGTCACTTAACATCTCTTTTGTGTCAGCGATGTCTCGAATAAGAGCTTGGTACTCTTTTGCTTTTTCAACAATTGGTACAAGATTTGATTGTTCTCTGGAGAGGTTTGTCATGCGTTTAATGTCAGAAGTGATGTCAGGTGAACTTAGCAAATTGCTAAGTTCGTTATAGCGGGTGATAAACGGTGTGAGTTTATCTGCTAGCATAAATAGTATGCTCTGATTATATAGCGTTTACAGATTTGTGTAGACGACTAACTTTTCTAGCTGCAGTAGTTTTTTTAAGAATGCCTTTACTTACAAATTTGTGAATTTGTTGGTTAGCAACCTTAAATGCTGCAGTAGCTTCTTCTTTGTTTCCTGCTTTAACTGCAGTGTTAACATCTTTAACTATATTTTTAAGACGAGTTCTGTAAAAACGATTACGCTCTGTACGAACGAGTGTTTGACGAATTCTCTTAATTGATGACTTGTGATTTGCCATTTATGAGTCCTTTTTTGGAATTTAAGTTCGCAATAATAGCTTAAAAATAATTAAAATTAAGTTAAAGAGTGCTAAGATATGTCAATTTAACTATTGGGATGTAATAATGAAATCATTAAAGATGTTTGGAACGGATGGGGTTCGTGGTGAAGCGGGTTCATTCTTAAGTGCAGAAGTAGCGATGAAAGTAGCGATGGCAGCAGGAATTTACTTAAAAAAAACTGCAGTCACAAACAAAATCCTTGTCGGAAAAGACACCCGTAGAAGTGGGTATATGATTGAAAATGCTATTGTAAGTGGCTTAACAGCTGTTGGTTTTGATGTTATAGAAGTAGGCCCTATGCCTACTCCAGCAATTGCCTATATTACAGAAAATATGCGTTGTGATGCGGGGATTATGATATCAGCTTCTCATAACTCGTTTGAAGATAATGGAATTAAGTTTTTTGATAGACATGGAGATAAGTTCCCCCTAGAAGTTGAAAAAAAAATAGAGCAGCTTTACTTTAACAATGATGCCTTAAATGAGGGACAAGTAACAGGAAAACTAATAGGTAAAGCACAGCGTATTGATGATGTAATTGGTCGCTACATTGTGCAGCTTAAAAACTCATTTCCTGTTGATAAAACACTTCAAGGTTTACGAGTTGTCCTTGATGTAGCAAATGGAGCCGCTTATAAAGTTGGACCAACTGTTTTAGAAGAGTTAGGGGCAGAAGTGATTGTTATACATGATGCACCAAATGGTTTTAATATAAATGAAGGATGTGGAGCACTTCATACAAGAGATTTACAAAATGTAGTTGTAAAATATAGAGCAGATTTAGGAATTGCTCTTGATGGAGATGCTGATAGACTTGTAGTTGTTGATGAAAAAGGAAATATAGTTGATGGAGATCAACTTCTTGGAGCATTAGGTGTGCATTTAAGTACCCAAAATATGCTAAAAGGCGGTGGTATTGTTGCTACTGTTATGAGTAATCAAGGATTAGAAGATTATGTGCAAGTAAATAAGCTTAAACTGTTCCGCTCAGATGTTGGAGATAAGAATGTTTTAGAGATTATGAAAAAAGAAGGAATTAACTTTGGTGGAGAGCAGAGTGGACATGTGATTATGCATGATTATGCAAAAACCGGTGATGGCTTAGTGTCAGCCTTACAAGTTTTATCTCTTTTGATTGATAAAAAGGCTAAAGCATCAGAAGTGCTTCGTCCTTTTAAATTATATCCTCAAATACTGGTAAATATCCAAGTGAAAGTGAAAAAACCTTTGGAGAGTGTAGAGGGTTTAGATGCCAAACTTGCTGATTTAGATAAAAATAATATTCGTCATCTTATTCGCTACTCGGGAACAGAAAGTAAACTGCGTATTCTTTTAGAGTGTAAAACAGGGAAAGTAATGAACACTAAAATGGATGACTTGATAGAGTTTTTTCAAAAAGCGTTGAATGCCTAACTTAATGCTGCGTTTATCTGCCATACTTCTTTTCTCTTTGGCAGGTGTTTTTATAGTTGATCAAAATATAAAAATGCTTTTTGTAGATGGGTTTCGTTACTATACTAACTGTATAGATTTAATTCTTGTTTATAATAAAGGTGTTGCGTTTTCTATGTTTGCTTTTTTAGCTGAGAATTTAAAGTACATTCAGCTGGTAATAGTAATTGGCGCTCTTTTTTATATCTTTTATCTTAAAAAACTTTGTTATGCACTTCCAGCAGGTCTATTACTAGGCGGAGCATTCTCCAATATATACGATAGATTTATTCATGGCGGTGTGGTGGATATGGTTTATTGGCACTGTGGATTTAATTTTGCTGTTTTTAATTTTGCAGATGTAATGATTGATGTTGCAGTTATATGGATTCTCGTACTTAATTTTAAACCCCATTATTGTAAAACTTAATTTGATTAAAAGCACTTTTTTGGTATTATTGCCCAAAATTATAGTGTAATCACTAACAGATAAAAGGACATAGATGGAAATGACATCAAACAAAATTGACGGTGCAAATGCTGAAATAAAAGCAACAATTACAACAGCAGAAGTGAATGCAAACTTAGAAAAGATAGCAAAAGAACTTGCTAAAACTGCAAATGTTCAAGGTTTCCGTAAAGGAAAAGTACCTGTAGCGATTGTTAAAAAACAGTATGGTCAAAAACTGATAGAAGATGCAGAAGCTGAAGCACTTCGTGAAGTATTAGCAAAAGGTTTAACAGAGTTAAATATCTCTAATGAGTCTTTAATTGGTGAGCCAAATATTTCTCAATTTGATAAAAGTGATGATAAAATAGAAGTAACTGTTAAAGTTGCAATGCGCCCTGAAATTGATGTTAGTGGTGCTGAGTCATTTGTTCCTGATTTTATAAAACCAGTGATTAGCGATGAAGAAGTAACAGCACGTATTCAAGAGATTTCTGTACAACAAGCTCCTTTAGTAGACATCAAACGCAACCGCATGATGAAAAAAGGTGATACTGCTGTAATCGACTTTGAAGGTTTTGTTGATGGAGAAGCTTTTGAAGGTGGAAAAGCAGAAGGTTTTGCACTTGAAATCGGTTCTGGTCAATTTATCCCAGGTTTTGAAGATCAACTTGTTGGTGTAAAACGCGATGAAGAAGTAACAATTAAAGTAACTTTCCCAACAGAGTACAGTGCAGCACATTTAGCTGGTAAAGATGCAGAGTTTAAAGTGAAAGTAAATCAGATTCAAGTAAAAGAAGAAGTTGAAATAAATGATGAACTCGCAAAAAAATTACTTCCAGGGGATGAAACAGCAGATGTAGCAAAACTCACAGAACAAGTAAAACTTCAAATGGAAACGGAATCACTTGGTAAACTTTATAATGAAGATTTAAAACCAACACTTTTAAGTAAACTTGTAAGTGAAATAATTTTTGATTTACCTGAATTTGTTGTAGATCAAGAGATTGACATGGTAGTAAATAAAAAAGCTGGTTCAATGAGTGAAGAAGAGATTCAAGAACTTCGTGATAATGCTGACAAACTTTCAGAACTTCGCGAAAGTTTCCGTGATGAAGCAAGTGAAAGTGTTCGTGCAACTTTTATTATTGATGCCTTAGCGCAAGCAAAGGGTATAAAAATAGAAGAGCAAGAAGTTATGCAAACTATTTACTATGAAGCAATGCAAACAGGTCAAGATCCTCAAAAAGCATATGAGCAATACAAAGCAGCTGGGTACATTCCTGCTATTCAAATGTCAATGGTAGAAGATAGAGTTCTCTCCGGTCTTTTAAATACAAAAATAGAAGCATAAATTATGAGTTATATTCCTTATGTAGTTGAAAAAACAGGACGTGGAGAACGTTCTTATGATATCTATTCTAGGCTTTTAAAAGACAGAATTGTAATGCTAAGTGGAGAGGTGAATGATCAAGTTGCATCTACAATCGTTGCACAGTTTTTGTTTCTTGAAGCAGAAGATCCTGAAAAAGATATCTATTTTTACATCAACTCTCCTGGTGGTGTTGTAACAGCTGGAATGGCAATCTTTGATACAATGAACTATATTCGTCCTGCTGTTGCAACTATCTGTATAGGTCAAGCAGCTTCAATGGGTGCATTTCTTTTATCTTCTGGTGAGAAGGGCAAGCGTTATGCTCTTCCTCATTCTCGTATTATGATTCATCAACCTTTAGGTGGAGCACAAGGACAAGCGACAGATATTCAGATTCAAGCAGAAGAGATTCTTCGTATGAAAAAAGAGCTTAACTCAATTTTAGCAAAGAACACTGGGCAAACAGTCGAAAAAGTTGAAAAAGACACAGATCGTGATAACTTTATGAGTGCTGCTGAGGCACAGGCATACGGGATGATTGATGAGGTTCTAATAAAGAACGATAAAGAGTAAGGATAAAAAATGGCAGGTACAATTAAAAGTAGAACTCGTAAAAGTATAAGTTCATCAAATAGTATTGAACCAGCAAGTATGGAAAAATCATTAGTGATGGATTCTCCTTCTACTAATGTTGAGCTTTATGCACAAGAGGTTATAAACAAACTACTGATAGATAATTTACCTCCTACTCCAAATAATTATTCTTTATATTTTGATAGGTTACTAGAAGAGAAAAATAATACTTTTAAAAAGCAAGTCATATCTATTTTAGACCTAGAAGACAGCAGTGATGATGAAAACACAATAGAACTTGAGAAAAGTCTTAAAAAAGGATTTGCTCATGTGAAAAATATTCTCTCCATTGTTGCAACTCTTTATAAAAATATGTCCTTAATGACAAAAATATTAGAAAAAAGAAAAGTAGAACTCAGTCATAAAAAAGATATGGCGGATGCTAAAAACATTTTAACTTTATTAGAAGATGATGTTTTAAAGCTTGGTAGTATCTTAAAAACCCAGACCACTCAGATGAAAACTGTTTATGATGAAACGGCAGCTATTATTAAAAATGTAGAAAATGAGACGATTTTTGATAATCAATTTGGTATTTATAATAAACGCTATCTATTGTCTAAAATTGAAAAAGAGATTGTGCAAGTTGGACAGTTTGAACATCAAAGTTCTTTAATCTTTTTAGAACTCTCTAAAGTCTTAAAAAAAGAAGTGAAAAATGAAAAAGCAATAATGCTAATGACAAAAACTTTAGCACGGTTGCTTTTAAAAACATCAAGAAGAAGTGATATTGTTGCACACTATGGAAATGGCATGTTTGCTATGCTTTTAAAGCATACTGATATCCCAAGTGCAAAAAAAGCAAGTGAAAGATTATGTGATTTAGTGGCAAATTCTAACTTCTTTTTGTCAGATCGTGAAATTAAACTAGCAATTTCTATTGGTGTTACTAATATAGATGCTATCCACTCAGTGGAAGAGATTGTAGTAAGTGCTATGGATGGAATCACGAAGGCTTATGAAGATAGTAGCACTGATTATGCTATTTCATTGAGGGTATAAATGAAATTAAACATAGTGGAATATCCAGATAAAAGACTCCGTCAAATTTCCAAAGAAGTTGTACTCTTTGATGAAAAATTACACAAGCTTTTAGATGCTATGAACCCTATAATGATAAATACAAATGGCATCGGTTTAGCGGCAATTCAAGTTGCTCATCCTGTTCGAGTTTTGATTTTAAATATCCCCGATGAAGAGGGTGAACAGCCAAATGAAAATCTTTTAGAAATTATAAATCCAGTCGTGACAGATAAAAGTGGTGAGAGTCTTTATCAAGAGGGTTGTTTAAGTGTTCCTAAATTTTACGAAGATATTAAGCGCTACGAGCAAGTTAGCATTAATTATCAAGATAGAGATGGAAACACGATGACTCTTGAGGCAGATGGGCTTTTAGCGATTGCTATCCAGCATGAGATGGACCATTTAGAAGGGATACTTTTTATAGATAAACTCTCTTATGCAAAACGTAAGAAGTTTGAAAAAGAGTATAAAAGAATGCTAAAAGAGCGCAAAATTAGCTAAAATATTTCAATTTGTCATATATTTAAACACTTCCTCACTTCTATGATACTATGACTCAATCTATAGAAAGGTTGGAGTTATGAAAAAACTTTTTTGTGCAACTTATGTCGGTATTGATGCAAAAGTCATAGATGTTGAAGCTACACTTACAAAAGGTCTGCCCTCTTTTAGTGTTGTTGGTAGTCTTTCAAGTAGTATGTCTGGTGATTTAAAAGAACGAGTAAAATCAGCACTTCTTACAAATGAGTTTAAATTCCCTCCAAAACGCATATCTATCTCTCTTTCTCCTAGTGACATTCCAAACAAGACCGGTAGCCATTTTGATTTAAGTATTGCTCTTTTAATTTTACTCAATAGTAGCGATTTAAAATTAGATGATTGGTTTGTATTTGGTGAATTAGGCTTAGATGGGGCTGTCAAAGAAAACATTTACCTTTACCCTCTTGTCTTGTCTTTAGCAAACCAAAAACTTATAAAAAAAGCGATAGTTCCTTTTGATGCCTTGGAAAAATTAGGGAATATTCCTGATGTGGAGTTTTATGGGGTCAAGAGTTTAAAAGAAGCATTGGAGTTGTTACAAAATCAAGATGGAGCTGTGGTAAATTCTCTTCAAAGCGGCATGAAGTACCCGTTTTATGAAATTAAAGATGAAAAATATTATTATATGAAAGAGTATGATGAAGATTTTAGTGATGTTAAAGGGCAAGAAGTTGCAAAACGAGCAGCACTCATAGCCGCTAGTGGTTTTCATAATGTACTCTATGAGGGAAGTCCGGGATGTGGTAAGAGTATGATAGCTTCTCGAATGCAATACATCTTACCTCCGATGACATCAGCTGAAATCCTTGATGGAGCTAAACTTGATGTCTTGGATGATAAAGAACCTATCTTTGCCCCTAGACGCACTTTACGGGCTGTTCATTGTACTTCTAGTAGTGCTTCTGTATTTGGTGGCGGTAGTTTTAAGGCAAAAATAGGTGAAGTAGGATTAGCACATAATGGCATTATATTTTTCGATGAATTGCCTCATTTTTCCAAAGCTATCTTAGAGTCTATGCGAGAACCAATGCAAGATGAAAAAATTAGAGTTTCACGAGTAAACTCTAAAGTAGAATACCCTGCTAAATTTCTTTTTATTGGAGCCATGAATCCATGCCCATGTGGAAACTTGTTAAATGCAGCCAAAGAGTGTCGTTGCAGTGATGTAGAAATACAGCGATATAAGAACAAACTCTCCGACCCTTTTTTAGATAGAATAGATATAAATGTAGTTATGCAAAATGTGACATTAGCAGATAAACCAAGTCTCTCATCTAAAGAGATGCACAGAAAAGTTGTTGAGTCACATATATTTATGAAGCAACGGGGACAAAAAGATTTTAATGCAAAGCTGAGTGATAAAGAGATAGAGAAATATTGTGTTTTAAATGATGAAGCAAAACTCACTTTAGATATGGCGATTAGTCGTTTTGCACTTTCGTTTAGAAGTATTAAAAAGGTACAAAAAGTCGCTAGAACTATTGCTGACTTGGAAAAGCAAGAGGTGATACAAAAACATCATCTTTTAGAAGCACTCTCTTTTAGAAAGAGGTAATAAATTCATAAACCTTTTTTATCTCTTCTTGTGTAAGGTATCGCTCATCAACATCTATACTTATCTTGTAAGAACTCTTTTTGATTTTTATGCCATCGCGTTTAAATAAAAATTTAGAACCTAAAGCATTTTCTTTGATTTTTAAAAGATAATTAGCAATTTCTGTTTGGTTTATCAGTTTTTGTACAATATGATCAAGTGTTTCATCTCTAAGTGTTTCATCACTTATTTGGCTGATTTCAACTAAGTTTGCATACTCTATAGCATCATTACTTTTTAAAATATCAAAGAGGTTATATTCAAAATTATATTTTGTGAAATCAGCAATAGTGAGTCCAAGTTTTTTTTGAATATTTTTAGTAGAAATTCCACTTGTAATAAGCCTATCAAGATAATAAGCGATTTCAAATGTATCAAGCTTTGCACTTTGATTTAAAAAGTATGGATAATAAATAGCATCTTCTTTAGAAATATTTATTTCCATACATAAAGCACTCTCTGCAGCATTTTTGATAAGGGCATTTTTGCGAGCATGTCCATCAAGGATTTGATAGCCATTTTTACTTTTAAAAACTATTATTGGCTCTAGTTGTCCAAAGTTTTCTATAGATTCGCAAAGTGTATCAAAGTCACTATTATTGAGGTTAATAGGAAAGGGATTATCTTCTAAAAGTTCCAGCTCTAAAGTGAGAAGCTTATTCTGTGATTCTGAGAAAAGTCCTAGAGTGGATTTTTCTTGGATGATTCTGTCTGCATTTTCTTTAAATTTATCAAGGTTCAATTTTGCCATAGTTATCCTTCTAATGCTTTTTCTATTGCATATTCTATAATACTTGCACTCATACTTAGGTTTTTGTCTAGTTCACTTTTATACTCAAGCATAGGAAGATGTAAATTTTGTGCTTCCTTGACTCTTGTGCTATCAGCAATTGTGAAAACATTTTCTATCTTTTGCTCAATAGCAAGCTTTGCGATAGCTTCTATGTAGACTTCATGAATTTTAGAGTTTTTGACTTTGTTAATAAAAATAGAATCAACAGTAATAGCTCTATCTGTCTCTTCTTCTATCTCTTCAATCTCTGAAGCTAACTCTTTTAGACCATTTACAGAAAAGTCTTCAGCATCAGTCACAATACTCATCATATCACTTGCATAAATTGCCATGTGCAATGAAAGTCCAGTTGATGGCGGTGTGTCGATGATGATAAAATCATAATCATCTTTCACGTGTTTTAAAATATCATTAAGTTTCTTGTGTGGCATAGTAAATACTGCACGACTAAACTCAACAACACGACCAAGAGCAAGTTCGCTTGGCAGAAGGTCAAGGCTTGCGTTTTCAAACTCTAACTTATGAATGTACTTATGCACAAAATCGCTGTCTATCTTCTCTTTTCGCATCAGTGTATCGAAGATATTTTTGATACTCTCTCCTGTGAAGTAGCGGTTTGCAAAGTAACGAGAAGTATTCGCTTGAGAGTCCATATCAACAAGTAAAACTCTTTTGTTTAACAGGGCTAAAGTATAAGCAAAATTAGAGGCAACGGAAGTCTTACCAACTCCACCTTTGAGGTTAGAAATAGTGATGATTTTTGTACCATTTTTGTTGTAAAAATCTTGGAGTTCACCTTTTACATCTTCGATTTTTTTGAAGTCTAAAACTTTTTTTGCATAATCAACAAACATATTTGGAATATAGTAGCTTGAGCGATTTGAGCTAGAGACTTTTTTAATGTGAGGAATAAGTTTTGTTTGCAGTATTGGTATGAGGTTTTTTGTAGATATATTATAAAATTCACTTGCTTTAGCAAGTCTGAAAATTTCCATGCAATAACCCTTTTTTGATGATAGGCTATTATAGTGTTTTTAATATAAATTATTACTAAAACTCTCTTTCGTAAACATAGGTACTTATCTCATATGCAACACTCTGCTCGTAACCGAGTAGAGGCATGAGTTTATACTTTTTAATTTTATCTATCATGATAGATGACTCTTCATCAGGTTTTATTATAAACTGTGCCATATATTTTACAAAATCTTTTTTATCACTGAAAGCAGTTAGATAACTTTGTCTGATTTCTCTCATAGAGGGAGCAGAGAGAGCCCTAGTTTCATTGTGACAAGTGATGCAATTTCCATGAAAAAGTAAAGCTCCATCATCCGAAAATAAGAGTATATGTAAAAGTAGTAAAAATATTACTCGCATAAAAGATTCTAATTACTTCTAGCTAATGCTGCAAAGTCAATTGTTTTATTTTTTGATTCTTCAGCTCTTCTTTTGTCCTCTTCGTACGATCCTGTTGTAAAAATGTACTCACTCTTTTTTAAAATACATCCTTTTATGCCAGGTAAACAATCTTTTTTTAAAAGTTTGCAATAACCATCAAAGTCGTGTTGACATGTCCAACCCATTTTATTTCCTACTGAGTAATTTTATTTGCATCGTATGCAAGTCTCATCACTCCAACTGCATAGTTTGATGAGTTATTGTATCTCATGATTTTTTTTGTATATTCTCTCATGTATGCTAGCTCTTCTTTTCCATCAGTAAAACAGCTATAGTTTTCACCTGTTTTACTTTTTTTATATACAAAAGAAGCATTTTCATTTGTAAACTCGTACTCGTACCAAGCAGCTTCTACTTTTGGTATATCTGGCATTTTTTTCCACTCTATGAGTTTGTTATAGTCTGCTTTTTTGTTTAAAAATTTTGCAGCAGAGAGGATAGCATCTTCCATTTTTGTTAAATCTGGAGTCTTGTTTGTATGAGAGTCTGCATAGATGAAACTGTTTGGCATAAACTGAGGGATGCCGATTGCCCCTGCATAAGAACTTGGGAGATTACACTCTTTGGGTTTTAGTTCTGCTTTGTAGCAGTGTTGGATGATTGTTGCCATGTTCGTTTTACCCATGTTTAAAAGCCATTTCTCACGAGCAGTTTCTGGTTTTGTTCGCACCACAATGGTGTTAAATACTATAAAGGCATCATGTGAAGGTTTGATTTCTCCAAGTTTTGTCTCTTTCATCAAGATAGCAGCAATGATCTCACGGTTGACACCATATTTTTTTTCCGCTTTATCATAAACTTCTTGATACTCTTTAAGATGTGTAACTATTTTTGGTACATATTTGACTAACACATTGTTAGCTTTTTTTTCACTTGCTCTATGTGTTTTGATGTGTTTAGGCTGTAGGTATGTCCAGCTTACTTCATCAAATTTTTGGGTTTTAAAGAAAGAGAGTAAAAACTGGTTGGCATATTTGTAACTTACACCATGTTTAACTACTTTTTCGCAAACATCTATGTAGTCTTTGTTTTTAAATTCGCAGTTTGTGTATTTTGCTGATAGCAGGGTGCTAAGACTCAGAAGTAGTAGCAGGATTTTTGTAAAGTTCATTTATCTCTTTTAATCGTTTTGGAGTGCCTATATCATGCCACATATTTTTAAACACTTCGCCACTAACCGCTTCTTTGTCTATGGCTTCTCGTAAAAGTGGAGCAAGTGGGCTTTTTTGTAACTCTTGATTTTCAAAAAGTTTTGGCGAGTAGTATCCAATGCCGGAAAATGTGTACTTTCGTTCGTTATTTACGATTCCATTTTGAAGAGAAAAGTCACCTTTAGGGTTGTGTGGAGGGTTTGGGACCAAGATAAGATGAGCAAGTTTATCGCCAAGTGAAAACGCAGCATCAAACTCATAATCGCAAAAGACATCGCCGTTTACTACTAAAAATGGTTCATATCCTAAAAGGGGTAGGGCTTTTATAATGCCTCCAGCACTCTCTAATGCTCCCTCTTCTTGTTCGTCAGAGTAACAAATCTCTACTCCCCATTTTGAGCCATCACCTAAAGCTTCAGGGATTTTATAACCTAAATGAGCGATATTTATGATGATTTTTTTAAAACCATTTTTTGCTAACTTCTCAATCTGCCACATGATAAGGGCTTTGCCATCAACCTCCAAAAGTGGTTTTGGTAGAATGTCAGTAAGAGGTCGCATCCTTTCACCTCTCCCAGCTGCGAGTATCATAGCATTCATGCAGTCACTTTTTCTAAAAATTGACCAAAAGCTTCGGTTTCTTTGTATCTTAAAGCAGTGTCAATAGTATATTTTAAAGTAAGTGGAATATCTTTTAAATAGCCATCTTTACCATCACGAAGATGTAAACGCGAGAAGATACCTAGAACTTTGATGTGACGTTGTAGACCCATAAAATCAAACCATTTTAAAAACTCTTTATCTTCTGTTTTTAAGCCTATTTTATCTCTAAACGCAAGCACAAGTTTTTCTATCTTTTCTCTCTCAAATGCAACATAACAATCTTTAAGCAGAGATACTAAATCGTAAGTGATAGCACCATTCATCGCATCTTGATAATCTATAACACCAACTGTTTGTTTGTTAGTTAGCATAATATTTCGAGAGTGAAAATCACGGTGAACAAAAACATTTTGCGGTTGTGTTAAAACTACATCGCTTATAGTGTTGAGTGATACTTTTATAAGCTCTTTTTGAGTCGCGTTTAGACTAATATTTAGTTTTTTTTCTAAGTACCACTCTTGCATCAAATCCATCTCAAAATGCAAAAAAGCTTTGTCATAAAGGGGCAAGTTCTCTGTATCTGCATTTTGCATTTTTATTATTTCATCCATAGCGACTAGATACAGCTCTTCAAAGTTGTTTTGGTTTAAAACATCAAGGAGTTGTGTGTTTCCAAAGTCCTCTATGATGAGGTAGCCCGCATCTCTGTTCTCTTGTAAAATACGAGGTGCTCTAACTCCTGCGTTTAAGAGTCTTGAAGTAATATCTATAAATGGAGCTAAAGAGTCTAGCTCAAGTGAACTATCCATAACAATAACACTCTCTTTATCTTTAGAGAGTCGGTAGTATTTTCGAAAACTTGCATCAGCACTTGCCACATCAAAAGCATACTCTTTGTATGGTGTTGTTGCTATCCACTCTTTTAATTTATCCATAAATCCCCCCAAGAAGTGAAGCTTGTGAAGCTCCAGTTACCGAACATAAATCGACTTTTTCGTTTTTAATTCGTTTATAGGCGAACCAAGCAAATGCCATTGCTTCTAAAAAGTCACTATCAAAACCAAGTGTGTCACTTATAAGGATTTCACAACGAGTCAATACATTGAGTCTTTGCATTAAAAAGCTATTTTTCGCACCACCGCCACAAACGATAGTTTTTTCAGTTTGAGTTGCGTTTAAATCGTTTGCAATACTTTGTGCAGTGAGTTCAAGTAGAGTTCTTTGTATATCTGCATCGCTTATGGTTTGAAAAATGGGAAGTTGATTTGCAAGCCAAGTGTCGTTAAAGTACTCTCTGCCTGTGCTTTTTGGTGGTGCTTTTGTAAAGTATGTATCTTGAAGCATTTTTGCTAAAAGGCTTGCGTTTAGAGTACCGCTTTTTGCAAATTCTCCCCCTTTGTCATAGGCTTTTTGCTGTGTTTGGTATATCCAACTATCTTGTAAAACATTACCACAACCCGTGTCCCAGCCTTGCAGTTTCTCACCTAGAAGTGTGATGTTTGCCATGCCACCTATGTTTAAAACAGCAGTTTTTTCATCTGTTGCACCAAATAAAAACTGATGAAATGCAGGAGCAAAAGGGGCACCTTGCCCACCGTTTGCCATATCCATACGACGAAAATCAGCAACTGTTTTGATACCCGTTTTTGCAGAGACAATGTTTGCATCTCCGAGTTGCATAGAAAAAGGGAATGGGCTATTTGGTTCATGCCAAAGTGTTTGACCATGTAAACCGATAGCTTCTATAGTATCTGCTTTGAGATTAAATTGTTTTAAAAATGAGTTGATGGCGTTTGCATATAAAAGACCAAGTTTATGGTCGATTGTACCGATGTTTTTTAAGTTGGTAGGGTTATGGATAACATTTAAAATTTCTGCTTTTAAGTCACTAGAAAAGGGGTATTCAAAAGAGTGTAAAAGCTGACACAAACTACTGTCTATCTCACAAAGAGCGATGTCTATTCCATCTAAACTAGTTCCACTCATGACGCCGATGACGAGATTGTTTTTGGGAGCTGTTTTCATTGTTTTGGATTATATAGCATTTTGCTTTTTTAGTCAATTAAATTTCAAATAAATTTTTTTATGATATAATATTTTGAACTGTTAAATAAGTGGAGGATGTACGTGAAATACTTTTTAATTCTATTGCTATTTATTTTCCCTCTTTCCATAAATGCTGCAAACTCTGAAAATGAGATAAAAGCTGCTGTTCTTGGGAAACTAAGCCATTTTGTAAAACATAAATCGCAAATAAACAATGACGAATTTATCATAACGGTTTTTCAAGATGAAACCTTTGCCAAACTTTTAAAAGAAAAATATAACAACAAACAAATCAATCATAAAAATGTTTTAGTAAAAAATGTACAAGCGATGGAAGAAATTAATAGTTCTGATTTATTGTACATTGGTAAAGTCCCCCAAGAAATACAGTATCAGCTTATAGAATATGCTCAGAGTAATAATCTTTTAACTATCAGTGAAGAGAGTGGTTTCGCCCAAAGAGGTGGCATCGTACAACTCTATTTCGTTTCTCTCAAAATTCGCTTCAAAATCAATCTAAACGCAGCTAAAAAATCAAACTTAAAAATCAGTTCCTCTCTTCTTTCTATATCAACAATTGTCAAAGGTGAAACAAAATGAAAAAAATCTCTTTAAGCTTTTATGCCCTTGCATTTTTATTTTCTACATTGGCTTATGCTGAAGATTTATCGAGTAACTCTCTTGAAGAACTGATGGGCATGGAGAGTGAAGCAAAAGCTGTGGTGGGCTCTCGTAGTGGCTCTCGTGACTTTTTAAACTCAATCGTACCCATAGATGTTATCACTAATAGTCAAATCCAAAATAGTGGACAGAAAAAACTTACACAAATTTTATCTTATTTTATTCCCGGTTTTAACTCACCAACTCCTGCCATTAAGGATGGTTCAGACCATGTTCCAGCTTCCTCGCTTAGAGGACTCAATCCTGACCAAGTTTTAGTGCTTATAAATGGAAAACGACTTCATACAAGTGCACTTTTACATGTAAATGATACTGTAGGGCGTGGAACGAGTGGAGCAAATCTCAACACTATTGCAGTGGCTTCCATAGACCATATAGAGATACTTCGTGATGGTGCAGCAGCACAGTATGGCTCAGATGCTATAGCTGGTGTTATCAATGTTATTTTAAAAAATGGAAATTATACAAATAGTGTTTCTTCAAAAATTGGAATGAACTTAGATGGTGGAGGAGAGAGTGCTCAAGCTGATTTGTTTTATACTGTTCCCCTAGATTATGATGGTTATTTGAATGTGACTGCTGATGTGCAGACACAAAACAAAACCGACCGAGCGGGTATAGATACTAGAGACCAGTATAGTGTTGGAGACACAGGAGGCAGTAAGACGACTCCATTGGGGCAGCCAGAAGCAACAAACTACTTGTTAGCACTTAACTCTAAAGCCTATTTTGATAACGATGTGGCACTTTACACAAGTGGCATTTTGAACTATCAAGATAGTTCAAATAATGCTTATTTTAGAACACCAAAAGATGTAAACAGCTCACTGTATCCTAATGGATTTTTGCCAAATATAAAAACAAAAATGCTTGATTACTCTTTAACTGCAGGTTTTACACAAGACCTTGGTAGTGGGAGTTCATGGGATTTAAGTCAAACGATGGGAAGTAATGACTTTCATTATTATGTCAGCAACTCTATGAACTACTCTATGGGAACAGCTTCACCCACTTCTTTTGATGCTGGGGGATTGAGTGCTTTACAGGCAGTTACAAATCTTGACTATAAGACAAAAGTGAGTGATATTAAAGTTGCTATGGGTTTAGAGTATAAATACGAAACCTATAAGATAGAAGCTGGAGATAGAGCTTCGTATGCACAAGACTCAAATGCAAGTGCAGGTTCACAAGGTTTTCCTGGGTTTCGACCAGAAAATGAAGTAGCCACTTCAAGAAATAATTATTCCATCTATTTAGATTTAAATTACAATATCACTCCTGCGTTTCTTGTTGATGGTGCAGTTAGATTTGAGGATTATTCTGATTTTGGTTCAACTACTAACTATAAGTTAGCACTTTCGTATAAACTACACCCTTCACTGCTTGTCAGGGCATCGGGGAGTACAGGTTTTAAAGCACCTTCTTTGGGACAATCTCACTTTACTTCCAACTCAACTACAGTAGTAAATGGTGTTCTCTCAGCAACAGGAACTTTATCTCCAATAGATACTTTTGCTCAGGCATTGGGTGCAAAAGCTTTAAAAGCAGAAACATCAGAGCATTTTACGACAGGGTTTGTTTATAAGCCAGTTGATAATTTATCGGTAAGTACAGATTATTTTTATACAAAAATTAAAGATAGAATTATGCTCTCAACTGATATAGCAAAGTCTGCACAAACAGTAGCAACTCAAGCACTTTATACAGCAAGGGGTATAACACAAGCCCGCTATCTCACAAATGCAGTAAACACTCAAACGCAGGGGCTAGACTTAAGAGTAAACTATCTCTATCTTTTAGAGAATAGTGCAAACCTTAGCTTTAATGGAGCATTTTCTTATGCTAAAACAAAAGTTCTTAGTTTTAACAGTGGAGCTAATGGTCTTGCTGCATCAGTATTGGAAAAAAACCGTATTGAAAACGCACAACCAAAAGATAATCTAAAATTACTTTTTAATTATGATTTAAAACCCATAAACATAGCTTTAAATGTCAATAGATATGGTGCTTTTAAAGATGTTTATAATAGTCAAGTTTATAACTTTGATGCTCAATGGAGCAGTGATTTAGATGTGAGTTATGCTTTTACAAAAAAATTTAAAGTGGCTCTTGGTGGGACAAATATTTTTAACTCTTCTCCTGATGAGTGGCCAAATGTAGGTTCAGCTACCACAGGTTCCATCGTACCATATTCGCAATACTCTCCCCTAGGCTACAGCGGAGCATACTATTATCTAAGGGCTATTTATGAATTTTAAAAATTTATCTATTCGTACAAAGTTAATTTTGATGTTGAGCTTGAGTGCTGTTATTGCTTTATCTGTACTCTCTTTAACTTCTGCATATTACATTGTAAACAATCAACGAGAACATTCACTTTATAACCTCACACAAATCGCTCAAATAACAAGTGAAAATATAAAGGCTTCTTTGATATTTGAAGATGAAGAGAGTGCAACTAAAATACTTGAGCCATTAAGTATTAACCCAAACATAGAAGAGGCACTTCTTTATACAGCAAAAAATAGACTCTTTTCATCATATATTAATCCAAATCTTTCTCTAGTTCAAAGAGAAACGAGACTAAAAGAGTTATTAAAAAATTTAAAACCTACACTGCAACAAACGATTAATTGGAATCAAATATCTGTAATTACTCCTATATTTGTAAACAAAGAAGTCATAGGGTATTTAAAAATAGATTCTGATACAAAAGATATTGAGAGTGCAATTATAAATCAACTCCTGCGTTTACTTCTAGCAGGAGGGATGATTATTCTTATTATTATCCTTGTCTCGTTTAAGTTGCACCAAACATTTACTACACCTATTTATAAACTACTAGGTATTATGGATGATGTTTCTGTTAACAACAAGTATGATGTTTCCATAGAAATAGATAGTAATGATGAGTTTAGGGAACTCTATGCAGGCTTTTCATATATGCTCTCTACTATTAATTCACAAAACAAAAAAATAGAGTTTATTCACAATCAGACTCGTGATTCTATCGAATACTCTGCGAACATTCAAAAAGCACTTTTACCAAAAGAGAATGATATGATTGACTTTTTTGATGATACTTTTACTATTTGGAAACCTAAAGATACCGTGGGTGGTGATATTTATCTTTTTGAGACTTTACGACATAAAGATGAAGCACTTCTGATGGTTATAGACTGTACAGGGCATGGCGTTCCTGGAGCTTTTGTTACTATGATTGTTAAAGCGATTGAAAAAGAGATAGTAGCAAAACTGATTAAGAGTGATTTTGACATAAATCCCGCCATCATCATGCAGTATTTTAACAAGCACATGCGCATTTTACTTCGTCAAGATGGCAAAGGAAGCTTTGCAAACGCAGGGTTTGATGGGGCTATGATGTATATAAACAAAAGAGAAAATATTCTCAGATATGCTGGTTCAAACACACCGCTTTTTCTTGTAAAAGGCGAAGAGTTGAGTGTTATTAAGGGTGATAAAGAGTCCATAGGATACAAAAAATCAAATCCTGATTATATTTTTAAAATGCATGAGATTAAGATAGATGAAGAGACGAAAGTTTACCTAACTACAGATGGCTACTTAGACCAAACAGGAGGGGAGAAAGGCTTTTTATTTGGTAAAAAAAGATTTTCTAAACTCATAAACTACACACACAGTAAAGAGTGTTTTGAGCAAAAGAAAATCTTTGAAAATAGTTTTGATGCTTATAAACAAGAGAATGAGGTTAAAGATGATATGACCTTAGTATCGTTTAAAATAAATCCATCAAAAGGAGAAAATTTATGACACAAAGCAGTGATATAATTATCAACAGAATAGAGCATATCTTTAACAGCGACATTGACTTAAATAGTAGAAAATCTGATGTAAAAGAGTTACTTAGAGAGTTTAAAAAAGTCAATAAACAGCTTTATAAGATTTTGAAAATCGGTGATAAAATTCAGCGAAAAGATTATGATGAACTTAAAGTTAGATATGATGAAATTGAGATACTCAATGAAGAGATAGAAAACACTCAAAAAGAAGTAGTGTTTACTATGGGAACTATGGGTGAATTTAGAAGTCATGAAACAGGCTTACATGTACGAAGAGTTGCCCTTTACTCTAAGATACTGGGAAAGTATTATGGGCTTAATGCTCGAGATGCTGACTTGCTTTTTCATGCTGCACCTATGCATGATATTGGAAAGATAGGCATTCCTGATGCCATTTTAAATAAACCTGGGAAATTAGACGAAGAGGAGTTTGACATCATGAAAAATCATGCTAAGCTTGGTCATGAGATGATAAATGACTCTGATAGACCTCTTCTTATAGCAGCTTCAATCATAGCCCATGAACATCATGAAAAGTGGGATGGCAGTGGTTATCCCAGAGGGCTAGCACAAGATGAAATCCATATATATGGTCGTATCACAGCTCTTGCGGATGTTTTTGATGCACTTGGCAGTAAGCGGATATATAAAAATGCATGGAATGATAGTGAGATATTTTCCTATCTTAAAGAGCAGAGTGGAAAACAGTTTGACCCCACACTTATCCATATATTTTTTGATAATATTGATGAGATTTTAGCTGTTCGTAATAGACTTCAAGATGATGATGAAGAGGAGATAGTAAATGTTAAATCAAAGTTTATATAGCTACAAAGATGCGCTTGATAAAGAGGGCATAATTTTTACATTTTGTGGACCTATTTCACATGATATAGTTGAGGGTGTGGGTATAACACTCAAAAGTCAAATGCAAGAGAGCGATGTCCAAAGAACGACAGCGATGAAAGTTTTTGCAATTTTTATAGAGCAAGTTCAAAATGTGATTAACTATTCTCAAGAGCGAAATGATCTTGAGAGCGATATGGGGATGGGAATCATTGTAGTTGGAGAACATGAGGGCAAATACTTTATAATTGGTGGCAACAAGATCAAAAACTCTAAAGTATCTACTTTAGAAAGTAATTTAGCTGAACTTGTTGCAATGAACCGAGATGAACTCAAAGCATTTTATAAACAAAAACGTCAGTATAATGACAATGATGATAGTAAGGGTGCTGGACTTGGTTTTATAGAAATGGCAAGAAAAGCAAGTGAACCTTTAACCTATAGTTTTGAAAAAATAGATGATGAGTATTCATTTTTCTCCATTGAAGCAAACATTTAAGAAACAAGGACATAGACAATGACTAGATTACAAATAGAAAAGACAAAAAGTTCACCAGAGATAGATTTTAACCCACAAACACATACTCATCGCATATTAGGAGAGTCTTATCCTGAGAATACTACACAGTTTTATGACCCAGTTTTAGACTGGATAAACTCTTATTTAGCAGAAGGATACGAGGGTGAGATGACTTTTAACATAGAATTAATTTATTTTAATAGTAGTAGTTCAAAAATTTTACTAGATATTTTCGATATGTTAGATGAGACGAAAAATGATAAAATCAGAGTCAATTGGATTCATGATGAAGATGATGAGGCGATGGAAGAGTATGGTGAAGAGTTTGAAGAAGATATAAAGCATATAAAGTTTAATATAGTCACAAAATAGCATGAGTGATTTTGACCCTATAGCCTATGTAAATATGGTAAAAACTCATCAAGAGAGTGGTGATGTTTTAGGTTGGTTTGATTCTATTTACACAGATGCCAGAGGAGATTATAAATCTGTTTTTTGGGCAGACTTAGCCCCGAGTCCTTACCTTTTAAAATGGATAAAAGAGAATGAAACAAATCCAAAAAAGAAAAAAGCTATAGTTGTTGGCTGTGGGGTTGGCGATGACACCGAGGCTCTAAGCGCTTTTGGTTATGAAGTGACTGTGTTTGACGTATCTCCTGAAGCGATAAAGCTTTGTAAAGGACGATATCCTAAGACAAAAAGTAAAGTATATAGTTGAAAATCTCTTTGAATAAATGCAAGAGATGCCATGGTGGAGTTTTTAAAAGAAGATGCTCATATCTTAGTGTCATATTGTAAAGCATCATCTTAAGAAAAAAATGACGAATCATTAACTTAGAATTTGATTTTAGTAATGTATGATATACTTATATAAGCACAAAGAATACTTTAAAAGGAATACTATACTGAGAATTTAAGGAGTCATAAATGGAGTCTTTACATAGAAGAGATTTTTTAAAAAAAACTGCGGGTGTTGCTATTGCTACATTTGGATTTCCAGCTATTTTGACTGCAAAGAACAAGTACCCAACTATTCGCATTTTGGGAACACATGTTACCCTTCAAGATGCCATTAGAGAACAAGCACAAAAAGACTTGAAAATAAATGTAGAGTTTTATCCTGGTGGAAGCTCTGAAATTTTGACAAAAGCGATTGCTAATCCTAAATCTTTTGATATATATGAACAGTGGTCTAACAGTACAAGACTTCTATGGGATTCGGGGAGCATTCAAGCCCTTGATACAAAAAAACTCACCTACTGGGATGAGATAAATTCTCTTCCAAAATTTGGTAAAATCTCTCCTAGCGCTAAAGCAGGTGCAGGAGATATTCCAAACAAAATCCTTTATGTTCAACAAGACAAAACTTTAGGAGCTACTCCTACAGACAAAATTTCCTTTATGCCCTATGTTCACAATGTAGACTCTTTTGGTTACAACTCTTCTATAATTAAGGAAGGTGTACCTTATGAAACAGAGAGTTGGGCATGGCTCTTAGATGAGAGGTATCGAGGTAAAGTAGCTATTGTTAATGAGCCTACTATAGGCTTGTTTGATTTAGCACTTGCAGCAGAAGCAAAAGGACTTGCTCGCTTTAGAGACATGGGAAATATGAGTATACAAGAGATAGACAAACTTTTTGAGATTGTTTATAAATATAAAAACAGT
>ERZ889078.827-NODE-827-length-26492-cov-8.492378_pt1 | contig 26492 bp, 18 predicted proteins | sample MGYA00521266_ERZ889078 | MGnify/ENA primary metagenome ERZ889078 (study PRJEB32303, sample SAMEA104408618) | aquatic metagenome | biome: Brackish water; feature: Pelagic; material: water | place: Baltic Sea | collected 2014-06-16T06:34:00 | depth 76,534 m ...
TGTTCGCGAGACTGCCTGGTCTACCGTCATGGACGAAACGATGATCGAGGCCGCGTGCGCACCGCCAAGCGGCGCCAATCCCTTGCGTTCATCGGCGATAAGCGCAGCGGCGATGGCGTCGTTGGTCAGGCCGTGTGCGCGTGGTTGTGGCGCCTAGTGCGGCTTGATCAGCTCCAGCGCGGCGTTGACCCGCGCTGCCTGGAAGTAGCGCCCAGGGAGCCCGTGATCGAGCTCGACGGCGATCATGCGGCTCGCACGCACGATCTTGTCGAGGTCGACGCCAGTCTGCATGCCCGAGCCGTGCAAGGCGTAGACGAGGTCCTCTGTGGCGAGGTTGCCGCTGGCGCCAGGTGCGTAGGGGCAGCCGCCCAGCCCACCGGCGCAGCTATCGAAGACGCGCAGCCCGCGGCTGATCGCGGTCATCACGTTGGCGAGCGCGACGCCGCGGGTGTCGTGAAAGTGCATCGCGAGGCGATCAAAGGGCAGCCGACCTTCGGCTGCGTCCAGCCAACGCAGCACCGCGCCGGGGGTCGCCACACCGATGGTGTCGCCGATGCTGATCTCGCGGCAGCCCATGGCGAGCAGCGCCTCGGCGACCCGAATACCCTGCTCCGGGGACACTTCGCCCTCGTAGGGGCAGCCAAAGGCAGTGGAGACGTAGCCGCGCACGGTCAGGCCGGCGGCGAGGGCGGCTGGCAGCACCGGGGCGAAACGCTCGAGGCTTTCGGCCACGGTCATGCGGATGTTCTTGCCGACGAAGCTGTCCGTCGAGCCCGTAAATACGGCGATCTCGTCGAGTTCACAGGCCAGCGCCCGCTCCAGACCGTGCATGTTCGGCACCAGCGCGGAGTAGCGCACGCCGGGCAGGCGCGAGATGCCGTTGAAGACGTCCTCCGCGTCCCGAAGCTGCGGCACGGCTTGCGGATGGACGAAGCTGGAGACCTCGATGTCACGGAGGCCGGACTCAGCCAGCGCGGCGACGAAGTTGATCTTGGTGGCCGTGCTGACAAAGACGCGCTCGTTCTGAAGGCCGTCGCGCGGACCAACCTCGACGATGCGCACGGCGTCCTCACCGATCGTGGCGCCCAGCCCAGCGCGGCTGTCGGCCCTTGTTGTGCGGCTCATGAGGCCTCCACGACGGCCAGCGTCACCAGCTCGACCCCACCATCCACTAGCTCACCGGCGGCGCAGGCGACACGCGCGACTACCCCGTCGCGCGGGGCGAGGAGGGGCTGCTCCATCTTCATCGCCTCGACCACGACGAGCACGTCGCCCTTGCTGACCACATCGCCGACGACGACGCTCACGACGACGACTTTGCCGGTCATGGGCGACATGACGCTGTTGCCCGTCTCCAAGGCAGCGCCACGGCGTTGCTCGAACCGACGCCAGCGGGTAGTCGCGCCGGCGGAGGTGACCCAGACGTCGTCTCCGCTGCACGACACCTGCGCCGGCCGAGTGATACCGCCCTGTTCAATGAGCAGCGAGCCGTCGCGACAACGCCGCACGCGCGCCGTCACCTGTCGGTCGCCGTCCTCCGTTGTCGCGAGCCAGCCCGCTTCGCCGAGTGCTGAGACGCTGTACACCACACCGCTGTGGTCGCTGAACTGCCGCTTCATGCCGGTCCCCTGTTGTGCTCGAAGCCGCGCCCTGAGAGCGCCGACCACGGGTCGAACGCCCCGAGCCCCCCCGCTGATTCCCCGGCACCATCGGCTTGCGCAGACGCGAGGGGACCACCATGCCCAGCGGCGATGAGGCCGACGAGGCTGACGTCATCATCGAGCAGGCCCAGGCCCGGACCTTGGCCGCCGTACCACGCGTTCAGCGAGCCGGTGTCCAGCGCAGCGGCCCGCACCTCCGGGCGATTGAGCACCTCGAGCAGCATGGGCAGGTTGGTGACGACGCCATGGATGACCGTCTCCCGCAGCGCCGCGCACAGCCTGTCGAGCGCCTCGCTGCGGTCCGCCCCCCACGCGATGATCTTGGCGATCATGGGATCGTAGTGCATGCCCACCTCATCGCCCTGCTCGTAGCCCGTATCCACACGCACGAAGGGCGCGTTGGGCCAGACGAGCCGTTCGAACCTGCCGACTTGTGGCAGGTAGCCCGTCGCTGGGTCCTCCGCATAGACACGCACCTCCACCGCGTGGCCGCGCAGCGTCGTTCCGAGCGCAAACGCAGGCATCGTCGACAGCCGCTCGCCGCGGGCGATGCGCAGTTGGGCCATCACCAAGTCAACGCCCGTCACCAGCTCGCTGACTGGATGCTCCACCTGCAAGCGGGTGTTCATCTCCAAGAAGTAGTGCGCGCGACGCACCGGATCGAACAAGAACTCCACGGTACCAGCGCCGACATAGCCGACCTGCGCGGCGAAGGCGCGACCGCTCTCGCAGATCGCCGCACGCTCCACGTCGGTGAGGATCGCGCAGGGCGCCTCTTCCACCACCTTCTGATGCCGACGCTGCAGGCTGCACTCGCGCTCGAACACATGCCGCACGTCGCCGTGGGCATCGGCGATCACCTGCACCTCGACGTGACGAGCCCGCTCGACGTAGCGCTCCAAAAACAAGGCGTCTGAGTTGAACGCCGCCTGGGCGACGCGGCGGGCGGTGGCCACCGCGGCGATGAGGGTGCTCGGCAAATCGACGCGCTGCATCCCCTTGCCGCCGCCGCCATGCTCAGGTTTGACCAGCACGGGGTAACCGACACGCTCCGCCGCAGCGAGCAGCGCGGTCTCGCTCATGTCCGTCAGGCGCTGCGCTGGCGCGACCGGCACGCCGGCGGCCTCCGCCACAAGTTTTGCCGCGGTCTTGCTCTCCATCCCGCCGATAGCCGCCGGCGGTGGCCCGATCCAGACCAGCCCAGCGGCCGCCACCTCGCGCGCGAACGCCATATTCTCGCTCAAAAAGCCGTAGCCGGGGTGCACCGCGTCGGCGCCGGCGAGCTGCGCAGCGGCGAGCAATCGTGGGATGCTCAGGTAGCTTTCGGCCGCCGCAGCCGGGCCAATCGGCACCGCCATGTCGCACTGTCTCACGTGGCGGGCCTCGGCGTCGGCCTCCGAGAACACCGCGACGCTCTCGATGCCTAGCACGCTGCAGGCGCGGGCGATGCGCACCGCGATCTCGCCTCGGTTGGCGATCAGCACCCGCGTGATGGGCCCCGTGGTCGCGGTCTTAGTCAGGGTCGAGATCTCCGCCGCTGACGCCGTTGCGGGGTCTGTCGGTCGCTGTGTCGGGCTGGTCACGCCGCACCTCCGTCGTCTGGGTTCACTGGGATCCACACCGCCGGACGTTTCGTGAGGAACGCGGTCATGCCTTCGCGCGCCTCGGCTGACGCGCGCCGTTCGCTGATCGCTTGCGCCGTGAAACGCAGCACCTCGCCCGGATCGCGGTACTGCACGCCGTCCACCAGCTGCTTACAGGCGTACAGCGCCTCGGGGCCGCCTTTCAGCAGCCGGGAGGCGATGGCCGCGACGGCAGCATCCAGGGCCTGCAACGCCTCATCGTGTGGCACACAGGTGTCTGCGAGCCCGACTTTCTCGGCCTGCAGCGCGTCGACGCGGTCGCCCAGCATAAACAGGGCGCGGGCCTTGGCCGGACCGACGCGGCGCACCACAAAGGGGCTGATCACGCCGGGCACCAATCCGAGACGGACCTCACTGAGGGCGAAGAAGGCGCGGTCGGTCGCCACGACGAAGTCACACGCGCTGGCCAGCCCGACGCCGCCCCCCATCGCGGCGCCGTGCACCCGCGCGATCGTCGGTTTGCGACACTGCGACAGCTTGTGAAAGATGGCCCCCATGCGTTCGGCAGAGGCGAGGTTGGCCGCGGCGCCATCGCCAGCCTGCGACGCCATCCAGGCCAGGTCAGCGCCCGCGCAGAACGAGCGCCCCTCACCCGCCAGCACCAGGATACGCGACGCGGGGTCCGCCTCAATCGTGTCGATGGCCACCTCAAGCGCGGCCAACATGTCGCCGTCAAAGGCGTTGTGTTTGCCTGGGCGGGCCAGCCACAGCGTCGAGATCCCGGCCGAGAACGCTACTTTGATGGTCATTGTCTGCCCTCTGAGACGCAGGTGAAGCCCGCAGCGCCCCCGTGACGATCGAGCCGTGCAGCTGCGCGGCGGCGCAACCTACATCCGAAACACGCCCGGCGCCCAGTCCGGCACGGGCTTGTTATAACAAGCGCTCAACGCCAAGCCGAGCACGTCGCGGGTATCGGTGGGTTCGATGATGCCGTCGTCCCACAGGCGCGCCGTGGCGTAGTACGGGTGCCCCTCCTTCTCGTATTTCTCGCGGATCGGGTCTGCGATGGCCGCGGAATCTGCGTCGCTAAACGCGCCGCCGCGGGCCTCGATCTGGTCGCGCTTGACCTGCGACAGCACGCTCGCGGCCTGCTCGCCGCCCATCACCGAGATGCGGCTGTTGGGCCAGCTGAACAGGAAGCGCGGCTGATACGCGCGACCGCACATGCCGTAGTTGCCGGCGCCGAAGCTGCCACCGATCACGACGGTGATCTTGGGCACGTCCGCCACCGCCACGGCGTGCACCATCTTGGCGCCATCCTTCGCGATACCGCCGTGCTCGGCCTGCCGACCCACCATGAAACCGCTGATATTCTGGAGAAAAAGTAGCGGAATGCGGCGAGTGCACGCGAGCTGGATGAAGTGAGCCGCCTTCTGCGCCGACTCCGAGAACAGCACGCCGTTGTTGGCCAAGATCGCCACGGGCATGCCGTGGAGCCGCGCGAAGCCACACACCAAGGTGGTGCCGTAGCGCGCCTTGAACTCATGCATGCGAGAGCCGTCGACGAGGCGCGCGATGACCTCGCGCACGTCGTAGGGCGTGCGCAGGTCTGGCGGCAAGATGCCGAGCAGCTCGCCGCCGTCGTAGGCTGGCGCCTCGACCGCGCTGAACTCACCCGTCGGTCGCTTGGGTTTGTTGAACGTGCCGACGATCGTGCGGGCGATCTCGAGCGCGTGGTGGTCATCCTCGGCGAGATGGTCCGCGACGCCGGAGATCCGGGTGTGTACGTCGCCGCCGCCGAGCTCCTCCGCGCTGATGACCTCGCCTGTCGCGGCCTTCACCAAGGGCGGACCAGCCAAGTAGATCGTGCCCCGATTGCGGACGATGATGGCCTCGTCACTCATGGCCGGGACGTACGCACCACCCGCCGTGCACATGCCGAGCACCACCGCGACCTGCGGGATCCGCGCCGCCGACATGCGGGCCTGATTGTAGAAGATGCGGCCAAAATGCTCGCGATCGGGGAAGACGTCGGCCTGCAAGGGCAGAAACGCGCCGCCGGAGTCGACGAGATAAACGCACGGCAGGTGGTTCTCGAGCGCCACTTCCTGGGCTCGGAGGTGTTTCTTCACCGTCATCGGCAGGTATGAGCCGCCCTTGACCGTCGCGTCGTTGGCGACGATGAGCACCTCACGCCCTTGAACTCGGCCGATACCGGTGATCACCCCTGCCGAGGGCGCCGCGCCGCCGTACATGCCCTCCGCAGCCATGGGCGACAGCTCGAGAAACGGGGAGCCTGGATCGAGCAGCACCTTGATGCGATCTCGAACCAACAGCGCGCCGCGGCCGACATGTCGCGCCCGCGCCCGCTCTGAGCCGCCAGCGCGATGCTCGGCGAGCTTGCAGCGCAGCGCGTCTCGCAGCTCGGTGTGGTGGCTGAAGTTGGCCTGAAAGGCCGAAGATCTGGGGTCGACGTGGCTGTCGATGACGTCCATGGGGCCTCTCAGGCGGGCGGTTTATGCGGGCGCAGTGTGCCACGGGAACGAAGCTGGCGGAAGGCGGCGGCGCGGGTGTGACGCCGGCGCTAAGGCGGGGGTAGACTGCCGCCGTCTCGCGCACAGCAAGCCACCCAAGCAGGAGCCTCCCATGCAGTTGAACCACACTATCGCCTTCGTCACCGGCGGGGCGTCAGGCCTCGGCAACGCCACCGCGGCCCGTCTCGCCCGGTACGGCGCCAAAGTGATCCTCGTCGACCTCGCCGACCACGGCGAGCAGGCGGCGCTCGACATCGGCGTCAACGCCGTATTTGCGCGCTGTGACGTCACTTCGGAAGATCAGATCAACGCCGCGCTCGATCTGGCAGAGGCGCGTTTTGGCCGGGTCAACGCCGTCGTCAACTGCGCCGGTGTCGCGATCGCGCGCAGGACGTTATCCAAGCGCGGCGCGCACGATCTCGCGTCATTTCAGAAGGTGCTCGCCGTCAACGTCGCGGGCACCTTCAACGTCATCCGACTCGCGGCCGCACGCATGGCCATCAACGAGCCCAACGAAGGCAAGGAGCGTGGCGTCATCGTCAACACGGCCAGCGTCGCAGCGTACGATGGTCAAGTCGGCCAAGCTGCGTATGCCGCATCGAAGGGCGCGATCGTGTCGATGACGCTACCCATCGCGCGCGACCTCGCGGGGCTCGGCATCCGCGTCTGCACCATCGCCCCGGGCGTCTTCGCCACACCGATGCTGGCGGGTCTTCCGGAGCAGGCGCGCCAGACCTTGGAGGCGATGGTGCCCTTCCCGTCGCGCCTCGGCGATCCCGACGAATACGGCCACATGGTCCAGCACATCATCGAAAACGCGATGCTCAATGGCGAGACCATCCGCCTCGACGGCGCGCTGCGCATGCCGCCGCGCTGACTGGGCCGACGCGAGGCGCTCGCAGACGACCGCCCTAGCGCAGGGGGCGGCGACTAGCGGTGGCGATCAGATCGAGCCGCCAAGCGCCGTCCTCGTTGCGCAGCACCCACTCACTGGCCTGGGCGGCGTCGCTCAGCGGATCTGGCCTTGACGCGCCGCCGCGTGTGACCTGCAGCAGCAGCCCGTCCTGGAACGCCCGCATCCCCAACACCTTCGTCGGTGCGGCGCCTGCGCGGGGCGTGAACGGGTTGGCGCCCTCCCCCGTCGCCTGGCCCAGCGCCTCGACCGCGGCGCGGCTGTTGCGCGTCAGCAGCGGCAAGGTGGCCTCGATGCGCCCCGTCGCCACCGCGGCATCAAAACGCTTCGCAAACGTCTCGGGGCCCGGCTGGCAGCCGCCTAAGCCAAGCGTGCCAGCGATGACCAGACAACCCGACAAAAAACGAAACACCCCGGTTGGCAGCGTGAGCGTCCGACCGGGGTGTTGGTTCTTCATGGCCTGTGGCCTCGGTGCGAGAAGGGGGACTTGAACCCCCATGCCCTAATCGGGCGCTAGCCCCTCAAGCTAGTGCGTCTACCAATTTCGCCATCCTCGCGGGGTGTGTGGCTCGGGAGCCTCACAATCGACCGGTCAAGCTGTGGGTAAGCCTCTCCGTCGAGGCGAGCAATGTGCATGCGCACTGTACCGACGTCAAGTCCATCGCTGCGATTTCTACCCGTCGGCGCGTCGAACGGACCGGCAGCGCTTCGAATGGACCGTCAACGCGCCTAGCCCGGATCGTCGGGCCGCCAGCTGACCATCAGCGGTCCCGTCGCGCTGCCCGCGTTGCACATTGAGTCGGGCTGGGCCGTGATCAGGGGTCGCAAGCGATCCATGTGGGCGATAAGTCGGGCGACGATGTCGGCGGGCACGTCGTGCCGCTCAAGCGCCTCTCGCAGCAGCCAGGCGCGACGCGCGAACTGCCCACCCATGATCGCAAATGGCGCATGCGCCTCCTTGATCGGGCGGCCTTCGTACGGCATGCGCGCACCCAAGGCACGGGCCGTGAACTGAAACTCCCGCTTGGACAGCTGCGCCGCGTCCACGCCGCGAAAGTGAAAACCGATCATCGTATCGGCCAGGACGGTCGCGACGAAGTCGTCGATCAACGCCCGCAGGCGCGCTTCGCCGACGCGCTCATAGTCCGTTGGCGCTGCTGGTTCCATGACCGCTCCCTCCTCCTAGCCCGTCAAATCAATCGCGCAGCGCCCCGAACGCACGCGCGCCCGCCACCAGGAGAGGTGACGGGCGCGCGAAGTCAACTGCGGTCATCCCTCAGGACACCGGAGGTGCCAACCGGTCGTCGCTCACGCGTCGCGACGACGCAACAGGAGCGCACCGGCGAGCAGGATCATCACCAGACCGAACGGCAGCGCGCCGTTGCTGGTCGGCGCCGCGGTGCAGCCGCTGCTCTTTGCGGCTTTGGCCGTCGTCGTCGTGGTGGGGCCCGCGTCCGTCACGGTCCCGGCGTCGGTCACCGTGCCGGTGTCGGCGGTGCTGCCAGCGTCGACCGCCGCCGTGCTGACGCACTTGTCGGCCTCACACTTCTCCGAGGCGCCGCAGGTCACGCCGCAGTTGCCACCGCAGCCGTCGTCCGCGCACGTCTTGGTCGCGCCGCACTTGGGCACACACGCCGAGCCGCTGCACTCCGCCTTGTAGTCCGTGCAGCAATCGCCGAACCCTTCGCACTCCGCGTCACACGCGCAATCGCCCTCTTTTGCGGGCTTCTGGCCGCACTTGCCCTTGCAGGATCCAGCGGCCGGCACATCACACAGCGTCTTGAAGTCCGGGCAGCAGGAGTTGTTCTTCTCGCATCCCGCGACACAAGCGCAGACGTCACCGGCGACGGCGGCCTTGCCACACTTGCCACCGCCGCACGTCGGCTTGCAGAAGGGCTCGAAATCGCTGCAGCAGTCCTTGTACTCGGCGCAGGCGAGGTCGCAGTTGCACTTCCAGGTGTCGTCGAATTGCCCGCAGCGGGACTTCGCGCCGTCCTTACCGGGCTTGGTGCACGAGCTCGCGGTCGGGTCCGTGCATGCGGGGTAGCCGCACGTCGAGATCGCGTTCAGCAGCTTTGCGGCCGCGTTCTGCGTGGCTTCGTCGAACTTTAGCTCGGTGCCGCAGGCGTTGTAGCTCTTGCCCTGCTTCACGCAGCCGTTCAACGCGGCGCAGTTCTTGTCGCCCTGGCACGCCTTGGTCTCGGCCGGACACTTCGCGTCCCAGCACGGGTTCGCGCTGAAGGAGCCGGTCGTGCTGGTCACGTCGTCGGGCGGCAGAGCGGTGTCGGAGACGCCAGCGTCGACCTGCGACCCGCCGGAGTCGGCGACCACCGTGTCAGCCACACCGGCGTCGGTGGTGCCCGTCGCGTCCACTGGCAGCGCGCCGCTCGTGTCGGGGTTGCCAGATTCAGCAAGCACAGGGGAGGCGATCAGCGCAGCCGCGACGGCGAGCGCAAAGATGGGGAAAAAGCGCTTCATAGTTGCGGTCTCCGGAGATTGCCCCAAGCCATCATGGGTGCAGTTGGGAAAGCTGAGTGGGCGGGGAGCCCAGGGTTCAGTCTATAGAATGGTCGGTCACTCCTCCAGTGGAGGACACGAAGGCGCGGGACGCTACACGATTGCATCGCTGCAACACAAGCGGATGGCCCTGGCAATTCAGCGGCGTGCAAACTCGGCTAACGCAGTAAAATCGCACCCGTCTTCCAGCTGATCCCCTCAAGCTGCGGGCCCTCCTCACGCGTTCTGATCTGAAACTCCGTCCGCGGCTGGCTCATGGTGAAGCTCTGCGTATAGAGCGGTGAGCTCTGACCATTCGACAGCTGGATGTCCGCCGTGTTCATCGCCTTGAGCTCCAAGCTCGGCCCGACGCAGAAGTTGCCCTGCCACGAGGCACCGTAGCAATTGGTGTATGCGTCGAACGTGTTGTTGCCGCCGCCAGTGTAGCCAACCAGCTGCACACCCTCGACGCGCAGCTCGGTGTACGTCGGCCAAATCAAGCCCGCGTTCGGCTCGGCCACGCAGAAGTGATGGTCCGCCGTCGCGCCGTCGAACTGATCCCACGTCTTCCACTCGCTGCTGCTCAGGGTGCACATGCCGCCCGACACCAGCGACGTCATCGTCATCAGCTTCGCGACCTGCGCCACGTCCAACACCATCCAGCCGCCGCCATAGCTGTCCATGTCGCACTTCACCTCGTATTTTTCGCCTGCCCCGGCGCCGTCTGGGTCGATGAAGTACAGACCGCTCTTGGCGCCCGGCACCTTGCTCTGCACATCCTTGCACGACAGCGCCGGGTTCAGATCGCTGCCCGCCGAGCAGGTCCCCGATAGGCACATGCCAGCCGAGCCGCAGGCCGTGCCGTCCGCCATCGCGTTGTTCTGGCAGCCGGTCGACGCCAAACACAGGTCTTGTGTGCACGGGTTGTCGTCGTTGCAGGTGATGGCCTTGCCGACACACGAGCCGTTGGCGCAGACGTCGCCATTTGTGCACAGCGAGTTGTCGGAGCAGGGCTGGGCGTTTGGCACGGTCTGGCAGCCGACGACGCCGTCGCAGAAGTCGGTGGTGCAGTTGTTGCCATCATCGCAGTTCGTCACGACGCCGACACACGCGCCTCCCGAGCACGCGTCACCGGTGGTGCAGGGGTTCGCGTCGCTGCACGCCGCGTTGTTGTTTGTGGACGAACAGCCCGTCGGTCCGCAGCTGTCATCGGTGCAGACCTTGCCGTCGTCGCAGACAAACTTGAACTTTCCGACGCATTTTCCGGCCTCGCAGGTGTCTTGCAGCGTGCAGGGGTCGCCGTCGTTGCAGAGGCTCGTGTTGGCCGTGTTGACGCAGCCCTTGCCAGTCGCGCAGCTGTCGTTGGTGCAGCCGTTGCCGTCGTCGCAGCTGATCGGGCTACCGGCGCAGCTCCCGGCCAGGCACAGGTCCTTGCCAGTGCAGTCGTCGCCATCGTCACAGGGCGCGCCGACCTGGCAGCACGTCGGGTTCTTGGGCCCAGCGACACACACTCCACCCTGGCAGGCGTCATTGAGGGTGCAGGCGTCGCCGTCTTCACAGGCCGCGGTGCTCGACGCGGTGGTGCAGCCCTTGCCGACCACACACGTCTCCAACGTGCAGACGTTGCCGTCGTCGCATTGCGCGTCCACCGGCACCGACACACAGCCGGCCTTCGGGTCGCAGACGTCGTTGGTGCAAGGGAGCTTGTCGTCGCAGCCAAACGGGATCCCGACGCAGCTCCCCAACGTGCACACGTCGCCGGCGGTGCAAGCGCTGCCATCGTTGCAGCTCGTTCCAGGCAGCTTCGGCACCTGCGCGCACTTGCCCGTCACGGGGACGCACTGCGACGTCACGCAGTCGCCGTCACCGCTCGTATCGCAGGTCACGACGCTGCCCGGCGCCGTCTTGCACTGCCCGCCCTGGCACGTCGGCGTGCCGTTGCACAGATTACCGTCATCGCTGCAGTCGCCGTTGTTCTGGCAGAAGCACGTGTTGATCGGGGCGAAACACGTTCCACCCTGGCAGATCGACACCGGTGTGCAGGGATCACCGTCGTCACAGGTCGTGATGCCGCCCACCGGCGTGTTGACGCAGCCCTTCTTGGCGTCGCAGCTGTCCGACGTGCAGGTGTTCTTGTCGTCGCAGCTGATCGACTGCTTCGCGCACTTGCCGTTGAAGCACTGCTCAGCCGTCGTACACGCATCGCTGTCAGCGCAGGACGCGCCATTTGGCTGATTTTTCGGCTCACAAGCGCCAGTCTTCGCCGCGCAGACCTGACTCACGCAGGGGTCCGTGGATGCGGGACAGGTCACCACCGAGGTCAGGTCCAGCGCGCACTTGCCGTTCGCGCCGCACGCCCACGTGCCGTTGCAGAGGTCGTCGTCGTCGAAGCCGAGGCAGTCGAGGTCCTCCTTGCACTCACACGCGTTTGTCCCCGGCACGCAGGTCCCGTTCGCACACGCGTCACCGATGGTGCAGCTCTCGCCGTCGCTACAGGTGCCGTTCAGCGCCGCCGTCACACAGGCGCCCTTGCCATCGCAGCTGACCGACGTGCACACGTTGCCATCGTCCGCGCAGCCCGACGTCCCAGCGCAGGTGCCCTTCGCGCAGCTGCCGACGCCACCGCACAACACGTCACCGCCACACACCGCACCATCGGCGACGGGCTGACTCACGCAGGCGCCCGTCTTGGGCTCGCAGGTCCGCGTCGTACACATCTCCGGCGCGGCGCAGACCACCACGGTCTTGCTGTCGACCACACACAGGTTCGCCTCGCAGATCAACGTGCCATTGCAGACGTCGCCATCTTCCAGCGCCGCACAGTCCGCCCCCGTCTTGCACTGACACGCGTTAGCGCCACCGACGCAGCTGCCCGACTTGCAGGCGTCCGGCTTGGTGCAGACGTTGCCGTCATCACATGGCCCACCGTCTTGCGGCGAGAACCCGCAGCCCGCCTTGCTGTCACATACATCGAGCGTGCAGACGTTGTTGTCGTCACAGGGCAACACCTTGCCGACGCAGCTGCCGTCCGCGCAGCTGTCACCGCCGGTGCACACGCTGCCGTCGTCGCACGAGGTCCCGTTCGGCGCCACTTCCAGCGCGCACACCCCGGTTTTCTGGGCGCACAAGTTGGATCGGCACGGCGTATCTTGGCTCGGGTCGCAGACCACGACCGACCCAGGCTTCACCACGCACTGATTGCTGACGCAGGCCAGCACACCGTTGCAGGCGTCGCCGTCCTCATCCCCCGCGCAGTCGCCGTCGGTCTTGCACTGGCAGGTGTTGAACCCGCCCAAACACGTCCCCGAAGGCCCACACAGGTCTGGGTTGGTGCAGCTGTTGCCGTCATCGCAGGTCGCCCCGATGGTGGCCTCGTGCAGGCAGCCCTTGATCTTGTCGCACAGGTCCGCGGTGCAGGCCTCGCCGTCGTCGCAGTCGATCTTGGTGCTGCCGACGCACTGCCCACTCAAACAGGCGCTCGCCGTGGTGCACGCGTCGCCGTCGTCACAAGCGTTGCCGTTGACGACCACGATGGTCACGCACACGCCAGTCGTCGCTTGGCACTGCGCGTTTGTGCAGCTGTTGCCGTCATCGGAGCAGACAATCGCCGGGGTCGGCTGGCAGGTGCCGGCCTGACAGCTCAGCGTCCCATTACACAGATCACCATCATCTTGCTTGGTACACTCCGCGTCCGACGTGCAGCCGCCGCACGTGTCCTTGCCCGATGTGCACGATCCGCCGACGCACACATCACCGCTCGTGCACGGGTTTCCGTCCTCACATTGGGCCGTATTTGCGGTGTTTTTGCAGCCGGAGAGCGGATCGCAGGTGTCATCGCTGCACGGGTTGTCGTCATCACAGGTCACGGCCGCGCCAGCGCAGATGCCGCCGGAGCACTGGTCTTTCGCGGTGCACACGCTGCCGTCGTCGCAGCTGGTACCCGCTGGGAACAGGGTCATCTTGCAGACCCCATCGCCGACGTCACACAGGTTCGCGGTGCAGTTGGTGTCCTTGCTGGCGTCGCACACCACCAGGCTCTTCGGGTCGAGCTGGCAGGTGTTGGCCACGCAGACGAGCACGCCGTTGCAGGCGTTGCCGTCGTCTTTCGCCGCACAGTCGTCGTTGGTTTGGCACTCGCACTTGCCGGTGCCAGGGGTGCAGGCGCCGTTGGCGCAGACGTCACCGAGGGTGCAGGGGTCGCCGTCGTCGCAGGCCTGGGTGCTGTCGTTGTGGTAGCAGCCGCTCGCCGGGTTGCAGCCGTCGTCCGTGCAGGCGTTGGTGTCGTCACAGCTCACCGTCGCGCCGCCTGCGCAGACGCCGGCGCCACACGCCGTGCTGCTTGTGCAGGCGTCGCCATCGTCACAGACCGTCCCGGTCGGGGTCAGCACCGCGAGGCAGGCACCGGTCGTCGGCACACACGCCGTCTTTTTGCAGGGTCCATCGCCGCTCACATCGCACGTAACCGCCGAGCCGACTTTGACCTGGCACGTGCCTGCGACGCAGGCGGGCACACCGTTGCAGGCGTCGCCGTCGTCAACACAATCGGCGTCCTTACTGCACAAGCAGACGTTGTTTCCGCCGCTACAGCTGCCGTCAGCGCCGCACACGTCGCCGCTGGTGCAGGCGTCGCCGTCATCGCAGCTCGAGCCAACCTGGGCCACGTGCGCGCAGGTGCTGTCGGCGGCGCAGCTGTCGACCGTGCAGCCGTTGCCATCGTCGCAGGCGGGTTTGCCAGACGGGACACACGTCGCGCTCTGGCAGGTGCCGGTCACGCCGCAGCCACCGCCGATGACACACGTCGCGCCGTCGGCCTTCGTCGTCGTCGCACATTTGCCGGTCGTCGGCACACACGTCGCCTCTGCGCACGGCCCCAGATCGCTCGTATCACAGACCACGGCCGGACCATCTGGCACACAGGCGCCCTGTTTGCAGCGCAGCACGCCGGTGCACAGGTCACCGTCGTCAAAGGCGACGCAGCCGGCGTCATTGACGCACTGGCACGTATTTTTTCCAGGTTTGCAGGCCCCCGCATCACACACGTCGCCCTTCGTGCAGGCCAGCCCGTCGTCGCACGGGATCCCGAGCGAGGCCGGCGCCGGCGCGTTCACGCAGCCCTGCCCGGCCTTGCAGCTGTCGATGGTGCAGCTGTCGCCGTCGTTGCAGCTCACGGCCGCGCCGCCGCCGCATGCGCCGCCGACGAGGCAACGCTCTCCCTTGGTGCAGGGCTCACCGTCGTCACATGACGCGTCGAGCGCGGACGCCTTCTCCACGCACAGCCCGGTGTTGGGCTGGCAGGCGATCGAGACACAGGGGCTGATCGCTTTCGGGCAGGTCACGACCGTCGTCGGGTCAACCACGCAGCTGTTTTTCTCGCAGATCAGCAGGCCGTTACAGAGGTTGCTGTCCTCAAGCGCGCCGCAGTCCGCGTTGCTCTTGCACTCACACGATCCCGCCTCTCCGACGCATTTTCCGGCGCTGCAGGTGTCCTTTGTCGTGCAGCTGTCGCCGTCGTCGCACGTCGGCGCGCCCGGCACGGGGGGGTGCGCGCAACCTTGGGCGGCTTCGCAGAGATCCTGCGTACAGACGTCACCATCATCGCAGTCCTGGACCTTCAGCGGCGTACAGAGCCCCGCCGTACAGCGGTCGCCGGTGCTGCAGGCGTCGCCGTCGTCGCAGGTCGCGCCCTCGACGAGCGCCTTGTGGATGCAGCCCTGGCCGGAAGGCGCGCAGAAGTCTGTCGTGCATGGATCGCCGTCATCGCAGCCGGTCGGTTTGCCGGCGCAAGCGAGGTCCGCGCACGTGTCGTCCGTGGTGCACGACAAGCCGTCGTCGCACGGCTGGCCATCGCTGCCGGGTCCGTGGATGCAGCCCACGGAGGGGATGCAGGCGTCGTTGGTGCACGGCAGCCCGTCGTCACATGGCAGCGCGGCGCCAGCGACACAGGCGCCGTCACCGCCGCACGTGTCGCCCCAGGTGCAGGCGGTGCCATCGTCGCAGACGCTCCCGAGCGGCGCCGCCGCGAGCGTACAACCCAGCGCCGTGCAGAGGTTCATGACACAGGGCTGGCCGGCCGGCGTGCATGGCACCACCACGTTCGGATCGATCTCACAGCGCCCCGCCCGGCAGGTGAGCTGGCCGAGGCACGCAGGCACGTCAGCGCGGCCCGCGCAGTCGGCGTCTTGGCTGCAATCGCAGGTCGACGCGCCGGCGCAGACGCCCTTGGTGCACTGATCGCCGCTGGTGCACGCGTTGCCGTCGTCGCAGCCCTGGCCATCCTTCGTCGGCACGCAGCCGGCCGTCGGATCGCAGGTCTCGGTCGGGCACGTGTCATCATTGACGGCGCACGGCAGCTGCGACGAGGCGGTGCAAGCCCCCTGAACACAGCGCTCGTTGAGGGTGCACAGGCTGCCGTCATCACAGGGCGTCGTATCCGCGAACGGCGCGTGGCTGCAGCCGCCGATCGCCGCGTCGCAGTCGTCTTTCGTGCACGGGTTACCATCGTCACAGCTGAGCGCGGTCGCGGTGTCGACAAGGCACGCGCCCTCCGAGCAGATCATCGCGCCGAGGCAAGGGCTCGAATGGCTGGCGCAGTCGGCGTCCGCCTTACAAGCGCAGAGGTTGTCGAGGGCGATGCACGCCCCGCCGAGGCAGTGATCCCCGACTGTGCAAGGGTTGCCGTCGGTGCACGGCGCCAGCGTCTTCGCGGTGTTCACGCAGCCCGTGGCCGCGTCGCACGTGTCGGAGGTGCATGGATTGTCGTCGTCGCACGCGGCGAGCTTGAGCGGCACACAGACGCCGGAGAGGCACGCGGCCTCGGCCGCGCAGGGGCCACCGCCTTCACACGCGACGAAATCCGGCAGCGTCCCGGTCTCGCAGCGGTGAGTCGTGGTGTTGCACACGGCACGTGCGCAAGGCGAGACGATCAGCGCGCCGCAATCTCCGTCCGCGAGGCAGGTTGGATCGGGTTTCAGCGGGGTCGCGATCTTGCCAGTCGGCACCGGCCCGACCGTCACGATCGGGATCACGCCCGTCCTGACTTCACTGCCCTGGCAGCCGGCCACGCCGATGGCGATCACCAAGCCGAGCGCGACCGCCGGGGCCAGGCGCAGCCTACGACCGACCGAAAACGAGCTGCGCACGGTCATGACGTCTCTCCAAAGCCCGAAACATTCGCCACTTCGGCGCACGTCGACTCACCGTACAGGCTACGATTCCGTGGACAACGCGACAAGGAACGGCTGCGAAACTTCACAAGTCCCACCGCTTGGGCGCGTCACTGCACGAATCTTCGCAGCGCGCTCAGCGTCGCGCTGGGCTGCTCGAGCAGCGGCAAGGCGCCCGCCTCGGGAATCGTGACCAGCTGAATCCGGTGCTGCTTCGGCAAGGCGGTCAGCTGCCCGGGCACCGTGTCCGCCCACGGCGCCTTCGCCCCGAGCAGGAGCAGGACGGGCTGCTGCACGTCGGCCAGACGCACGCCAGCGACGACCCCGCGCACGCGGTGCTGCACGCCGGCCTCCAGGGCATCATCCGCGAGCACGCCGCGACGCCGAATCCACAGACCGAGCTGCTTCACGCCGAGCAGCCCTTGCAGGACGCCGCGCAGCGCGATGCTCAGGCGCGCCACTTGCGGCACGCGCCACTGCGACTCTTGCGCCCACGCCCAGTCCGCCATGCCGAGGCTGCCCATGGCCTTGCGCATCTGCTTGGGCAGCGCCCGCAGCGCCGCCGGCGTGGGCAGCCAACCGCCGTCGACGACGACGGCGCGCACAGCCTTGTTCCCCGCGGCGTGGCCCAATGCGTAGGCGCTGCCAGCCGCGTCCGTGAACAGCACGTACTTACCAGCGCCGGCCGCCGCTGCGAGCGCGTCCACCTCCGCTGACCACACCTCCTGTGAGGCGCGCGCTGCGCGGTACTCGCCCGGCGCGCGGCGCAGCACCACGACACGATAGCGCTGGGCGAGCTGCCACACCTGGGGGGCGAGGTGGGTCGCGTCGCGGTAGGGCGGACCGGAGACGACGAGCAGCGTCGGGCCGTCCGCTCCGACGCGCTGCGCTGCGAATTGCCATCGGCCCGCGCTGAACGGGACCTCGTCTGGCTTCACCCTGGCGTGCGCTGGGGTGGCGTGGGCCTTGGCTGTCGCCAGCCACGCCCGCCACTCGGCGGGACGCCGGCGGTTGCCCTGAAACGTCATCCGACGCAGCGCGGCCAGGGTTGTACGAAAGATGAGATCGTTCGGATCGGCCAGCAGGGTCGCGAGCGCTGGCACCGCCTGGCGCCAATCGCGGTCGCGGCTCAGCTGCGCGACGACCTCACGTCGCACCGTCGGATCGGTGTCGGCGGTCATGCGTCGCAGCAGCGCCGGTCCAAGGGGATCTCCGACGCCGGCGACCGCTTGCACGGCCGCGATCCGAACTTCGCGGTTGGTATCTTGGGCCGCGAGGACACGCAGGACCCGAAACGTGTGCGGATCGCGCAGCTGCCACAGCTGCCTGACCACGAAGACGCGGATCGCGGGATCCTGGTCTTCCAGGAGCGTGAACAGCAGCGCGCGCACCTCGTGGTTGTACAGCGTCACCAGGATGCGGACCCCATCACGCAGGTCGGCGAATTTCTTGTCGCGCACCATCTGTAGGAGCTGCGGCCGGACCTCTGGGGTGGCGATACGGGTCAAGACGTCGGTGGCCAGATCGCGGGTGCTGCGGTTGCCGGTGGACAGCAACGCGACCAAATGCGGGGCGGCGTCGGCGCGCATCCTGTCGAGCAGGTTCATGGCGATGGCGATGCGCGGCCCGGAGGCTGTGCGCAGCATGAACAACGCCGCCAACACCGCCGGGCCGCCGACGATCCGCATGCCCTCGTAGACAGCGGGGCGTTGGTCGGCGATGGCCAGCGCCTCCAACAAGGGCGGTACGGCCGGTTCACCACCTATGCGCGCGATGGCGTGGATGAGCTTGCGACGGCGATCCGCGTTGGTCCCGGAGGCGCGACGCTGCTCGATGCCCAACAGACGCACCAGCGACAGCATGGCAGGCGCATGTCGATTCGCGGCGAGCGTGTCGATCGCCCAAGCCGACAGCGCGGGCCGCTTGTCGTCCACGATCTCGATCAGCCTGGCCATGACACCGGAGCGGTCGTGCGGCAGCAGCGCGGGTAGCACCATAAGCAGCAGATCGGCGTCCGTGCTGGTGACCAGTCGCTTCAACACCCGAATCTGACGCTCGTCGCTGTCGAGACGCAGGATGAACTTCACCACGCGCCGCGCTGCGGTCGGCGACAGCGGTGCGACGCGACGCTCCACGGCGCCGTAGCTCAGGTCCATGAAACCGAGCATCACGTCGACCGAGACCGCCTCGCCCTCGGCGAGCTGCAAAAAGCTCGGAATCGCGGCCTCCACCGTCGGCCAGGCGGCATCGCCCAGATCGATCAGCTGATCGACCAGGCGATAGCGCACGGTGCCGGGCTTCGCGGCGCGAATCTGGCGGATCAAGGCGGTGGCGCGCAGCCGGACGTCGCGCACATGGGCACGCTGCGCCGCGGTGAGTGGCGCCGTGGTTGCCGCTTGGCCAGCGGCGGCGCCTTTGCTGGCGACGGCGGCTTTGCCAGCGACGGCGGCTTTGCCAGCGCTGGTTGAGCCCGAGACGCCGGGCTTCCCTGCACTGGCCGTGGCTACCATCGGCGCGGCGGCGAACGCGACGGACGGAGCCCCGTAGGGCGCCGCGTAGGTCACGATTATGGCCAGAGACACGGTGGTCAGGGACGCGGTGGCCAGGGACAGGGTGGCCAGGGACAGGGTGGCCAGGGACAGGGTCGCAAGCGACGTCGCGGCTCGGTTGAGGCGCACGCATCGTGGGACCCGGCCCGCGCGGAAGTGGCTCATTGGATCCTGAGTCGTCAGACGCACAAACACCTCACGCCAAGCGGTGACTGGAGCAGCCCAAATCAACGACCGTGTCGCTCGCGACCGGCGCGCCGCGCGGCGGATCGGGGTCACCGCTGAACCATACACCGCGGCCGCTGGGTTGCCCACCAGATCGCGCGGGGTCGCCACGCTCATCGCGCGCCGCCGCGACGATTGCTGCGCTCGACCCGCTCCGCGCGGTAGCGCAGCACATCCTCGCGCGCCAGCAGCCACAGTTTGCCGTGCTGCTCGCCGCGCACCCGACCACCGCGCACGGCGTTGATGACCGCCTGTCGTGTGATACCCAGCAGGTTCATCGCCTCTCCGACCGTCACGATCTGCTCTCGCGTGAGCGCCGTCGCGGTGTCGGCCTCCACTTCCCGCAGCGCGCCGCGCTCATCACGGGCGGTGCGCAAGCCACGCGGCAGGGCCTCTTGTTCCGTTGGGCTGGGCTTGATCGCTCCCTCAGCCACACCAGCTCGATAGACGAGATCCCGCGCGACACGCACGGCGGGGAGCTCTTGCGCGGCGGCTGCGAGCGGACTCATACCGCCATAGACGACCGATTTGGGGTGCAGCACCCGACCGACGAGCTCGTCGTAGCCCTGCCCTTGCGCGAGCCGCAGCGCCAGATCCGAGAGGAACAACCGCGCCGCGTCTGGCACTTGTCGAAGGTCGACCACGGCGCCGGAAATCAGTCGATAGCTATCGAGTAGGTCTGTCGAATCCATCGGATCTCCGTCGTACAACCAGCCAAACTAGCGGGGGGTTGTGTACAAGGATCGATCGATCAGGAGTTGATATGTGTCAAATGTCTAGTGATTGACGAATAATCCCCAACAGGAAAAGCGGGTTGGAGATGGGCCGTGCGAGACGCGACTCGGCGGGGGTCAATCCGGCGCGCCAAACAGGCGATTCGCCAGCACGGCCGGGAGCAATCGACGCCACATCTTGACGACGCGCGCGCGGAAGTACGGACCCTTGCCAAACAACGTGCCGATGATCGCGAGCAGGGTGGAGTACGCGGGCGGGATCAGCAGCAAGTAGACCAACCGATAGGTCCACGAGCCGCCCAAGAACCCGCCACCCCAGAACGAGCCCTCCAGGCCGAGCACGTCCTTGAGCACCAATCCGCTCAGACGCACCGCCAGCGAGCCCGTGATGCTGAAGACCGCGATCACGATCACCCAGTGCAGCAGGCCGTGGCGAGGCGTGGTAGGTGGCGTGGCGTCGGTCGTCGGGTCAGCTGCGGACTCTACTGGCGTGGACGCGTGTCCACTCGCCAACGGCGCCGCCAGAGGCGTGACTGCCGGTGCGGTCGCGACGGCCGTGTCGGCCGCAGATGGCGTTGCTGAAGGTAGGTTCATTCTTCCATAGTCTCGCTGGCCTGGTGGCCGTAAAGGAGTGAGATGCCTGGCGTGTTACTCAACTTGCCGTGAAGCTCTCGCAACGCCTTGGCGACCACGCCGCGACGACTTGGGTGATAGCTGATCGCGAGCGTCGACAGCTCAAGCTTCCGCACCAGGGGCAGCTCCGCGGCCGTCTGCAGAAAGGCCGCTGCTTCCCCGCAGCTTTCGAACCGGTCGGCTGGCTTCTTCGCGGTCGCAGTCTCGATGAACTGCACCAGATCGTCCGGAATGTCGGGTTCGAGCACACGAGGGTCCGGCATGGGCGCGCCGAGGTGCAGCCGCAGCAGGTCGTCCAGCGTCTCGGCGTCGAACGGCACCTCGTGCGTACACAGCTCGTAGGCCATGATTCCGAGGGCGTAGAGGTCCGCCCGACCATCGAGGCGCTGTCCCAAGATCTGCTCCGGCGCCATATAGTACGGCGTGCCGAGCAGGTGCCCGCCAGCGGATTCGGAGCCCTCGGCGCTCACCGCGATGCCGAAGTCCAAGATCTTGACCCGCCTGTCTTCGGTCAAGAACACATTGGACGGCTTGATGTCGCGATGCAGCAGATCACGGCTGTGGCTGTAGGCCAGCGCGAGCGCAATCTCCTTGCAAATCCGGCGGATCATCCCCCACGGCAGGCGCTCGCCCTCCTCGACGATGTCTTCGAGCAGCGTCCCGTTCAGCTTCTCCATGACGATGAAGTGCGTACCGTAGGCTTGCGCGGTGTCGAGGACACGCACGATGTGCGGATGGCTCAGGCTCGCGACGAGGCGCGCCTCGGTGCGGAACTGATCGGCGAAGCCGGGGTGAAACACGAGCGCGTGGCTCAGCATCTTCAGCGCGACCTTCTGACCTAGCTCCGGGTGCTCCGCCTCAAACACCGTCGCGACGGCCCCGGCGCCGAGGCGGCCACAGACCTCGTACTTGCCGACGCGCCGGATCGTGCCGGCCTCCATGAGGCGCTCGCCGACGATCTTGGTGAGAAACACGGACGCTTGCGGGTTTCGCGCGACGACGGTCTCAAAAGTGGCGCGATCGAGGCGCAAACATCGGGCATCTGTCTCCGCCTCCACCGTCGCGGAGCGTGGCTCACTGGTGATCAACGCCATCTCGCCGAACAGCGCGGGCGCAGAGAGCACACGTTCAAACATGGTGTGGGACAGCTTGCCCCGGACGCGAATCTTCACGCTGCCGCGATCGAGCAAGAACATCTCGTCGCCGGGTTCTCCTTGCTTCAGGATCGCGTCGCCCGGCGCGAAGATGACCTCTGTCATCGCGGACCGAATCTGATCGAGCGTGTCGCTGGGCAGGCCGCGAAAGATGCCGAGGCGGGTCCAGAATGGGCGACCATCGGCGCCAACGGACGAGGCGCGGAAATCGACCCGGCGGTCGCCAGTGCCTGGGCTGGAGGGCGGGGGCGGGATGTCTGAGGGGGAGGTCATGTTGGCTCCTCGGCGGCGGGATGTGCGGCTTCCAGATGGGTGTCGTCGTCGCGAGTGGTCGCCGTGCTCGCCGCGTCGACGTTGGCACAGCTTGGGTTGGCACCGCTCGGGCTGGCACCGCTCGGGCCGACGCCGACAGCTCGTCCCGGGTCGCCAAAGGCGCTCGACCGCTGATAGACGTCGATCGACTCTACAAGCAGGATTCGTGCGACAGCAAGGCACGGAATCGCCAAAAGCACGCCGATAATACCGAAGAGTTCGCCGCCGGCGATAATCCCGAGCAACACCGCCAGCGGCCGCAACCCGACACGCCCGCCGATGATCCGCGGCGTGATGAAGAGCAGGTCGATGACGTAGAACGTCCCGAACACCGCCACCACGCCGGTGACTGTGGCCAAGCTCGGCTGCTCAAGCAGCGAAAACGCGATCGCCAGGGATACGCCGATCACCAGGCCGATGTAGGGCACGAGGTAGATGAACGCGCAGGCGAAGCCAATGAGCCCGGCGAAGGGCACATTGAGCACGAGGAGGCCGGAGGTGAAGGCGGTGCTGGCCAGGATGAACAACACGAACTCGCCACCGAGGAACCCCTTCAGCATCTCGTCGATGCGTCGAATGATGCGAAAGGTCTGCGGCCGATCGCGGGGTGGCACCAAGGCGGCGCAACGATGCACGAACGCGTCGTAGTCGTCGATCAAGAAGGCGGCGGCGACGAACACCAACAGCACATTCAGCACCGCGAGCAGGAGGTCGCGGGCGCTGCTGAGCAGCCATGTGACGATCGACGTGGCTGGACCGGCGAGGTCGAGCACGACTCGCTGCAGGTTCTCGCGCAGGACCGCTGGCTCGAAGTAGGCGCTCGGGGTGATGCCAAAACGGGCTTGAACGATGGGATCCAAATCGACCAGCAGGGCTTGCAGCCGGCCCGGCAGCGCCCGCGACGCACCGACGAGCTCCGTGGCGAGGCCAGGCAAGACCACAGCCACGATGACGATTCCGAGCGCGATGACCATCGCGAGGGGGAGCGTGAGCGCTACGAAGGCGGGAACGCGGTGTTTGCGCAGCCAGATGACAAACGGATTGAGTGCGTACGCGATGAACATCCCGACGATGACTGGAGCCGTGACCACGCGCAGGCGGATCGTGAGCCAAAGACACAGCGCTACGGCGCCGCCGATAAGCAGCACTTGATAGAAGCGCTTCTGCCACCAACTGGCGTCTCGATGCACCGGCTCCCCCCTGGTCGACCTCGATCAGTAGACCAGACTTCCCGAAGCCCGGCCAGAACGCTGACCGATTCAAAGATGACGACACAGCGAGAGAATGGGGTAGTGTGCGCGCCGTGATTGCGCTCTGCCCCATCCGCACCGCCCGGTGCATCCGCTCCGGAACCCAGCGGCCCACTGGCGTCCTGGTTGTGGCGTTGTCACTGTTGATGACCTCGCACGCGGCCGCGACGGGCCGCGGCGGGTCGTCGACTGCGGGCGCGACCGCGCCAAGGACCGCCGCGCCAAAGACCGCGTCGGCCGCGGCCGACGCGAGGCTCGGGTGGCGTGTAGCGCCTGGGATCGCGATGACCGCGCTTGGCGACGATGCGCCGGTGCGACGACGCTGGTGTGACCTCGGCGCCCACGCGCACGCAGCGCAGCCGGCGCCGTTCGCGATCGATCCGATCTTCCATCGACCGCCAGAGGTGCTGCGCGGGCGGATGGCTGTGGCCATCAAGCAGGTTGAACTGAGTCGCGCCGGGAGCGACGCTGAACGCACCGCCACCCAACGCATCATCACGCTCATGGCCGGACCGGAGGGACCAGCGCTCGCCCGCATGGCCCTGATGCAGCGCGGCAATCGCGGCCGGATCGCCGCGTTGCGTGGCGCGCTGGTGTTGGTGGCGGCGCATCCGCGGTTGGCCGGCTTCGTGGCGAACGACCTGCACGCCAAAGAACCGGCGCGGGCGCGCGCTGCGGTAGAGCTGAGCTTTGCGGCGCGGTGCGACACCCCGGGGCTCTACGCGATGGACGGCCTGGACCACGCCAGCCCGAACGTCCGAGAGGCCGTGATTCTGGGCGCGTTGCGCACCGCGCAGACCTTGGATGACAGAGACCTGATGGGGATTCTGGCAGCGCACATCACGAAGAAAGAACCGACGCCACGGCTGCGCGCGCTCTACGCGCGAGGTGTGGGGCAGGCTGGATGGGCGCCGAGCACGGACGCCGTGCGCCGGCTGCTGGCGGACAAGTCCCCGATCGTGCGCGCCGAAGCCGCGGTTGCGCTCACTCGGCTCACCGGCGCGCCGCCGCCCGAAGTCCAACGCCTCATCGCGGCGCGCGCGCCAGCGAGCCGAATCTCCGCCATCCGCGCGCTGGCGGCTGCTCACCCAGCGCCGAGCGTCGTCACGGCGCTGCGCGGCATGTTGCGTGACAAACGGCGCGCGACAGATCCCTTGGCCACCGGTCGAGCCGAGGTCCACCCATGGACGGTCAGCGACGCAGCCGCCGAGGCCTTGGCCTGGCACGGCGCGGCGCGACACCCAACGACGCAACGCCAGACGCAACGTAGGAGCCAGCGATGACACCCACTACAACCGACGCGTTCGACCGGCTCGCAGCTGCGGCGCTCGATCGCCTGGACGAGATGAAGGCCGTTCGCGGCGTCCTGCAGCGTGACGGCAGCACACTCGGCAAGCTGGCGGTGGGTCGTCAGCTCGGCTGGATCAACCACATGCCAGGCATGCGTGATCGACTTGAGCAGCTCACCGTGCTCGCGCGGGTCACCGAGCGTCAGGGGTATGATCGCGTGCTGGTGCTCGGCGGTGACAGCGTCTGGCCAACCGTCGTTGGGCAGCATCTGCAAGGACGCAGAGGCCTCAAACTTCGCCACGCGGGTGATGCGGTCGCGCTCCCCGCCTCCCTCGCCTGGGCGCAGCAAGGTCGACCGCTGTTCGTCGTGATCGGCGACGCGGACTGGCAAGCCACGCACGCGCTGTATCTCGACTATCGTGCGCACTTCGACCGCGGCGCCGACTTTGTGGGGGTGGGGCCGTACGGCAGCGAAGTGGCCGCGCTGGCTGACGCCGCGGGGTTTCGAGAGTTCTTCCAAGAGGTGTCTGATCTGTCCGGCCCGATGTCTGCGACCGGCCTCGCTGGCCTTGTGCCGGCGGTGCTCGCTGGCGTTGTGATCACCGACGCGCTCGCACGCGTCGAGGAGAGCTTGGAGCAGAGCCTGGAGTTGATCGCCGCCCGGAATCCAGCGGCGCAGCTGGCGGCCTTCCTCGCTGCGGCGGAATCCTCGGGTCGGTGGCAGCTGCACATGCGACTCAGCAAGGACGTGTCGGCGTTTGGCGCTTGGATCACGCAGCTCCTCGCGGCGAGCGCAGGTCCAGTGGGTAGCGAGCTGGTCACCCTGGTGGGCGGCGAGGTCACCCCAGCCGCGTCCGACGCGCGGCGGTTGGCGCAGGCGGTCGCGATCGGTCTGAGTACGTTCGACGAGCCGGACGCGCCGGGGCTGGAGGCGCTAGAGGACGCCGGTGTGCCAAGCCACTCGGTGGTGATGCCTAGCCCAGAAGACCTGTGGTCAGAGGCGGTGCGATGGCAGATGGCGGTCGTCTTGTTGGCGATGCTGCGCGCCGACCGGCAGGCTGGTCTGGCCGCGACCCAGGCCGCGGCCGCCTCGACGCCAGAGGCCATTCAAGTCGCGTCGATCAAGGCGCTTGCTGGTGGCCTCCAGACCGCGCTAGAAGCGGGCGCACCGGGCGAAGTCCTCGCCGTTCTGGCTTTTGTGCCGCCATCCGAAGCGAACGTGCACCGGCTCGGCGCCCTGCAGACCCGCCTCCAAGGCCGCACCGCGGCCACGGTAGAGGTTGGGTTTGGGCCGCGCGACGTCAGCGGTATGGCGCCGCGTGATAACGTGTCGCGGGGCAGCGTCGTGATCGTGGTCGCGTCCTCCGACGCTGCCGATGACGCAGCGACACACCACGCACAGCGGACAGCGGCGTCGCTGGCGGCGAGCGGCCAGCATGTGATCACGGCCGTGGTTGGCTAGTCGGCCGAATTCTTGGCGTTTGAGCGGGATCGTGCCCGGCGGCGAACGGCTGGTGTAAGGTGGACGCGACTGGGTGATGGGCCGCGCAGGTCCAGAGCGGTGACGTGAGAACCGAGGGCCACTGCGGGTGGCCAGAGCCTTGAGGAGTGCCCTGTGAACTTCATTAGCGCCGATCATGTGACCTCTCGGTACTTGATGGAGGCCGCGATCGTCGTGATCCTCGCGATCTACTTCCATCGCCACGCCGGTCGCCGCTGGTTTGCGCCGGTGCTGCTCATCGGCGGCCTTGTGGGGGTGTCCTACTACGAGGGCGTCATCACCAAGAAGGCGATGAACGCGGTCTCATCGGCCGCGACGGACAAGATGGACGCCGCCGGCATGCGCGCGAAGGCCATCGGCAATCAGGCGCACCAGACGTCCGCGGGCAGTGGCGGCAAGACCAACAAGGCCTACAAGCGCCGCATCGACAACGAGTAGACGGCGAACGGGCGGCGAACGGGCGGCGAACGGACGACTGACACCCAGATCGCGTC
>ERZ889078.829-NODE-829-length-26475-cov-11.488342_pt1 | contig 26475 bp, 13 predicted proteins | sample MGYA00521266_ERZ889078 | MGnify/ENA primary metagenome ERZ889078 (study PRJEB32303, sample SAMEA104408618) | aquatic metagenome | biome: Brackish water; feature: Pelagic; material: water | place: Baltic Sea | collected 2014-06-16T06:34:00 | depth 76,534 m ...
ACTCTTCGGAGAAATTATCGTATTGTAAGCAACTAAAAACCCCGAATCAGGATAAACGGAATCATTCCCAATATAGATCCCATGTTTTCGGTAGGGATAAAAAGCAGAATCCGGAAAGTATGATCTGCCTGCCCTGATTATTACATTGTTGAATATTTGCTGGCCTCCCCGCATAAACACATCCATCCCGTCTCCTTTTCCGTCGATGATCCGGTTGTTGTAACAATCGCAGTCGCTCCCTCCTCCAAGTAAAAACCCGCTCATCTGATTGAATACAGCAGAGTCGCTGTCATAGGCGACATAATTATTATAAATGTAACATCCTGAATCTGCAGAAGATACCTGAATCCCGTCCCAGCCGGTATGTTCAACCCGATTATTGTAAATTTTCGCCCCTTTGATCACATGCGGGAAAACGATCGTGTCTATTCCATTGCAATGAAGTTCTTTCCCGAAATAAAACGAACTGCCGATATAAAAACCTTCTCCTCCTGTTTCATGAATATAATTATCATGAATAGAAAGATTCCGCATTGTATATTTATCCCTGGTACTGGTAAATGAACAATCCGGGTCCTCTTTTGCAAAAATCCCGACAAGCTCGACTTTGCTGATTTCAAGACCCTCCACTTCAATATCTGTACTTAACCCTTCTATTGACAATCCTGCGCCGTTAACATCGTGTATTTGAATCCCATAATCCTGGTTAGGATCATTTTTCCCTGATAATTTCACATGAGAACAGGAGTCGATCCTGATCCCGTAATAAAATCCGGTTATCTCCACTATCCCTGATGCGTTGACTATGACGATAGGATCTTCCGCAGTGCCCTGAAGAAACATGATCCGCAGCAGCTCCCGTTCACCAGGTTCTATACATATCGTATCGCCAGGCCCTATCATAGTTGCATTCCATTGTCCGTCGATATCGGTTTGGCTCAATGGGATGTATAAATCACACGAACTGCTCTGGCTTTGACAGGAGAGGGTAAACAGAACACTGATCAGGAGTAAAAACAGGTTAAAACGTGTATAAATAATGCGTTGATTAATCATCCAAAATTTTCTTTAAAGATAACTATTTTCTCTCTTAGTTAGTTCTCAAGATTGTTGTCCTCCCGGTAGTGGTAGTTTATTTGTGGGGGTTTGGGTGCCTTCGGGTCGTCGGGGTGATAACCGGAATAAGGGTCGTCGTCGTCATCATCTTCCCAATCGTAGGTTGGACGTTGTGGACCAACATTGCGGAAGTAAATTGCCAGGATGGTCCCGGCCAGCAAACCCATCAGGTGTCCTTCCCAGGAAATTCGCTCTGTCGGAAAAAATTGCGGGAAAACCCCCCAGATCAGTCCCCCATACAGAAATGCAACCAGGAGTGTGATAGCCATGAGTTTGATCTCTCTCCGTATAATACCACTGGTGAAAAGAAAAGATGCCAGCCCGTAGACTACTCCGCTTGCTCCGATATGTACCGATCCCGGTGCACCCAGGAACCAAACCCACAATCCGGTTAGGATGTAAATCAGAATCAGTACTTTCCAGGCAATTTCCCGGTAGGAATAGAATAGGAAGGCGGCGAGGAGAAAGAGTGGGACAGAGTTGGCAAACAGATGGCTCCATCCCGAATGCAGCAATGGCATTGACAATATCCCCGGAATCCCGATCCATTTCATGGGATGCATTCCGTATATGCCAAAAGAGGTGTCAAGGATCACCTCGATAGCCTTCACAAAAAAGATGATCAGGACGAAGATTGCAGGAAAAAAAAGGCTTCGTATAAGTCTGTTTCGTTCTGGATCCATAGGTGCAATATTTCCCGGTTTTGGCAGTTAAAATTAATGAAAAAGGTGGACATCGAACGGGTTCCTCAAAATATCCTACCTTTGAATACCTTAAAAAGCAATATCAAATCTAACTATACAGACCATGAAAACTTTGTCGATCGTTCCGTTGAATAGAGCTTCAAACCTATTGTTATTCCTATTGTTTCCGGTATTCTTAGTGGCACAGAGAAATGATCCGAATGAGGATCTGAGAAAGTTACAATTTGCATTACAAATCATCAATTATGCGTATGTAGATTCTGTACATGAGGATGAATTGGTAGAGACAGCAATTGTAGAGATGTTAAAAGAGCTTGATCCCCATTCAATATATATTCCAAAAGAGGACCTGCAGAGAGCTAACGAACCTTTGCAAGGAAATTTTGAAGGAATCGGTGTCCAGTTCGAGATATTGAAGGATACAATTGTCGTTGTGCATCCACTTCCAGGTGGTCCTTCCGAAAAACTCGGAATCATAGCCGGGGATAAGATTGTAAAGATTGACGGCGAAGATGTTGTTGGCAAACTTGTGAATAATCAATTCGTTCTGGATCATCTTCGCGGGAAAAGAGGTACGAAAGTCAGTGTATCAATCTATCGCAAAGGAAAAAAAAATCTCCTCGATTATGTGATTACCAGGGATAAAATTCCAATTAACAGCATTGATGCAGTTTACATGATTGCTCCCGGGATCGGGTTCATCAAGCTCAATCGTTTCTCTCTTACCACTACCGGTGAATTTCAGGATGCGGTTAAAAAACTTAAGAGTGAAGGGATGCAAGACCTGATCCTTGACCTGAGAAACAATGCCGGAGGCTATATGGCGCCTGCTATAGAGATTTCTGATGAATTCCTGGGATTGGGTAAGATAATCGTATATACCGAGGGGATGAGGAGCAAGCGAGAGAATTTTTACTCAACTTTCAGGGGGGATTTTGAGAGTGGGAAACTGGTTATAATGATCAACGAGAACAGCGCCTCTTCCAGTGAGATTGTAGCAGGCGCTGTTCAGGACTGGGACCGGGGATTGATCGTAGGTCGTCGTTCATTTGGAAAGGGGCTGGTGCAGCGACCTTACAACCTTCCCGACAGTTCACAGATCAGGTTGACAACAGCCAGGTATCATACCCCTTCGGGCCGGTATATTCAGAAACCATATAAGAATGGCGTTGAAGAGTATTACAAGGATTTTGCCAATCGGTACAGCCGGGGTGAACTGGTACATGCTGACAGCATTAAACTCCCCGACTCATTAAAATACCGGACAGGAAATGGCAGAACTGTTTACGGTGGTGGCGGGATCATGCCGGATGTGTTTATCCCCTGGGACTCTACGTTCCTGACTGATTACTACCTCGATGTACGCCGGAATAATATTGTCAACCCAATTGTCAGCGAATATATTGACAAAAACCGTCAGTATCTGCTAAAGGAATATCCGGATTTCGCATCTTATAATTCAAATTTTACAGTTGGAGAAACGCTGATGGAGCTCTTCTTTAAGGCTGCCGGGGATGCTGATATGGAGATGAACGAAGAGGAATTTACCATTTCTGAGCCGTTGATCAAAGCACAGATCAAAGGATTGATCGCCCAAAAATTATATGACATCACTTCGTTCTACATTATAGCAAACGAGATGGATCCTGAAGTGACACGTACGATCAGGATTATTCAGGATGACAGTCAGTTCCAGGAATTAACAAGATAACGATAGCTATAAGGTTCAATACACAATTCAGTCGTTTTGACTAAACTTCCACACATTCATGTCGCCCTTCCCGTGATGGATGAACCTGAATGGCTTCCGGTATTTCTACAATCGATTGAGAATCAACATTACCGTAATTTTTCCGTGGAGGTTTGTGTGAATCAGCCGGATGCATGGTGGAAGGATCCTTCCAGATCAGCGATATGTCAAAACAATGCAGAAAGCCTTTCCCTGCTTAATTCTGTCTCCGGGTTCCCTTTGGAGGTGATCGACAGGAGTTCGAGTGGTTCGGGATGGACCGGGAAGAGACATGGAGTAGGTTGGGCCCGGAAAACCGTGATGGATCAGATCTCCCGGAAAGCTGAACCAGCAGATATTATCCTGAGCCTGGATGCCGACACCCTCTTTTCTGAGAATTATTTCGAATCGGTTGCTGAAACTGTGGCAAACTTTCCGGATGCAACTGCATTAACTGTTCCCTATTACCATAGGTTACCGGAGGATCAGGAGGCTGCACGAGCGATTCTCAGGTACGAGATATACATGCGGTACTACTTCTTAAATTTATGGAGAATCAGAAGCCCTTATGCCTTCACAGCGCTTGGATCGGCTATGGCTATCCCTGTTTGGGCTTACAGGAAAGTTGGAGGGATGACACCAAAACTGAGCGGGGAGGATTTCTATTTTCTGCAGAAGCTTCGGAAATCGGGAAAACTGATCTGCTGGAACAGCGAAAAGGTCTTTCCTGCAGCCAGATTTTCGTCACGGGTATTTTTTGGTACCGGGCCGGCGATGATCCGTGGTGCAGAGGGCAACTGGGACAGTTATCCAATCTATGCCGCCAGCTTGTTTGATGAGATAGGGGAGAGCTGTATCCTTTTTCCGGAGATGTACAAACAGACTGTTGATACTGAGGTGACACGGTTTCTCAGGGAGCTAACCGGGGAACAGGATCCGTTTGATAGCCTCCGTACAAATTCAAGGGAGGTTCATCAGTTTGTCAGGGCCTGTCACGAGAAATTCGATGGGTTGAGGATCCTTCAGTACCTGAAAAAGAGGCATCAGGAGGAGAGGGACAACGATGAGGAGCTGAGTACGAATGATTCGTATGGAACGGATGGGGAGCGGCTGCTGGAATGGCTCAGGTTTTTTTTTCCTTCTGATACCAGATACGCAAAAGACGAAGGACGAAAGACGAAAGACGAAGGACGAAAAAAATTGTCTTTTTCTCTGAGCAGTTTAAATGTACTGGATCAAATAAGGAATTTCCTTGCCAGGGAGGAAGATCGGATAAGAAGGGAGAACCCGCTGTTCTGAAACAGAGATGCAGCGGAATAATGAATTCTATTGAATCAATGGATTAATTAAAGCAGGAAATCAATTCAAGATTTTTGTCACGAGGTCGGCAGCCTCCTGAAGGGAGATAGCGGAGTGGACACGCAGTCCCGATTCGTCAATCAGTTTTTTTCCCTCTTCAGCGTTTGTGCCCTGTAGTCTCACAATGATAGGAACAGGGATATCTCCGATGTTGTGATAGGCATCTACAACTCCCTGAGCCACACGGTCACAACGAACGATTCCACCGAAAATATTAAGCAGGATAGCCTTTACATTTGGGTCTTTCAGGATAATGCGGAAGCCCTCTTCAACACGTTTGGCATTGGCACTCCCTCCAACATCGAGAAAGTTAGCAGGTTCTCCGCCCGAGAGTTTGATGATGTCCATTGTGGCCATTGCCAATCCGGCGCCATTTACCATACAACCTACATTTCCGTCAAGTTTTACATAGTTGAGGTCGAATGCCGTTGCCTCCACTTCGATTGGATCTTCTTCATCGAAGTCGCGCATCTCGAGGATGTCGGGATGCCGGAAAAGTGCGTTGTTATCGATTGTCAGTTTGGCATCGGCGGCCAGGATCTTGTTGTCTGAAGTCTTGAATACCGGGTTGATTTCAACAAGTGACGCATCGGAATTGACATAAGTATCATAAACTCCTTTCACAAATTTGACCATGTTTTTGTATGCCTCTCCTGATAGCCCCAGGTTAAAAGCGACCTTCCTGCACTGAAATGGCTGAAGTCCGATTATAGGATCGATCTCTTCTGTAAAGATTAACTCTGGAGTCTCTTCTGCCACTTTTTCGATGTCCATTCCGCCACGCGGGGAATACATCAGGATGGTGTGTCCTTTTTGCCGGTTAAGAAGGACACTGAAGTAGATCTCGGCAGGTTCAGTGGGGCCTGGATAAAATATGTTCTGTTCAACGTATATCTTTCTGACTTTCTTTCCTTTGGCACTCGTTTGAGGAGTAACCAGGTTCATCCCGATGATCTGTTCGGCATAAATCTTCACTTCGTCAATGGTCTTGGCAAGTTTTACGCCACCACCTTTTCCTCGTCCTCCGGCATGCACCTGGGCTTTAATCACCCATTTGTCGTATCCGGTAGAGTTTTTGATAACCTTGGCCGCTTCAACTGCTCCCTCTGGGGTTGTTGCAAGGATTCCTTCAGGAATCAGCACTCCGTTTTTTCTGAGGAGCATCTTGCTTTGATATTCGTGTAGATTCATATGTGTATCCCTCTTTTGTAGGGCTTCAAAAGTACTAACTAGCAACCGAATTTCAAAATAACATTAGTAACTTTGCCGTTTATCCGGGGAAAATGATCATAGCAAGGGATATATACAAATCGTTTGGTTCACTGCAGGTGTTGAAGGGGATTAGTCTGGAGGTTAAAAAGGGAGAGATTATCTCAATAGTTGGTGCATCCGGAGCCGGCAAGTCAACATTGCTTCATATCCTGGGAACTCTCGATAAAGCTGATTCGGGCGACGTTCAGGTTGGCGATATCCCGTTGCAGAAGATGAATGAAAAGAGACGTTCCGAGTTCAGGAACAAAAAGATTGGCTTTGTTTTTCAATTCCATCATCTTCTTCCTGAATTTACTGCTCTGGAGAATATCTGCATTCCTGCTTTCATTGCGAAACGCCCTGTGCGCGAGGTGAAAAAGCAGGCCAGGGAACTTCTTTCATTTATGAAACTGGAGGAGCGGGCCGATCATAAGCCTTCAGAGTTATCGGGTGGTGAACAGCAACGGGTAGCAGTAGCCAGAGCATTGATTAACAGCCCGGGAGTTGTTTTGGCAGATGAGCCGTCAGGGAATTTAGATTCGGCTTCAGCTGTGGAACTCCATAAACTCTTCTTTGATTTACGGGATCATTTCGATCAAACCTATGTTATCGTTACCCATAATCAGGAGCTGGCCGATATGGCTGACCGAAAACTGACCATTCGGGATGGTGTGATCGTTTATTGATTCTCTGTAAAATTAATTTCCAGAACAAGCGTTGATAGATTATGAATAAAAGTATACGGAAGAGATTCATTTACCTCGTTTTACTCATCCTGTTTGTAGCCTCTTTTGCTTTCGCATATGAGTTCTTTCTCCCGGTTTCACCGGCATACATAAAAAATTCTTCTCCTCCTGATACAATAATCACCCCCCAAACACCTTCGTCTGACAGTATCTACCAATCCCTGCTCTCCTCAATTGCCAGCATGTACAGTCAACAGCGATATGAAGAGTGTCTTGTTGTGCTGAAGAAAGCCAATGCCCTGAAGCCTGATGTCCCTTCTGTCCAGGAACGTATCATCCGTGTAGAGGGATTGATTGATCAACAAAAGAAAACCCAGGCAGAATATAGCAAGATGATAACTCTGGCAGACGGGTATTTCGAGAAAAAGGACTACCTGAATGCCAAATCCTCCTATCAGTTAGCCATAGATATCAAACCCGATGATCCGGTTGCAAGGGAGAAGATGAAACGAACCATGGAACTGCTTCGTTCGCACAAGGCACAGAATATCCTCTATGATGTTACCTTAGCCAGTGCCGACAAGTTATATATTGCCGGTGAACTTGATAAAGCAAGGCGTGAATATGAGAAGGCACTCAAGATAATGCCTGAAGCGGCTTATCCTAAAGAGAAGATCAATGCCATCATCAAGACCCTGGTTGATCAACAGGTAAGAGATGAACTCTACATGGAGGCTGTCACTACGGCAGACCGGTATTATAATTCCAGGAGTTTCAAGAGGGCGTTACTGGAGTACAAGAAGGCCCTCGAGCAGAAGCCGGCAGAACCCTATCCCCTGGGTCGGGTCGACGAACTGACAAAGATACTGGCCGACATTGCTGCACTGGAAGAGGCATACCAGAAAGCTATTACGCTTGGAGATCAACTATTTGAAGAGACCCGCTATTCTGAAGCCAGGAGTGAATACACAGAAGCTCTGGGATTGAAACCAGAAGAAATCTATCCTGCAGAGAAGATTCGTAGAATAGATGAAATCCTTGCCCGGATCACAAAAACTGATACCGATTTCGAGACCATGGTCAACCTTGCTGACAGCTTCTATATTGCCAGGAACTTCAGCGATGCCCGACGACATTACCAGCTTGCTTTGAACATCAAGCCCAACGAAGCTTACCCCAAGGCTATGCTTACCAAAACCATGGCAGGTGTAAGCGTTCAGGAAGCGAATGAACTGGCTTTGGAGGAGAGATACAAATCAGCAATAACCAATGCCGATAAACTGTTTGCAGAGGAGCTGCTTACTGAAGCAAAAACGGCTTATGAAGGCGCTCTTTTCATCAAACCTCAGGAGGTATATCCACAACAAAAGATTTCAGAGATTGAGACCCTTATGGAAGCCGCCATTGCTCAGCAGAGGGAAATTGACATCCAATATACCCGTATTCTGGAGAATGCAGACCGGATGTACTCTGACAAACTTTATCCCCAGTCCAGGGAGCAGTATCAGGCTGCACTGAAGCTGAAACCTGAGGAGGCATATCCCGCTCAAAAAATCGATGAGATTAACGGGCTTTTTGCTGATAGAGAAGCACTTGAAATCCGTTATGCAGAACTTATAGCTGCCGCGGATGAGAAGCTGAATCTTCTGGAGTATCAAAATGCGAAAGAGGGCTACCAGGAAGCTGTTGGGTTGAAACCGAAAGAGACCTACCCGGCGGCGAAAATCCGGGAAATCGACATCATTCTCGCTACTATGACCCGGGAGGAGAAACTGGAAGCTGATTACGCGTCTGCTTTGGCCTCAGGAGACAGCCTGCTGGCTTCAGAAGCATACCAGCAGGCCAAAGTATCGTTCATATCAGCCCTGGCATTGAAACCAAATGAAACCTATCCTGCATTAAAAATAACAGAGATTGACACGATACTTGCTGAACGAGCCAGGTTGCAAACGATGAATCAGCAATATGACGAAGCAATTGCCAGTGGAGATCAACTCTTTGCGGGAAGTAAGTGGCAACAGGCCAGAGAGGCATACCTGCAAGCTCAGGGACTCAGGCCCAGGGAGACCTATCCTCCCAAGCAAATTGCTGCAATCGACATCAAGCTCGAAGAGATTGCTCAACTTAAGGCCCTTGATAAGGAATATAATGATGTGGTTGCATCTGCGGAGAAACAGTTTGCAGCCAAAGTCTGGGATTCGGCCCGAATCACATTCACTGCTGCTCAAACGTTGAAACCGGCCGAATCCTTGCCTGGTTTAAGAATTTCTCAGATTGACAGCATTCTTGCCACTCTTGCCGACCAGCAAATTTTGGATGAACAGTATGCTGCTTTGATCACCTCCTCCGACAAACTGCTTGCCGGTGAGGATTATACCAATGCAAGGGCTGGGTACAGCCAGGCATTGGCGCTTAAACCAACTGAGAGTTATCCTTCAGATAAAGTGGCTGAGATTGATGGGATTGTGGCTGAAAACACACGTATTGCAGCGTTGGAGTTGCAGTATTCCGGTGCGATTTCCCGGGGTGACAGCCTGATGTCAGCTGATATGCTTATACCTGCCAGAGGCGAGTTTGAAGTGGCATCAGGATTAAAACCGGATGAAGAGTATCCAAAGACAAAACTGGCAGAGATTGAGGTTGCTTTACAGGAAATAGCAAGTCAAATGGCATTGGATGAGCGTTACCAGCAGGAGGTGGCATCAGCTGACAAACTATTTTATGAGAAATCCTGGGATCCTGCAATTACTGGCTATCAGCGGGCATTGAAATTAAAACCAGCAGAGGAGTATCCGACCGCAAGGATTAACCAAATAGATTCTATAAGGCAGGAGATTGCCCGACAACTGGCTCTGGATCAGGAGTACCAGGAGACAATCAGCAAAGGAGAGAGACAACTGTCCGGAAATATCTACGATTCGGCCCGAACCACATTCACTGCTGCTCAATCGTTGAAACCGGCCGAATCCTTGCCTGGCTTAAGGATTGCTCAAATCGACAGCATTCTTGCCGCTATTACCGACCAGCAAGTTTTGGATGAACAGTATGCTGCTTTGATCTCTTCCTCCAACAAACTGCTTGCCGATCAGGATTATACAAATGCAAGGGATGGGTACAGTCAGGCATTGGGACTTAAACCAACTGAGAGTTATCCGGCAGATAAAATAACTGAGATTGATGAGATTATAGCTGAAAATGCACGAATAGCAGAATTGGAGTTGGAATATACACAGGCGGTTACGCGTGGCGATAGCCTGATGTCTGCTGATCTGCTGACAGCTGCCAGGGGAGAGTTTGAAACGGCATCGGCCTTGAAACCGCAAGAAGAGTACCCCAAAACAAAACTGGGAGAAATTGATTTAGCCTTGCAGGATATAGCCAGGCTGCAGGCTCTTGAGAAACGCTATCAGGAGGAGGTGGCGACGGGAGAGAGGCTATTTACCGACAAATCATGGGACCCGGCTATAGCTGCCTTTGAGAGGGCACAGGAGCTGAAACCTTCGGAACAATATCCAGGTCAAAAAATTCATCAAATCGATTCAATCAGGCAGGAGATAACCCGGCAGCTTCAGATCGACAAAGACTACGGTTCCATGATTGCCAGTGCAGACAACCTCTTACGTGATCGTTCATTGGATTCGGCAAGAACTGAGTATACAAAAGCAGGAGAATTGAGGCCTGAGAAGATATACTGGCAGGATCAGATTGTTGAAATAGACCGGATACTCGCAGAAATTAAGCGGGTAAATGATGAATATCAGGCGGCCATTACAAACGCGGATGCACTTCTGGTTGAAAAGAGTTATGAAGAGGCCCGGGCGGCATACCAGGATGCTTCACTGATCAAAACAAAACAGAGTTATCCCAGGGAGAAGATCAAGGAGATCAACGGGATCCTGGCTGATATCCAGGGTCGAAGACAGACGTTTGACAAACTTGTGGCGAATGGAGATCTGTTTTTGTCCTTAAAGGAGTATTATAAAGCAAGAGATAATTTCCAGCAGGCATTGGACCTGTTTCCCGTCGAGGAGCATCCGAAAGAGCAGTTACGTGTAACGAATGTCAGGATCGACAGTATTTATCGGGCAAACAAGGCGGATTACGACAAAGCGGTAGGGGAGGGAGATGGCTTTTTCAACACCTATGAATACGACAAAGCGATTGATGCTTTTACACGTGCAATCACCTTTCTGCCTATGGAGGATTATCCCCGGCAGATGATAGCCAAGATCAGAAAAACCATTTCTGAGAATGCGATTGCAGATGTACTTAGCACACCAGTTATCATAAAGGAAGGGGCAGAGCAGAAGTTCCCGTTTGAACCGGTGAACATTGCATCCCGTCGTAACAACTTCATTTACATGAAAGTGAAAAACCTTTCTGACAAGAGCTTCAACATTCTTATGCGATATGGGAAAGGAGATCAGACCAGTGGTGGTTTGGCTATCCGGAATGTCTCAACCAACGGAGAGGTCAACGAACGCCTGATAAGCGTGAAAGATCAGGATCCATGGTACCGTGAAGACAACAATTGGATCAGTATATATCCCCAGGGTGGAGATATTGAGGTATCATTTATCCAGGTCTCCAGGGCTATCAACTAGCGGTACAGATAAAGAGAAAGTAGTCCCTTCATTCAGATCCATATTTTCAGGTTTTAATTTCCTGTGTTCAACACTTCTGAAAGCATCGATACAAGATCTGATTTTGTAAATGGTTTGGCAATATAATGTGTACATCCACCAGATAAGATTTTCTCTTTGTCTTCGCTCATGGTATAGCCGGTAATAGCAATGATAGGTATCTTCTTGTATGCGTTCAAAGCAGACAGTTGACTGGCGATCTCCAATCCATCCATCCCGATTCCCAGGTTCATATCGAGCAACACTGCATCGTATTGTTTATTTTCTGCCATTTTCAAGGCAGTAGCCCCTTCCGGAGCACGGTCTATCCTGTAACTCGACTTCAGGTAGAGTTTCACGATCTCAGCATTATCTTCATTATCCTCTACAACAAGCAGATGTGGAAGTTCAAACGCTATATGGATTCCAAAAACACCTTGATCCTGGTTCTCTTCATCAGGAGGTTCGGTTATTTCGGTTGATCCTGGTTTGTCCACTGATAAGGGGATCCAAACTGTAAAAACGGACCCCAGTCCCGGTTCGCTTTCCACTGTTATCGAACCACCTATCAACTCGATCATTTTTGCAGACAGTGTAAGCCCCAGTCCGGTTCCCTCATAGAGACGATTATAACCTTCGCTGGCCTGACGAAACTCCTGGAAGATTGGGGCAAAGTCCTTTTCGTAAATGCCTATCCCGGTATCTTTGAAATGGATCAGGACCCAATCTTTTTCATCAACTTTTAGTGTGCTTGTTTCTATGGTAACTCCCCCTGTTTCAGTAAATTTTATTGCATTATCGATCAGGTTCTGAAATACAAGCTTAAGCAGATTTTTATCGCCTGTTGCCTTATGCTGTGCATCAATCTCAGTCACCAGATACAATCCTTTTTCGCTTGCCTGGGCTTGAAACGGCGAAATAACAGAAGATATTATCTTTAGCAAATCTACCTCTTTGAAATCAAGTTTTGACTTAGTCGTCTCAATATCAGCTAGTTCAAGGATTGTCTGTAGTGTATTCATCAGTCGTTTCCCTGAACGATGAATTCGTTTGGAGTAAAGCACTGTATCAGGATCTTCAGCATCGTTAAGCAGCAACTCTGAGAACCCTAGAATGGAGTTCATCGGGGTGCGGAGTTCATGACTCATATTGGCTAACAATGAGGTCTTTAACCTGTCTGATTCTTCTGCACGTTGCTTTGCCTCATCCAGGTCTTCAAGTATCTTTTTCTGGTTTGTGACATCCATAATCATCCCAACAATCTCTTCTCCCTCCCAAAAGGAGTTGATCAGGCAAATCCGAAGGCTTCCCCGGTGTGAAACAAGGTTAACTTCATAATTCCTCAAAACTTTTTTCTTCTGAAGCTGAATGATGTACTTTTCCCGTTCCTGAACTGACCGGTAAAATTGAGCAGCATTGGACTTCAGCAAGTCATCCAGGGAATCAAACTCCAGAATAGAAACCATAGCCGGATTACCGAAAAGGAAGTTGCCGTTTGCCGTGGTTCTGAATATACCGATATTGGCGTTGTCAAGGATATTCCGGTAACGGTTTTCTGAATCCGAGAGTTCCTTTTCTGTCCGGCTTCTCTCCCTGGATTCAAACTTTGCCGAAACAATATCGGCAAGAGAAGCGGCAAATTCTTTCTCTTCAAGACTCCAGGTGTAGATGTTGGAGATGTACTCAAAACAGATCACTCCCGATAGCTGACCTCCTTTTCTGACAGGGACATCCAAAAGCGATTTGATGTTTAAGGGATTCAGATAATGCGTTGTGAATTCTGTTGTCCTGGGATCATTGACTCCGTCTGAGGCATCAACATACCTTGATTTTTCAAGTGCTTTTAAATATGAAGGATAGTGATCACAAATCAGTTCGACCCGTGAAGAATGTTCTGAGGATGATCTTATAAAGAGATCTTCGCATATTAACAAGGACTTATCCTGAGAAAACGACCAGATACTTGTTCTGTCAGCATTTAATATAGGGGTAGTTTTCTCGGAGATGGACTCCCAGGTCTTTTGAAAATCAGGATCATATAAACGGGAAACTTCCAGTAGGATCTTCTGTCTTTCAATTGCTTCATTAGCTTTTTGATGTTCTGCTTCAACCTGATTCTTGAGTGGTGTGATATTGGTATGAGTACCCAGCATTCTTGCAGGTCTGCCTCCCTCATCCAACTCCACGATTCTTCCCTTTGCCTGGATCCATATATAGGAACCATCTTTCCTTTTGAACCTAAACTCAGCTTCATATGGTTTTATAGGATCATTAATGACGGCATCCACCTTCTCCTGTGTGGTTGAAACATCATCGGGGTGGAGATGACTTATAAAGCCATTAACGTTTGCTTCAAACTCGCCAGGTTTGTATCCTGCCATGGTGAAATAGAGATCGCTGAAAAAGACTTTACCGGTAGGAATATGCCAATCCCACAAACCAACATCCATGATGTCGAGTGAAAGCTGTAGCCGCTCTTCACTCTTCCGCAGTTTCTCTTCCACCATTTTATACTCGGAGAGATCATCATATATTGCAACCACCTCTCCGGATGGAAGTTTAAAAACAAAGTTCTCAACCCACTCTGCTATTCTCTGATCCTTATACAAGACAAGAGGAAGATGCTCAGACTTACCGGTTCGGTAAACACGTTGAAATATGTCAAAGAGTCCGATCTCTGTCACGGATGGAAAAATTTCCTGTACGCTTTTACCGAGGATCTCTTCTTTCCGGACTTTATTAACTCGTTCACTGGTTTTATTGATATCCTTGAAGATAAAGTCTTCCCCATCATTCACTGCCTGGTAAATAACCACACCGGTTCGGAGATTATTTACCAGGTGGTGATACCTGACACCGGAGTCCTCCACAAGCCGTTCTTTTTTCATCTTCATTTTCATCGATATTTGTAATCGGCAATGAAAGTACAACTAAAAATTAAAATCCACCAACCTCAACATCACCTCCATCACTCCCATCCGTACGGTCGGGGCATGCCCCGACCCTATATCTTAATATGATCAGAGTTACCTCTGCCCAAATCCCAACCCGCCCGGCGTATCCAATGGTTCCTGCACCACGGTTTACATATAGATATTGTGTTGTACTTGCTCCCGTCACTTTTTTATACAGGCCGGCCCATTCAGGATAAATATACTTTACGAAGCTCCACTGCCAATCACTGGTTTCAATCCCAACCTGTCCGCCGTGTGTATGTCCTGAAAAAGTGAGATTGATATCGGGATACAATTTGCTTACGATACTATCCCAGTGTGTAGGGTCATGAGAGAGTAAGAGTTTCGCAGAGATTGTTTCAGTACCGGCAAGAGCTTCCGGCAAGTCGGCAAGTCGTTGAAACCTGCCAATTGCTCCCCAGTTTTCCACACCAATTATTGCGAGGCTGTCACCATTGAGCACCAACACTTCATGTTCGTTTCTTAATAACTTCCACCCCAACTCATTATAAAACCTATAAAGGTTCAGCATATTTTGATTTTTTGCCTCTTTGGAGGCCCATGTCATATAGTCTCCATAATCGTGGTTCCCCAGAATTGCATAGATGCCATAGTTCGTTTTGATGTTCCTTAGAATTTCCTGGAAAGGCCAGACTTCGGTAGTTGAATAGTTACAGATATCTCCTGTGAAAAACAGCAGATCCGGATTCAATCCATTGATCAGGTCAACGAGCTCTTCCAATTTAGTTGTCTGGTTCCAGCTTCCCAGGTGAAGATCGGAGATCTGGACGATTCGAAGTCCGTCAAACGAACGGGGAAGTTCTTCGAGTTCAACAACTGTTGTTCTCACCTTGAAATGATGCTCCCAAAACACCATCCCGGCCAGCATAATTAGGAACAGGATCAATCCCAGAAGCCATCCTGTCAAAAAAAGTTTCCTGGGTCTCCGGTTCCAGGAGCCAAAACGGGCAGAGAGACTTGTCAGAATCAGGAGGACTCCCTGGTATAGAAGGGTGACAAAAAGAGTAATAATGGGAAGGATCCTTGTAGCATAAGCTATAAAAACAAAGCTCATCAGGTATGTCTTTACAAAGCGGGGCCAGTAATAGAAGGTGCTGAAAAACCCATAAAAGACTCCCATAATCACCAGGGTGAGCGGAAGCCAGAACAGGGCTCCAAGAAGGTATTTCCAAACCGGCTTCATGGAGCGGATCTCGCGCCATGTCATTACCCAAAGAAAGGCATCCAGGAGAAGAAAGATGAGAAAGAAGTTCAGCGCTCCGGTATTCTTCGGGAAAGCCTGTTTCAGGATCCAGACCAATAGGATTGAGACGATAACAAACAGGACTCCCCGGAGCAGCCTTTTCATCGGCTTTTTATATAATTGACAAGTCCTTTAGCCTGAAAAATATCCATCAGTTTGGACGGCAGAGGGGCAAACCGGAACTCCTTGCCCGCTATATTTACGATACCCTGAGCAAAATCAATTTTCACCAGATCCCCCTGATTAAATGCATCTACAGCTTCGGGAAGCAGGATAATTGGCAACCCCTGGTTAACAGAGGAGCGATAGAAGATCCGGTTGACCGATTTACAGATCACTGCCTTCACTCCGGCACCGGAAAGCCCTACAGCAGGATGTTCCCGTGAGCTGCCGCATCCGAAGTTTGCACCGGCCATGATGATATCGCCAGGTGTTACGCGTTCGGCAAAACTGTCGTCGAACCCTTTAAAGAGATATGGTAATATCTTATCCGGTTCTGAGCTTTGAACATTGTAGGTCAGGTTTCCGGCAAACATCTGGTCGGTATTGAGGTTATCCACATCGGCGTAGTTCCAGGAGTGGGAGTTATAGCGATCATCTCCTTCCCGGATGTCGATAGTCGCACTCTGAGGAATATGGAACGGATAGAGATCCTTATGCCTGGTTCCCCTGGGATCGGTGATCTCTCCATGAAGCGCCGATATGGCAACAGTAGCCGGTGAAGCAAGGTATACATTTGAGCTTGGATTTCCCATCCGGCCCTTGAAATTCCGGTTTGCTGTGGAGATCACATTATATCCATCGGCTGGGATCCCTTGTCCGGTCCCGAGGCAGGGCCCGCATGAAGAGGAAAGGACATTGGCTCCTGCATCGATTAACGTCTCAATCAGACCTTCCTTCATTGCTTGCAAATAGATCTCTTTGGAGGCGGGGATGACAAGAAGTTGCATGAAGCGGGGAATCCTTTTCCCTTTCAGAACGGCTGCTGCTTCCCGAAGATCTTCCAACCGGCCATTCGTACAGGTCCCAATCAGAGCCTGCTGGATCTTTGTTCCCTGAACTTCCGAAATGGCCTTGACGTTATCAACATGGTGTGGAGCCGCTACGACAGGAAAGAGATCCGTCAGGTTGATCGTGACCTCTTTGATATATGTGGCATCAGGATCAGCCCAAACCCCTTCAGTCTCTTTTTCCAGGTATGTATGCAGTATTTCGTCAGCTGGAAATACAGCATTCTTTGCCCCCATTTCACTGGCCAGGTTAGCAAGAACCATCCTGTCGGCAATGGAGAGGGATTGAACTCCTTCGCCGTGGTATTCGATTGACAAGTAGTCGGCACCACTGCTGCCGATCATTCCGATGATCCAGAGGGCAAGATCTTTTGAATACACCCCTTCAGGTAATTTGCCAAGTAGTGTGATCTTCAAAGTTTCGGGAACCCTAAACCAGGTCTCTCCCTGTTTCCAGAGACCAGCCGTCTCGGTCCGGTCAATCCCGGCAGCGAATGCATTGAAAGCCCCGGCTGTGCTGGTGTGGCTGTCGCTTCCCACAATGATCATTTTCGGGCGTGCATAGAGGGCCATCAACTGATGACAGATCCCCTCACCAACATCATGGAAATTCTTCACACCAAATTTACCGGCAAAATCGCGAATTGTCTGGTAATCGTTAGCCAGTTTTGAGTTTGTAGGGGGCGCATTGTGATCGAGGGTGATCAAGAGGGCATCCGCGTTTACCAGGGATTCTCCTCCCATTTTCTTAAACGTACTGTAAATACTGGCAGTATTGTCGTGCGAAAGGATGATATCGGGTGCTGCAAACACGATACTGCCGGCATCGGCTCCAAAAATTTTTTCAGCAAAGGTTCTTCCGGACATAGAGGCTTATTTAATATAATACAATATATGGCTTGTAAATCCAGGATCAAGGATCCAGGATCCAGGATCGAGTAAGCAAAAGTACAAATTCCACTGATTGTTTTTAGGAGTTGGAACGGAAATTAATGGATACCATTATAGTCAGGGATAAAAGTATAAAAATGTATCTTTGGCTTAATTATTGACCTGAAAACACAATATTTATGATTCTGGACAACTCTGCATACAAGGATATCATATCCAGCCTTAGAGAGAGGGAAAAAGAGATGAAATGCCTGTATAAGGTACAGGGAATAGTTAATGAGAATTTGCCTGTTGAGAAATTTCTAATGGAAATCGCTAAGCATATTTGGGGTGGCTGGCAATATCCTATGATCACCAGAGTAAAGATAACATTTGAAAATAAAATTTATATGGAGCCCGGTTGGACTGAAACAGAGTGGGTCCAGTATGCTGATATTGTTATTGACGAGAGAGTATTTGGTAAAATTGAGGTGTATTATGTTAAATTCAAACGATTAGTTGTTGACAGTCAATTTTTACCCGAGGAGCAAAAGTTGTTGAACACGATTGCTTCGATCATCAGTGCCTATATTTTCAATAAGAAATTATTGATAACACTGAAAACGTTAGAACGAGATAAAGATAAAGAGGAGGGCATGGATGAGAACTCTGCTGATTTATTACCTGTTCAATCTGATATTCATTGGATCTGGCGTCATGAAATGGCATGTAAAATTGCCGCGAAATTAAATCTTGAAAAATTTGGAGTTGAGGCGATGTACCTAATTGGGAGTACAAAAAATGCTACATCAGGACCTGCAAGTGATATTGATATACTAATACATTTCAGAGGGGATGCATGTCAGGAAAAAGAATTAGAAGCATGGTTTGATGGATGGAGTTTATGCCTTTCAGAACTTAACTTAATGAAAACAGGGTATAAAACAAACGGTTTAATTGACCTTCACATAATTACAGATGAAGATATTGTGAATAGCACTAGGTACGCATCAATGGTTGGGGCTATTGATAACAGTGCAAAGCTCATTAAAAAGAGGTCAAATGACTAAATGTTTTTTTGCAAGCGATCTGCTCCCACATTTCTTACTGAAAGAAGGTGACGGGTGGCTGTTTTGTTATATAAACCAACGGAAAGTTCTCTTCAAACAATATATTGTGTATGGATATTCATTTATTCCACCAACTCCCTTTCAGCTGAAAGATTGGGAAAGATATGACGTTTCACGCTATGTGGATCCTGGTTGCACGCACCCCTCCGAAGGATTCAGGGCCACAGATTTAACCAACGATATTGAGTATGGAACAATTCAGAAGGATCTGGAGGAATTGACTAAAAATGAAGATTTAACAATGGTTTCATTCTTTTCACCAAACGGTTTCATTCAATGCTGCTCATGACGGGCCGGAGCTATCAATCATTAAATTCGACCTTGAAAATCCAAAAGATGCCATTCGGGTTCTACTCTAGAACAGATCATTGAAATAATCCTTTGTAATTACCGGAGGATTATCTACTTTTGCACTCCATTTCGCCTTCATCCCGAAGGTCAGGGAAGTTGGCGGATACCTGGAGAGGTGGGTGAGTGGCTGAAACCATCAGTTTGCTAAACTGACGTACGGGAAACTGTACCGGGGGTTCGAATCCCCCCTTCTCCGCAGAAGTTCTTTATTTTATTTATCGGGGTATAGCGCAGTCTGGTTAGCGTACCTGCTTTGGGAGCAGGGGGTCGCAGGTTCGAATCCTGCTACCCCGACCAATAACGACAAGGGTTTTCAGATAGATATATCTGAAAACCCTTTTTTCATTTGCACAAAATTTGCACAAAAAGGATATGCAAAATTATGGCCCCCTCATTCCAAAACCATTAATGGCTAAGATATTGAAGGAGAGTGATTTATGTGATTATGCTGATGAACTTGATCGATAGGTAGAAATTTTTAATTACAAAGATGCCTTCATTTCTACATTTAGAAAGAAAATGAATCAATTGCATACAGTGGAACATTGACTAGCCAGCCCTCTTTTCGATAATCCGACATTGAGGTTCTTACTGAAGTTGTCGGATGGAACTTTTCAAAAAAGGATTTCAAGCTTTTTGCTTTCAGGTTTTCCTCTGCTTTTACTTCAATCGGAATGACACGATCGTTATTTTGGATTACAAAATCCAGTTCTCCCCTGGAGGTATCGGATGACCAGTAGAAAACCTGAATGTCTTGCCGGGTTTTAAGATGCTGCAGGACAAACTGCTCAGCGAGGGCTCCTTTGAACTCGCTGAATATCGAATTTCCCATGAGAATGGTTTGTTTGGTCAGGCCTCCCATGGCGGATAACAGCCCGACATCGAGGATAAACAATTTGAATGCAGAAGTATCCTGGTAGGCAATTAGCGGAACGGCAGCTTTCGAAATGCGCTGAATTTTGTACACCAGTCCGCAATCTGTCATCCAGGCCAGAGCAAGCTCGAACTCCTTTGCTCTACCTCCTTGTTTAACCACACCGTAAATGAACTTCTTATTCTCTTTTGATAACTGGGAAGGAATTGATTGCCACAACATTTTTATTCGGGGAACAATCTCTGCCGGCGCATGTTTTGAAAAATCATGATCATAGGCTGACAAAATATTTTTCTGGATGGTCCTGACCCGGTCAAAATCATTTTCACTGATGAAAGAACTGACAACTTCAGGCATGCCCCCGATAAAATAATAATGACGGAGATGACCAATAAGTTTTGATTTGAAGTTCGTGATCATCGGCCAGTCATTGCTTTTCAACAGTTCATATAGCTGTTCCTGGCCTAGGGCCAATAAAAATTCATTGAAAGACATGGGGTTGAGGGTCATAAAATCCACCTTCCCGACGGGAAATGATGTTTTCCGATGCATGGTGATTCCGTGCAGGGAGCCGGCAGCGATGATGTGATACTGCGGAGCATTTTCGCAAAAATACTTAAGGGAGGTGATACCCCTTTCAGCCTCCTGGATCTCATCAAGAATGATCAGGGTATTATCGGGACGTATTTTGATTCCTGTTTCGATTTGAAAGGCAGTGATCAGCCTGCTTATTTCAAAATCTTCTTTGAAGATTGATTTCAGCGAATCGGAGGATTCGAAGTTGATGTACACAACCTGTTCATATTCTCTTCTGCCAAATTCCTTCATGAGCCAGGTTTTACCCACCTGCCTGGCTCCCTGGATGATCAAAGGTTTCCTGGTCTTTGACTTTTTCCACTTCAATAATGATGCTATTGCAAATCGTTCCATACGATTATTTTGTTCAAAAATACAAATTATCGCACGATAAGATGTATATAATTACATTTTATTGCACGAAAATATGTGAATTTACAATTTTTATACGGTATTGATTATCAGAGTCTGATATAAATACTGATAAATCAGATGCTAATAGCTCATATGGGTTGGATTTTGCCACCAAAGATAAAGTATGAATTTAGAAAAACAAAATATGTACTTAGACACCCAAATTACATACATACCTGGTTTCGGTGTTTGGATTATCTTTGTTTATTATTACATTAATACATGCTGATTTCTAATAAGCAAGGATATGCTTCATAGTTAATTGAATTGAAAGGAAAAATCAAATCAGTTTCTCCGTTCCTGATTATTTTGATGGTGTCTTTAGCATCGTCTTTATTTGGACAGGTAACAATATCTCTGCCAGACACTACAGCTAGTCCGGGCGAAAAAGTGACGTTGCCTGTAAATGTAGAGAATTTTGATACAATTGGTGCATTCCAATTTGCTGTCGTATACGACTCAGCGATCCTTAATTTTGATACGATAATGGGAGCTCCGGCTGGAATAGTAAAAAATATAGTTGGTGGCAATAAAATCATCATTGCATGGGCAGCCAACATACCATTCCCGCCGGATATACCTGACTACATTACTATTTTGAACGGAACCCTCATGAACCTGGTATTTAATTATATCGGACCAGGAACAAGCACATTGAATTTTATACCTGTCCTGGAGGTTGCTACGATGCAAAATGGAATTCCTGAACTGGTGTCTGTAACATATACTGATGGGGAGGTAAGTCCATATTTGTTAAACCCACAGACAGCTACGTTAGAAAGTCAGATTTGCGAAATTCCCGGAGATACTGTTTCAGTACCGATTCTGAATGCTGGATTCCCTGCCAATGTGGGAACAATTACCCAATTTATTCATTATGATTCAACAAATCTTATCTTCCTCAATGCAACTTCACAGGGGAACTTATCTGGAGCGGCAGTAAATGATCTCGGAGATGGGATAATTAAAATACAATGGAGTGCATCTGGCGGGGGAGGAGCAGATATTAACCAACCACTTAATAAAGTTACGTTCTATTTCACTTACATTGGAAATGTTCAAACCAACCTGGAGTTTAATCCGGGGTGTGATATCAACGATAATTCAGGAAATAATATAGCGGTAAGTTACTTCAATGGTTCCGTGAGTCCCACCACAATATTGACTGCTCCAACAATAACGCCGAATGGGCCTGTCACATTTTGTGAAGGAGGTTCAGTAGATTTAACAGCATCTGCTGCCGCGAGCTTTCTGTGGTCAAATGGAGCAACGACTCAGGCTATCACAGTAATCTCAAGCGGGACATTTACTGTGACAGTTTCTGACGGGATTTGTGCCAGGACCAGTTCATCCACAATCGTAACAGTTAATCCAATACTTCCGGTCAGCGTCTCCGTCACGGAATCTGCCAATCCGGCATGTGTCGGGGCTTCTGTCACTTTTACCGCTACGCCAACCAATGGGGGATCTTCTCCTACATATCAGTGGAAAGTAAATGGATTAACTGTTGGAACCAACAGTCAGGTTTTTTCATATGTGCCTCAGAACAACGACAGAATAATTTGCATACTTGCTTCCAGTGATACCTGTGTCACAGGCAATCCGGCTACCTCAAAGACAGTGACTATGATCGTCAATCTGTTGCTTCCTGTCAGCGTATCTATATCAGAATCAGCCAATCAGATATGTGAGGGCACTTCAGTCCTCTTTACAGCCACTCCAACCAATGGAGGGACAACGCCTTCATACCAATGGAAGATCAACGGGGGAAATGTCGGAACCAACAGCGTAGTCTATTTTTATACCCCTACAAACAATGACGTGGTCACATGTGTGATGACATCAAATGCCGCTTGTGTCACCGGTAATCCGGCTACTTCCAATCTCGTTACCATGATCGTGAATCCGTTGCTTCCGGTCAGCATATCGATAACTGAGTCTGAAAATCAGATTTGTGCAGGCACTGCTGTTTCTTTTACTGCCACACCAACCAACGGCGGAACGGCACCCTCATATCAGTGGAAGGTTAACGGGGGAGATGTTGGGACCAACAGTCCGGTTTATACATATGCGCCTGAAAACAATGATGTCGTTGCATGCATGCTCACCTCGAATGCGACCTGTGCGACCGGTAATCCGGCTAATTCCAACACAATGACCATGATCGTGAACCCATTGCTTCCGGTAAGTATATCGATAACTGAGGCTGAAAATCAGATTTGTGCAGGCACAGCTGTTTCTTTTACTGCCACTCCAACCAATGGAGGGACAACACCTTCATACCAGTGGAAGGTCAACGGGGGAGATGTGGGGACAAGTAGTCAAACATATTCTTACACACCTACAAACAATGACGTGGTCACATGTGTGATGACATCAAATGCCGCTTGTGCCACCGGAAGTCCGGCTACCTCTAACATAGTGACCATGATCGTGAATCCGTTACTTCCGGTCAGCATATCGATAACTGAGTCTGAAAACCAGGTTTGTGCAGGCACAGCTGTTTCTTTTACTGCCACACCAACCAACGGCGGAACGGCACCCTCATATCAGTGGAAGGTCAACGGGGGAGATGTTGGAACCAACAGTCCGGTTTATACATATGCGCCTGCAAATAGTGATGTTGTCACGTGCATTCTCACTTCGAATGCTACCTGTGCGACCGGGAATCCGGATACCTCAAATGCTGTTACCATGATCGTGAATCCGTTGCTTCCGGTCAGCATATCGATAACTGAGTCTGAAAATCAGATTTGTGCAGGCACTGCTGTTTCTTTTACTGCCACACCAACCAACGGCGGAACGGCACCCTCATATCAGTGGAAGGTTAACGGGGGAGATGTTGGGACCAACAGTCCGGTTTATACATATGCGCCTGAAAACAATGATGTCGTTGCATGCATTCTCACTTCGAATGCGACTTGTGCGACCGGAAGTCCGGCAACTTCCAATGCCGTGGCCATGATCGTGAATCCGCTGCTTCCGGTCAGTGTTACGATTACGGAATCGGCCAACCAGGTGTGTGCCGGGACTTCAGTTACATTTACTGCTACTCCAACCAATGGCGGAACGGCACCCTCATATCAGTGGAAGGTCAACGGGGGAGATGTGGGGACAAGTAGTCAAACATATTCTTACACACCTGCAAACAACGATGTTGTTGCATGCATTCTCACCTCGAATGCAATCTGTGCTACCGGGAATCCGGATACCTCAAATGTTGTGACGATGATCGTGAATCCGCTGCTTCCGGTCAGTGTTACGATTACGGAATCGGCCAACCAGGTGTGTGCCGGGACTTCAGTTACATTTACTGCTACTCCAACCAATGGCGGAACGGCTCCCTCATATCAGTGGAAGGTCAACGGGGGAGATGTGGGGGCCAACAGTCCCGTTTATACATATGCGCCTGTAAACAATGATGTTGTTACATGCATTCTCACCTCCAATATTACATGTGCTAGTGGAAGTCCGGCTACCTCTAACATAGTGACCATGATCGTGAACCCATCCCTTCCGGTCAGCGTTACGATTGCGGAATCAGCCAATCCGGTTTGTTTTGGAATCCGAGTCTCGTATACTGCTACACCAACCAATGGAGGGTCATCTCCATTATACCAATGGAAAGTAAATGGACTGAATGTTGGGGCCAACAACTCAGTTTATTCTTATTTACCCATAAATAACGATGTCATTACCTGTGTAATGACTTCCAACGCCACATGTATTCATGGAAACCCAGCCACATCCAATGCTATCACCATGACGGTTAACATACCTATGCTTGTTAGTATATCTATTTCAGAATCAGCTAATCCGGTGTGTGACGGAACTTCGGTCACCTTTAGTGCTACTCCAATGCATGGAGGGGAGTCTCCTGTTTATCAGTGGAAAGTAAACGGAAACAACGTGGGAATCAACAGCCCTGCTTATTCTTACATACCTGATAACAACGATGCGGCCTCCTGCATACTGACTTCCAGTTCCACATGTATTGCCGGAAATCCTGCTACTTCCAACCAAATCACGTTGAGTGTAAATCCAATCCCGGATATTAGCTTTCAACCACCATCTCTGACAATTGCCTCGGGCCAGACAACCAATATCATTCTTGGTTCTAATGTAGGCGGGACATCATTTTCATGGACTGCCACTTCAAGTTCACCAAATGTAAGCGGTTATTCAAATGGGAACGGCGATACAATAATGCAAACAATTATTAATCCGGATGACAGTACTGTGACTGTTTACTATCTGGTGACACCTGTCGCAAATGGATGCAGTGGATTCGCTACCATGTATTTCGTACATATTAATCCAGACGTGGCACAGAATCTTGCTCTTCAGGATATCACTGTTCTTTCGGGGCAGAATAATTGTTATAACGCCTTGCAAACAATCACTGTAGCTGGAAGTGGAACTGAATTTATTATTGAACCCGGAGGCAGCACCACAATGATCGCAGGACAGAACATACTTTTCTACAAAGGCACACGGATTGAATCCGGAGGTTATTTACACGGGTATATCGCCCCTAATGGTCCATTTTGCCCCGGGCTGTTACCTTCTGTCGTTGCGGTTGGAACTGAAGAAGAGAGGGTCCCTGTGAGTTCTGAATCCTCAACTTTCAAAGTCTATCCGAATCCGGTAACCGGATCTTTCACTCTTGAACTAAAGGGAGATTATCTGTTTGAGGTAGTACATGTTGAGGTTTACAGTATGGTGGGAGAGAAGGTGCTGACTCAATTGCTGAGCCGGGACCAGAAACATGAATTTTCACTGTCGGGAGTGCCGGCGGGACTTTATTTTATACATGTCCGATCCAAAGGCAGATCCGAAACCGGAAAGATAATCAAGCTTTAATATTCATGAAATCTCACATTGACTTGCACTCCCGGATGCCTTGGTGAGATCACACCGGAGGTTTATAGTACAATACCTTCCATAACCATTTCAGCGGTTTTCTCACTTTTCTCTGATGAGACCTTTGTCAACACCTCTCTGAACTCTTGATGCTCCTCTTTTATTTTCCTGAAATCTTCCAGGGATAACACAAAAATCTCACTGAATCCCTTCGAAATTGCCGATACGGTTCGTCTCTCTCTTGTCATAATAGATATGATCCCAAAATAATCGCCTGTGGTGAGCTCAAGATATTTTTTCTCATGCTTTTCATCAAAAACCTCAATGATGCCTTTACTGATAAAGAAAACCTCATTTCCCATATCGCCAGCCCGGGCGATCACGCTTCCCGGATCATATGTCCTGGCTTTCAATGCCAACAACAAGACATGCCTGAGCCTTTGTGAACTATACCTGAATAAAGGCACATTCTCCAGCGGAAGTTTTGTCAGCTCGATCAATAGTTCGAGTCGTAGTGGGTCCGGAAGATCATTTAATAAAATGTTGCCATCCAGTCCCTTGTGATGAACCCAGAGATACTCATAATAATTCCTCACCCTTTCGTTCAGGTTTACAGGCACACTGCGCTGCTTCAGGTATAACTTAACATTTTCAAGTTTATGGCGGAAGGCAGATTTCCGTGCATCCAGGTTGTTGATCAGT
>ERZ889078.836-NODE-836-length-26297-cov-6.454920_pt1 | contig 26297 bp, 24 predicted proteins | sample MGYA00521266_ERZ889078 | MGnify/ENA primary metagenome ERZ889078 (study PRJEB32303, sample SAMEA104408618) | aquatic metagenome | biome: Brackish water; feature: Pelagic; material: water | place: Baltic Sea | collected 2014-06-16T06:34:00 | depth 76,534 m ...
CTTGCCATTGATGATCCGGTAGAAATTGCGGGTCACGCCGAAATCTCACCTGATGACAGTTGGATCGGCCGGATCATTGACCCCTTTGGGCAGCCCATTGACGGGCGCCCACTTATGCCGGGGCCGCGCCCACGCTCGTTGCGCGCTGCGCCGCCTCCGCCGGCAGAACGCCGCGGCCTGGGAGAGCGGCTTGAAACCGGAACCGCCGCCTTTGACACGTTGCTTCCACTTGTGCGGGGCCAGCGCATCGGGCTTTTCGCCGGTTCCGGCGTCGGAAAATCATCGCTCCTTGGGAAATTCGCCCGTGGTGTCAGCGCAGATATTGTCGTGATTGCTTTGGTTGGGGAGCGCGGGCGCGAACTGCGAGAGTTCACTGAGCGGGTTCTTGGTCCCCAAGGCATGGCACGTGCAGTTGTTGTAACGGCGACGTCCGACCAATCCCCCCTTATTCGCCGCCGGTGTATGTGGACTGCGATGGCCGTGGCCGAACATTTCCGCGATCAAGGGCTTCACGTCTTGCTTCTTGCCGATAGCATCACCCGATTTGCTGAAGCGCATCGCGAGGTCGCGCTTGTGGCGGGAGAGGAAGGTAGCCTCCGCGGCTTCCCGCCCTCCACCTCGCACACTATCATGTCTCTGGCTGAACGCGCCGGGCCTGGGGTCGATGGCACTGGCGATATTACTGCGGTCTTCACGGTTTTGGTCGCCGGTTCTGATATGGAAGAGCCTGTCGCAGATATTTTGCGCGGCGTGCTGGACGGTCATGTAGTGATGGATCGTAAGATTGCAGAGCGTGGCCGATTCCCGGCGATTGATCTTCTACGCTCCGTCTCACGCAGCCTGCCTGACGCCGCGACAGAAGCCGAGAACGCCATGATCTCCACTGCGCGCCGTCACCTTGGCGCGTGGGAAAGGGCGGAACTGATGGTTCAGGCAGGGCTTTACGCGGATGGATCTGACCCTGCGGTTGATGCCGCAATTAAAGTATGGCCTGTGCTTGATGCCTTTTTGGCCGAAGACGCCCCAGAAGGTATAGAGGGCAGCTTCAAGCGTTTGGCCAAGTGCCTCGCCATAGCGGAACGGTGACTGCGCCGAGCGGTTAGGCAGTATTATCGACCGGCCCCTTGCAGCAAGGTAAGGGCAATCGCGCCGGGTGAGGTTGCTGAGAAACCAGCCAAAGCCTCGGATCGCACCAAGAACTTACGCATCAATGCCTCTATCTTTCCTGGGTCGGAAAACTGTGCAACATCCTTGGATCCAAAAGATCTCTCTGTCTTTTCCCTCAAGGTTGATAACTGCTGATCCAGATCGAGAGCTGCAAAGCTGCTTGGCAAACCCAGCGCCTTTTCGAACACCTGGCGTAATGGCGCGCTACCCATGATCGAAAACCACTTCGTTTCATCGCTACTATCGCGCGCGGCAAGTTTGCCCAACTCACGCTCCGCATTCATGGCCAGCCGCAGATCGCCATTTTGTTCCCCAACTGCGGCTTCGAACTGACGTGTGCGATAGGCCTCAAGGGTTTTGTCCGCAAAATCCGAAAGCTGGGTACGGGGGATTGCATAATCGCCAAACCCAAAGCCAGAGGAAAACGCACGATACTGCTTGTCAGCAAGCCTATTGGACAAAGCTGCAGTGTCCAATGTGCCATCTTCCAGAATCTTCTTAATGAAAAACCGGTTGTTGATATCGCCATCGAGCCCGTAGGCCCCAAGCGCAATCTTCAAAAGGCGTCGATCAGACACTAGGTCTTCCGCTGTCTTGACCGACCCGATCTTGGCCCGGAAGTAGTCTTCATCGCGGGCCAAAGACGGGGCCGCGACAAACGCTTCCTTCTGCGCCTCCATCGTCCGCTTCAAAAAAGTCCACCCGGAATAACCACCGAAAGGGACAATGGGGGCAAAGCTCATGAAGGACAGGCGGCGAACAGCCGCTCCTCCCGGGGCAAAAGGCTGCGCAAAGCCTTCAATGCTTGGTAATGGTTTCCTTCGAGCACGCTTGCGGTCGCCTGGTTCAGCTGCATGCGGCTATCATGATCGGTCAAGACTTGGCTCAACTGCTCAATTCCACGCAATAATTGCATCCGAGCCTGCGCTGGCTCTGCATCACCGGACAAAACAAGTTGAGCGATATAGCAAACCCTACGCACGGGAGTATTAACCTCTTCCGGGTGAATCGCATCGCGAAGGCGCAAAATATGGGCATTCGGCGACATGATTGCCAGTTTGGATCGCCGATCGCCGTTCTCGATTACCGCTCCATTAATCAATACCCGTTCATGAGGGCCAAGTTTCAGCACAAGGCCCGTCATACCGCACCCCCGGTTCCCCGAAGGCCACGCATCACAGAAGTATTGATATCCACCAACGCTTCTGCACTTGCCTCGCCGTCCAACACTTTTTTACTATGAATAGCTGTGAATTCATACAGATAGAAAAGTTGGGCCCGAAGTGGGGCGGGCAAGCCGTTGCCCGCGTCCGAAACATCCACCGCTAGCGTCCGCCACAACGCCCCGTTATCATGCAGCGCCGAGACAAGGGCTGCATGGTTCTGCTTGCGCTGAGACCATGCAATCGAGAGTCTACGGGTAATGCGGGCAAAAAGATCATACTCCACGGCCCGTGCATTTCGGCCCGGTGCATCAGGGCGCGCATAGGCTTCATGCGCAAGAGTGTTCATCATATTCACGGCGGGTCCTTCCGGTGTTAATTTAAGTCAGCGAAGTGGTCGGGGCGCATGATCATGCGCCCCGACCCAACCGGTATTACCGGAACAGCGACAAAATCGACTGCGGAGACTGGTTTGCAATCGAAAGCGCCTGAACCCCAAGCTGCTGTTGAACCTGTAACGCCTGCAAGCGCGCAGACGTTTCCTCCATATCCGCATCAACCATCGAGCCGATACCAGACTTCAGCGTATCCGACAGTTTGCTAATAAAATCAGACTGAATTTCGATCCGATTTTGTGCAGAACCAAAAGATGCCGCCGCATCAATCGACTTGCTGATCATGGTTTCGATGTTGGACAATGCGGCCTCGGCACCCTCATCGGTGGTGACATCAATTCCGTCCAAACCAAACAGGCCGCCAGAAGCTTCACCGCCACTTGTCACGGTGAGGCCCATATCGCGGCCGCCCGTGGCATCATCCACAGCCAACTGCCAGCTTTCGTTATCCTCATCGTATTGCACCGATGTCGTAATGCCGGTTGGCGCTGCGGAATCGATTGCCATTTTCAGGCCCCGCGCAACGTCTTCCATCGTCTGACCTTTGCCCGCAACATAGCTGTAAGATTGGCCTGCGATGCCAACAGTAAAGCTGTCACCACCCACCGGTGTCGCCGTGGCAGAAAAGTCGATAGTTTCTGCGCGCTGCTCAACCTTACCTGCGTTATCCAACGCAGTGAGGGTCACACCATTGGCCGTGGTCACTTCCAGGCTGGCATCAACGGTCGAGCTGACTGCCACATCCATCGCCTCAAACGCATTGGCATTTGATATCGTGATCACACCAGCAGTGTTGGCAGCGGATACGCCCTCCAGGCCCAAGGCATTAATGGAACCGACAAAACTAGCGGCCAGGTCGTCCGCCGCCTCAACGCCCCCAGTGGTGTAGCTGACCTGCTTACCATTGATGTTCATGGTAAAGTTCTCAACGCCGGTAGACGCCAAGAACGTCACCGTTGAGTTCTGGCCGGCAGCGGCAGTCGTCGCAGTAACGGCGCTGCCTGCTGCGTCGGTCATGGTCCCATAAGCAGCCGCTGTCTCGGAGGTGGTACCGATCTTGCCTGCCTCGCTCGTGAGGTCCATACGGTTGACGGTGATTTGCGACGCTGCAACATTACCATTCCCGGAACGATCCAGAGAAGACAGGATGCTGACGTCGTCCGTGCCTTTGACCATGTTCAAACCGTTGAACTGGGCGGCGCCGGTCACTGATTTGATCTGGTCGCGCAGCGCGGTAATATCCGTTTGGATCTTCTCCCGGTCAACGTTGCCTTCCTGGGCAGAAACGATCTTTCCCTTAATTTCGCTCAACAAATCCGTCACGGTTTCCGAAGCCTGACGTGCTACCGAAATCGTTGAAGAACCCAACGAAAGACTGTCCGAAATCCCCATGAAACCCTTCACGTCGCTCTCCATCACCTTGGAGATCGCCCAAACGGCCGCATTGTCTTTTGCAGATGATACAGATTTCCCGGTCGAGATCTCACTTTGGATCTGGCCCATGTTCTTGTTGATGCCCTTAAGCGTCTGCAAGGCCACCATTGCGCTGTTATTGGTCAGAATCGAAGACATGTTTAGTCCCTTCTAAGGGCCGGCGCTTTGCGCTCGGCGATAAGAGCCGTCCTCAGACGGCGTGAGGGGCGTTTTGCCATTGCTCTAAGGTTTCAACCCCAAAGCGCCACCCCATCGTGGGATGCAGGCCTATTGATCGGTCCAAACCTCTAATGGAGTGCTAAGGCCGATCCTTTCGTTCACATCGCAATGTGGGGCATTTTATTCAATCCTAAGAAGCCTCGTCAGAAACGTGCCTTGAGCGCGCCATCCGCCGTACCAATCTTTTGCGTATTTCCTGCGTTATCGTAGGTTTTCCCGCCGGATCTTGCTGCCGTAATCTCGGCCAAACGCCGCCGCGCAGCACGCACCCCGCGGCCCGCAGCCTCAAGCCCCGTCGCATTTCGCTGCGCCAGATCACGCAATGCTACGATTCGCACCGCATCAGTTTCAGGCTGCAGCTCTGCCAAGGCCGCCTCCGTCCGTGCAGCAAGCCCTGCCATCTTCGTCAAATCACCGCAGCGAATCGCGCGGGATGTCTCAGTCATGGCCAGTTCCAGCCGCTCCAAGGCGCTCCCTTCTTCATGCATTGCCAGCACCTCCGTCACGCCCAGCTAGCGCACGAAACAGCACTTCCGTCAGGCCGATTCCCCCCGCTTTCACCATGGCCGCTGCCTGTTCCTGACGCAAAAATGACGAGAACTGATCTTCCCCGATGCCGCCGCCAAAGCTTTCCCGAGTATCGCCAAGCCCTGCATGGCCAAGCATTTCCGCTAGAAATGCCGTCTCAAGCTGGGCTGCTTTTTCGCGCAATGGGTGAGGTTGCTGCGGGATTGGGGGCCGCTGTGCAAGTGGGGGAAGGTTGGGTGTCATAACATTTCCTCTTTATGTTGGATTTTTTACATTGTGACCGCTCACGGTAAACAACCAGTAACCAGTTCCACACAGAGTATGGGGGCGAGAACGCAAAACGCGGCAGAAGTCGGGACCACGATGAACAACATTGATCAGCAAGCTGTCACGGGCGCGAAAGCGCCACAGGCCAAATCACCCAACTCAGCGCCGCATGTGTTGGGCGACGGGGCGTTCTTGATTTTCATGGCCAAGTTCGCGCCGGCGCCGGCGACGTCGCCTTTGGAAGCGGCCAAGCCTGCACCCGATACGGTGCTTGTATCGCCCGATCACCCACCATCAGCGGATACTGACAAAGTTGCCCCAATTGTCCTTTACCCAGAGCATGTATTGGCCATAGAAGATCCGCTAATGCCGATCGCGCTAGCTCTACAAGCCAGTGTCCCAAGCCCAACTTCGGGACAAGAAGAAGCTCATTCCCACGCCACAGATATCCCAGCCGTGCCTCTGACCAAGATTTCAGCGAATCAAAATCTGCCAATTCTACCGGACTCCTTGGTGACCCCAGCACATCAGCGATTCCCCACTCCTGATGCCGGGGCCCTGAATATGGCCGAAACTGCAAATGCTGGTGCATCACCTCCGGCTCCTTTGCAGCCTAGAGTTAACCATCAACGTTCAGGCTTGCATGGCGTCATGCCGGACATTGCGCAGTCCCCAGCGCAAACGCCTTCAACTGTGGCTATTTCTGATCGGGCTGTGCATAACCAATCAGATTTGGTAAATGTGAACCGGACCGGGCTGCATACCGCGCCCCCCATGCAAGCACTTTCGTCAATGCCGGGTTTGCTTGGCACGGCAATGCCCGTGACCTCTCAACTGCCGCAGCACGTGCCACCCGTACCCCATGATAGCAATGCAGGTCATGCCGTCGGGATTACAAACCCTGCCGCCCTCAAGGCTGCACCTCCTGCCGGTGCATTTGAACGCGCCGCGCCGCCCATACCGGAACTTGGCCGCTTTTCCCAACCTGACATCGCACACACCTTGCCGACGCTTCACCAACACTCCCCGCTTATGCAAAACGCGCCTGTCATCATGCAAGGCCGCTATGCGTCTTCCTTCCCCGTTCCGATGCCCATTGCATCCGAACAAACACAGCCTCTTGTGCCGGCGGCCGCGGCGTCTAATGCGCACGCCAATATCAACCCAAGCCCCCAAAACCCTGAGTCTTGGCGCCCCTTCCTGCCAAACACGGCCAGCCCTCTCGCTGATCGGCCCTATCGGGATGGGGCCATTATAGCGCCGCAGCAATCCCCGCAGCACTCGGTTAATCCAACCGTCTCCACAGGCCCGGTTACCGTCAACGCGGTTGTAATGCCGCCATCCCCTGTGCAAGCCGCTGCGCCCGCGACCCCGCGTGAAAAATCTTTGGATGGCGTCGCGTTTGCCCTCGCGCCGCCCACAGCATCTGTTTCCAGCGCGCCCGCACTGCTGTCGCAGGCCGCGCCAACTCATATCCCCCTCCCCGCCATCGTAGGGCTGATCAAAGATCATACTGTAGTGGGCAAGCGAACCTCGTTTGAGCTTGCACTTTCACCTGAAGAATTGGGAAAAATCCGGCTCTTCTTGCAGCCTGAAGGTGACAAACTGCGCATCGTCATCCAAGCGGAGCGCCCTGAAACAATGGAACTCTTGCGCCGCAACACCGAAGGGTTCTCTACCGAACTACGGCAAGCCGGCTTTTCCAGTACCTCTTTCAGCTTTGGCGGCTGGGACGATTCCCCCCCCGCCACCCGAATCGGAACTTGACGGACGGTCCGCACCCAGCGCGGCCACCCCGCCCCTCGACACGCCTATTGCCAACCAACGCGGCATCAACAGCTCCAGCTTGGACCTAAGGGTCTAAAGCTCAGTCTTGCTGCTGTTTCTTGAAAGGAACAACATGGAAATCACCTCCGCAACACAGACGACCTCCCCGGTCAAACAAGCCAGCGCCAACAACAAAATCTCATCAGATTTTGATACGTTTCTAAAAATGCTGACCGCGCAGATACAAAATCAGGACCCGTTGAACCCCATCGATTCCGCCGATTATGCGGTGCAGCTCGCAACCTTTTCCAGCGTCGAGCAACAAACCCTGACCAACCAAAAGCTTGATGCGTTGGCGGGGTTGATGAACGTGCAAGGCATGGCCCAACTTGCCCCTTGGGTTGGGCAAGAGGCGCGCAGCGCTGCTCCGGTCTTCATGAACGGCACCCCCATCAGCCTCTCACCCACACCCGCTGCGGGCGCTGATCGTGCGGTACTGGTTGTTAAGGATGCCACTGGCAACACCGTGGCCCGCCAAGACATTCCGCCCCAACCCACCCCCTATACTTGGACGGGCAACAGCATCACCGGCTCCGCCCTGCCCTCTGGCATCTATAGCCTCAGCTTGGAAAGCTATAGTGGCGAGGTGCAGCTCAGCACCAACTCAGTGGAAAGCTATGCCCGTATTCAAGAGGTGCAAACCGGCCCCACTGGACCGCGCCTTATCCTGGCGGGGGGCGTTGCCCTAGCGGCCGACCAGATCACTGCGTTGCGCAGCGGCGATTGATAAATTCGCGCACGGCCCCTTGCCCCCAAACGCCGGGGCAAGGTAGCGCCGCCGCGCCTTGACCCTTCATACACGCCCCACTCTGCCAAAACAGCTGCGAGAAGCCGTTACACAAGCGCTTCCGACGCTAACAACTTGGCACTTTGGCCTTGCCCGTCGCCTATGCGGGGGGGGGCAGTTCGGACCCATTTGCGCATGGCCATGTAGGGCCGAAGGCAATTGCGGTGCTGTTGGATGTGGCCGCACTGGGGTCACAATTCGTGCTGTCGGCCAATAAGGAGGTTTATGCGGCACAGGGGTTTGATGCTGTATTGGCCAGCTGGCGGAGCGGATCGCGAGGATCCGGCGCAGATCCTGACTTTCGCAAGGCTTTAGCGGCGTGCGTCTTTGGCCTGTTACATTGCGTCTGTAGCTGCGCAAAGGGGTTGCAGTGCGCCCCCCGCATCGGGTTATATGCTGGATCATTTTTAACAAGAAAAAGAAAAATCGAATGAACGACGATATGAGCCTACCGATTTTGACGCCCGCTCATCCATTGAGCGACAGCTTTACCAATGCCGAGGCAGCGGTGGACCAGCTTGAGACACTTTATTTTGAAGCTACCGGATTTCTGGCACGCCATTTCAGCGATGCTGTACAAAGCGGAAAGCCCAGCGCGCGGGTGCGGGCATTTTACCCCGAAATCCGGCTAACCTCGACCAGCCATACCAAAAGCGACAGCCGTCTGAGCTTTGGCCATGTGGCGCAGCCCGGCACCTATTCGACCACGATCACCCGGCCTGATCTGTTTCGCAAATACCTGATCCAACAGATTGATCTGTTGATGAAGAACCACAACGTGTCGGTGCAGATCGGCCCTTCGGATACGCCAATCCCGGTGCATTTTGCGGTGGCGGGCAATCCCGGCGTTTCGATCCCACAAGAGGGCGTGCTCGATTTCTCGTTGCGCGATGTGTTTGACGTGCCGGACCTTGCGACCACCAATGATGACATTGTGAATGGCACACGGACGGCCTTTGCCGATGGCTCTTTCCCCCTCGCCCCGTTCACGGCGCAGCGGGTGGATTACAGCCTTGCCCGGCTAAGCCATTACACCGCGACCGACGCGGAGCATTTTCAGAACCACGTGCTGTTTACCAACTACCAGTTCTATGTGGAGGAGTTTGAGGCCTATGCCCGCTCGGTTCTGGCGGACCCAAACAGCGGCTACACGGCATTTGTCGGCACCGGCAACGCGGTGCTAACCGACCCGAAGGGCGATTTGCCGACGCCGCTCAAGCTACCGCAGATGCCGACCTATCACCTCAAGCGCGGCGACGGGCAGGGGATCACGCTGGTCAATATCGGGGTGGGGCCAAGCAATGCCAAGACCGCGACCGACCATATCGCAGTGCTGCGTCCCCATGCCTGGATGATGGTGGGCCATTGCGCAGGCCTGCGCAACAGCCAAAGCCTTGGGGATTTTGTGCTGGCCCATGCCTATCTGCGCGAAGATCACGTGCTTGATGATGACCTGCCTGTTTGGGTGCCAATCCCGGCGCTGGCGGAAATTCAGATCGCGTTGCAAGAGGCGGTTGCAGAAGTCACTCAATTGGATGGGTTTGAGCTGAAGCGCATCATGCGCACCGGCACGGTGGCCACGATTGACAACCGTAACTGGGAGTTGCGTGACCAATCCGGCCCGGTCAAACGCCTGAGCCAATCGCGCGCCATTGCGCTGGATATGGAAAGTGCCACGATTGCCGCCAATGGTTTTCGGTTCCGGGTGCCTTATGGCACGCTGCTCTGTGTTTCCGATAAGCCTTTGCATGGCGAGTTGAAGTTACCGGGCATGGCCTCGGACTTTTACAAAACACAAGTGGCGCGGCACTTGCAGATCGGCATCCGCGCGATGGAACGGCTGCGCGAAATGCCGCTGGAACGCATTCACAGCCGCAAGTTGCGCAGCTTTGAGGAAACCGCCTTCCTGTAACGAAGGGAAAACCCGCTAAAAGGTACGGTTTTATTGGAATTTGTACTTGATTTAGGGCAAAAAAACCTGTGTAGCGAAGGTATCCGCCCCAAAGGGCAGCGTAGGCCCTACATAACGATAGGGCATAAACAGGAGACAGGACATGAATAAGCCAATGACCAAGACGCAGTTGATTGCTGCACTGGCCGAAGAAATGGGCGCAGACAAGAAAACTGCAGGCGCCGCACTTGACGCTGTAGCCGCGATTGTTACGCGCGAAGTGGCTGCTGGTGGTGCGATCACGCTGCCGGGTTTGGGCAAAATGGCTTGCCGCGCACGCCCCGAACGTCAGGTTCGCAACCCTGCAACGGGCGAAACCATGACCAAGGGAGCTGACAAGCAGGTGAAATTCACCATCGCGAAGGCGCTGAAGGACTCGGTTAACGACTGACCTTGCTTTTCGGCTTTGCCGAAGGCAATAGGCCGCCCCTGTGAGGGGGTGGCCTTTTTCTTTGCCGTGGGGTTATCTGCGGCAATAGTCGCAAGAAAAGGGGCCAGTATGCTGAACAAGGATTATGCTGTCGCAATGGCCCGCTATAACCTCTGGCAAAATCAAAACCTTGTTGGGGCGGCCAGCGGATTGGATGCGGTGGTACGGCAGGCTGAGCGTGGGGCCTTCTTTGGCTCTATTGAAAAGACCTTTGCCCATATCCTCTGGGGCGACCGCATTTGGCTAAACCGTTTTGTAGGCACCGAGCCCCCGGTTGGCGGCATCACCGAGTCGGTGATCATGGACCAAAGCTGGGACGCGTTTTGCGCCGAGCGGGCCGCGTTTGACCAGCGAATACTGGGCTGGGCGCATGGCGTGGACCCGGCTTGGTTTGAGGGCGAGCTAAGCTGGTATTCTGGCGCGGTGGGGCGTGAAGTGACCAAGCCCAAGAAGCTGTTGGTGCTACAGCTTTTCAATCATCAGACCCATCACCGTGGGCAAATCCACGCTATGCTGACCGCTGCCGGGGCTAAGCCCGGCGATACCGACGTGCCGTTCATGCCCGACCAATTTGACGCGCTTTGACCCTGCGCGGTTTTACCCAGATAAAAAGGACAGGCTGATGGATCTGCGCGCGATCGGAATGGGGCTGGCCTTTGCGCTGATGTGGTCTTCGGCCTTCACCTCGGCCCGGATGATCGTGGCGGATGCGCCGCCGCTGACGGCGCTGGCGCTTCGGTTCCTGGTTTCCGGGCTGATCGGCGTGGCAATCGCTGCGGCATTGGGGCAGAGCGCGCGGCTGACGCGTGGCCAGTGGCGCGCGACGATGATTTTCGGGCTGTGCCAGAACGCGCTTTATCTGGGGTTCAACTTTGTGGCGATGCAATGGATAGAGGCCTCATTGGCGGCGATTGTCGCCTCAACCATGCCTTTGCTGGTGGCCTTGGCGGGCTGGATGATTTTCCGTGAGCGGTTGCGGCCTTTGGGCTATGGGGGCCTTGTCGCGGGGACCGTCGGGGTGGCGATCATCATGGGGCATCGCATATCGGGTGGGGTGGACCTGACAGGGCTTATTTTCTGCGGGGTCGGCGTATTGGCGCTGGCCTTTGCCACCCTATCGGTGCGGGGCGCGTCGAGTGGCGGCAACCTGCTGATGATTGTCGGTTTGCAGATGCTGGTGGGATCGGCCCTTTTGGCCGTGGCAGCCGTCGCACTGGAAAGCTGGGATGTGAACTGGACGCCGCGCCTTGGGCTGGCCTTTGCCTATACAACTTTGGTGCCGGGATTGCTGGGGACATGGGTGTGGTTCTTGCTGGTAGCGCGGATCGGGGCGGTGCGGGCGGCTGCATTTCACTTTCTCAACCCGTTTTTCGGCGTGGCGATTGCGGCGCTGTTGCTGGGCGAAAGCCTGACACTTTGGGATGTGGCCGGGGTGGTGATTATCGCCGCAGGGATTTTGGCCGTGCAGATGAGCCGCGTTACGCGGAGCGCATAACGGGGGCTACTTTCTTAGCGATACAGCCTTGGCCAAGCGCGATTGGATATTTGGAACCGGATGAATGCGGGGTTTTGTAGCACTTCATCACGCAGGGCTTGAGTGGCCATGATTGCGCCTTACAGTATTTTTGCCGGATGCGTTAATCCGTTGGGGCGCGATGGAGATTTTGCTGGGATATCTTGGCAAGGCCGCAGGCCTTAATGCTCAATTCAATTGGAACTGAAGCGGGTAGCGCCCGTCCTCAAAGTCACCAAAGAGGTCAGACAGATCCGGGTGGTCCACCGGTTCGCCGGTTTCATCGGGCTTCAGGTTTTGTTCGGACACATATGCCACGTAATAACTTTGGTCATTTTCTGCCAGTAGATGATAGAAGGGCTGATCCTTGGCGGGGCGGCTTTCTTCGGGGATATTCTCATACCATTCGTCGGTATTGGAAAACATTGCGTCCACATCAAACACGACACCACGAAACGGGTGCTTGCGATGTCGCAGCACCTGGCCCAAGTGGTATTTCGCACGTGTTTTCAGCATCTGTTGCATCCTCCGATTTTGGTTAGTAATCCCTCGGACTAGGTCTTGTCCACCGGACTGACGCTAAAATAAGGAAACAGTCTGTGAGCCTCATCTTTACAGTCCTGCAAGTCGTTGCCCCTGTTGGGATTTTGGCGCTTGTCGGCTTTGCCTGGGTCAAGGCCGGATTTGAATACCGGATGGAATTCGTGACGCGGCTGGCAATGACGCTGGCCACGCCTTGCCTGATTTTCACCGCGCTGATGAAAACTGAGATTGACCGAGCCGCGCTGGCGGACCTGCTTTTTGCGGCAATCATGGCTTACGGCGCGTTGACGTTGGTGTTTTGGGGGCTGACGGCAGTGCTTGGGTTGGAGCGGCGGACGTATCTGTCGCCGCTGATCTTTGGCAATACCGGCAATCTGGGCCTGCCTTTGGCGCTGTTTGCCTTTGGGCAGGCGGGGCTGGGCTATGCCGTGGTGGTCTTTGCTGTGGCGGGGATCTGGGGTTTTACCTTTGGGGTCTGGCTGGTCAGCCAAGGCGGATCACCCTTGCGGGTGCTCAAGGAGCCGCTGGTTGCGGGTACATTGCTGGGCGCATTATTCCTGTGGCAGGGCTGGCAAACGCCGCCATGGCTGACCAATAGCCTTGAGCTGATTGGCCAGATGGCGATTCCGCTGATGCTTATCACTTTGGGCGTGGCTGTTGCCCGCCTAAGCCCCGGACGGTTGGGGCAGGCGATCTGGCTTTCGGCGCTGCGCGTGGTAATCTGTCTGTGCATCGGTGTAGTCGTAGGCCAGTTTTTTGCGTTGGAGTCTGTGGCCATGGCCGTGCTGATTTTGCAGCTCAGCACCCCGGTTGCAGTAACGACTTATATGCTGGCCGCCAAATACGGCGCGGATGGCGAAGCGGTGGCGGGGATGGTCATCGTCTCGACTCTGCTGTCGATTGTGACATTGCCGCTCACTCTCGCTTTTCTGATCTGACGTTACCGCCCACCCATTTCCCTTTTCGCTGCTTTGCCCTATAGTCTAGTCAAAATAAAATGTGCGAGGGGCATATGAGCAGGTTTCTCCGCGCGTCGGTATTTTTGCTGTTGCTGGCCTCTTGCGGCGGCGGCGAATTTTCGGCGCCTCGTAATTTGGATAGTGCGTGCAGCATTGTGCGCGAACGCCCGAAATATTACCGCGCCATGAAGGCGACCGAGCGCAGATGGGGTATACCGGTGTCTGTGCAGATGGCGACGATCCATCAGGAGTCGCGCTTCATCGGCGATGCCAAGACCCCGCATAAATATTTGCTGGGCATCATTCCGATGGGCCGCCAAAGCTCTGCCTTTGGCTATAGTCAGGCATTGGACGGAACTTGGGAAGAGTATCGGAAAGAGCAGCGCCGCTATTCCGCTCGCCGTGACCGGATTTCGGACGCGACTGATTTCATGGGCTGGTACATGGACAAGTCCGAGAAAGGGCTGGGCATTTCAAAGTGGGATGCGCGCGGACATTACCTTGCCTATCACGAAGGGCGCACCGGATTTGCACGGGGTTCCTATAAAAATAAGCCATGGCTTTTGGCGGTGGCGGATAAGGTTGCAGATCGGGAATATCTGTACCGATCGCAATTGGCCAGCTGTCGCAGGTAGGCGGGCGCATCATTCCAATGCGCCCCTGACGCCTCTTATTTCCGCTGGTCCGCCGCAATTGTGATACTGAAAAGCGATGATTTCAGTGCGGCGCCTTTCTTCATCTCTCCTAGGATCATCGTGGTCTCCGAACCGCTATCATCGCGGATAACCCATTGCCGTAGTTCCGTGGGATCGGAAATAAACACCAGTTCAATTGAGCCATACTCCGGGTGTTCCGGGTCTTGGGCGCGAATGCGGGTGGTGTCGCCGTCTTGTTCGTGGCCAACGACCATCTTTGTACGGCTCAGATCCACGTTTTTTTCCAAAATGATCGAAAGCGGCGTTCGCGATAGCGGGTATTGCTCGGGCGGCTGGTTGGATTTGGCGTCAAAAATAGCCACCTGCCCACCGCCTGCCAACACAAGGTTGCGATCCGGCGGGGCATATTCAAACCGCATGCGGCCAGGGCGGTGGATATAGAGTTTTCCAGTGGAAATGGAGCCATCGGAATTGATCTGGGTAAACGCCGCCTCGGCCGTCGTCAGGCTATTGAGATAGCGCGAGAGTTCCTTGAGCGAGACTTTTTCGGCGGCGGCGGGCACGGCCACTGCAGTCAGCAAGATCATTGCCGCGAAGGGCAACCCCAATGTGCGAAGGACGGTTCTGCGATTCATTGGCTATTCCCACTTATTTGCCTGTTCTTCCAATATAGGGGCTGTGCTGCGCCGCTGCACCCCTCTTGCAGCATGTGACACGGGGATGTGAGCGCTACTTAGCGCATAAGCCGGGCTTATCATCACGCACGCAATGCAAAAGGGCGGAGGTTTGCCCTCCGCCCTTTTGTAATTCCGCTGGCTGCGCGTTCACCCGCGCCGCCTCGCGTCCAATCAATGCTCGGGCAGCAAAATCTCGCGTTTGCCAACGTGGTTTGCTGAGGTGATGACGTGGTTTTCCTCCATCTGCTCCACCAATTTCGCAGCTTTGTTATAGCCGATCCCAAGTTTACGTTGAATATAGGAGGTGGAGCATTTGCGATCCTTGGCCACCACGGCGACCGCCTGATCGTAAAGCTCATTCTCGCTGCCATCGCTGGAGCCAAGGCCAAGAACGAGGTCTATATCGCCCTCTTTATCCTCATCCACACCGTCCACCACGCCCGACATATAGGTCGGAGGGCCAAATGATTTCAGGTGGTTGACGACTTCCTCCACCTCTTCATCCGAGACGAAAGGCCCGTGGATACGGGTAATCTTTGCCCCGCCAGCCATGTAAAGCATATCGCCCATGCCCAGAAGTTGTTCGGCGCCCATTTCGCCCAAGATCGTGCGGCTATCGATTCTCGATGTCACCTGGAAGGAAATCCGGGTTGGGAAGTTGGCCTTGATCGTGCCGGTAATCACGTCCACCGAGGGGCGCTGCGTGGCCATGATCAGATGGATGCCAGAAGCTCGCGCCATCTGGGCAAGCCGCTGGATACAGGCCTCGATCTCTTTGCCCGCGACCATCATCAGATCGGCCATTTCGTCCACTATCACGACGATATAGGGCAAAGTCACCGGCACATCTTCTTCAGTTTCAAATACCGGTTCGCCGGTATCCTCATCAAACCCGGTCTGGATGGTGCGCTTGAACATCTCTCCCTTGGCCAACGCTTCGCGCACCCGGCCATTATAGCCTTCGATATTGCGCACGCCCATTCTGGACATCTTGCGATAGCGCTCTTCCATCTCGCCCACGACCCATTTCAGGGCAACCACGGCCTTTTTCGGGTCCGTTACAACAGGCGACAGCAGATGCGGAATGCCGTCATAGACGGAAAGCTCCAGCATTTTCGGGTCGATCATGATCATCCGGCATTCTTCGGGTGACAGCTTGTAAAGCAAGCTCAGGATCATGGTGTTGATCGCCACCGATTTACCGGAGCCGGTTGTCCCGGCAATCAAGAGGTGGGGCATCTTGGCAAGGTTGGCGACGATTGGCTCACCCGCAATGTCTTTGCCAAGCGCCAGCGGCAGGCGCATGTTGCTGTCGCCAAAGTCGCGCGCGGCAAGAATTTCGCGCAGCACAACCTTTTCACGCCATGAGTTCGGCAATTCAATCCCGATCACCGAACGGCCCGGAACGGTGGAGACACGCGCCGAAAGCGCCGACATCGAGCGCGCGATATCATCGGCAAGGCCAATCACACGGCTGGCCTTCAGCCCCGGCGCGGGTTCCAGTTCATATTGCGTGACCACGGGGCCGGGGCGCACGGCGACAATCTCACCCTTTACGCCGTAATCATCCAGCACCGACTCCAGCATCCGCGCGTTTTCTTCCAGCGCCTCTTCGGAAAGTGTATGGCGCTGCACGGTTTCGGGGCTGGCAAGAAGGCCAAGCGGCGGCAGTTCATATGCTGACTGCTTTGCCTCAAACATCAGGCGCGGTTGCGCTTCTGACATGGCCTGACGCGAAGGGGCTACGGACCTTTTGGCGGCAGGCTGCACGATGCGGCGCTGCTCGGGTGCGCCCGCGCGCGCAGGGGATGAAACGCGGATGATCTGTGGTTCGGGCAAGGCTGCGTCGTCGTAATCATCCGCATCTTCAACAGCGTAATGGCTTTCAAAGCCGCTATCCGCTTGCGCCCAAGGGCCTTTCGTATCGGTAAAGACATTGGCATCTGCCACCCCATCTGGGTGCCAATCCACCGACGGAAGGCCTGTGCGGGCAGCAGAGGTGAGCGCAAGGCGCGTCATATGGCTGGACGCCTCTTGCGGCAGAACAACCGGGGGGTCAGATGGCAGGGCCAAGCCCGCCTTGCCGCGCGGGGTGGCTATTAATGGAACCGGGCCGCGCCGCCCCATGACAGGGGGCTCGCGGCGGGCAAGGGCGGCTTGCACCGCCGTTTGCACGCTAGGTTGTTGTTGGCTGGGCTGCCGCACGCGCGACCGGATAACATCGTTGATACGGGCCTTAATGCGGTCTTCGCTGGGCAAATTGACATCGGGCAGTTCCGGCTCTGGCTGCGTAGCCGCTGCCCGGCGGATCAGTTGCGGCACACGAGAAAATATGCTGCCTTTCTCGGCTGGTTTTTTCGCTGTGGGATCGGGGTGGCGCTCGGCGATCAGCATCGAGGCGCCGCGATCTGACGAAGCATAGATTAGCGGTTCATGCACGCGTACTTGGCCGGGGCGCAGCGCAGCAGGTCGGCCAAAGCCTCCAGCCCCACCCAGGGATTTATCGGAGTGCAAGGGTGCTGGGTGCATATCATCGGCAAAGATCACCTCATCATAAGCGCGATATGACTCGACCATTTCGCGGCGTTCGCGTCGCTTATCAGAAATGGCCTGCGCCATGCGGACGGTGCCTGCAGCAGACTTCCCGGCCAGCGACAGGGTCGCGGCATAGATTACCACCACACCCAGACGGACAAAGCGCCCGACGCTGCGCAATTCGCGTATATCAAAGCCGGTAACATAAAGCGCCATCGCCATAAGTGCCGCCCCAAACAAGATAGACATCAGCTTCAGCCCCAATCCTGCGCTGATTGGCAAAATCGCCAGAAGTGCGCCCAGAACCGTATCGCCAAACAGCCCGCCAAGCCCGATCGCAGCATGTGGCCAGTTTGGCCCCGGCACATGGGTCGCCGCAAAAACGGAGGCCAGCGCAACCGCGATCACGGCAAAGACTACACGACCCAGCGCCCGCTCCTCGCCTCGATGGCTTACAAAGCGAAGGCCCCAGGCCCCCAGAATTAGCGGTATCCCCCAAGACCCCATGCCCCCGATGATAAAGAGCGTGGAGGCAACTGATGCCCCAAACCGCCCCAGCATGTTGTTCACTGGATCATCGGTGGCCACCATCCAGCCCGGATCATTGGCCGAATAGCTGCCCAGCATCGCAGCAAAGATCAGCGCCAGTGCAATCAAACCGAGGCCCAGAAGTTCTCTTCCGCGCCGTTCCAGCATTGCTGCTGTGTTCTGATCCAACAGCGGATCGCGTTGCCTGATCTGATAAGATGCCATGATTTACCGTCCTTGCCCGTAGAGACAGTCGCGAAGCAAAGTAAGCCCGCGCTGCGTTTCTTCTTTTGGGGCGACAAGTGCCACCCTTATATAACCTGCACCGGGGTTTTCCCCCGCCACATCGCGCGACAGATACGCACCCGGCAGCACCCGCACGCCGGTTTCTTGCCACAGCCGCAGCGCGGCCTCTTCGCCATCTTGTACCGGTAGCCACAAGAAAAACCCGGCTTGCGGCGGCTGATAGCCCTGCATCCCAGAAAATATCTGATCGGCCAGCGCGAACTTCTCGACATATAGCGCACGCGACGCCTGCACATGCGCCTCGTCATTCCATGCCGCTTCTGACACTTTCTGGATTGGCAGCGGCAAAGGCGCGCCGGCAAAGGCCCGCAATTGGCGGATGCGGGTGATGGATTGCACACCCCCCGCCACAAAGCCCGACCGCAGCCCCGGCAAGTTCGACCGCTTGGACAACGAATGAAAGCTTAGTGCGCGCTCCGGGTCCGTGCCTGTGGCCTGCGCCACAGAAAGGATGCCGGGGGGCGGCGAGGAGCGATAAATCTCGGCATAGCATTCATCAGCGAAAATCTGGAAATCATGCTTCTCGGCCAGCGCCAGCAAGTCGGCCCAGTAGTCCGCGCTTGCCACCGCCCCTTGCGGATTGGCGGGCGAGCACAGATAGGCAATCGCCGTACGGTCCAGAATATCGCGCGGCAGGCTTGCGTAATCGGGCAAAAAGCCAGTGGCGGCGGTGGCAGGCACGTAAACAGGCTCCGCCCCGATGGCGAGCGCTGCCACGGCATAGACCTGATAAAACGGGTTCGGCATCAAAACCACGGGCCGCTTGCCGCCCTTGGTTTCGGGACAAAGCGCGATGGCGGCGTTGAACAGCCCTTCACGGGTGCCGTTCAGGGCCATGATCTGGTTTGGCTGCAAAGCGACATCATAGCGCCGCTTCACCCAACCCGATATGGCGGCCAAAAGTTCGGGCGTGCCATCATTCGGAGGGTAGATGCTAAACCCGCCAAGGTTCTCGGCCAGAATGGGGCCAACGAAATCCGGCATCGGATGGCGCGGCTCGCCAATGGTCATTGCAATAGGGACCCCGCCCGAAGGATGGGAATCCAGAAGCGTCCGCAAGCGCGGAAACGCGTATTCTGGCAGGTTCGAGAACCGCTCAGGAAATGCCATTACTGCCTCATCTCACAGGGTCATCTCGCCCTGTTTGAAGCAACGATAGCCGGGCTTTGCGCGCGGGTCCAGAAAAACGCTTTGATATTGTGCGCTTGGCACAGGCGATTGTGTCTTTTTCGTCCCTCCCCCAGCCTGTTCAGGCGCCGGTCAGGGCGCAAGGCACCCTCAGCCCAAGGCGCGCTCTGCCGCCGAACACAGGCGCAACAGCCGCTCCTCCTGCCCCGGCCCCGCCAATAAAGTGATCCCGCAAGAAGGCTGGCCGGTGGGCAATGTCACCCCGCAAAGGCCAAACATATTGCCGATTCGGGTGTTGCGCAGCGTCAGAAGGTTTTCGGTGACGTAGTAATCATGGTCGTCCAGCAAGCGCTGCGCATCGGGCGGCAGGTTCGCCGCGGTTGGCAAGATCACCGCGTCATAACCGGCAGTCTTGCGCGCCCAGATCTGGCGCAATTCTTCCAGCCGCCGCCACGCCGCCACATAATCCGACGCCGAATAGGCCGCACCGGAGCGGAACCGCTCCAGAATGCGCGGGAACATCTTTTCCGGCGCGCGCTCAATGGTTTCGCGCCAGATGCCGTAAGCCTCGGCGGTAAACAAGATCGCGGCCAGCGACATTGCTTCGACAACCTCATCAATCTTACCGCCTTCAATCCGCGCGCCAGCACGCGACAAACGATCTACCGCGCCATCAAACCCAGCGGCAGGTTCCGCCCGCAGATCATCCATCGCCACGGTTTCCAGCGCCAAAAAGCGCATCCCCTTCAGGCTGGCCCCGGCCAGATCAGCAGGCTTTCTCCCCTCCATCGCGGCCAAAAGCAGGGCGCAATCCTCAACCGAACGCGCAAGCGGCCCCACGGTGTCAAACTTTTCGCACAGCGGCACAACACCGCGCAGCGACAAACGCCCCGGCGTGGTTTTTAGCCCCACAAGGTCATTCCACGCCGCAGGAATACGCACCGACCCCCCGGTATCGGAGCCGATCCCCGCCGGGGCCAACCCAAACGCGACTGAGGCCGCCGCCCCCGAGGAAGACCCCCCCGGCACGGCCGCAGGGTCATTCACATTCGGCGGAGTTGCCGTGATCGGGTTCAGCCCCAGCCCCGAAAACGCCAGTTCCGACATATGGGTCTTACCCAAACACACCAGCCCCTGCGCCGTCGCGGTCGTCAGCACCTCGGCATCCGCCTCTGGCACGCGCCCCGCCAGCAGGGCAGACCCCGCCTCACACGGCGCGCCAGCGGCATCGAACAAATCTTTCCACGAAATCGGCACCCCGTCCAACAACCCAATGCGCTGCCCGGCCTTTGCCCTATCCGCCGCCGCCATGGACATGGACCGCGCCCGACGCGGCGTGGTGCGCGAATAGATGCGTGTGGCCTCCGGGTGCTGCGCTATCGCGTCAAGAAAGGCCTCGGTCAGTTCCACCGGATGGATCTTGCCCGCCCCGATCCCGCGCCCAAGATCCGCCGCTGTCATCCAAAGCCAATTGCCCGCCATTTCCCGCCCTCTTTCCTATTTGCGCAAACGGTAGCGCCAAGCCTTGCGCCGGACAATGGGGCGCATGGACAATCCCGCCGCAAAGGCCATATTTGGGCCATGGAACATGATGCTGATATTCTGATTGTGGGTGGCGGGCTGAACGGGCCTGCCCTGGCTTTGGCTTTGGCGCAGGGTGGGCTTTCGGTGGTGGTGGTCGATGCCCGCCCCGCCCCCGCCCGCGCCGCACAGGGGTTTGACGGGCGCGCCTATGCGCTGGCGGTCGCCTCAAAGCGCCTGCTCGGGGTCATCGGTGTCTGGCCCCGGATCGCGGATAACGTGCAGCCAATCTTGCAGATCAAAGCCTCCGATGGCCACGCAGGCGAAGGGGCCGCGCCGTTTTTCCTGCATCTCGACCATGCCGAGATTGAAGAAGGTCCGATGGGCTTCATGGCCGAAGATCGCCACCTCTACGCGGCTTTTCTTGCCGCCATGGCCGATACGCCAAACATCACGCTGCTTTCAGGCGAAAACGTAGTCGCCCAGCAAAGCGGCCCGGCAGGTGCCACCGTAACCCTCGCCTCTGGTCGCCAGCTTTCGGCGCGGCTGCTGGTGGGCTGCGATGGGCGCAGCTCTGGCACGGCGCAGCGTGCAGGCATCAAGCGCACCGGCTGGAGTTACGGCCAAACCGCGTTGGTGACAGCGGTGGACCATGCGCTGCCGCACCACGGCATCGCGCATCAATTCTTCATGCCCGAAGGCCCGCTGGCCATTTTGCCCCTGCCCGGCAACCGCTCTTCCATCGTCTGGAGCGAGACAAACACCCGTGCGGAGGCCATTCAGGCCCTGAATGACGAAGACTATCTGAACGCCCTGCGCCCCCGTTTTGGCGATTTTCTGGGCGAGATCACGCTGGCTGGCACCCGCTTCAGCTATCCGCTGACATTGACGCTGGCCAATAGCTTCATCGCGCCCCGGCTGGCGCTTGTGGGCGATGCCGCCCACGGTGTGCACCCGATCGCGGGTCAAGGGCTGAACCTTGGGCTGCGCGATGTGGGGGCCTTGGCACAGGTATTGGTCGAGGCGGCGCGGCGCGGCGAAGATATTGGTGCGGCCAATGTGCTGGAGCGTTACCAACAATGGCGCAGGTTCGACACAACCACGCTCGCGCTGGGGATGGATACGGTCAACCGCGTGTTTTCCAATGATAACCCGCTTTTGCGGCTGGGGCGCGATCTTGGCATGGGTGCCATCAACGCACTTCCCGGCCTGCGCCGCCGCTTCATCCGCACCGCAGCAGGGCTGGACGGCGACCTGCCGCGGTTGCTGCAAGGTCAGCCGATCTGATCAAAGCTTACTTGGTGGCTTTTTTTGCCTCAGCGGCGGCTTTCATCCGCGCCAGTAATTCCGCCTTTGGGGCCGCTGCGCCAAAAGGGTTTCTCTCTGTGCCCTTGGCATTATGCTCCGCATAGCGCCGGGTATTCTTGCCTTTGGGTGCCATGCCCGCCTTACCGTAATCCATGTTCATCTCCTAGGCTGAAACGCCTTTGCCCTGCCTTTGCCTGAAATACAGCCCCGCCGCAATCCCAGAGCTCTGGCCCACCACCCACCACCAAATTTCGTCTTTGCATAAATACGCTCTCCGAAAGCGCGATTTTTCGCCTAAAAAGCGCCCTAACTCCAAATCATCCGCTTGATCGCCGCCGCATGGGCAGGTGCTGCGGCAAGGGAGTCGGCGGCAAGGCTATGGGCCAAGGGCAAAAGCGCCTCCGTCTCCACCACCCGGTCAACCAAGCCCCAGGACATCGCCTCCGCCACGTCAATCTTTTGCCCGGACAGCAAAATCATCGCGGCCCGCGACGGGCCAACCAATGCCCGCAAACGCGGTACATCTGAGGCCTGCGGCAAAAAGCCAAGGCGCATCACCGGGTAAAACACCCGCGCCCCCGGCACCGACAGCCGGATGTCACAGGCCAGCGCCATGCCCATCGCGCCGCCCGCAATCGTGCCATTCAGCGCTGCAATCGTCAGGCAGGGCAGGGCAGCAATCGCGTCCGAAAGTCGCTCCCACAAAGGGCTGGTCGCCAGCCCCGCATGGGCCTCCTCCAGATCCGCCCCGGCGGAAAATACGCGCCCCGCCCCTGTCAGCACCAAGGCCCGCGCACCCTCATGCCCCGCGCGTTCGGCGATATCGGCCAATTGCCCCAGCATCGCGGCGGTCAGGGAATTGGCCTTATCGGGCCGGTTGATCGTCGCGGTCCAAACCCCGCCCTCAATGGCAAGATCAATCACGCAATCAGCCCCACGGCCCGGCGAATCCCCTCATCGCGCAAGGAAACCTCTTGGCCAAGCCACGCGTCGCACCCCGGTCCGCACATCCACAACAGCGCCCGCGCGGGCCACTCGGCGGGGATATGCACCGCCGGGTCAAGCTGGCTGATCGGGTTGATCCCGCTTGCCTTGATCTTCACCTGCATATCGGTCGCGACCGTGCCGGGTGACATGCCCATGATCCGCAATCCGTTGCCGCCTTCCTCCAGATGTGCGGCACGGGTTAGCATCGCGGCCCCCGCCTTGGAGGCGCAATAGGCGCTCCACCCTTCTAGCGGGTTATGTGCTGCCCCGGATGAAACGGTGATAATCGTCCCGCCGCCGCGCGCGCGCATCAGCGGAATCGCGGCGCGCATGCCGTAAAACACGCCCTTGAGGTTGATGTCGATGGCGCGGGACCATTCTTCCACCCCTGCTTCTGAAATGCGCGCAATCGGATCAATCGCGCCTGCATTGCCAATCAGCACATCCAACCCGCCACAGGTTTGCGCGATCTGGGCCATCGCGGCCTCGACTGCCGCCGCATCGCCAATATCGCAGGCAATCGCCATCGCCCCACGCCCGATCTCCTCCGCCAAGACGTTGATTTCACCCGAAGACCGGGCCAACAGCACCACCCGCGCGCGCGCATCGGCAAACACCTTTGCACTTGCCGCCCCAATGCCTCTGCTGGCCCCGGTAATGGCTACGATCTTGCCTTGCATCTTGTGTCCTTCCGTCTGTGCGCTGAATTGTCAGTGCCATTACAGGCCGAAAACAAAGGCCAGACAACCGCAAAACACAGATGTGGCCAAATCCCGGCCAACACACCCTTTCGTGCCTGCCATTTGCCCCCTGCCCCCTTGACCGGGCGCGGCGTCGCGCCGATGCTATGCTCAACAATTTCAATCGGAGAGCCATTCCATGACCGCCCGCATCTTAATGACGACCGCCTTTGCAGCCTTGGCCGCCTTTCCCTTCACGCCGGCCCTTGCTGATGTCACCGCAGATGAGGTTTGGCAAAACTGGAAGGACCTTGGCACCGCTTACAGCCAATCCTATAGCGCCGGGTCCGAGGTGAGATCGGGCGACAGCCTCACGATCACCGATCTGAGCATGGAGTTGTCGGCAGATGATGGGAATGTCAGCGGCTTGATCTCCAAAGTCATTTTCCGCGAAACCGGGGATGGACGGGTCGAGATCACCATGTCCAACGAATCCCTGTTGACGATGCAGAGCAAGAACGAGAACGGCAAAGCCCTCAGCAATACGATCAACATCGATCAGGATGGCCTGACAATGATCGCAAGTGGCACACCCGATGCGATCAGCTATGATATCGCCGTCGACTCGGTAGTCGTGACTGTGTTGGATTTCATGATTGATGGACAGCCGCGCGAAATGGAGATGGATTTAGAACTCTCCGGGCTGGCGGCCATGTATCAGGTGTCGCCGGGCGAAATGACCTTCAGCACCTCGACCTTCGCGGCCAAGGCCATTTCATTCCAGGCCATAGGTCAGGATGAGGAAGGCACGGGTGAGTTTGAGTTGATGGGTCAAATGAACAATGTCGCCGGGGCCTCATCAGGGGCGGCGCCAAAGGACATGGCTGAGGACGATTTCGTGGCCGCGCTGGCGCAGGGTTTCACCGCTGATGGTTCTTTCACCTATGACAGCGGCAACCTCACCGTTATGGGGCAAGACCCGGAGGGTGCCACCACGAATTTTGACAGCAGCTCCAATGGCGGCAGCCTAAATTTCTCTTTTGATAAAGACCGCATCGCCTATGGCCTACGGAGCAAGGGTGTGCAGATGAAGGTCTCTGGCTCCGCCATCCCCTTCCCGGAACTGGCCGCGACTTATGACGAGGCCGCGTTAAACCTGCTGCTGCCTCTCGCCCAGTCGGATGAAGCCAAGGATTTCGCGCTGGAGACACGGCTGCAAGGGCTGACGGTATCGGATTTACTCTGGGGCATGATCGACCCTGCCGCATCCCTGCCACGCGATCCCGCAACGCTGGTCGTTTCGCTAAGCGGCAAGGCAAAGGTCTTGGTTGATCTGCTCAGTGAAAGCCAAGAGACGCTGATGGGCGAAGCCCCGCCCTTCGCCGTCGAGGCCCTGAACATTGACGCCTTGCAACTGACCGTGGCAGGCGCTGAATTCAAGGGCGATGGCGCGCTAGCCTTTGACAACATGCAACCACCCGTTCTGGGTGGCATGGCGCCGATGCCCACGGGCAAGCTGAACCTGTCGTTGACCGGGGCGAATACCTTGCTGGGCAAGTTGCAGGCCCTGGGCTTGGTCGATCCGCAAATTACCATGACATTCGGCATGATGGCCGGGATGCTCGCCAAGCCCGGCCCGACGCCGGATAGCCTGATTTCTGAAGTGGAGATCAAGGAAGGCGGGCAGATTTTGTCAAATGGCAATCCGTTGCCGTTCTAAAGGTTACCGAAGCAAAGGGCGGCCCTCGTGCCGCCCTTTTTGCTGTGCGCCCGCTTGCTTTGATGGGCTTGGCGGATTACCTGCCCCAAGTGACCTGCCCCCGTGACCCGATGGAGATAGCATATATGACCCGTTCGCTTGAACAGTTGACCGATGCGCTGCTGATAGCCGCCAAGCGCGCCGGGGCCGATGCTGCCGATGCGATTGCGGTGGATGGTGTGGCCACGGCGATCGACATTCGCGCAGGTAAGCTGGAACAGGCCGAACGCTCCGAGGGGGTGGAGATGGGGTTGCGGGTGCTCGTGGGTCAGCGTCAGGCTTGTGTTTCTGTGTCCGATACCTCAGCCGCCACCATCGCCGCTGTGGCCGAACGCGCCGTCGCCATGGCACGTGAGGCCCCCGAAGACCCCTACGCAGGACTTGCCGACCCATCGCAACTGGCGCGTGGCTGGGACATGGCAGCGCTGGAGCTGTGCGATCCCGCCCCCGAGGTAAGTGCAACTGAGCTGGAGGCAGATGCCCGCCGCGCCGAGGCCGCCGCAATGGGCGTACACGGCATCGTACAGGTCGAGGCCAGCGCCAGCCAATCGCGCCGCCAAATCCATATGGCATCCAGCAACGGGTTTTCGGGCGGTTATGCCCGCTCCTCCCGCTCCGTTTCCGCCGTGGCTTTCACGGGGACGGGCACCGGGATGGAACGCGACTGGGCTGCCGAGGGGCGCATCTTTGCCGCCGATCTGCCGGGCGCGGATGAGATTGGCGCTTTGGCCGCCCAGCGCGCGCTGGAACGTGTGGGTGCGCGCAGGCCAAAAACCGGGGCCTTCCCGGTGCTTTACGATGAGCGGATTTCTTCGGGTATGATCGGGCATTTGCTGGGCGCGATCAACGGGGCGACCATTGCGCGCGGCTCGGGCTGGTTGCGCGATGCCTTGGGCCAGCAGATTTTGCCCAGCGGCCTTTCGGTGATCGAAGATCCGCACCGCCCGCGCATCGGTGGCAGCCGCGCTTTTGACGGCGAAGGCCTGCCCACCGCCCGCCGCGCTATCGTCGAGAATGGCGTGCTGACGG
>ERZ889078.839-NODE-839-length-26203-cov-24.578706_pt1 | contig 26203 bp, 22 predicted proteins | sample MGYA00521266_ERZ889078 | MGnify/ENA primary metagenome ERZ889078 (study PRJEB32303, sample SAMEA104408618) | aquatic metagenome | biome: Brackish water; feature: Pelagic; material: water | place: Baltic Sea | collected 2014-06-16T06:34:00 | depth 76,534 m ...
TTTTAGCCTTTTATGCTCTATAAGCAATAAGTGTTCTTAGTATTGGAATTGGCTAATCAAAATCGTACTATAATCTTAAAGAAAAATTTAAAAGGATATTAAGTGAAAAAAATTATATTGGCATTGGCTTTAACTTCTGTGGCCACTTTTGCAAATGAAACGACTATTGACGCAACGATGAAGTTGATGGATCAGGGACTAAATCAAGTTCAAAGAGGTTTCATATATAACTCCAAAAGCGACATTATTCGTGGCGTTGAGACTATTGAAAGCGCGAACTCTATTTTTACGCATGTGGACGTTAGCACGTTTATTAAAAACAACTCAAAAATTCAAGTGACAAAAAACATCAATGAAAACCTTACAGAGCATCTTGAGGCGTTAAAAAAAGACGTTGCGGCTGACAAATACAGCGACGCGGGCGCCAAGTACGCAAAAGTGCTCAACGACTGCGTTTCTTGCCATACGATCATTAGAGGTTGGTAGGTTAGCGCCGAAACGCTATAATTTCTCTATTAATACATGGAGATTTTTATGCAAGCAAAAATATTTTTTGGCTCAACCGAGTCAACGACTCAAAACGTTAGTGAAAGAAAAAGTCCTTACAGTGGCGAAGTGGTTTCGACAGCTCCAATCTGTGGAGCCGACGACGCTATAAAAGCTTTAAAAATTGCGCTTAGCGCGACAAAATCCGCTAAAGCTTCAACGCTCTCCCAAAGATGCAGTTGGCTTTTGGACGTGGCTCAAAAGTTAAAAGAACAAAAAGAAGAGATCGCTAGAACAATCACCGACGAGGTCGGAAAACCCATCGCTTTTGCAAGAGTCGAAGTGGAACGTTGTATCGAAACAGTCACTTTATCCGCAGAGACCATGCGAACCATGCACGGTGAAACAATCAATACGGACGCCATGGCTAGCGGCAAAAAAACGCTTAGCTTCTTTCGTCGCGAACCAGTCGGCGTCGTAGTCGCCATCACCCCTTTCAATTTTCCCCTAAATCTCGTGGCGCATAAATTGGCTCCCGCCTTGGTCGCCGGAAACACCGTCGTTTTAAAACCGACTCCCGAAGCCCCTCTGACTTCCTATAAATTCGCGAAACTTTTCATCGAGAGCCCCTACGCCGTGAAAGACGCTTTGAGCGTGGTGTATGGAGACGCCGAGGTCGGTAGCGCTTTGATTACAAGCGACATTCCTCGCGTCATTAGTTTTACGGGAAGCGTGCCCGTTGGAAACATCATCGCAAAAAGCGCGGGGATAAAAAAAGTGGGACTCGAACTTGGAGGAAACGCCGCCACTTTCGTGGAAAAAAGCGCCGATTTGGCGCATGCCGCCGCGAGATGCGCCTTGGGGGCTTTTGTGAACTCCGGTCAAGTTTGCATCAGCCTTCAACGCGTCTACGTTCAATCGGAAGTTTACGACGAGTTCGCGACCCTCATGGCCGAGGAGACGAAAAAACTAAAAGTGGGTTCTCCTTACGAGGACGACACTTTTATGGGACCTCTCATAGACGACGAAGCGGCGAGTCGCGCGATGGGCTGGGTCGAGTCCGCCATAGAAGAGGGCGCCGTCGCGCTTTTGCCTCCTCACCGCGAGGGCAGAATGTTTCATCCCTGCGTCATGGCCAACGTCACCGACGACATGGCGATAGTGTGCGAAGAAGTTTTCGCTCCCATAGTCTCTCTTGTAAAAGTCGAGAGTTTTGACGACGCCATTCCTCGCATGAACAACTCGCCTTATGGTTTGCAGTTTTCGGTGTTTACCAATGATTTGAGCGTTATGAATCGAGCCATAGACGAGCTAAACGCCGGAGGAATCGTCATAAACGACATGCCGACCTTGCGTTTCGACATTCAGCCTTATGGCGGAGTAAAACTAAGCGGAGTGGGGCGAGAAGGCCCGCGTTTCGCCATTGAAGAGATGACCGAGATCAAGTCGATCGTGATTTGTTAAGCGGGAATGATTCCGTTGGAAGCCTCGAATAAATTCGAGGTTCCGACAAAATAGGTATATTTATTTCTTCATGGTGGTAAAACTCATGACGTCTTCGCTCGTCTCCACTTTTTTGCTCACTTTCTTTTTTAATCCTCTCGTTGCGTTTAAAGCTTTTTTAATGTCTTTGGAGATTACGTAGTATCCACTCTCTTCATCGTATTTAGTTTGCGGAAGGGAAGTGATTTCTTTGTTTGACGCCACGACTTGGACGCTTTCAACGCCAAAAGGAGGCTCTACCGTAAAGACTCCCAAGCTTACCCAGCGGCTTGCGTCATCCGCGTTTATAAACTTTGTAAACTTGCTGTTTCCATCGCTCTCTTGGAGTTGGAGAAGATAGGATTGTTTTTGTTTGTCCGTTTGGGTATAGCCAACGACGTAGAGATACCCCATCTTGTTTAGTTTTACAAAAAGCTCCACCTCTTCGCCGCTTCTAAAAAGCAGGTTTTCGCTTCCTCTGTTTGAGTTTAAAGAGACTTTTAAATCACTTGAATTAATGACGCCCGAGTTTAAAAGCTGATCGAAATCAACGCCTTTTGGTTGCGTGACGAGGTTTTTATACGCAAGTTGATTTATGTTTATCGTTTTTGACTTTACCACTTCATTGGTCTTGACGTTGAGAAGTTCATAACTTAAAACCATGGCTTTGTCCGTAAGCGTGTATTCTCCCACGAGTAAAAACGAAGCCGTATTTGGAGTTTTGGCGGAGTTGAGTTTTGACTTTAGCTCTTTTTGAAAGACGGAACCAAACTGCGCCACTGTCGTATTGTTTTGAAGCAAAGGAGGGTAGACAAAAATCTCTTTTTGCGTGAAACTATCCGCAAACGCCTTGCAGGCCATGCTGATGGAATCTATGTTGGAGTTTAGTTTCGCAAGCTCGATTTTTACTTTCGCTTGCGTTATGTTCGGTCTTTTTTCGAGCTTCAATCCCAAGACGACCGCGACGCTTTCGTATCTGTCATACTCTTTTAAAAGTGAAAAAAGCTCTTCGTATATGTCCAATTTTAGAGCGTTGGAGTTTGCTTCGCCCAGCTCGTCCAAAGCCGAAGTTATTTCAGCGCTTAGGTTGTGAAGCTTAGTCGCGTAGAGTTTGTCTACGATTTGAGGCGTTAACGTCGCTTGCACTTCAAACTCCGTTTTTTTATCTATACTCATAAATTCGGCGCCTAAAATTGGAAGGTTGGAACTTATCTTTATGTTTGATTGCGCCTTTGAACCCTCATTTGTCGAGGTAGATTCAAAAGTGGAGCGAACTTCACTTTTTATAACCTGACTCAAATCGGACAGGGCTTCTTTCTTCGCCTCAGAGTTTGTTTGCGCGAAGCCAACTCCGCTTATGTCGGCGCTAGCCATATATGGCAACAAAAATCCAAAAGCCAGGGTAATGATTTTCATTTTTTTCATAAAATACACCTATTTATTGTTTTACGTATTATGCTATTAAATGGCTAAATTTACTTTTATTTAGCTATTAAATTCTTATTTTTTGTTGTAAGCTTCAGATTTTACAGTTCAAGACGCAATCAGACTCGCTTGATGACCCTTTCTCCTTTGTCATTGAGAACAAGCGAGATGGTTTCTATTTTACCCTCTGGCATAATGAGTATCTCCTCTTTTGTTTTCATGTTGACAAATATGACTTTGCTGTGTCCATCGTACTCGGAGCGTGAAACGATTTTCGCATGAAGGTCTTTGTTCTGAATTTTCTCAATTTCCGCGTTAGATTCATTCATTGTATGTTGCTGGAGTTTGATATATTCTTTCTCAGTTTGTAATTTTATGGAATTTCTTTTAAACTCTTTTATCCTTTTGACTTTTTAGCACGCGTTGTTGAAAGGTTTTCATTCTATCCGTTTGCTTGAGATGCTCTTGCAATCTTTCATCTAGGTCGGCGCTTATGCTTTTTAACTCGGCTATTTTTGCTTTGGCTTTGTTTTGCAACTCTTCTAACTCTTTATGATGGCTCTCTATGGCGTTGGGATTGATTATAAGCTTGTTGTTTGTTCCATTTAAGCTTCGTATTTCTATATATTCGGACGCGATAATCGTCGCGTTTGACAACAACTCGTCCACTATCACGATTGGAGCTATCGCTTCTCCTCCCAACATTTTTTTGACATGGATAGATCTATGCGCCGTTATTTTTCCGCTTTCCAAAATATCGATCTCGGCGTCGTTGGCTCTCATGTCTCCACGATGCAGTTTGACGTTTGCGCTGTTTTGCACGTCTATTTTTGAGTTTTTATGCGTTTGCGCGTCTATCTTTAACTCTTGGGCGGAGATGTTGACGTTTGAGCCAACCGAGCCATCTATGTTTAAATCTTTTACGTTGATGGTTACTCCGCTTCCAACGGCGTCTTCGCTATGAGACTTTTTATGAGCGATATGGACGGAGACGTCTTTAGAACTATCTCCGCCGTCGATATTCGCGGTGTATTTAAAATCGGCGCCTTCTAATTTTAGCGTTTTAGAGATAGTGAGCTTCTGTCCAACATGGCTAATGTAACCATCGTCGTTCGCGAAATATTCAATAAAATCTTTGTTCTCGTTTGTGAGGATTGTTTCATCTATGATTGGCATCAAATTTTTTGTTCTTGGTTCTCTCATTTGGATATATTTTCCATCGCAAGACCTTCCGTTTGAACCATCTTTTTCTTTTAAGTATCTTACAATCAACTCGCCTTTGTCGACGGAGTCGATAATGCTGTTTGACTGACTGTTTTTCTCTTCGTATAGTTTTTCTATCTGTCCGTCTACGGGAGGAATGGGATCGATTCCCAAGGCTACTGTGAACTTTAACTCTTTGCTTAACGGTTTGTCGGGCGGAACGATTTTAATCAGTTTTGTTATTTGAGCGTCTAAGTTTGGCTCAAAAATATCTATATAAAGCCCAGCGCGCAATTTTTTGAGCCAAATCATCTCTTTAACTTTCTCTAGCGTTAAATCTTTTCTAAAAAGCGACCCTGGCAAAATCGTGACGATCGCCTTTGTTTTGAGCTTGTTGGCGGCAAGCGATATTTGTATCTCTTTGGCGACTCTCTTGAGTGGCAAAACGTTAATGCTGTATTCTTGCACAAAGAGCGTTGAAGAGTTGAGGAAATCATCCTTGGATAAATGCTTAGTCTCTTTTATGACTTTATACTCTAAATCAATTTCTCTTTTCATTAACGTCTCAAAAGAGAGCAGTTCAAAGTCCAACGTCCGTACGTCTATTTTTCTATCTTTAGCAAACTCGAGTAAACTTTTGACTATTGAGTGTGACGTTCTAACTACTGGAGTAAATGACATTCAATGACCTCTATGATGAATTTATTATATAATAGCGAAAGCGTATTAATAAAAAGGTCTTAGATGTCAAAAAAAGTTCTTGTCTCCGCTTGCCTATTGGGTGAACTTTGTCGATACGACGCTAAAACCAAAAGCGCGCACGGAGTGATTGACGCTCTTAAAGGTTATGAAATTATTCCTTTTTGTCCCGAAGCGCCCATTTTTGGAACGCCAAGACAAAGAATAAACGTGGTGGAAGTGGGTGGAGAGAACAGAATTTTCACCGATGAAACGCAAGTGGACGTAACGAAGCTTTTAGAAGATGAAATCAACTCTTTTTTGCGAAACAATCCACGAGTGGACAAAATCGTTTTAAAATCAAAAAGTCCAAGTTGCGGTCATGGAACCACTCCCATACTCAATGAAAGAAAAGAAGTTATAAAACATGGCGATGGAATAGCCGCGCAAATCTTAAAAAATCATTTTAAAGACGTTGAAATCGAAGACGAATCGTCGTATTGGGAAGTCGCGCCATCTTCGTAAGATTGTAGTATTTTATGATATAATGTTTCAATTATGCACGAAGGGTTGCCGTTGAAACTATTATTTCTGTTTGTTTTCTTTTTATTGGATTGCCACGCCAATCCTCCAAGTTGGTTTCTTGAAAACGCGACGCCTGTCAATCAGTATGAAATTATTGGATATGGCTCGGGAGAGAAGCTGTTTGAAGCCAAAGAAAGGGCGAAAAACGATGTGGCTCTTACCCTGTCGACCCACATTCAATCCAGCATTTCAATTTCCGAATATTCAAACATAAACGATCACATGAGAGCTGAGGTCAATCAAACCATCAATTCGTCATCAGATTTGATCTTGTCAGATGTTCAAGTGACGCGAAAAAGTTTCGCAAACGGTATGTACTACGTCGCCGTGAAATATGTAAATTTGCCGTTTTATAAAAAAATCAAAAATGAACTTGGCGTAAATTATAAAAATTTGCAAAAAGAGGAGAATCCTTATCTTTTGCAAACTTTCTTGCTCAATAATTTACATAATGAATTTGGCTTTTTCCCGAAAATCAAAATCTATGAGAACAATTTAATCATTTCCAATAAAAGTTTTTCTTTAAATAAAACGTATTATTCTCAATTATTCACTAATGTTAACAGCAAAAAGATCATTTTGTCCTTTCCTTCGAATCTCAACAGCGGAGACAATTATTTTATAAACACCAGTGTTAACGATGGAGGCTATTTGTCGCTATTTCAAGTATACGATAGTGGAGAAACTCTTTTGTTGTTGGAAAATCAGCATGTTGAAAAAAGTGACAAGATTCAGTATCCTGACAAAAAATTTTATGAAGGTTTACAAGCGTATGACGAGTCTAGCGAAGATTTGACGATAGCCTTATTGTGCAACGAGAAAAAAGATCTCTCTTCCTTCACGTTAATAGAGAATCAAAATAGCAAAACTACGCTATTTAATGAAATTTTAAATTTAATGAACAAATGTGCTTACGCAACGAAAAAATTAAATATCAAAAAGGAACAATGAGATGAAACGAAAAAGTGTCATATTCTTGTTGGCGTTGGAGTTGTACGCCACGAGCACCATGGTCATCAAAAAAGAAACACCGTATGATCAGCAAAAATTAAATGAGATATATACTAAATATTATGAAAAAAATTATAATATCAAAATTGATTTGAATCAAAAAAAGTCCACCACTCTTAAAAGCGATCTATACAATGAGTTTGAAATAAACTTCATCTTTGTAAAAACTGGTTCTTTTATGATGGGTTCCTTAGATAATGCCAACAGTCAGCCGGTGCATGAAGTGAAGATAAACTACAACTTTTACATGAGCAAGTATGAAGTGACAAATAAAGAGTATCTCAAGTTTTTAAATGCCAACATGAAAAATTTTAAAGACTCTTGGATTGAGATTCAGAGCGGTTGGAGTAGAAGCAACATCAAAAAAGATACTAAGTATTACGTTGATAAAGAGTTTGAAAACCAGCCCGTCGTCTATGTCTCATGGGAAGGCGCAAAAGCATATACGAAATGGTTGAGCGATATTAGCGGCTCGTCATTTAGGTTGCCCACGGAGTCGGAATGGGAGTATGTCGCCAGAGGAAACACAAAAACAAACTTTTTTTTCGGTGACGATGAAAATTTGTTAGACTCGTATAGTTGGTCATATACCAACTCAGGGGCTTCTTTGCATGACGTCGGACTCTTAAAAGCGAACAACTTGGGACTGCATGACATGAGCGGGAACGCTTGGGAATGGTGTGAAGACACATACTCGGGGACGTACAAGAATGCGAAAAGCGATGGTTCGGCAAATCTTCAAGGCTATGTAAAAGTCGCTAAGACAGCCGCCTCAACAAACAGTTGGTTGAAAAGCGGTTCCAACTCCGAAGTTAAAGAGCTTGAAACAATCGTCACGGATGATAAAGTGATGCGAGGAGGCTCTTTTTTGAATTTTTCATCTTCTCATATGACGCATTATCGTGAAGATGACAACTATCAAAGCAAAAGTAAAAACGTGGGCTTTAGAATTGTGAAAATAGTGAAGGAGGAAAAATAATGAGGAGAATAATATTTATATTTTTGAGTATAAGTTTAGCTGTGCATCTGTCGGCCACCACGACTCTTAGCGACGCGGAAAAAATCAACGCGCTAGTCGCGCACTTTATTCAAGACGAGGTCAATAAAATTCCAAAACCACCTGAAATTGATAAAGTCGTTAAAGACGAGTTTGAAACGACAAACGAGTTTAAACAGAGAAAAAATAAGTTAGTCAAAGAGCATGATTATCAAATGTTGATTTACAATAAAAAAATAAGAACTATGGAGCTGGAGTATGAAGAAGAAGCTTTAAAGGAAGCGTTGTCAATTATCTACGGCTTGCCTGAAATTCTTTCTTTAAACTACAACGCGGACGAGAAGCAGTTTAACGTTAATTACACATTTAAAAATTTGAAAAATCGACAAGGTTTGCTTAAAGTGACAATACCAAGAGAGTATGCTAGGGAATTCAAGAGTGATTTTGATAAAATCGTGACTGTTTATCCAGAGTTTGTGTTAGACAATAGAGAAGTGGTGTTGAGTCGTTTTATATTTAACTATAAAAATAGTCAATTTTATGCAAACGTCACTAACAACAATTCATTGATAAACAACATAATTTTAAGCGTCAACAGCTCTATATCTGAAAAAGAACTCTCGAAACTCAATGAAACTCACCTTTTAGATGAAAATGGCAAAGCCGATGACATTCCCGTACTACTTAATAAAGTCTTGGAAAAGAAGATTGACAAGAAAAAATGGCTATTTGTGATAGGAATAGAAGAGTATAAATATACGGATGATATTGTTTATGCAAAAAATAGTGCGCAGCTCTTTGAAAAAACATTGAAAAAAGTCTATGGAATTAGTAAAAACAATACTTATTTGTTAATTAACGACAATGCTTCATACGCTCAAATTAAAAGAAAACTACTCAGGATGATTAATAACGTGAAAAGTGGCGATAGCATATATTTTTATTATAATGGACATGGAATCCCAATACCAAATAACAATAATGAGCCCTATATTTTGCCATATGACATGGAGCCTGAGTTCATTCAAGAGGAGAGTTTTTTGAAGTTGAGCAATATATACAGCTTATTGTCCAAATCTCAAGCGAGCAAAGTCGTTGTTTTTGTAGACTCTTGTTTTTCTGGCGGAGTAGACGGTAAAAATATTTTAAAAGGCGTCGCTTCATCCCGATTGGTTCCAAAAGAGATCGATATTGACGATAAAAAGATGGTAGTAATGAGCGCAGGAAGAAAGACGCAGTTTTCAAACGCATATGAAACAAAAGGACATAGGCTTTTTACCTATTATTTGATGAAATCGATGTTAAGTGGTGAAGATAAGATTAGTGAAATTTACAAGAATTTATATCAAAACGTGAAAGACGCGACAATTCAAGAGTATGGCCCTTTGCGCTTGCAAGAACCTACTCTAAAAGGTAATGATAAAATAAGTTTATAAAGATAAGAGAAGATGCTCAATTGAGTATGCTTTAACACAAAAATCTAGAGGGGGATTTCAGGCATATTGAATTTTTGAGTATTTTTTATATTGTCCATACTAAGGCAGAGCGCCTCGCCACTTTTATAGTGAGGTTCAACGCATACGAAACTTTTCCTAAGAAACGTACTTCAAACGGGTAAGGTTTACGTACCAATCGTCTCTATAGTACGATCGTGAGGGCGTTAAATAGATTTTAAACGCGTCTTCGTAACACTCTATCTTTTTGATGCACTCCTCAGGAATCTCCAACTCCTCTTCACATATGCTTTTTACGGTCATATCGTCTAAATCATAAAAAAACTCTAACTCCGGATTGTTGGCGTCTATGGTGAATTCTCTTTCGTGCATCTGTTACTCACTTTTAGTAGGTTTTAAAATTGTAATCCTAAAATGAAACATTTAGGTTACGTTTTTGCTGAAAAATCGAGCAATTTTCATATATGGGAATAATTAACGCTTATGTAACACTAATTTTATAGAATTCAATTAATTTAAATCATTAAGGTAAACTATGAAAATTACATACTCGTTAGCTACTCTGTTAGTTATATCTTCACTCAACGCGCAAGAGGTCGTTTTAGACGCTCTAAGCGTTACGGCAACAAAAATATCAACCGCTACAAAAGACGTTTCCCAGTCGATCGCCGTGGTGGGTGAACAAGAGGTTGAAGACAAAAACATCTTAAACATTCAAGAAGCCATTCAAAACATACCCGGCGTTAACGCTGAATCATCAACAAACTCTCCAAATCCTAGACTTATCATAAGAGGGGCTGGACTTAAGGCGAGATATGGCGTTCGTGAGATTATGGTCATGAAAGATGGAGTCCCATTAACCGATCCGGACTCTTTTACAAGATTTGATTTTATAGACATGCAAGACGTGTCAAGTCTTGAAGTTCAAAAAGGACCCGGCTCCATCAACGCAGTCAACGCGACGGGTGGCGTTATCCAGCTTATTACAAAATCCGTATTCGTGGAAGACAAAAATAGAGTTAAGCTTGGGGTTGGCGACGATGGTCAAAAAAACGTCAACTTAAAAGTTAGAAGCGCCTTTGGCAAAAATGACTTCGTATCCGCTACTTTGAGTCACAGAGAGATTGACAATGGCTGGAGAGACAATAACGACTTTGACTCAACGCAACTAAGTCTTAAATACGGGCGCATCTTTGAAGACGATTCCACTCTTGAAACGGAATTTTCATATACCGAGTCCAACATGAACATTCCCGCTTCAATGACCGCGGCGGAATTTGAAGAGTTTAAGAAAACCGGAGAGCAACGCAATACAAGTTATCAGTGGCAAAATAGCGCTCGAGATTCTAAAATCTTCGCCCTAAACGCAAAGTATGAAAAAGAGATAGGCGACTTAACGCTTAAGCCAAGAGTCTACTTTAACACTTGGGACCATTTTCATCCTGTGAGTGGACTCATAAACGACGCGACTGACAATAGCGTTTATGGAACGGATTTGGAGTTAGACTATAAGCATAAACTTTTTGGCAAAGACGCTTCTCTCGTAATCGGATTAACCGCTAAAACCGACGTTACGAAAGACGCTAAAAAGTATGAATACGCAGATATAAATTATATCAGCTCAACCGCGTACAACGCCATTACGCACTCCATGCAAACAACAACGGCTATTGGCAATACGACGTCTAACAACAAGGGCGCGTTGGCGAGTAACGAAGATAGTACAACGCTACTATATGGCGCGTATTTTATGGAAACCTTTACGTTTAGTAAGGATTTAAAGTTTGACGTTAGCGCGAGAGTGGATAAGCTTACCTTTGATATGAGTGGAAATGAGATGAGCGTTTATGACTATACCTCTCAAAACTACGTAGCGGGAAGAGGTCTGTACTCACTCAATAAATCATACGCTTTAATCTCTTCAAAATTTGGTTCACTTTACAAGATTAGCGACGCTACAAACGTTTACGCCTCTATCGCAAGAGCGAATCAGGCTCCAACCACAAGCGAACTTGCGGACAATATGAATTTGAACAAATCTTTAAGCGTAAATTATGAAGTTGGTCTTAAAACAAGAACCGCAAAAATATCTTATGACTTGGCGCTGTATCAAAATGACGTGAATGATGAAATCATTCAAATTCTTGATGGCAATGGAAATTCCATATTTGACAACGCCGGTAAAACTCGTAAAAGAGGTATGGAGTTTAATACCGTTTATAAAATCATGAAGCCATTAGACGTAGGTATGTCTTACGCCTACAGTGACTTTAAATTTTTGAAATTCAATGAGTCTGTAAGGGGTTCTTTAGCGTCAAGAGACGGCAACTATTTGCCATATATTCCAAAAAATCAGTATTCATTGTTTGCGGCGCTTAAAATGGATAATGGGATAAAAGCAAGAGTGACCACGAAAACTTGGGGAAATTATTATATGGATAACGCAAACACTCAAAAGTATGATGGCTATAAATTTGTAACGGATTTAATGGTTGGGTATGAACATGAACAACACAAGATTCAGTTAAACATCAAAAACGTAACAAATAAATACTACGCGATGGAAGCCTCAAAAGACGTTTATAATAATGAAACCTACAAAGCCGCCGCTCCAATAAGCGGCATGCTCACTTATAGCTACGAATTTTAAAAGGATTATTGATGGTTGAGTATCAAAAAAGAGATAAAAACGACATTTACAACATTCCGGTTTTAGGTTTTTTATTTAAAAACCAAACCTTTATTCTGGGGCTAAAGTTGGTAGTGTTGGGCGTGTTTTTGTACGCTATTGTTTTTGGAATTGTATATCCCGCAAAAGAGGAAAACATCTTCACAACCGCTGTTTTTTGGTCTCTTTTTTGGTCACTGTTCGTAGTGGCGACGCTTTCAACCTTTGGTAGGGTTTTTTGTGGCGTATGCCCGCATGGATTTATGGGAAAATATATCACGAAGTTTGGTCTTAAAAAAAAGATGCCAAAATTTTTAGCCAATCCATTCATAGGAATAACCTTATTGGTGGTCGGTTTTTGGGGCGTTTATTACATATACCCAGAAGCTTATAAAACTCCTTTCGCTTCATCGATATTTTTTATCGTTCTTACTCTTATCTCCATGGCGTTTTTCTACATATATAAAGACATGAGCTACTGTAAATCAATCTGTCCAATCGGGACCATGATGAGAGTGTTTGGCAAAGTCTCTTTTACAACGCTTGGCACCTACGAAGAGTCTTGCAAAAGTTGCACGACGTTTGAGTGCGCGAGCGCATGTTCGTACAATCTAAAACCTTTTACGTTTGACAAGCGTTCTAGCATGACCGACTGTACTTTGTGCATGGATTGTAGCGACGCCTGTGAAGCGGTGAGCTTTAAACTGGTTCCTCCATCGCAACCTTTAACAAAAAAGTTTCAGACGCAAAAAGCGGAGGTGTGGGCGATTCTTCTTATAACCGCCGCCATTACCATCACGATGTCTTTTCATCACGCTCTTGGTCGCGTCGCCATTGCGGATAGTTACGTATGGTCAAAAATGGGTCTGTTTTTAGAACGCAACGTTGGCCTCGCGGGCTTGGACTACGTAGGAATAAGCGCGTTGCTATTGGCAATCTTTGTGACTATCTCTTTAGCCCATTTTGGCATGTACGTAGCCTCAAAAGTTTTAAAAGAGGATTTTAAAAAAGTGTTTTACGCTTTAGGATACGCGTTTGTTCCCATCTTTATCATAGGCGGACTCTCTCACACGTATGAATTTTTCTTTTTAGAACACTACAGCAACATTGCAAATGGATTTATGCAAGGATTTGGGATGGTTGGAGAGAGAGTGGAGCCATTGGCGACTAGAAAAGACGCATGGCTTCTGATTTTTTCCTTGCTAAAATACATAGCCATTATTTGGGCTTTCGTTCTCATGGCAAAGAGAATAAATCTCTTTAGCGCTTCAAAATTATCCAAAACGGTCGCTTTTTTCTTTGCTTCAAGTTTAATTATTTTTTACTTATGGTTAAACCTCTATACCGCTTACGCGTTTAAAACATATGGCGCAAAATCACACAGGCATCATGGAAGCGCCAAGGTCATGAATCCTTTAAAATAGTTTTTGCTAACTTTAGGTATAATCGCGCAATTTTATAAAAGAGATGCAGACAATGGATATAAGAGAAGAGTATTTAAGATTTTTTGAATCAAAACAACACAATAGAGTGGCTTCCGCGCCATTGGTACCTGATGACGCTTCGTTGCTTTTTAACAATGCGGGGATGGTTCCGTTCAAGTCTATCTTTACTGGTGAGATACCCGTACCTTCGAACCCTCGGGCGACTTCATGTCAGACCTGCATTCGCGCGGGTGGCAAGCATAATGACCTTGAAAACGTAGGACACACGGCTCGTCACCACACTTTCTTTGAGATGATGGGAAATTTTTCTTTTGGCAACTACTTTAAAGAAGACGCCATCGCCTACGCTTGGGAATTTATCACGGAGGTTCTAAAACTTGACGTTGACAAACTCTGGGTAACGGTTCATGAAAGCGACGACGAAGCTGAAGAGCTCTGGCAAAAACACGTAAACAAAGATAGAATCATGCGTCTAGGCGACGCGGACAACTTCTGGCAAATGGGCGATACCGGACCATGCGGACCATGTTCTGAAATCTTTTACGACCAAGGCGAAGAAAATTTTTCGGGTCCGGAAGATAAAATGGGCGGAGAGGGCGACAGATTTTTAGAGATTTGGAATCTTGTGTTTATGCAGTACGAAAGAAGCGCCGATGGAACGATGACGCCTTTGCCAAAACCCTCTATCGACACGGGAATGGGACTTGAGCGCGTCGTGGCCATCAAAGAAGGTCATCTTTCAAACTACGGCTCTTCTCTTTTTATGCCACTGATAAATCAAGTGCAAGAGATGATAGGCAAAGAGTACGTTTATGAAACGGGCGCGTCTTATCGCGTCATCGCCGACCATATTAGAACCGCCGTTTTCTTGCTTAGTCAAGGAACCAATTTCTCAAACGAGGGTCGCGGTTACGTTCTTCGTCGTATTTTACGTCGCGCGGTTCGTCATGGCTATCTTTTAGGTTTTAGAACTCCTTTCATGTTTAAGCTCGTGGACGCTTTGGTTTCAATCATGGGTGGCGAATATGACTATCTAGCTCAAAAAGCGGACGCGGTCAAAGAGCAGATAGAGCTTGAAGAGGCTAGATTTTTCAAAACGATTGAGAGTGGAATCGAACTTTTCAACGAAGAGCTCAAAAACACCAAGGACGTCTTTAGCGGAGAGGTCGCGTTTAAGCTTTACGACACTTTTGGCTTTCCGATGGATTTGACCGAAGACATGTTAAAAGAGATCAACGTGGGCATCGACTCGGAGACTTTCGACTCGCTCATGTTGGAGCAACGCACCCGCGCGAAAGCGGCTTGGAAAGGCAGTGGAGACTCGGAGACGCATGGCGATTTTAAAGAACTTTTAGAAAAGTTTGGCGAAAACGTTTTCGTGGGCTATGAGTTTACGGAGCATTCCGGTGAAGTCTTGGCTCTTTTGGACGAGAACTTTAAGAGCGTTGATTCATTGAACGCTGGTGAAAAAGGATGGGTTTATTTAGACGTCACTCCTTTTTACGCTTTAAGCGGTGGACAGACCGGAGACAGTGGTTTGCTTGAGGGTTTCGCAAAAGCGCTTGACACTAGAAAATTCTTTGGACTCAACCTTTCGCAAGTAGAAGTGACGAAAGAGCTAAAAGTTGGCAGCGTCGTAGACTCTCAGGTGGACATGTCCCGTGGCGAAATCACGAAACATCACTCGGCGACACACTTGCTTCACGCCACGCTTTACGACGTTTTAGGCGAGCATGTTTCTCAGGCGGGTTCACAAGTCGAAGCGGATAAACTTAGATTTGACTTTTCACATCCCAAAGCCGTTTCGGACGCGGAGTTGGCGGAGATTGAGAGACGAGTAAACCATGAAATCATGAGAGCGATTCCCGCAAAAACGCAAGTGCTAAGCATAGAAGACGCCAAGAAGTCCGGAGCGAAAGCTCAGTTTGGCGAGAAGTATGGCGATGAAGTGAGAGTCGTCAGTTTCGCGGACGCGAGCGTCGAGTTTTGCGGCGGGGTTCACGTGAGCAACACGGCAAACATCGGTTCTTTTATCATCACGAAAGAGAGCGGCGTTTCGGCGGGCGTTAGACGCATAGAGGCGGTTTGCGGAAACGCGGCTTACCAGCACTTTAACGCGCAAAGAGCGCTTCTAAAGCAAATCGAAGTTGAGGTGAGAAATCTTGACGTTTTGGCCGGAATTTCACGACTCAAAGCAAACGTGGCGGAACTTAAATCCGAGCTAAAAGACGCGCAAGAGTCGTCAAAAGTAGAGATTAAAGTGAGTGAAATCAACGGGGTCGCCGTTGTCGTCGAAGAGTATCCATCGGGTGACATCAAAGAAAAAATCGATGAGCTTAAAAACCAAAACGACAAACTTTGCGCAATGCTTTTTCAAGTAAAAGGCGACAAAGTCCTCATAGCCGCAGGAGTGAAAAACGCGAGCGCGAAAGCGGGAGATTGGATTAAAAAAATCGCTCCAATCTTAGGCGGCGGTGGCGGCGGTCGTCCAGACTTCGCTCAAGCCGGTGGAAAAGACGCTTCAAAATTGCCTCAGGCCAAAGAAGAAGCTCTTAAGTTCATTACGGAGACGCTTAGCTAATGAAAGAGTTTATTTACGAAGCGTTCGCGGATTATCGCGCGCAAATTATTTTTTTACACGTTATAAGCGCGGTTGTTTGGGTTGGCGGCATGATCGCCATGAAATTTGCGGCTCATCCCTCGTTTATGCAGATAGAGTCTCCTCTTCATAGACTTGATAGAATTTCGCATGCGTTAAAAAGACTTTTTTACATCGTAACGCCTTTTGTAATCATCTTAATCATTACCGCCGTTTTCATGGCTGTTGGACTTGGTTTTCGCGAGGCGGCGGTTGACGCCAATCACAACGTCATAGACGCTCACGCCATGACTCTTTACCAACTCGTTCATGTTAAAGAGGCGATTTGGATGATAATGGGAGCGAACCTAGCGCTTATGATGTTTTTAAGAGCCAAAGCCGATAAGCTTTTGGCAAAAGGCGACTCCATTGGCGCAAAATCCTTTCTCGGGCTCATTGGCAAGTACATGGTTCCGTTAAACGTCATTCTGGGAATCATAGCGATTTACTTAGGCGTAACGCTCCGAAACTCTTACTAAAACTCCATGATTCGATTAGCCTCCTCCTCGCAAACTCGAGCTACGCTACTGAGAAACGCGGGCATAGCTTACAAACAAGAGAGCGTTGACTTTGATGAAGATAGAGTAAAGGCGTCAAGTCCAAAAAACTTCGTCTATCAGGCGACCATGGGAAAATACGAAGCGAATTTAAAAGCCTTTGGCTTTGAAGACATGCCCCTTTTGGTGGCGGACACGGTTGTTACTTCTCAAGGACGTATTTTGCGCAAAGCGAGATGCGTCGATGACGCTAGAAATATTTTAATGACGCAGAGCGGCAACGTAACCTCCATAGTGACTTGCATGATATATCACTCAAAAGAAAAAAAAATTATAGATATTAGCCAGACTGATTATCTCTTTGAAAATTTTGATTTGGACTCTTTGGAGAGGTATCTGGAGAGCGGCGAGTGGCGAGGAAAAGCTGGCGCGTGCATGGTTGAAGGTTTTTGTAAATCTTATATAAAAGAAGTTCGAGGATTTGAGAGCACCGCCATGGGACTCAATACGGATTTATTAAAAATTTTCATATAAGCAAAATAATTTATGATAAAATGAGTGACGATGAAGGCGTTGATTTGAAAAACAAGAGCTTATTTCCACTCTTGAGTCGGAATTCTTTTTATTTAATTGGATAAGCGCGCTTTATTTTGCAAAAGAAAATGGTGGAAATATGGTTGTAGTGGGCTGATGTATTACGAAAAAGAACTTACGGCGCTAAAGAGAACCGGTAGATATAGAACTAGAGAAGTTGTGGAGTATTCACTTTTGGATTTTGCGTCAAACGATTATCTCGGACTCGCTCATAACAAAGAGTTGCATAAAAAAACTTGCAAAGAGTTGGATGGATTGGAGGTTCATGGTTCCAAAGCGTCACTGCTCGTCAACGGCTATCATCAAATTCACAAAGATTTTGAAGAGGCTCTCAAAGTTGCGAACGGCTTTGAGGATTGCGTCGTTTTGGGGAGCGGGTTTAACGCCAACATCGCTTTGATAGAGTCGCTTGTGCGAAAGGGAGATACCCTTTTTATGGATGAGTTGTACCATGCTTCAGGAGTTTTGGCGACAAAGATGAATGGTTTGAACGTAGCGTTTTTTAAGCATAACGACATGGAAGAGCTTCGTTCACTGCTTAAAAACTCAACTTCCAAACGCAAGATCGTCGCGGTTGAAGGCGTTTACTCTATGGACGGAGACTTGTGCGATAAAGAAGTGTTTAAAATAGTGGATGACGCGAACGCGATACTTATAGTCGACGAGGCTCACAGCAGCGGAGTTCTTGGCGAAAATTTAATGGGCCTCTTTGATTATTATGGCGTAGAGATACAACCTAATCATATAAAAATGGGAACGCTGGGAAAAGCTTATGGAAGTTTTGGCGCTTTTATATTGGCGAGCGGGCATATTGTGGAGTATCTTATAAATCGCGCCAAACCCATCATCTACGCCACTTCGCTTTCACTTTACGATACTCTTTTGGCGCACAATACCTTGAAATACGTTTTAGAAAACAAAGAGACGTTAAAAGAAAAGATTCGACGCAGACAAAACATAGTTTATGAAGAGTTAGGCGTGAAAGTGGATGGTTTAATCGTTCCAATTTTGATAGATGACAACAAAAAAGTCATAGAGATAAAAGATTTCTTAAAAGAGCGGGGCTTTGGCGTTGGCGGCATTAGACAGCCAACGGTGCCTCGCGCCATTATCAGACTTATCGCAAGAGTTGGAGAAAGTGAAGAGTCATTAAGGGCGTTGTGTAAAATTTTGGCTAAAATAAAAAAATGAATGTAAAAAAGCTCAAAATATCTTTAGTTAACGCCACTTTGGTGGACATATCGTTTAAAATAAACTCGTCACTCGCTCTTGTTGGAGAGAGTGGAAGCGGCAAGAGTTTGACGCTTAAAGCGCTTTTGGGAATGTTGCCAAGCAGTATGCGTTTGGAGCTAGAGAGTGAGGGTTCTTTTGAATTAAAAGCGGGAAAAACGCTCTCTTTGGTTCCGCAAAATCCTTTTACGGCTCTCTCGCCGTTGACTAAAATAAGAAAGCAATTTTTTAGCGAGAAGAGCAGGGTGGACGAGCTTTTTTTTGAAGTAGGTTTAGAGTTGGAGCTTTTGGATAGATTTCCACCCGAACTCTCCGGCGGTCAACTTCAGCGAGTCGTAATCGCCATGGCTTTAGAGTCAAAGCCAAAACTGCTTTTGCTTGACGAGCCAACGACGGCTCTTGACCCAGACACAAAAACTCTAGTGATAAAGTTGTTGAAAAAATTACAGAAAAAAGAGGGTTTTTTGACGCTGTTTGTTACGCATGACATGAATTCCGCCGCTAATCTTTGTGAAGAGATATGCGTCATAAAAAATGGAAAAGTGGTTGAGCGTGGCAACATGGGCGAATTATTGAAAAACCCACAAAAAGAGTACACAAAAACATTAATAGAAGCAAATTTCGCAAATAGGACGTTTAGAGAATGAAGTATATCAAGAGAACGGTTTTAACGCTTTTTATATTAGGCTTTTTAACGCCATTTGGAGTCTTGGCGTATTATTTATACGCCTATGAATATGACATATCAAAGTTGGTTGACTATAAACCGCCTCTAACTTCCATTATTTATGATAAAAATGGAGAAAAAATAGCGAATGTTTTTTACAAACACAATAGATTTTACGCCTCTTTTGAAGAGATACCTCCTCGGATCGTTGAAGCGCTCGTGGCCATCGAAGATACAACTTTTTTTGAGCATCCCGGCATAAACGTAGACGCGATTTTTCGCGCGGTTCTAAAAGTGCTTAAAGCTGGAAAAGCGGTGGAAGGAGCAAGTACAATTACCCAACAGCTTGTAAAAAACATCCTTTTGACTCGTGAAAAAAAATTATCGCGTAAGATTAAAGAGGCGATTTACTCCATAAAAATAGAACAAGCCTTAACTAAGGAAGAGATTTTAGAACGCTATTTAAACGAGATATATTATGGGCATGGATATTATGGAATTAAAACCGCCTCATATGGATACTTTCATAAAAAACTAGAGGATTTAACGCTTAAAGAGATGGCAATATTGGTAGGTTTACCAAAAGCTCCAAGTACGTACGCGCCAACAAAAAATTATGAAATATCCATGGGAAGAGCAAATCGCGTTATCGAAAGAATGCATGTTTTAGGTTGGATTGACGAAGCTACTTACACTTCCTCCATGGCGGAACTGCCAAAAGTATATGATGACACTTTGACGAAAAACAGAGCGCCATTTATAGTAGACGAAGTCGCGCGTATCATGAAAAGCAAGGGTATAAATGATTTTAGAACCGGTGGTTACGAGGTTTACACCACTATAGATTTGCGACTTCAAAACGCGGCGATAGAGTCTCTTAAATTTGCCTATGACGAGGCGCTTCAAAGAGCTCAAGAGTATAAAGAAAAAGATTTAGAGAAACTAAAAAAAGCTCAGGAATCGGGTGATGAAGAGTTTGAAGTTCAAGACGTAAACATATCTCAGTTAAATGGCGCCCTAGTCTCCATCGACTCCGCCACTGGCGATATATTGGCGATCGTGGGTAGCGTTGACTATACTAAGAGTTCATTTAATCGAGCAACGCAAGGTCAGCGCCAGCCAGGCTCCGCTTTTAAACCTTTCATCTATCAAGTGGCGGTTGATTTGGGCTACTCCGGAGCGACAAAATTGATAGACATCGCGAAAACTTACGAGTACGAAAAAGATGGAGAGGAGATGAAATGGAGACCAAAAAATTATGAAAAGGATTACAAGGGTCTTGTTCCTTTGAGAGAGGCTTTAGTCCATTCAAGAAACCTTGCAACCATAAATCTTGTAAATGAATTAGGCTTAAACAACCTTTATAACGAACTCAAGAAGTTTCAGATTAAAAATTTACCACATGACTTGTCGCTCTCTCTAGGCACGATGTCCATGTCTCCTTTGGAACTTGCGAAATATTACACGGCTTTTTCCAATTATGGCGTTATAGTCGAACCAAATTTAATAATAAGCATTGACAAAGATTCAAATACGATATATGAGAAAAAAGATCAAGCCCAGCAAGTTACCTTGCCCACGCAGTCATTTATCATGACCTCTGTTTTGATGGACGTCGTAAAGAGGGGAACGGGACGACGAGCGGGTGTCAAGGGAATAGAATTGGCGGGCAAAACAGGCACGACAAACAACAACGTAGACGCATGGTTTGCAGGGTACTCACCCACAATTGAGACAATAGTTTGGTTTGGCAATGACGACAACACTCCTATGTACGCCAAAGAGACGGGAGGAAGGGTAGCGGGTCCAGCTTTTAGCAAATATTATGAGCATGTATTGGATTTGTATCCACAAGTTAAACGCGAATTTGACGTTCCCGATGGAATAATTGAAGTAAAAATAGACAATGAAAAAGAGTACTTTAGCGATATTTCAAAGCCTCCGCGAGTGGAAGCGGAAGTAAATTCGAGAGAAGAGTTGTTATGGTAGTTAAGAAAGAGGTTTACTCCTCTTCTTTAGGTTTGCGAGCTTTGATGTTGATAGTTCTTCCCACTTTTGAGGGAGCGTTTGATTTGTCTTTTGGAGTTCCATCATGACCGTGATTTCTATCTCCCGACTTTCCTGAAAACTTCGCTTTTCCATTTTCATCTTTGCCTAAGTATTTGTTTGGCTCTTTTTTCTTTTTGTCCCATTTTCCCGCAGAATCCGATTTGCTAAAATCTTTTTTAAATTCTTTTTTCGCACCAGTTTTATCATAAGATTTTTTGTCTTCATCCCCATAGTCGCGTTTAGGTTTATCGTAGCTTCTTTCTTTAGGTTCCCCGGTTTTTTCTTCGTAACGTTTTTTAGCGACTTCTTTTATCTGCTCTTGCGTCATAGGTTTTCTTCCAGTCGCTTCAGGTCTAGGGGCGGGTTTTTCATACTCGAAACCTTCTACTACTTCTTGTTTTATCGCTCGACCCAAGAGCATCTCTATTTGGTAAAGCTCTTTTTGTTCGCTCTCGTCTAAAAGCATGACGGCTTTATCGGTAGTTTTACCGAGTCTAGCCATATAGACGATGTTTTTGATTGGTAAATCGTAACTAATTAACATGTCGCATTTGAGTTCTTTATCTTTAATAAGTTCTCTATCTTCCATAACTTTGATATTTTTATTCTCAAGAGCGTCTAAAATGGTTTGAGGATTTTGTGAGCAAACCACTAATATGTTCGCCTTGTCGTTATCAATGATTAGTTTATTTAAAAGTTGTATTTTTTTGTCATTTGGACATTGATAAACGCGGTGATTGTTTGGTTTGATTGTGATTGAGTCTGTAGGCATTTATGCGTCCTAAAAAGTATTTATGAAATTATATCCACATTACTTATAAATTACGCTATTATGAGAGAATATACAAATACGAGGAATACAATGTCATTTAACAATTTAGGACTATCAGCTCCATTATTAAAAGCGATAAAAGAACAAGGTTACGATACTCCGACGCCGATTCAAGCTCAGGCGATACCTGTAATACTTCAAAGAAAAGATATTTTAGCTGGCGCTCAAACGGGAACGGGCAAAACAGCGGGGTTTACTCTTCCTATGTTGGAGATACTCGAACGAACTAAGCACAAACGCGAAGGGCGCCATATCAAGGCTCTTATTTTGACGCCAACTCGTGAATTGGCGGCGCAAGTCGAGGAGAGCGTATCTCTTTATGGGAAACATTTACCTTATAAATCCACAGTTATATTTGGCGGAGTGAAAATAAATCCGCAAATAGTGGCGCTTAGAAAAGGCGTAGACATCGTGGTGGCTACGCCTGGGCGTTTACTTGACCATATCTCTCAAAAAACAATAGACTTAAAACATGTTGATTTTCTCATACTCGACGAAGCGGACAGAATGCTTGACATGGGTTTTGTAAACGACATAAAAAAGGTGATTGCGGTTCTTCCAAAAGAGCGTCAAACGCTTCTTTTTTCAGCGACTTATTCAGACGATATTAAAAAATTATCAAATCAATTCTTAAAATCTCCGACGCTCATAGAAGTCGCTCGCGCAAACACTTCAAGCGAAATCGTTAAACAGGCTGTTTATCATGTGGACAAGGAGCGTAAACATGAACTTTTAAGACACCTTATAATCGAGGGAAAATGGAAACAAATTTTAGTTTTTACAAGAACGAAACATGGAGCGAATCGTCTTAGCGATCAACTAGAAAAAGATGGAATTACGTCGGCCGCCATTCATGGAAACAAAAGCCAAAACGCTCGAACGAAAGCGCTTGCGGATTTTAAAGCGGGACAAGTTAGAGTTCTTGTCGCTACCGATATCGCCGCTCGCGGAATCGACATTGACCAACTCCCTCATGTAGTTAATTATGAACTTCCAAACGTTAGTGAAGATTACGTTCATCGCATAGGTAGAACGGGTCGCGCAGGGAATGAGGGTGAGGCGGTTTCTCTTGTATGCGTCGATGAAGACGATTTTTTAAAAAGCATAGAAAAGCTCATAAACAAGGACATACCAAAAATATGGTTAAAAGGTTTTAAACCAGATCCAAGCATAAAAGCCGAACCGATAAACATGGGTGGAAACCGCGGTGCGCGCAATAAACCAAGAGGAGCTGGAGCGAAAAGCGCAAACGGCGGAGGAAGTTCTAGCAATCGTTCTCGCAATTCAAGAAGAGCTTAGTTGGTTCTACCAAAGGAACTTATTCCTTTGGTGAACTAATTAATGAAAGGTTCTGTTAAGCGCGCAAAACATCGCTTTTATTGAGGCGATTATAATGTTGTTGTCTTCTCCAACGCCAAAACATGAAATAGTTTCTTTTGTCTGAATTTCTATGTACGCTATCGCTTTTGCGGAACTTTTATCTCCGCATGAGTGTTCGGAATAAGATTTGACTGAAAAATCATTCTTATATTCTTGCATGATGGCGTTTTTACAAGCGTCGATAGGACCGTTTCCCTCACCAGTCGAAGTGATGGCTTCACCGTTGTTTTTGTATGAAATAGTGCAAGTTGAGACTCCATTGTTTGAGGACAATGAGGCATGTTCAAATTTTATTTTTTCTTCATAATGAAAATAAGTCTTTCTAAATATGCTCAATATCTCTTTTGCGCTTAGTTCAACTCCTTTGGCGTCGCTCACGCTTTGTATGATGCGACCAATCTCCGGATGCATCGCTTTTGGAAGTTGATAGCCATATTTTTTTTCTAAAATATAAGCTACTCCCCCTTTGCCCGATTGTGAGTTGATGCGAATAATGCTTTCATAAGTGCGACCAACGTCAGCGGGGTCGATTGGCAAGTATGGAACTTCCCAAAACTCGTCTTCTTGCGTTTTTCTATACGCTAAACCTTTGTTAATCGCGTCTTGGTGTGAACCTGAAAACGCGGTGTAAACCAACTCTCCAACGTAAGGATGGCGAACGTGAGTTTTGATTTCCGTACACTTTTCCACTATTTCTATAACGTTGTCTATATTTGAAAAGTCTAAAGTGGAATCCACTCCTTGCGTCGTCAAATTTAGCGCTAGAGTTATTATGTCGACGTTTCCAGTTCTCTCGCCATTGCTAAGCAACGTTCCCTCGACTCTATCGGCGCCAGCTAAAAGAGCCAATTCAGTCGCCGCGATTGACGTTCCTCTATCGTTGTGGGTATGCGTTGATATGATTACGTTCTCACGATTGTCCAAATGGGTTGCCATCCATTCTATCTGATCCGCGTAAATATTTGGCGTAGCCATCTCTACGGTCGCGGGTAGATTGATGATTACTTTACGTTCATCGCTTATGCCCCAACTGGCCGTTACCGCATTGGATATTTGCGCCGCAAATTCTAGTTCAGTCCCCGTAAAACTCTCTGGAGAGTACTCTAGGAAAATTTTTCCATCATGTAAAGCCTCATATTTTTTGACCAACTCGACGCCTTCGAGCGCTAAGGCGATTATTTCCTCTTTTGTTTTAGAAAAAACGATTTTTCTTTGAGCGGTTGAAGTTGAATTGTAAAGATGAACGGTAGCGTTTTTAACGCCTTGCAAAGCTTCAAACGTTTTAGCGATTAAATGCTCGCGAGCTTGCACTAAGACTTGCACTGTTACGTCTGCTGGTATTAAGTCGTCATCAACCAAACGACGTAAAAAGTCAAATTCAACTTTAGAAGCTGATGGAAATCCGATTTCTATTTCTTTAAAACCAAGTTGAAGTAAGAGTGCAAAAAGTTCAAGTTTTTTATTCATGTTCATAGGGTTGACAAGCGCTTGATTGCCATCGCGCAAATCTACGCTGCACCACTTTGGCGCTTTGGTAATTGTTTTGCTTGGCCAAGAACGATTTGGCAAATCTATTGTCGGGTAAGCTTTATACTTACCATTTGGAATTTGTGACACGGGGGCGTTATAATTCATAACGAATCCTTTAACTTGAAATTTAAACGACACACTCTTACGTTTGTCATCGTCGCGCAATTATAGCAAATTCTGGATTATAAATCAGATGGTGAGTTTGACGTAGTAGCTTGCGGTAAGATAATCGTAAAGAAAGCGCCTATTGTTGAGTTATGAACGTTAATGCTGCCATTGTTCTTTTTGACAATCTGTTTGCACATGTAAAGACCTATTCCCGTTCCTTTTCCCTCCGCTTTCGTCGTTACGTTGGGTTTAAATATATCGGCAATGATATACTCAGGAATTCCGCCGGCGTTATCTTCCACTTCCAGGTAAACAGATTTGTTTTCACCGTAACATCGTACGTAAATTTCTTTTTTTAGAATATTTTTTTCGTTAAAAGCGTCAATGGAATTGTTTATGAGGTTAATAAAAAGATGTTTGAACTCATTTTTATTTCCATATACGGCCATTTCATGGTCAAAGTTTGTCTGTAAGTGAATGTTTTGAGATATGAGTTCATCTTTCATAAGAACTAAAACATTCGAAAGAATCGTATGTATGTAAAAAGATTCGTCTTTTGTTGAAGGACGTAAAAAGTTTCTAAACTCGGCTAAAGTATTTACCATATGATTAATCTGCAATTGAACCGTTTGTTCAAGAACGTTGATGTATTTAGAATCTACTTCATGATTGTTAAAGTCAATTTTTAACAATTCTACAAGCATGCTGATCGCGTTTAATGGCTGCTTCCATTGATGCGCGATAGCGTCAATCATCTCTCCCATAGCGGCTAAACGGGATTGCTGCTCAATTATTTTATCTTTTTTAGCGTCTCTTTGGTGAATTAAGATATTGTGCATATCCCATTTTTTTAAAAAAAAGTTATTTTCTTTTTTTAATTTTATTATTTGATTATTTTGTTCATGACAAATATTAACTAGCGCGACAATATCACTTTGCAATTTTGCATCAAGCTCTTTTGAGTCTTCAACAATGTCGTCAATAAGCTTTTGTTGTAAATTATTTTCCATAATTACTCTAATATTAAAAATTGAATATTGTTGATTATATCCTAAAGAGGATGATTAAGTCTTAAATTATGTTGTTAATGAAGAGAAAGTATTGATAAAAGAGTATTAACTCTCACTTTTGTGAGAGTTAAAGAGCGCTAAAAGAAAATTAGCACTGATAAGTTGTTTTAAACTCGTAAGCGGTTGGACGACCTTCGTCTGGCCATACGTCGCGCTCAAATCTATAGTGTCTGT
>ERZ889078.842-NODE-842-length-26147-cov-14.609152_pt1 | contig 26147 bp, 17 predicted proteins | sample MGYA00521266_ERZ889078 | MGnify/ENA primary metagenome ERZ889078 (study PRJEB32303, sample SAMEA104408618) | aquatic metagenome | biome: Brackish water; feature: Pelagic; material: water | place: Baltic Sea | collected 2014-06-16T06:34:00 | depth 76,534 m ...
ATGATCAAGACCATGACTGCGTTCAGGGAACAGGTTAGACAGGTTGGACAGGTTGGACAAGTTGAGCGTGAAAGGAGGGTGCGATGACAGCAATTTCAATGACGGCATTTTGGGAAGCCTTCACAGGGAATATGATGATCTTTTACTCTCTCCTCATCGGTGGAATCGTACTGGGAGTTCCTATGGCGGTAGCGGCCTATTATTCGTCGATGTTTATATTGAGAGGGACGAGGGGACAGGGTCAAGGTTCAAAGTTCAAAGTTCAAGGTTCCAGCATCCAGCATCCAGCATCCAGTGATCCAGTGATCCAGTCATCTAGTATCAAACTACCCACTCCCCCTGTGTACACACTGATCACTGGTGCCAGTAGCGGGTTAGGGAAGGAGATGACGATCGAGTGTGCATTACAGGGGAGAAACCTGATCCTGGTAGCGCTTCCCGGAAGAAACATGGATGTGTTGTGCAGAACCCTTGAGAAGGATTATGGGATCGTCGCTGTCTATTATGAGAGAGATCTCACCAGCCGGGAGGAGATTCATTGCCTGGTAGAGGATGTCCTGGCCAGCTACAGGGTAAATTTCCTGATCAACAATGCCGGGATTGGCGGAACTTCTCCCTTTGGAGACTCCTCTCCCGATTTCCTTGAGAAAATCATCCAGTTAAATATTACAGCCGTATCTTTGCTAACGAGGTTGTTCCTCCCCGAGTTGAAAAAACACCCGGAAGCCCACATCATCAATGTCTCCAGTATGGCTGCATTCAGTCCATTTCCCTACAAAACCATCTATCCTGCATCCAAAGCCTTTGTTGCCAGTTTCTCAAGGAGCCTGGGAGAAGAGTTGAAAGAGACTTCAGTGAAGGTAAGTGTGCTGTATCCCGGGCCAATATTGACCAATCCGGATGTCACGGTAAGAATTATCCGGCAAGGGAAAAACGGGAAACGGGGTTTGCTCCCGGCCCGAATATTGGCCCGAAAAGCGATCAACGGAGTGGCGAAAGGGAAGCGGGTTATTGTTCCCGGAATGGCTAACAAACTGAATCGCATGCTGATGAAGTTACTCCCGACGACCATCACCGTTCCATTTCTCGCGAAAGTCATGACCAGGGAGATCGCGGAGACAAATGGGACAGTGGTGCAATAGGTCCATGGTGATATTGTGGTATGGTGATATGGTGAAGAGGGTATGAGGGTAGGAATGTTGGAATTCAGGAATGCAGGGATGGAAGGATGAAATGCAAATAGCGAGAAGCGAAATAGTTAAGTCGTAAATCGTAATTCGAATTAATCGAAAATCATAGTGAGGGTATTAGTAACAGGAGCGAATGGATTACTTGGGGCGAATGTCGTCAGGGAGCTGGTGGTAAGGGGATATGAGGTACGTATTCTGGCCCGGAAAACAAGTGATTTGACAGGCTTGCAGGGAGTTGAATTTGAACGATTCAATGGCGATATTCTGGATGCTTCATCCGTTGATGTGGCAGTGCAAGGATGCGACTATGTGATCCACTCTGCAGCCAACACCAGTCAGTGGCCTACCACTTACAGCTATTATGAGCCGGTGAACGTGAACGGGACGAAACATGTGATCGAGGCGGTTAAAAACCATGCCGTAAAGCGGTTTGTTTTTGTCAGCTCAGCCAATGCCTTTGGGAATGGGACGAAAGAGACTCCTGGAACGGAGCTCTCTGAATTCACCGGATTCAAAACAGGCTCAGGGTACATGATCAGTAAGTTCGTAGCGCAGCAGTTCGTGCTGTCAGAGGTGGAGCGTAATAACCTGCCTGCCATCGTGGTCAATCCGACCTTTATGCTTGGGCCCTTTGATTCAAAGCCTTCCAGCGGACAGATCATCCTGATGGGGATGGGAAAAAAGATCCAGGTTTCTCCTTCCGGTGGCAAGAATTTTATCCATGTTCGGGATGCAGCAGTTGGCACCTGCAATGCTCTCACCATGGGCCGGACTGGGGAGTGCTATCTGCTGGCCCACGACAACCTTACCTACCGTGAATTCTTTAACCTGCTGAACAAAGTCACAGGGGAGTCACCAACATCATTGGGATTGCCGGGATGGTTGCTAAGAGGTGCAGGGGCTGCAGGAACACTGTTTGAGAAGCTATCCGGGAAGCCGGCTGCCCTGAGCCTGGTAAATGCAAGGCTGCTGTGCCTGGAGAATTACTATTCGGGGAAAAAGGCAGTGGAGTCTCTCGAGCTGCCGCAAACACCGATTGAGGATGCCATAAGGGATGCGATTGGGTGGTTCAGAGAAAATGGTAAGATGTAAAATGGTAAATGAACCAGTGAACCAGTGGGCAAGTGGGCGAGTAAACCAGTGATCCAGTGGATGAGTTGTTTATCAGAGTATAATCAAGAAGAGACTACTTCGCTTGTGTATAAACTCTTTCAGATGCCGCTTGTGTGAACTCCTTCACCTGTTTCTTAACCTCTTTCTGAGTAAAGCGGATCAGTTTTTCCGGCATGGGAGATATTCCCTGAGCCTTTCCCTCTTTGGTCTCACTTGCAATAAACCCGAGAATCCGGATCGCCTTTTCCACATCCTCTTTCTGGTTTTCAATACCAAAGCTTATCCTGACCACACCCGGCAATTCAAAATGAGGTAACGCGGTGACGATAGCTCCCTGGATCCATTCGGCCCAGGTAGGAGTCTTTGTCAGGCGTTTGATCATCATGTGCGCGCAATGACAGCCATACCGAGTGCCGATCCCACCCCACAGGGCAAGTTTCTTTGCTACATTGTATGAGACCATGTGTTTAAAGCCGAAAACCACCACACCTCCTTTTTGATCGAACCGAGGGGAATTCTGTTCCTGAACACCAAAGATGGGAAGACCCGGGATTTTTTTCAGACCATCGAGAAGTAGCTTTGTCAAAGCCTTTTCCTCCTCCCGGATAAGGTCAAATCCCACCCGTTGCAACAGCACCATGGCTTTACCCAGTGCTGCAATCCCTCCTGTGTTCTCCTCTGCGGAAGCATCAATCGCCTCCCTTTCTGCAGCAGAGAAGTTCAGTAATCCTCTTCGTACCACCAGGGCCCCACTCCCAAATGGAGCATACATCTTATGCGCTGAAAAGAAGAGGTAGTCGATACCCGACTGCTCCATGTTTAGTTTCCGGTGGGCTACAAGCTGCGCAGCATCTACGGCTAACAGAACCCCGTAGCTGTGGGCTATCCGGCTTATCTCAGACAGGTCGTTGTAGGATCCCATTACATTGGAGGCCCCGGTGATTGCAAACAGCCTGATCCGTTGTTTCCCGTGTTTCTCCTCTTTGTTGTAGTCTGATAGGATGCCCTCCAGGGCCTTCAGATCCACAAATCCCTCATCATCCACAGTCATGCGGATCATCGAAACCCCCGGGATGTATCTCCATGGCAGTTCGTTTGAGTTGTGCTCCATGATCGTATTCAGGACAACAGGCTCGATATCCTGCCCGGATGTACGTCCCAGGCTCTCTGCCGTCAGGTTGACTGACTCTGTAGTGTTTGAGGTAAAGATGATGTCGTAACCGGCTTCAGGAGCACCAAGGAAATTGGCACAGATTAACCTGGTTTGATCGACGATTTGTTTTTGCACCTCAGCTGGCTGACGCCATGTCTGGCAGACGGCATTCCAGATGGGTGTGAAGGTAGGTGTGCTGGCACCGTTGTCGAGGTTGACGAATGGCACGGAACCTTCGACAGTGGGGACATGAATATCTTTTCCTATCAGGGTATTCCGGAGTTCATCCAGTAGCCTCTTGCCGGAGTATTCCTCCAACTTATCGTTGAACAGAATGTTAGAGGCAGAAAGAGAGCCGGACCCTTCTTGCCGGAAAATATCCTCTCCGAACTCTCTGATCAGAAGCAATGCTTTGGCAAAGGCGATGGCGTTCACAATGGCCGGGGTACCCGACTCGAACTTGCCTCCTCCTTTTGTCCAGATGACCCACCCGGGGGAGACAAGCCTGGCAGATCCGCCACCGGTCTCACAGGGAACCCCTTTGGGCAAAGATCCTTTTTTGACGACCAGGGCCCTGATGCCCAGTGGAAGGCCTATATCCTGACTGGATAAACAGTGGTATCTGTTGGGATAAATCAGGGATTTGAGTTTGTTGGCTCTTCTTGGTGCACAAAAGATAACGACATACCCTCTCTTTGAAAGGCCCAGATACTCCAAAACGATCTTCCTGGCCTCCTCGAACAATTCTGTGGTTACGATTGAGAAGTGTCCGCTTCCACGGTGAACATTTGAATAGGTCTCCAGCGTTGCATGGACTCCACGCTGAAGTTCTGTGTAGAGATTTTCATTCATAGCCTTCCTGTCCGATCAGATACCTGATTATTCGAATACGATCCAAATTTAGCCCAAATCCTTCCATCTCAATGCATACCATACGATATACAATGTGGTTATTATTTCCATGATTCCAAAAATACTGCGGCACCAAACAGAAATCCCTGACTTATCTCCATCCCATCCACAGTCCCTGTCAGGTACTGCTTCAGCTTATCAAACAGGTACACATATAAGTACTTTATGAATGTCTTCCGCATTTACTTCAAAATCTTTTAAACATGCTTTGATTGAAGAAATTCAATACAATATTTATTAAATTGTTTTACGCTTTTTTTCTGCTTTTTGCACATACAAGGGATAGACACTAGCAAAAGTCATTCTATAAACTCTCTTATGATCCATTTTGCCGATTTTTTTTTCTTACCAGGAGGATGATCCCTAATACAAGCAATGTGACCACCGCCACCGGTGAAGCCAGGACAACAAAGCTTTGAATGATCAGCCAGTTACCGGGAGGAGTGGCGATCAGCAATTGGCGATTGGCCGCATTGTCTTCGATCCCCAGCAGGGCCATGTTCTCTTTCAGAGCAAACTCCTCTCCGGCATAGTTCACCCCCTCGCCGAAGCCATATCCGGAGATCTCTCTGCCATCTTTTGTCCCTTTCACAATCACACCTCCCTCCCTGATTTCGCTGGCTGCCGAATAGATAAACTGGTCGTCAACCGTGGAAGCCATAGTAAACTCAAGGCGCTTCTCCGGAATCTTCACCAGCCAGCCATTTGGGTACCAGGCATGCGATCTCGGGCTCCGCATCCACCGGGTGATGGTGACCGTACCCGTGATGTTCTCACCTTTGCCGCTTTCGTCAATGTATTTGCCGGCAATGGCCCGCGTCACAGAATCGGGAGGATCATCACCCATGTTTTTCAGGTCGGCTGTTTTGTCGGAATGGGGAGAGGCGAAGGTCACCTCAGTGTTGTCGTCAAACTGCACATCAGACCAGTCCCAGCCAAACGATTTTGGGGTTTCACCAGAGAGCCCTTCCTTGATGTTCATAACGGCCTGAACGAGGATGTTTTTCGGATACCCGGTTGGTGAAATGCCGGCCAGCCACTGATGGTCCATCCACATCTTGCCGGTAATGGTCCGGGATTCACCCTGATAGGTGACCGTTCCCCAGGTTTTGATATTGGGAAACGAGTAGTACCAGGTTCCCAATCCGAAGATGGAGGGCTCCTTCCCATTATCACCCTGAAGCAACAGTGGTTTGCTCTCATCCAGGTTCAGGTCGATCGAAAGCTCTCCGACAGGATCGTTCACCTCGATTTTCATTGGGAACATCCTCTCCTTTTCAAGACTTACCGCACTGTTCAACCCTATTTGGGCAACAAAAGGTTCGATACCGTAAGTGATCTCCCCGCTGGTCCCCGAAATGATGGGATTGCTTCCGGTTACGTGCAAATTCAGATCGGCATAATTTACAGCCACAACAGTCTGTACCAGTTGATTTTGAAGGGCAGACAGGCCAAGTTTGTCAGCAATTCGTGGTGGGTAGAGCGCCCGCCGGAAAAAGACCACTACAATGTCGATTTCGTTTTCGTTGGTATCCAGGAAGTTCCCTGACCAAAAGTACCACCCGAACTGAAAATCCAGCTGAGCCTTGTGGTCGCGGGGAAAGGCCAGCGTGTCGTAGGTATTCATATCCTCATATCCGTAGAAATAATCCTGGCCCATAAAATTGGGCAGGGCATAGCACTGGGTGTTGTCCAGTCCTTGTTCAGCCCGGTCTATCAGAAGGGCATAGCGTGCCGGGTATTTCTTAACAAGAGGCGTTCGTGTACCCAATACGTTGTTGATCATGACGGCTGTTGGCTGAGCGATATCCTTTTTCATCCCCGGAGGAGAGGTGAAAAAAACGATCAGTATGGCTGCTGCAATGATGGCGAGTAAAATTGTGATGATTGCTTTCATGTTTTTCTAATCAACTGATGATTTTGTATTTTCGTAGACCAATTTAGTGAGAAAAAATAACATTTCGCTTAAATTCCCTTTTATGCCAAGTTTTGTAATCAACGAGAAGTGTGATGGCTGTAAGGCACAGGACCGGACAGCCTGCCAGTATATTTGTCCCAACGACCTGATGATACTGGATAAAGATAAGAATAAAGCTTACAACCGGGCTGTCGACATGTGCTGGGAGTGTTACAGCTGTGTGAAAATTTGTCCTACACAGGCCATTGAAGTGAGAGGCTACGCCGATTTTATGCCTCTTGGAGCCTCCGTACAACCCATGCGCAGTACGGATGCAATCATGTGGGCGGTTAAGTTCAGGAATCAGAAAGTGAAGCGATTTAAGTTTCCGATACGAACCACCCCTGAAGGAACCATCGACCCTGCAGCAGGGTTTTCTACCGGTACCGATAACCTGAAGGATACTCACCTGCGGACAGAGCCCGGGTCACTGGGAACCCGCCCCTGATCTTACAAATTGCGGGTTTATAACCCGCCCCTAATTTAAAACTATGAACAATTTCGAGACCATACAGATAGAGACCGATCTTTTAATATTAGGTGGTGGCATGGCTGCCTGTGGTGCTGCATTTGAAGCTGCTCACTGGGCCAAACAGCACAACATGAGGGTTACCCTGGTTGACAAAGCTGCCATGGAACGGAGTGGTGCTGTAGCAATGGGGCTTTCAGCCATAAACCTCTACCTGGGATTGAAGAATGGAAAAAATACGGTGGAGGACTACGTTAACTATGTAAAGACTGACCTGATGGGCATTGCCCGCGACGACCTGGTGGCTAACATTGCCCGGCATGTCGACTCTTCGGTCCATCTCTTTGAAAAATGGGGCCTGCCAATCTGGAAAGATGATGAGGGGAATTATGTGAACGAAGGCCGCTGGCAGATCATGATTCACGGGGAGTCCTACAAGAACATAGTCTCTGAAGCCGCTAAAAATGCGCTTAAAGAGCTGGGCAATAACGGACAATATATCGAACGGGTGTTCATCACCGAACCCATCATGAATGGCGATCGTTGTGTTGGCGCAGCCGGCTTCAGTGTGCGTGAAAACAAGTTCTACATCTTCAAAGCGAAGGCAGTACTGGATGTGATGGGAGGTGCTGTACATGTTTTCCGTCCCCGATCGGTGGGAGAAGGGCTGGGCCGTTCGTGGTATCCACCCTTCAACTCGGGTGCCAGCGCCTATTTTACTCTTAAGAGCGGGGCAGAGATGACCTGCCAGGAGGTACGGTTTGTCCCGGTGCGGTTCAAGGATTCATATGGCCCCGTTGGTGCCTGGTTTCTCCTCTTCAAAGCTAAAGCAACCAATGCCAAAGGTGAAGACTACATGGTGACTCGCGCATCCGAGCTGGAAAAATGGGCTCCATATGGAACAGCCAAACCTACGCCTGCAAATCTGAGGAATTACCTGATGATGCTGGAGGTGGAAGCAGGTAACGGTCCGATCTATATGAAGACTGATGACGCTATCAAAGAGATTGTGGCCAATATTCCTGATGAGAAGGAGGCCAAACGCAAACTGAAAGAGCTGGAGTCGGAAGCATGGGAAGACTTTCTTGACATGACCATCAGCCAGGCCCTGAACTGGGCAGCTCACAATATTAGTCCTGAAGAGATGCCTTCAGAGATAGCCGCCTGCGAACCCTATTTCATCAGCTCACACTCCGGCGCTTCCGGTGCGTGGATCAGCGGACCGGAAGATCTGGCTCCCGCTGATAAGTTCTGGGGGTATTCGAACATGACAACGGTGAAAGGACTATTTGCTGCGGGAGATGCTTCAGGCGCCTCTTCCCACAAGTTTTCCTCGGGCTCCTTCACAGAAGGCAGGATTGCGGCTAAATCGGCTCTGGCATTCTGTTCCGACAACCCGGATCCGGTAGTTGTCGGTGACGCTCATATTGAGGAGTTGAAACAAAGGATCCTCCAGCCACTTGTCACCTTTGAAGAGCACAAAGACTATGCAAACGATGCCGATGTAAATCCAAACTTCATCAAACCCCGGATGTTCATGTTCCGTTTGCAGAAGATCATGGATGAATATGCCGGAGGTACTTCGGTGGGATTCAAAACATCGAAAGCGTTACTGGAAAAAGGGCTAGAATTTCTGCAATACATGAAAGAGGACGCTGAAAAGCTTGCTGCTTCCGACCTGAATGAACTGATGCGCTGCTGGGAAAATGTTCACCGGATGTGGCAGGCCGAATCGCATATCCGGACCATCCTCTTCCGTGAAGAGACCCGCTGGCCGGGATACTATTTCCGGACCGACTTCCCGGAGATGAAGGAGGAGTGGAAATGCTTTGCCAACTGCAAGTGGGATCCCGAAACCGGCACATGGGAAATGTTGAAAAGAGAGATCGAAGAGATCTGATGAGCGCGGAAAAACACAAACCAATTGTTGTTATTGGCGGAGGCATCAGCGGTGTAACGGCTGCTGTTGAACTTGCTGAAGCCGGCAAGGAGGTGATCCTGATTGAAGAGCAACCCTACCTGGGAGGCAATGTGGTGAAGATGAACAACTACTTCCCAAAACTATGCCCCCCCAGTTGCGGACTGGAGATCAACTTACGCAGAATCCGGCAGAATCCCCGCATTAAGGTTTTTACCTCTTCCACTGTTTCAAACATTTCAGGGAAGAAAGGGAACTTCTCCCTGCAAATCACCACATCGCCACAATTTGTTAAGAATAGCTGTACAGCTTGTGGAGAGTGTGTGGAGGTGTGCCCCGAAGAGAGGCCTGATGAGTTCAATTACGGTCTGACGAAAACGAAAGCCGTTTTTCTGCCTCATGAAATGGCGTTTCCCATGAAATACACCATCAATGAGCAATCTTGCAAGAGAGAGGCCTGCAACAGGTGTGTGGAGGTATGCCGGTACAATGCGATTGATTTTACTTCGAAGGAAGAGAAAACAGAGATAGAGGCTGATGCTGTTATTGTGGCTACCGGATGGCACAACTATGATGCCGGCAGATTGGATACCCTGAACTATCACGCTTCACCCGATATTGTCACCAATGTGGAGTTCGAACGGCTGCTGGCTCCTAACGGACCTGGTCAGGGTGCGTTGCTGAGGCCATCCGATAACGAACCTCCAAAAGAGATCGTATTTGTCCAGTGTGCCGGCTCCCGTGATGAGAATCACCTCCCTTACTGTTCAGCTGTTTGTTGTTCGGCTTCCCTGAAACATGCGCTTACTCTCCAGGAAAAACTACCCGAGAGCAAGGTTAAGATCTTCTACATCGACCTGCGTGTTTCCGGCCGTAATGAAGATTTTCTCAACCGGGTGAAGGAGCACCGGAACATCGACCTGATCAAAGGGAAAGCAGGTAGAATAGAGGTAGACTCTGTATCGAAAAAGCTGATCGTGGAGGCGGAAGATATTCTGAAAGGAGTAAAGAAGAGGCATGAAGCGGATATGGTGATACTGGCAACCGGCATCGTGCCCCATAAGTTCTCAGATATGGTTACAAAGAACGAATATGGCTTCCTGGCAGCAAAACAACAGGATGGCATCTTTGCCATTTCTTGCAGCAAACAACCCATGGATGTCTCATCATCTGTGAAAGAGGCTACGGCGGCGGCGTTGAGAGCAATTCAAATATGAAGGACGAGGGATGAAGGACGAAGGACGAATTGGCGTTTATATCTGTTCCGGATGTGAGATCGGGAATTGCATTGATGTGGAGAAGAGTCGCAAGGTGGCCTCGGATGAGTATAAAGTAACTCATGCCGATGTTCATTCCGCTCTCTGTTCGGTTGAAGGATATGATTACATCCTCCGGAACATTGGAGAGCATAAGCTAGATGCTGTCGTGATTGCCGCCTGCTCTCCACGGGTTAAAACCGAGGTGTTCGATTTTTCGGATAAGATCCTCCTGGAGCGGGTAAATCTGAGAGAACAGGTTGCGTGGTGTTTCGAACCAATGGCAGAAGATACCCGGATGGCGGCTGACGATGCCCTGCGGATGGGGATTGTGAAGGTAAAAAATACCGCTATCCCGGTTCCTTTCATTGCGAACGATATCAGTGATGAGATCCTCATTGCAGGAGGCGGTATAACCGGTATAACGGCAGCTATTGAAGGGGCGAAAGCCGGCTACATAGTGCACCTGGTTGAGAGGGAGGCACAGCTTGGCGGGAAGCAGCTTGAGTTGCATAAACAATATCCCACACAAGCCCCTTTCAATGTACTGGTTGACCCGGTACTGGAGGAAAAATTGCATGAGGTAAACAGATCAAAGAATATCACCGTTTATACCTCCACCACGATCGAAAAGATTACAGGTCAGCCCGGAGCCTTTGATGTGACACTCCAAAACGGCAGCAAACAACAACTCAGGGTAGGAGCCATCGTTGCAGCTATGGGTTGGACACCGTATGATCCCAATAAGCTCTCTCACCTGGGTTATGGGAAGTCGAAACAGGTGATCACCATCGGGGAGTTTGAGATGATGGTGAAAGAGAATCCCAACCTCAAACTTCCAAAGAATATTTTATTTATCCAGTGTGCCGGCTCCCGGGATGAGAACCATCTTCCCTATTGCTCATCTTATTGTTGCAGCACTTCACTGAAGCAAACGAAGTACATACGGGAGCTAAGTCCCGAATCTTCTGTATTTATCGTTTACAAAGACATCAGGACTCCCGGATTGGGAGAGGCGTTTTACCAGGAGGTTCAAAACGATGACCAGGTATTTTTTACCAAAGGAGAGATCGATGAAGTCCTTCCAGAAAAAGAACACCTAAGAGTTACGGTCAAAGAGACCCTCCTGGGAGATGACATTTCTTTGCAGGTTGACATGATCATCCTGGCTACCGGAATGGTGCCGGCCGGCACCGACGACCTCAACCTGGGTTACCGCCTGGGCAAAGGGTTGCCGGAGCTGAAATACAACTTTGCCGACTCTCATTTCATCTGTTTCCCCTACGAGACCAGGCGTACCGGAATTTATGCTGCAGGGTGTGTGAGGTCTCCAATGGATATTGCTGCGTGCCAGGAAGATGCTGCAGGAGCGATGTTCAAAGCCATCCAATGCATTGAAGCGACGAAACGGGGGGAGTCAGTCCATCCCCGTTCGGGAGATAAATCCTTCCCGGATCTCTACATGGACCGTTGTACAGACTGCAAACGATGCACCGAAGAGTGTCCGTTTGGGACATACGACGAGACAGAGAAAGGGACTCCACTTCCAAATCCGAACCGCTGCCGGCGTTGTGGTATCTGTCTCGGTTCCTGCCCCGAAAGGGTCATCAATTTCTCCAATTTCTCCATAAACAGCATCTCTTCTATGATCAAAGCAGTTGAGATTCCGGATGAGTTTGAGGAGAAACCCAGGATCCTGGTGTTTGTTTGCGAAAACGATGCCTATCCGGCCATTGATATGGCTGGCACAAAACGATTGAAATACAGCCCCTATGTACGGATCATCCCTGTACGTTGCCTGGGATCAATCAATAAAGTCTGGATATCCGATGCCCTCTCTTGTGGATATGATGGCATACTCCAGATCGGTTGTAAACCGGGCGATGATTACCAGTGTCACTTTATCCATGGAAGTGAACTTACAGAGACCCGCGGGGAGAATATCCAGGAGGCTCTCCAGACCATGATGCTGGAACCGGAACGAATCCGGACCGAGTTTGTTGAGATTACCGATTACCATAAAATCCCCGGGATCATCAACAACTATGTGGAGGAGATTGAAGAGATCGGGCCGAATCCGTTTAAGGGAATGTAAAATAAGGTAGGGAGGTAGGGAAGTAGGGAGGTAGGGAAGTAGGGAAGTAGGGAGGTAGGGAAGTAGGGATGAAGAATGCAGAATGAAGAATGCAGAATGATAGAAGTTGTACCGGACATAGCTTTTAAGAAAGCGCTGAGACGAAGCAGCAATGCATCGTTGAATGAGTGTATCCAGTGTGGTACCTGTTCGGTGGTATGTTCGCTGGCTCCTGATGAGAGGCCTTTTCCCCGCAAGGAGATGATCTGGGCTGCATGGGGTATGAGGGACAAACTACTGGCCAACCCCGATGTTTGGCTCTGCCATCAATGTGGCGATTGCACTACCTATTGTCCACGGGGTGTGAAGCCCGCTGATGTGCTCTCTTCCGTCAGACTACTCAGTTACCGGCATTATGTCCGTCCCATGTTCCTGGGGACAATGGTAAACAACCCTGCATGGCTTCCAGTTGCACTCCTTTTTCCAGTCATCATCATCGCAGCCATTTTACTCTTGGCAGGGACTCTGACCATCCCTGAAGGCCCTGTAAACTATTCGGCCTTTTTTCCTCATGCCTGGCTGAATGGTTCGTTCACCTTTATCACATTACTCACCTATGGAGTGGCATCAATTGGATTTGTGAAGTTCTGGAACGACCTTAAAGCCGCATTTCCCGGAAGCAATCCACAAGTTGGTTTCTGGAAGAGTTTGTGGCAGGTAAAGGGAGAGTTGCTGTTGCATAGTAAATTCGGTGAATGCACTGCACAGCGATCAAGAAAGGTGGCACACCTGTTGGTATTCTATGGCTTTGTGCTGTTGTTGCTGGTAACAGCCTATGCCATTGTGGCTGCCGTCACCCACAACTATCCGCTCACACTGTTCAATCCATTCAAGGTCCTTGGCAATGTGGCAGCACTGATGCTAACCATTGGTCTTAGCATCATGATTATCAATCGCCTGACTGATCCCGGCACTTATGGAAACAGCAACTATTCTGACTGGCTGTTGCTGCTCTCATTTCTCCTCCTGACGATTTCGGGGATTGTTGTTCAGTTTGCCCGCCTCCAGGATTGGGGCTCAGCCTACTACCTGTACTTCTTTCACCTGGTGTGCGTATGGTTTGTAATTATATACCTGCCAGGCAGCAAGTTTGTTCACCTTATCTACCGCACCCTGGCCCTCGCCTTTGCAAATTCTATCGGGAGGAGATGATTATCCGCCATTAATTTCAATGTTCCATAAATTCCAGATAGTTTTTTACAATGCCTTACCGCTCACCCAATGTAATAGAAATGACTTTTTCCTTGCCTTCCCTTAAAACACCTAATTCAATTGTATCTCCGGGTTGAAATTTTTTCAGTGCATCGGAATATTCCTTTAAATTTTTCACAGTTTCTCCGTTTAGGACGGTAATTACATCCCCGGCCAGCAGACCGGCTATTTCGCCTGGGGAGCCTTCAATTACTGTCTGAATTTTGACACCTTCCCCGGAAAATGAAAAATCAGGAATTGAGCCTGTTGCTGCCCTGCGGTTGGTTTTAGGTTGTTCCGCTGCGGGAGGGTCGGCTGTCGGTATTTTACCGGTAAATTCAAAAGGGGTATCCCGGTCGGCGAGGTATTCCACCACCTCTTTAGCAACAGTAGCCACTTTTACAAGCCCTTTCCCGTCAATTTTATCGAAGGTGTCAGAAGGCTTATGGTAATTTTCGGTGGCTCCCGTAAACAATTGAACGGCAGGTATTCCTTTTTCTATGAAAGCAACCTGGTCGCTGGCATCCAATTCCTGCGTAACCACATCACTTTTTACGCCTGTAGTATAATCGGTACCCATGAAAACAAACTTCCATTCTTTGGCTGAATTTCCATTAAGTACCATCAGGTTTTTATCGAATAAACTTCCGTCGGTATCCAGATTAACATCTGCTATGATCGTTCCCGGAAAATATTTTTTTGCCTGGCCGACAAAATAACGGGAACCTATTAAACCAGCCTCTTCTCCTGTAAAAGCAACAAAAATTATTGTTCTTTTTGGCTGGATGGTTTTGGCCATTGATTTGGCTATTTCGAGCAGAATAGAAACTCCGCTCGCATTGTCGTCTGCACCAGGATGGATTTTGCCTTCATCGCCTTTGTGCACATCGGGCCAACCCAATCCAAGGTGATCGTAATGGGCTGAAATAACTACCGGAGAATCTTTCAGCTTTTCGTCATTTCCCCTGATAACAGCCACAACATTTTTCATTTGTATCTCCCCTTTATCCGGGAAATTATGAGAGAATTGCTGAAAATATGAGTTTCTCATGGGTTCTAAACCGTACTCTTTAAATTTTCCGGCAATATAATTGGCAGCAGAATCCAGTTCAGGCGTTCCCAAACCGCGACCCTTCAGTTCGTCTGATGCCAGGTAATGAATGTGCTCCAACATTCTTTGCTCCGAAAAAATCGGAGCCAGGGTAGCCAAAGGCTCTCTTTTCTGAACCATATTCAGGTTTTGAGCACTGTTTTCAAAAATTTTAATCAATGGCGAATTAAGTACAGGCCATTCCCCTTTTGCTACATTCACAGGTTCGTCACCTTCAAAACCCAGGTAACTATATTTACCGTAGTGAGGCAATTTTCTAACCAGGCCTGCAATAGCCACGCTGTTGTCGAGGGCGATAAAAGCCATGTTATAGTTGCTGTTCAAATCATTATAAACTGTTAACACAAAACTGTGATTTTGTTTTGCAGTAGCCCTGTTTTCAAAAATAACCGAATCGCCCTTCAAGGTTGAGTGCGAGCCCGAGATAGCAGCATTTATTATGTCTGCAAACTTGTTCTCAAAACCAATGATCCAGCTCGTTTTATTGGCTGGCAAGGTGGTTAATTCGTTGTCAAAAACGACTTCAAACTGATCATTGTCAGCAGCTTTCCACTGGTCGATAAAATTTTTATACAATTGTTTTCTGCTTGCATCAGCTTTCGCAGGCAGGATAACCAGGTTCTCCTTACTTGCCAATATCTTTGACCAGGTTGGCGGCACTTCCATCGGATCCAGAATCCTAAACACATCGTACTGTGGGTCAACCGCCAGCTTCAACGGCTCGATACTGAGATCGAACCCGAACTCCTGGATCTTGTCTTTCATGTTCACAACAAACGTTTCGAGTCCTTTTTCGGTAGCGATAACAATGGGGATGTCCACATGAAATGCCTCTTCTTTTTGTTTTTGCTCAAGCGTAATTGAGACATGAAATTTATCATTGGTTTTACTGACCTTCACCTCATTGATGGCTATTTCGGGTGCCCCGGTGCGGGTCAGCCACTGATTAAAGAATGGTTTTAAATCATTACCCGTAATCGTTTCAAATGAAGTCCGGATGTCATCGAACGATGCCGTTTTAAATTTGAAATTTTCATAAAAAAGGGCAAACCCTTTCTTAAAATTCTCGTCACCTACGTTGCGTCTTAGCATGTGCCACATCATCAGTGATTTTCCATAACCAATGGCTTCGCTGGCAGCATCGGTACGGGAGCTAAAGCTATTGAGTGGAAAATCGTTGGTTTCGTCCACCACGTTTGTAAATTTTTGCAGGGTCGAACGACGGTAATCTTCAGCCTTTCCGCGTTGTTCACTGATCAAATGATCTGCTTCGTAAGCTGTGATCCCCTCGCACCAGTTGCCTGTGCCAAAATCGACATAAACACTGTTTCCCCACCAGTTATGCAACAATTCATGAGGATAGGAAGAATACAGAATAAACGGAAAACGGATGATTTTTTCACCCAGCAGCGTGAACGAAGGCATACCGTAACCTGTTTCCCAGAAATTCTCAACCAGGGCAAATTTAGTATATGGGTAATGCCCGGTTAGTTTCTGGTACATGTCCATATATTGCTCGGTCAAATCAAGATATTTGCTGGCAAGCGCTTCGTCGGGTGTACGCAAAAATGCCATTGCCCCGATGCCACTGTTCATGCTATGCGAATACTCTGTGAAACGAGCGCCTATCAGGAATATCTCCTCCTGGGGAGTGTTACAGTTCCATGTGTCAGAATGCTGATCAACACTTACTTTTTCAGCCGTTCGTTCGCCTTGCGAAACGGTTTTCCAACCCGGTGGCAATGTAGTGGTTAATTGAAACGTGACAGGTTTCTTATTAAAAGCAGGAACCCAATAGGTGGATCCGGCAAGATATATTCCTGAATCGCAGATAATTCCGGGCGATTCGCTGAATCCCCTTGCATAGTCTTCCTCGCTTTGAGAAAAAGAGAAATCAATATTCCCTTCATAGTGAACAACAAAATATTCCGACCCTTTCTCCAACTTCACTTTCCATGTATTCAATTTAATGGTACTATGATTGCCGTCGCTGTCGTCCCGGTCCATGCCAACATCATTGGCTTTTTCTCCTGATGACATTAGGTCAACGGCTGCATTTTTCGAAAATGAAATCGGCGAAAGCGATGCGTTTAGGCTAAATTCTGTTTCACCAGCCAGCAGGTTAACAATAGAATCAGTTACCGCAATATGAGTGGTCGCAGGATTAATCTGAACTGATAAAATATGCCGGATGGTTTTATTAGTTTGCGGAAAACCAACGAAAGCGGTCAGCAACAGCAAACTTGCTACAAGGTATTTTTTCATCTGAATGTTATTTTTTGAAACATACGTAATCCCTTGTAAAAATATGTTATTCTTCCTTTTCTTAACCTAACAGGGCTAAATCAAAGCGGTCAAGATTCATGACTTGATTCCATGCATTTACAAAATCTTTGACAAATTTTTCATTTGCATCTGCACTCCCATATACTTCTGCAAGCGCCCTGAGTTCAGAGTTTGAACCAAAGATCAGGTCAGCACGGGTAGCGGTCCATTTGCGTTTTCCACTTGTCCTGTCGCATCCTTCAAAGGTTTCTTTGTCGTCAGTAATTGGCTTCCAGACTGTCCTGATATCGAGGAGATTAACAAAAAAATCGTTGGAAAGCTCCTCCTTACGATCCGTTAAAACGCCAAGCTCCGAGCTGTCGAAATTTGTGTTTAATACGCGCATACCACCAATAAGAACGGTCATTTCAGGAGCAGTTAGTGTTAGCAATTGGGCTTTATCCACCAATAATTCTTCAGTAGAAATGGCATATTTCGTTTTTAGATAGTTGCGAAAACCATCTGCTGCCGGCTCCATCACAGCAAAAGAATCCACATCAGTTTGCTCTTGCGAGGCATCCATACGCCCCGGTGTGAAAGGAACTGTTACATCATAACCTGCATTTTTGGCAGCTTTTTCAACACCTGCACACCCTGCTAATACAATAATATCGGCAAGGGATACTTGTTTGTTGTCTGACTGATCTGCGTTAAATTCTTCCTGGATATTTTCAAGTTTTTTCAATACTTTGTCAAGTTGAGCAGGGTTATTTACCTCCCAATCTTTTTGAGGATCAAGACGAATGCGTGCACCGTTTGCTCCACCTCGTTTGTCAGACCCCCGGTAGGTTGAAGCTGATGCCCATGCTGTTGATACCAGCTGAGCAACAGACAAGCCTGATTCTAACACGTTAGTTTTTAATTCGACAACATCCTTTTCATCAATTAATGTGTGATTCACAGCAGGAATCGGGTCTTGCCAGATCAGTTCTTCTGTGGGTACTTCTGAACCTAAATAACGTGCACGTGGCCCCATATCCCGGTGAGTAAGCTTAAACCATGCCCGGGCAAAGGCTTCGGCAAATTCAAGAGGATGTTCGTAGAACCGTCTTGAAATTTTTTCGTAGGCAGGATCAAAACGCAATGAAAGGTCGGTAGTAAGCATAGTTGGAGCATGTTTTTTTGATGCATCGTGGGCATCAGGCATGACACCACCGGCATTTTTCGCTACCCACTGATTTGCTCCAGCCGGACTTTTTGTTAATTCCCATTCGTAGTTAAAGAGATTTTCGAAGAAGTAATAACTCCATTTGGCCGGTGTTTGTGTCCATGTAACTTCCAACCCACTGCTGATTGTGTCGCCTCCTTTTCCTGAGCCAAACTTGCTTTTCCAGCCTAAGCCCTGCTCTTCAATGTCAGCAGCTTCGGGTTCAGGTCCTAAAAGTGCCGCATCGCCGGCTCCATGAGTTTTGCCAAAGGTGTGGCCACCGGCAATGAGTGCCACTGTTTCTTCATCATTCATGGCCATACGGGCAAAGGTTTCACGGATATCTTTCGCTGCGGCAATGGGATCAGGGTTGCCATCCGGTCCTTCAGGATTTACGTAGATAAGACCCATCTGGACGGCTGCAAGAGGATTGTCGAGGTCGCGTTCCTGAGAGAACCGTTTGTCTCCTTCCAACCATTTGGTTTCAGAGCCCCAATAAACGTCCTCTTCAGATTCCCAGACATCTTCGCGCCCACCGCCGAATCCAAAGGTTTTAAACCCCATAGATTCCAACGCTACATTACCGGCAAGTATCATGAGGTCTGCCCAGGATATTCTTCGACCATACGTTTGCTTGATTGGCCAAAGCAATCTTCGTGCCTTGTCGAGGTTGACATTATCAGGCCAACTGTTAAGCGGGGCAAAGCGTTGTTGTCCGGTTCCTGCTCCTCCGCGACCATCACCTGTGCGATAAGTTCCTGCACTATGCCATGCCATACGGATGAACAAGGGCCCGTAATGGCCAAAATCTGCAGGCCACCAGTCTTGTGAATCTGTCATAAGCCTATGAAGGTCTTTCTTGATTGCATTCAGATCCAAACTCTTGAACTCTTTAGCATAATAAAACTCTTCACCCATAGGATCAGATAAAGAAGAGTGTTGACGCAAAATGTTTAATTTTAATTGGTTTGGCCACCAATCACTGTTTTTTGGACCACCACCAATACTATGCTTTCCGGTCGCTCCGGTAACCGGGCATTTGCTTATATCTTCTGAATGATTTCCCATTGTTATCCTATCTTAGTTTATAATTGGATTTGTTGGTTTATTTCATTGCTTGTTCCAAATCGTTAATTAAATCTGTCGTATCCTCAATACCAACGGATAGCCTCAATAAATTATCGTTGATCCCGTCCTGCTCTTTTTTCTCTTTCGTCAGATGCCGGTGAGAGGTGAGGGATGGAGCACAGATGGTGGATTCTACGCCCCCCAGGCTCATGGATGGCTTGATCAGGTTTAGCCGTTTCTGGAAATCGTAAATCGTTGGATCAGTAATTTCAAACGATACCATGCCGCCAAATCCTGTCATCTGCTTTTTGGCAGTTTCATGGCCAGGATGTTCAGGCAATCCCGGATAATATACCTTGCTTACCTTAGGATGGCTGCTGAGAAACTCAGCCAACCTCTGTGCATTCTCATTTTGCTTCCCAACTCTGATTGCCAGTGTTTTAAGACTCCTTTCCATCATGTAGCACATAAGGGCATTTAAACTTCCTCCAAGATTCAGGGATGTTCCCGCAATTTTTTTAACCAGATCCTGCCTTGAAAGGATGGCACCGGCAGCTATATCGCTATGTCCTCCGAGATACTTTGTTGCACTGTGTAATACAATATCAATTCCAAAATATATTGGATTTTGATTTATCGGAGAGGCAAATGTGTTATCAATTACAGAAAGTATATTTCTGGACTTGCAGATATCGCTGATCGCTTCCAGGTCTATGATTGTAAGCAATGGATTTGAAGGTGATTCAACATAGATAATTTTTGTATTCTCCTGAATGGCATCAAGGATGGAATTTAATTCATTGTTTTCCAGCATTGTATAGGATATGCCAAACCTGTTGAAATCCTCTTTGATAAAATTAATAGTACCTCCGTACAATCCTTTCTGGAAGATAATATGGTCTCCTGCACTCAAAAGACTGAATAAAGTTGAACTGATAGCAGCCATCCCGGAACTGAAAATAAGTCCGGATTCAGCGTTTTCAAGCTTAGCCAACTTATCAATGACCACCTTTTGGTTAGGAATGTTAAAATATCTGGGATACAATCTCTCTTCCGTATCCAGATAGCCATAAGAGGTGGATGTATAGATCGGTGTATTTATCCCTCTGGATTCATCTGGCTTTTTCCCTTCGTGAACACAAATTGTTTGTTTCGATTGAGTCTTCATGGATGTCTTTTTTGTTGAGGTAAAATTAGTAAAATTCCGGCATCCGGCATCCGGCATTTTTGTCATTGCGAGGAACAAAGTGACGAAGCAACGGCATCCATCTTTTCCCTATCTTTACGGACAGAAAACTGACCCACAATATATCTCTTATGAAAATCACACTCTACGGAGCCGCCAGCGGAGTAACAGGCAGTTCATACCATGTTCAGACAAATGAAGCTAATATATTGATTGATTGCGGTATGTTCCAGGGAGGGAAGGAGGCTGACAAGCTGAACCTTACTGCTCCTCCTGTCGACTACAGGAAGCTTGATTCGATTATTCTGACCCATGCTCACCTGGATCACTGCGGACGGCTTCCGCTGGCTATCCGGGCCGGGTACAGCAATGCCATATATGCCACACCCGCCACGATTGAAGTGGCATCCCTTATTCTCCGGGATTCACACAAGGTATATAACAGTGACCTGGAAAAACTCAACCGGATGCTTCAGCGCAAGGGCAAAAAGAGGGTTAAACCCCGTTACGACAAAGAGGATGTAGAGCAGGCCATCCTGCAGATGGAATCGATCCCATACCGGCAGCTTTATATGGTGGCTCCCGGCATCCGGGTGATCGCGCAGGAGGCCGGCCATATTCTTGGATCGGTCAGCCTGAAGGTCATTGCCACGGAGGATGGCCGGGACCGTTCGGTTGTGTTTTCAGGCGACCTTGGAGCTGCCGGGATGCCGATTGTGAATGATCCGGAGCCCTTCACTGATGCCGACATGGTGTTTATGGAATCCACTTACGGCAACCGGGACCACAAAACCCTGGATGCTACCCTGGATGAGGCCCGTAAGATCATCCATGAAGCCATTGAATCCCAAGGAAAGATACTGGTCCCTTCGTTTGCCGTTGGCCGGACCCAGGACCTGTTATATTACATGGATGAAGCCTTCCACAAGGAAAACCTGCCTTCGTTCCCTATCTATCTTGACTCTCCCATGGCGATCCAGGCGACGAAGATCTACCTGCAACATCCTGAGCTTTACGACGAGGAGACCCAGGTGATGAATCTCCGGGGTCAGTTCAGGAAGGATCTGGCCAGGGTTCATCTGACAGAAACACCGGATCAGTCGAAAGCGATCAACGAAGTGATTGGAACCTGCATGATCATTGCCGGTTCGGGCATGTGCACCGCTGGCCGTATCATTCATCACCTGCGACACAACCTCTGGCGACCAGAAACATCCGTGGTAATTGTGGGCTACCAGGCACATGGCACTCTTGGACGGCAACTGGTGGAGGGAGCTGATTACGTGAATATATTCGGAGAAACCATCGCCGTGAAAGCGAAAATATACAGCCTGGGAGGTTTCAGCGCCCATGCCGGGCAGTCGGATCTGCTGAAATGGTTCAGCGCCATTGCTCCCTCCAAACCGAAGGTAATCCTGATCCACGGTGAAGACAAAGCCCGCACCGCATTGGCGGAGAAGCTGCAGCAGCAGTTTGGTGTGAAGGCGGAGATCCCGGCGTATGGGGAAACTGTACAGGTATGAGGGTGTGAGGGTGTGAGTGAATTTTATTTCCTTCCCTTTTAGATTTTGCCATTTTACCATTTGATTTATCTGAACCCGATCGGTTTTCGCTCGCGAAATTCCTGCTCCTCTATTCTGGACTTTTCCAATTGTTTCAGATATTCAAAAATCAATCTGATTTTATCATCATGATTAGAGAGACTCATTTCAAAATCTCTCAGTTTTTGCAGGATATCTTTGTTTGTCAGGAGCATCTCCCTGAGTTTAACGAAAATCCGAACAATTTTTATGTTCAACAGGATCGCTTGTCTGCCTCTAAGTACGCTTGAAAGCATTGCAAGGCCCTGTTCAGTAAAAGCCATGGGAAGATATCGGATTCCACCCCTGTTTGAGGTCACAATTTGTGACCTCAAACTTTTCAACTCTTCCATTGTTAGTTCAAACATAAAATCTTCTGGAAACCTTTCGATATTCCTCCTGACTGCTTGTTTCAACACCTTGGTTTCCACTCCATAAAGCTCCGCCAGATCCATATCCAGCATCACCTTGCTCCCCCTGATCAAATAGATCTTGCTCATGACAACCTCATCAGGAAGCATCACATTGCTACTCTTAGTCATGTTACGATTTAGATTAATGATAATCCATTAATCCGAAAAAGAGGCAAAAGGTTATACTTATAGGGGGACAAAATCCACCTTACTGTTTTGCATTTACTTACCTGATCGTTAATTTCGCCTGATACGCTTCGGTATCGTTGATCAGCCGCACCACATATATCCCGGCTGGAAGAGACGAAATACCGAGTTGCTCTTTGAGATATCCGTTGGCGCTATTCATCTGTTTCGTCATCACAACACGTCCGAACAGATCCATAACCTGCAATGTATAAGCTTGTTCTCCGGCCCCTGCCAGGGAGATGGTTACCTCGCCGGATGCCGGATTGGGAAAGATCCTGAACCGGTTGGATAGTCCCTGCTGACCCGGATCTGTTGCCGTGACATCTGTTATAGAGAAGTCGTCGATAGCAAAATCTCCTTTCTGTCCACAGGTTGTGATTCCCCTGAAGCGGAGTGCAACAACCTGGCCATTCCAAGGGGAGAGATCTATCTCCATCTCTTTCCATTCATCTCCCTGGTTCCCGAGTATGGGGGCAATGATATCACTGGTAATCGTAGACCCGTCAAACAGATCCACATGAAATTGGCCCATATCTGCTCCCCAGGCGTGGTACCAGAGTGAAAGCGTAGGAGAGGACCCGTTCCTGAGATCAACGCAAGGGGTGATGATGACGGCTTCTTTATCCAGGCAATAGGTGGAAGGTTCCATGTAGAGGTACTTCCCGGCAGAAGTTCCTGTGGTATGGTCGGCAGTTGGACCGGTTTGGCCTGTTGAAGTTGGACCGGCATAGGTTCGCCAATCATGCTGGTCGTAAAGATTATTGGACAGGTTGTACCATCCCTCTTCCAGGTCACAGGTATAGAGTTCGCAGATGGGTGCGGAGGCACACTGTGCCCAGGTATCAAAAGTTTGCTCATAACCGAACGATACGGTTACTTCATCTATTACCTCAATGGGTATCTCCAATGTGTCATTCGCAGGATTCTGGTCGGGGCCGTAGTCAATCCATACTTTGAGAGGATAGGTCCCAACCGTGGAAAGATCGATAGTTTCGGTGAAAAGATACATGATCGAGGAGTTCGGATCAATGGTACCTGTGTAACTCTCCGTGACCACAGCGCTGTTGTCGAACTGGAACTTAAGGGTAGGGTTGACAATGGCTTCTGTACCGGAATTCTTAACTTCAGCAGAGACTTTAACAGCCGACAAATCCATTATACCGGTTTGAAACAGGCCCCATCCGGCTAACGGGATCGCTGCCAGCATGGCATCCGTTGGAAAACAATCCATGTTTCCGGGCAACTTCTCCAGGGCTACGGCCCGTCTCCCAACAGCGCCATCCGTGCTGAGTGCCCTTACAGTGTACCATGAACTGCTGGTGGGGCTGGGATCATCCACGATGAAAGAGTGAAGAGATGTCACTCCCACAGAATCCATATATTTTTCGCCCAGTTGCATGACCTCGTACGATGTGGCCCCAATAACAGGGCTCCAGCTGAGGTGAACCGCATCCGTACATGCCCAGTCTACCTGCAGGTTGCAGGGGACTCCCAGGATTGTAAAAGGAGCATCCGATTGCGAAACAGATGTACCTTTAGTCACTCTTACAAGTGCTTCTCCTGTAGCAGCGGGGGGGACAGTCCAGCTGTAATACCGGGCGCTTCCTGAAACGTTGAGTCCGATCCCTTCCCAGGTCTGACCATTATCCAGTGATGCCTCAACCAGAAAGGGGTCAATGTTATCAAATGCATCCCAGCGGATGACTTCTGTCTCCCCCGGCACCATCGACTCGCCGCCAAGAGGGTAGGTGAGGATCACCTCTTTAGGGATGAACTCATAAACCACATAATAGGTTTGAGGTCCCTGTGGGACGGTGACACCCTGAACCTGGAGGGTATAGGTTCCGGCATCCGGGTCATCAAGAGTTACCTGTTCCATATTGTTCCTGTCGTCAATTCCCCTGAAGGCGGGCATGTCAAGACTGTCGGGATCAGGAAAATGGCTTAGTTTCCAGGGAAGCCAGGTGGTGGCTACGGGATCGGTAAGGGTCATATTGAGGTTGTTCACCAGTGCCCAGTTGGTGTTGACTGATGCCTCATAGTCGGTCCAGTAGACCATCACCCTTAGTTGAGCCAGGTTGGCTGGTACATCAATCAAATGTGTCAGTGTCCCACCCTGGTTCAAAGAGCCTGAATCAAAACGGGCCTCTTCAATCAATTTGACTGCTCTCAGGGAATTGATCCTGCCCCATCCAAATTTAAAGTCGGGACCCGGGTTTCCAAGATCTTCTGCGGTATTCAGGAGGATTGATTTTATCAGACCTGCCATGGGATCATTTCCATTGTAGTTTTCTTTGTATGCCTGGTAAAGTTGCGCAAGGTTGCCTGCCACACCCGGACAAGCCATTGATGTGCCTGACTTCAGGGCGTAGGTATTGGGATTGATGGTAGAATAGACGCTGGAGCCTTTTGCTGCCAGGTCGGGCTTGATACGGCCGTCGTGTGCCGGCCCCCTGCTGCTGGAGTTGGAGAGTCCGTCAGTATAATTCAAATTAGCCACAGCAATTACATTCTTGCCTATTTTGTGTCCACCGGTTACATTCCCCCAGTTTGAACCGGCTCCATAACCGCAGTTAGTGGTGCCGGAGTTGCCGGCGGAGAATACGTGCATCAGGGAGGGATAGGTACGTACCTGCTGATCCATGGTCTGGGCCAGGGTAGTATAGCCTGCATTGCATCCGTTACTATAGGAAGTGGATGTTATCCTGACACCCAGGTTCCCGTAATCCTGTGGAATGGCGTTGAATCCCGGGTACAGGGGAGCGGCAGCATAAACATAGAGGTTTGCACCATAGGCGCCTCCTCTGCCAAGTGGATCAACATTGCCAGCAGCCATGATGGTGCCAGCGGTATGATCGCCATGATTGCCGCTGTTGTTGCTGAGGAACTGGCCCAGGATCCTTCCCTGGTAATCAATGTGCGGACCGATGATCCCATCGTCCTGCAGTTCCACGTTAACCCCGGTACCGTCGTAATGACGTCCGGCGCTGTAATCGGTTGCGATGGCATTGCTTCGATGGAGGGTGCGTCCCGTTGAGTTTTCCGGTTCAGGCTCGGGATAAACCGGTTCCATGTAAACAACATAAGGAAGGGCGGCAATTGCCTGGATCTGATCAGCCGGAACAGCCACATTGATATATGTCCCAAAGTCATCACGCATGATGACAGGAAGACCTTTTGCCTGCAATGCTCCCGCAACCTGATCCGGATCGAGGTTGGGATAGTAATTCACAAGAACACTGATGCTTCCGTTCTCCGTTAACGCATGATCGGGATAATTTCCTTCGTAGAGATCCTGGGAGAGTTTGTAACCGACATCAACGGCTGAAATACTGCGAATACCAGCTCCGCTTAGCGCTTCGGCATTAAAATCTGTTTGAAAAGCTGCAAAATAGGCATTCTTCGGCAGGTAATTGAGAAGGTCAATGCCGGCCTCCTGCAGTACGGTTTTTATATCGCCGGTTGGGATTTCGTAGAACTGAACGATCTTGAAAAACTGTCCGTTAAAGAGGGTCTCATTCGAGGCATTGTAGGAGGCAAGAAACTCCCCGGTGTTGGCTTCGGGTATTACTGTCCCTGTTTTGAAATGAAGCGTAAAATCGCCTGATTGAGGTTGTGCCAGGAGGGTTGTAGCCACCAGAAAGCACACTGCAAGAAGAGAAGATCGTAAAGTCATAGATTGATTTTTTTGATTAACACTCAACAAAGATAAAAGAATCGATATGATAAAGACAAAAAAACAGACCGGATGGTTGCATGCGAAATGGTGAACTGGTGAATTGGTGAACTGGTGAATTGGTGAACTGGTGAATTGGTGAACTGGTGAATTGGTGAA
>ERZ889078.843-NODE-843-length-26124-cov-8.875906_pt1 | contig 26124 bp, 13 predicted proteins | sample MGYA00521266_ERZ889078 | MGnify/ENA primary metagenome ERZ889078 (study PRJEB32303, sample SAMEA104408618) | aquatic metagenome | biome: Brackish water; feature: Pelagic; material: water | place: Baltic Sea | collected 2014-06-16T06:34:00 | depth 76,534 m ...
TAGTAGTAGCCCCAGTTCGCGGTGTAGAACGTGCCGTCTGGCTCGCCCCAGAGCTGCATCATCTGGCTGTAGGGCAGGCCGAAGGCGCCGAGGTAGCTGCCGCTGTCGTTGTAGCGGTAGATGGTCGCCCCAGCCCATTCCGGGTACCAGAACTCCTTCTGCTGCGGCATGTAGCCACCGCCGTGCGAGCGGGTGTTCATGTTGTAGTACTTCGCATACGTGTATGCGCTGTTGCCGGACGAGTAGGTGTTCGGCGAGTACGTCGTGTTGTTCGACGGCAGCGTGTAGCAGTACAGGTAGTCGTCCGTGCCACTGCTGGTGAAACAGGCGTGCTTGCCATCCCATGTGGTGGTGTAGATCGACGTGTGGGTCTGGAAGTAGAGGTTGTCGAACTTGCCGTTCATCTGGTAGCGGCCGACGTAGTTGTTCGACGTCGCACGATACAAACGGCTGTTATGGTAGAACAATCCGCCGTACAAGCTGTTGGTGTACCAGCCGCTCAAGTTGAACGTGCTCACGATGGCGCCGTTGGTCTTGTTGAGCTTCCACATCGCCGTGCCAGAGTTCCGAGCTGCGTAGACGTAGGTGCCGTCCGTCGCCACGCCACCAGCGGTGCTGCCGATGTTACGCGACCAGGTCGGGCTCTGGTTCTTGATGCCGTCACGCCGCGTGATGGTGTTGTAGCCCCAGTTCGCCGAGTACCAGTAGTCGCCGACGCGGTCGCCGTTGACCTGCATCATCTGTGACTGTCCTGAGTCAAACGATCCGATGTATTTGCGGCTCGCCGTGTAGCGGTAGACGTTCGGACTCGACCAGCTCGGGTACCAGTACTCCTTGCGGTAGTGATGGTAGCCGGCGCCATGGCTGCGATTCGCGACGTGCTGGGTCTCGATGGTGTAGCTCTCATTCGACGCGGGCAACGCGTAGCAGGTGGTCATGCCGTTGTAGGCCGCAGAGCACATCCGGTCGCTCGTCGCCGCGACCGCGTGTCCTGCCTGCGTCATCTTGATGCGAACGGCCTCCACGGCGCCCTTCGTGCCCGAGGCGAAGTTGTGGCGATAGAGCCACGCGCTGTCACTCGTGCGGTAGAAGTGCCCGCCGATGATGCCGATGCCATAGGTGCTGCCCGTGTAGGTGCTGAGGTTGAATTGCTTGCTCGTGTCGCGCACACCGTTGGTCGCGTTGAACGCATACACCGTGCCGCTGTTGTAGCGCATGGCGTACACCGTGCCGGCGTCGTAGGCCACGCCGCTCAGGTAACTCGTCGACGAGCTGCTGCTCCACTTCTTGGTGCTGGTCAGCCCCGACATGCGCACGACGCCGCCGCTACTTGAGCTGTTGTACACCGCAGCGAACCAATCGTCGGTCAGTCCGTCGTTGGTGATCTGACGGATGTAGGCCAGCCCGCTCTTGAAGTTCCCGGTCGGCGTGTAGGGCGCGGCCACCTCGTAGCGGTACACCGTCGTGTTGCTGGCTGCGTACTCTGGGTACCAGAACTCCTTGCGCTTAGCGTGGTAACCGCCGCCGTAGCTCTTGTGATCCAGGCCGATGGTGACGGGAGTCAGGCCGTCTTTCGAGACCAGCTCGTCGCCGCACTTCGGCGCGCTCTCCGGGGACTTCGGACAGACCGTGTTGTCGATGACCACCTTGGCTTCGTCGCAGTAGCCATCGCCATCGTCGTCACACCCCTCATCCGTCTTACCGTTGCAGTTGTTGTCCTTGTTGTCGCACAGCTCGGCGGCGATACCATTGTAGATGGCGGGGTTGGTGTCGTCGCAATCGCCCGTCACCGTGGCTGTGTACTTCCCTTCCGGCAAACACATGCACTGGAACGCTGTTCCGCCGTACTTATCGGCGTCGGCGTCGATGTAGAACTTCGTGCAGCCCTCGGAGTTGATATCGCTGGTCTTGCCATCGCAGTTATCATCACCTGGGGTCGCGCAGGACTCCTTGGCCGCTGGGTTGATGACGTTCGACGAGTCGTCACAGTCGTTCCCGCCAGCGGGGCACGTTGACGGGAACTTGCATGCGTCGCAGCCCGTGCTCTTCACCGCGGCGGCGCATTTTGCGTCCCATCCAGCCGTGCAGCAGTAGCCATAGCCCGGTTTGGCGCACAGACAGCTCTGAATCGTCGTCACCGAGCAGCCGGTGCCCACGTGTCCGCTGCAGCAGTTTCCGAAGGGCAGTTTTGCGGTCGACGAGCAGTAGTTGTCGTTGTCGTTGTCGCAGCCTTCGTCAACTTGGCTGTTGCAGTTGTTGTCCTTGTCGTCACACGTCTCGGTCTCGGCCGGGTTGATGGTCTTGTCGGTATCGACGCAGTCGTCGCCCGTCTTGCAGTTGTACTCGCCAAGATCGTAGCAGTAGACCGACGAAGAGTTCGCCGAGTAACACAGCTGCGTGCCCGTGAAGGCGGCGTTGTAGATGTTCGGCGCCACCTGGAACTTCATACCGTCATGCAGACCCTGAAGGTCGTAGCGGTAGACCCACTGGTCGGAGGTGCCTCGGTAGAGCTTGCCCTTGTGAACCGCCAAGCCGCCGTAGAGCGTGCCAGTGTACGCGCTCAGGTTGAACGTGCGACTCAACTGCCCGGTCTTGCGAGCCAGAACGTAGACCCCGTTCCCACTTTGGCGCATGCCGTACACAAAGTTGTCATCGACTGCCACGCCGCCGGCGGTGCTGCCGATACTGTAGCTCCACGTCGGGCCACCACTCTTCATGCCCTCAAAGCGGTCGATTGTGTTGTAGTAGCCGCTGGCGGAATACCAAGCATCCTCAATCAGATCGCCTTGCAGGCCAAAGTTGTAACTACGACCACCGGTGAATGCGCCCAGGTACTTGTAGGTGACGTCGTAGCGATACACCGAGGTGCCAGCCCACTGCTGGTACCAGAACTCTTTGCGGAAGGGATGGAAACCGCCGCCGTGGCTGCGGGTGTCCATATTGACGACGGTGCCGGTGAAGGTTGGCGTCGACACGGTGCAGCCCGGTCCAGCCAGCGTGCCGGTCTTCGGACACGAGACGTTGTCCGTGATCAACATCCCGCTCGCGCAGAAACCGTCGCCGTCCGCATCACAGCCCTTATCGATGGTGCCGGTGCAGGTGTTGTCCACGCCATCGCAGATCTCAATCGCGTTCGGGTTGATCGTCGCGTTGGTGTCGTCGCAGTCGCCACCAACGAGCGCAGAGGCCCCGGCGTCCTGCGAGCACATGCACTTCTTCGTGCCAGCGCCGAAGCCATCCTTGTCTTCGTCCGGGTAGAACTCTTTGCAGTTCGTGGCGCCCTCTTCGTTGGTCAAGCCATTGCAGTTGTCGTCAGCGACCGTGGTGCAGGACTCCTTCATGCCCGGATGCACCAACTTGTTGGTGTCATCACAGTCGCCGCCGCCCTTCGGACACGCGATGCTCGGAGCCTGCGTACCCGTGCAGTAGCCGTCGCCGTCGCCGTCGTTGCAGTTCTCGTCCACGCCGCCAGCGCAGTTGTTGTCCAACTTGTCGCCGCACACTTCGGTGGCGCCGGGGTTCACCTTGTCACTCTCGTCGTCACAGTCGCCGGCGCCCTTCGGGCAGATCGCCGGTGTACCCACCACCGCCTTTGTGGTCGTGCAGTAGTCGTCGTTGTCGTTGTCGCAGCCGGTGTCGACCTGACCATCGCAGTCGTTGTCGGCCCCGTCACAGATCTCCGACTTGCCTGGGTACACCGCGCTGTTCGTGTCGTCGCAGTCACCGCTGCCCTTGCTGCAGACCGCCGGGGTACCGACGATCGTCGCGCCCTTCTTGCAGTACCCGTCACCGTCGCCATCACAACCGTCGTCTTTCTTGCCGTCGCAGTTGTTGTCCTTGTCGTCGCAGACCTCCTCAGCGCTCGGGCTGATGGCCTTGTTGGTATCGTCGCAGTCGTCGCCGTTGCCGTTGTTGACCTTGCCCAGCTTGCAGACGTAGCAGTACTGCACGGTCGGTGAAACGAGGCTCCACGTACCGTCCGCCAACATCACTAGGCCATCATTGGTGGCCGTGTTGTTCGCCGCGCCGCCGTTCCAGTTGGTGTAGTTGAACGGCGTGCCTGCCGACCACTTGAACACACCCTCGGTTGCCGAGTCATCGGCGCCGGTCCATGCGATGGCCGTCGAGCCACAGCCCTTTGTGATGGCCGCGCGAACGGTCGTGTTCTCCTGCGATCCGTTGATGGAGGTCAGCTTGCCACCCAGCACGCCACACGAGAGCTCGCTCGAGGCCTGCGTCTTCTTCGTCGGGAAGGCCTGGTAGCAGATGTTGTTCAACGTCACGCCGTTACACACCGGCGTGCTCTTGATGCAGGTCGCCTTCGTGGTCATGAGCATCTTTGACGAGCAGTGGTCGTCCCCGTCCACGTCGCAGCCCTCGTCGATCTTGCCGTTGCAGTTGTTGTCCTCCGCGTCGCAGATCTCCGTGCCGCCGGGTTTCACGGTGTTGTCGTTGTCGTTGCAGTCGCCGGTCAGCGTCGTCAGGAAGTCGCCCTCCGCCACGCACTGGCACTGCACCGTGCCGCCGCCGTAGCCATCTTTGTCGACGTCTTTGTAGAACTTGATGCAGTTCGTCGCGTTGACCTCGTTGATGCTGCCGTTGCAGTTGTTGTCGAGCCCATCGCCGCAGACCTCGACGGCGTTCGGGTTGATGCTGGCCTTGGTGTCGTCGCAATCGCCCGCCTTTGTCGCGTTAAAGTTGCCTTCCGGCGTGCACAAGCACTGCGAGACGCTGACGCCGAAGCCGTCCTTGTCGCCGTCGTAGTAGTACGTGGTGCAGCTGGCCGCGTCGTTGCTGTTGAGCGAGTTGTCGCAGTTCTCGTCGATCAGGTTGCCGCAGATCTCCTTGGCGCCCGGGTTGATGGCCTTGACCTTGTCGTCGCAGTCACCACCGCCGTTCTTGCAGATGGCTGGCGTCCCAATCGTGATCATCCCCGTGTCGCAGTAGCCGTCTCCGTCGTCGTCGCAGCCCTCGTCGACCGTGCCGTTGCAGTTGTTGTCGACGCCGTCGCACAGCTCAGCGATGCCGCCGTTGATCAGGTAGTTCGCGTCGTCGCAGTCGCCCGACTTCGTCGCCTTGTAGTCGCCCAGCTTGATGCACATGCACTTGGGCAGCGTGCCGTTCTTGCCGTAGGCGTCGCTGTCTTTGTCGAGGTAGAAGTTGGTGCACTGGTCCGCGTCGACGTCGTTGTACGAGCCGTTGCAGTTCTCATCGACCGTGTTGCCGCACACCTCGGGTTTACCGGGGTTGATCTGCGCCTGGTCGTCGTTGCAGTCGCCGCCGCCCTTGCTGCAGGTCGAGGGGGTTCCGACGATCTTGAGGTTGCTGTCGCAGTAGTCGTCATTGTCGTCGTCGCAACCTTCGTCGGTCGTCCCGTCGCAGTCATTGTCCGCGTTGTCGCAGATCTCAACGCCGGATTTTGAGACGTTCGGATCCTTGTCGTTGCAGTCTCCGCCGCCCTTCTTGCAGACGTTGGGGAACCCAACCGTCGTCATCGCCTTGTCGCAGTAGTCGTCACCGTCCTTGTTGCAGCCCTCGTCCACCGCGCCGTTGCAGTTATCGTCGACGTCGTTGCAGATCTCCGCGCCGCCCGGATTCACGGCCTTCACCGAGTCGTTGCAGTCGTCTTTCTTGATCGCGGTGTAGCCATTCGCGCCCTGGCAGAGACACTTGTTGATCGCCAAGCCGTAGCCGTCCTTGTCGTTGTCCAGGTAGTAGATCTTACAGCCCGTGGCGTTCTCATCGTCGATGACGTTGTTGCAGTCGTTGTCGACGCCGTCACACGTCTCGGTCGCGCCGGGCTTGATGTTCGCGTTGTTGTCGACGCAGTCGCCGCTCGCCTTCGCGCGGAAGAAACCCTCGGCGACACACAGGCACTTCTTGGCCGTGATGCCATAGGCGTCGTTGTCCGCGTCAAAGTAGAAGTTCAGGCAGCCGGCGGCGTTCTCGTCGTTCTGGCTGCCATCACAGTCGTCGTCGATCTTGTTGTTGCAGACCTCGACGGCGCCGGGATGCACGTCGAAGTTGAAGTCATCACAGTCGTCGGTGCCCTTGCTGCAGACCTTGCCAGGTGGGCTGCCGATCTTGTGGGCGCTGTCGCAGTAGCCGTCTTTGTCGTCGTCGCAGCCGTTGTCGACGACGCCGTTGCAGTCGTCGTCCTTGTCGTCGCAGGTCTCGCTCGCCTTGCCCTTGTAGATCGTGGCGTTGTTGTCGTCGCAGTCACCGCCGCCGTTCTTGCAGATCGCGGGCGTGCCCACCATCACCAAGTTCGCGTCGCAGTAGCCGTCGCCGTCGTCGTCGCAACCCTCGTCGGTCTTGCCGTCGCAGTTGTTGTCCTTCCCGTCGCAGATCTCGACCACACCGGGCTTGATCGTCGCTGAGGTGTCGTCGCAATCGCCTGATTTTGTCGTCTTATAGGAGCCGGTGGCCGCGCAGAAGCACTTCGGCGTACCGGTACCGTACGTATCCGAGTCCGCGTCCGTGTAGAACTTGATGCAGTAGACAGCGTTCTCGTCGTTCTGCGAGCCGTCGCAGTTGTTGTCCTTGCCGTCGCCGCAGACCTCAGCCTTGCCCGGGTTGATCGCCGCGTCGTCGTCGGCGCAGTCGCCGCCACCGTTGCCGCAGATTTTGGGAGTCCCGACGATGGTGAAACCAGCTTCGCAATACTTGTCGCCGTCGTCATCGCAGCCCTCGTCGGCCGCGCCGCTGCAGTTGTCGTCCAGGTCGTTGCAGATCTCAGCGACTCCCGGGTTCACCTTGGCGTTGTTGTCTTGGCAGTCGCCGGGGTTGATCGCGTCGAACGGCGCCTTGCCAGTGCACAGGCACTGACTGGCGTTGGTGCCCCACAGATCCTTGTCGCCGTCGTAGAAGAAGGGCTTGCAGCCAACCGCGCCCACGTCGTTCGTGCTGCCATTGCAGTTGTCGTCGTCGGCCGTCGCGCAGTCTTCCTTCACACCAGGATTGACCTTGATCTTAAGGTCGTTGCAGTCGCCGCCGCCCAGGACACAGGACTTCGGCTTGCCCACGACGATCATTGTGCTGTCGCAGTAGGTGTCGCCGTCGTCGTCGCAACCCTCGTCGGTCTTGCCGTCCGAGTCGTTGTCCTGATCGTCGCAGATCTCCTTGCCTTCCGGGTTGATCTTGTTGTCCGTATCCACCGTGTCGCCGCCGCCCTTGGGGCACGCCTTGATGCCCGTCTGGGTGTTGTCAAACACGAGGTTGACGTCGCAGTAGCCATCGCCGTCGTCGTCGCAGCCCTCATCCACCACGCCGTCGCAGTCGTCGTCAGCGTTGTTGCAGCTCTCCGTCGCTCCCGGGTTGATGGGCTGCACCGAGTCGTCGCAGTCACCTGGCTTGGTGGACTTGAACACGCCATCCGCCGTGCAGATGCACTTGAACGGCGTCGTGCCCCAGTCGTCCGAGTCCTGGTCGGTGTAGAAGTTCTTGCAACCGGTGGCGTTCAAATCGTTGTTCGAGCCGCTGCAGTTGTCGTCCGCGCTGGTGCTGCAAAGCTCCGTCGCGCCCGGATTAATGGTCTTGTCGGCGTCATTGCAGTCGCCGCCCTTGGTCGCTTTGAACGCGCCGGAGGCGGTACACAAGCACTTCGCGGCGCCCTTGCCATAGCCGTCGCCGTCGAGATCGGCATAGAAGTTCGTGCAGCCGGAGGCGTTCTCCTCGTCCTGCTGACCATCGCAGTTGTCGTCCTTGCCGTTGTTGCAGATCTCCGCCGCCTTCGGGTTGACGGTGCCATCCGCGTCCGCACAGTCATCTCCGTTGATGGCGCTATCGTCCGTTGGCAGCTTTGACTTGATGCACTTCGCCGACTTCTTCACCTTCGCGTTCAGGGCGCAGAAGCCGTCGCCGTCGGCGTCGCAGTCCTCGTCGATCTCGCTGTCGCAATCGTTGTCGATACCGTCACAGACCTCGCCGCAGCTGGCATGACCACAGCAGGACGCCCAATCGTCGCAGTCGGTCTTGCCGTTGTTGTTGTTGTCGATGCCGTCGGTGCAGATCTCGCCGCTGGTGCAGTCGAAGGTCAGATCGAACTTCGCCGTGTCGGTCGCGCCGACCGCGTCGACAACGATGTAGTACTTCGTGCCCGCAGCGGCGGGGAACGCCACCGAGGCCTTACCGCTCGCCACGTTGCCGTACGCCAAGCAGCTCGAGGGGTCGCAGCCCTTCGCCGTCTCTTTCAAGACAAACACCTTCGCCTTGTCGCTGCTCACGTTCGTCAGCGTCAGCACGACCGGCACGCTCTTGGCGCTGCTGAAGGTGTACGCGATCTCTTTGCCGCTCAGCGTCACGCCCGCGGCGCACTTGTAGCTCGTGACGATGTTGGTCGCCTCTGAGCCGTTCGTCACGAGGCCAGTCGGCTTGTCGCCGCACGTAAACGCCGTCTGAGCGCTGCACAGGCACGTGTTGTTGTGCGCGCAGGTGCCCGCGCTACACGCGTCGATCGTGCAGCCGTCGCCGTCATTGCACTGCGCGTCGGAGGTGCAGTCCTTAAAACCGTTGTCGAAGAACCCAAAGATGAGCTTCATCAGATCGTCGGGCGTGTCCGTCGACGACGTCACGCCACCAAACAGAATCGACGAGGCGATGGTCCGGTACTTGGCGATGGTGTTGTCGTGGGCGACGTGGACCCAGAACTTCTCGATGCCGCTGTTGCGCAGCAGGTTGCCAGTGCGCTGCACGCTCAACTTGCCGGCGATCTGGTCGTTGAGGTTGTTCCAGGTAAAGCCCTGCTGGTAGGCCCACTTGTAGTTCTTATTCGTCGCCACGTCGGCGTAGGACATGAAGCCGTCGAGCGGCCCCGTCACGCCGTTGGACGCCGAATCGAGCACGCCGGTGACCTTGAAGAAGCTGTGCAACGTCGTGGCGGAGTCGAACGCCCAGGTGTCGCCACCCTCGATGTAGATGCGGCCGCCGCCGGAGAGGTAGAGCTTGAGCCCATCCACCTCGGAGTCCTTCAGCACGTGGTTGTCGGGGAAGACGCCCAGCAAGATGAAGATGGCGTCAAAGCTACCGAGCTTCTTGTACAGCCCCAGATCGGAAGCGACCTGCACCTGCTTGCCGAGCTTCTTGATCGCGTTGTAGACCGGCGTCGCGTTGCTCGTCGGCACCTCGCTCGGCTTCCACACCAAGACGCCGCCTTCGTAGCTGACGGTGATTTTGAAGGTGCACAGCTTATAGAGGAAGCCGTCTGTGACCTTGATCGTCACCTCATGCTCGCCGATGTCGGTCGGCTGCGGCGTCAGCGTCAGTGACGAGTTCCACGACGCGTCGATCCAGTAGTACAGCGCCGACGAGATGCTCACGAACGCAGGCGCCTTGACGAGCTGAAAGCTGATGATGTCGCTGAGATCGGCGTCCTTGGCTTTGACGGGGATCGTCTGAGTCGTGCCGGCGAGCACAGTCTGGTTGGCCGGGCAGCTCGTGAACGCGGGCACGGAGCCCTTCGCCACGCAGAAGTTGTCGACTCCGAAGCGGGTCAAGTTGTAGGTGCTGCCGCCGCTCACGCAGACGGCCAAGCGCAAGCCGTTGGAGCCCGAGAGCTCCGGCGGCAACTTCACAGACATCGTCTCCGCGGCGATGTCCTTCGCTGGCGTCACCGTGTCGATCAACACGCCCTTGGTCCAATCCGCGCTGGCGCCGTCGAGGCTACCGAGCACGCGGATGGTGGAGTCACCGCTGTTCTTGATGAACTCGCGATCGAGCTGGATGGTGATGGTCGTCGCGCCAGCAGCCTGGAAAATCGGCGATTGCAGACAGGTGTCGTAGTCGACCTTGATCGGCGACCACGTGAAGCGCGCGTACTTGTCAGGACCGAGACCGCCGTCGGTGCCGACCGCCCAGTTGGTGGCGGCGGTGCCCTTCACGTCGGCCGGATTCCAGCCCATGAGCTTGAGGTCGCTGCTCTCTGAGAAGTCCTGGCAGTAGTTCAGCTCGAATGTGCAGACCGCTTTCGCCTCGGCGACACAGGACCGCGAGCCGTCGGGCTGGGTCTTGCACTTGCCGACCTTGCACTGGCTCGTCAGATCGGCGCAGTCGTACTGCTCATTCTCAACCGAGCAGCACAGCCCGCCGTTGCCGGTGCTCTCGAAGCTGACGCACTGATCAAAGATGCAGTAGTCCTTGGTGCAGGCGTTGCCATCGGAGCAGTCGAACGCGTCGGTGCAGCAGCCCTGAATCGCCGGGTGGCTGCAGGCGCCCGCCACGCACTTGTCTTGGGTGCACTTGTTCTTGTCATCGCACTGCGTGTCCGCTGTGCACTCGCACTCGGCCTTCTGAGCGAAGTCGCACGTACCCTGGCCGCCAACGATGTTCTTGCAGGTGTCGACCGTGCAGTCCCAACCGTCGTCGCAGCCGCTGTCCGCGACGCAGCAGCCACCCTTGGGTGACGCGTGTCGGCACGAGTTGTTGAGGCAGTAGTCGATCGTGCAGGGGTTCTTGTCGTCGCACGCCGTGAGCGCGTCTTTGTCATCCTTGCAGCAGTCCGCAATCGGGGTGAATTTGCAGGCGTTGTCGGTGCACGCGTCCGCGGTACACGGGTTGCCATCGCTGCACTGGTCATTGAACTCGCAGCACGCGGCCTTTGGCACGAACTTGCACGCGCCACACGCGCCAGCGCTGGCGTCACAGCTGTCGGTGGTGCAAGGCTTGCCATCATTGCAGTCAGCGTCTTTGACGCACTTGCTCAGGTCCGCCTTGAAGGTGCACTTGTTGTCGGTGCCGCAGAAATCGAGCGTCTCGCATTTGCCGTCCGAACAGTCTTCCGCCGTGTTACAGCAGGCTGTGTCGCCGTTGTCGACGAACTTGCAGTCGTTGCTGCTGGTGTCGCAGCTGTCCACCGTGCACGCCAGGCCGTCGGAGCAGTCCGCGGATGAGTCGCAGCAGTTCGGCTTGAACTTGTCCTTGATACCGATACAGGCGTTATTGATGCACTTATCACCGGTACACACCTTGCCGTCGTCGCAGTTCGTGTCCACATCGCAGCAGGTGCTCCACTTCTTGGGGTAGCTGCAGAGGTGGTTGGCTTGGTCGCAGGTGTCCCAGGTGCAGAACAGCCCGTCATCGCAGTCGACGACGGTATTGCAGCAGCCGGCGGTCTTGGTGTGCTTACACTGACCGTTCTTGGCGTCTGGGTTGTCGGTGATGCACTTGTCTGCGGTACACAGATTCGAGTCGTCACACTCCTTGTCGTTCGCACAACAGCCCGGAATTTGGATGTTGTAGCACTGGTTTCCTTCGCAGTAGTCCCACGTGCACTCGTCGCCGTCTTGGCACTCCTCGGTCTGCTTGAAGGTGTCACAGCAGTTGGGCTTGGACGCGTCCTTGGTGTGGCTGCACTTCTTCCAGCCGTCGTCTTGGGGCTGGTCGCACGTGTCGATCGTGCAGTAGTTGGCGTCGTCGCACTTCGTGTTCGTGCCGGTGCTGCAGCAGTCGGGGCGGAACTTGTTCAGATCAAAACGACACTCGTAGTCCACGCACTTGCCGAGCAGGCAGGTGTCGGTGGTCGAACACTCGGTGTCCTGGCAGCAGGAGCCGACCGGCTGCACATGCTTGCATTTGCCCGTCGCCACGTCGCAGGTGTCGACCGTGCAGCCCTTGCCGTCGTCGCACTCAATGTCCGCGGAGATGCAGCATTCCTTGTCGGTCTTCACGTGCTTGCACACACCTTTCACGCCGCTTTGATCGCAGGTGTCGGCCGTGCAGTTGTTCTTGTCGTCGCAGTCGCCGTCTTTGAGGCAGACCGTGCACTGAGACGCCGCCGTGTTCGGGTCCTTGCAGACCTCTCCAGCGAGGCAGTTATCGTCAGAGGTGCAACAAAACTGAGTCATTTCGAACTTGCACTTCAGGCCGATGCACCACGCGATCGAGCAAGCCAAGCCGTCGTCACACTGGTCGGAGACCTGGCACGGGTGGGTGATGACGACCAAGCGCTTGGCGGTGGCCTCTTTGTTGGTGAGCTCTGTGCCGGTGTTGTCGACGAGGACGCACGACAGCGTGCGGTAGCCCATCTTGATGCCGACGAAGGTGTAACTGTTGCCGGTGGTTGCGCCGACGAGTTTGCCGTCGAGGTAGCAGTTGATCTTGCCGGGGGTGAAGTTCTGCGTGGTGAACTTGAACTCGACGTCCTGCTGACCGCCCGTGGCGATCAGCCACTCCTGATCAGGCAACGGCGCGGTGACGGTGATCGTCGGTTCACCGAGATTGAACGTCTCAACGCCGAAAGACGCGTCAACGCCGGAGGCATAGTCCGCCAGCAACCCGGCAGCCGGAGTCGGCTGAGGTTCTTCGGCGCACGCAGCAAACCCGAACAGGACTGCGAGCAGCCCCAGTTGGATCACGCGTTTGTTGTGCTGATGCCGCATTCCAATCCTCCTAACGACAGGCCTCGGCGGATCTACAGACCTTCGCGTACCTATTCGGGGGATCTGGTTCCGACTCACACCTAAAAGACTTCACTCGACCAGGCCTGGGGTGCCCTGTTGGGCTCTCGCCCGGTGGTCTCGAAGCTCTCGCTTCAGGGCCACTTTTGCTTTGGTCGACTGCGTCTCCAGCGTTGCGAGGTAGGAAGGGTGCTTGCGGAACCGGTGTGCCTTCAATTCCATGGGGGACGGAGAAAGAAGGCCCTCAGTAACAAAACGTAGCAAAGCAAGGGCTTGAAGGCAAGCAGATGCTGCATGGTTCGGATCCGCCCGGAATCGCCCCTAAATCCAAGACCTCGCGTCTTTTCGCGGGCCTTCAGCGCGCCGCGAGACGCCAAGCGCTGACAAGTTCCTGGACGATCGCTGACAAATCTGACGATCGTCCGGCGGCCCTGAGGTCGACATAGCCCCGACCTCTGTGTCCACAAAGGACCAAAGTCGCGCTGAGCGCTGGGTCGATTGCGCAGTTGAGCGCGAGACCGTGCCGGGCGACGCCACCTTGGTGACGCAGCCCGACGCTAGCCAGCTTCTGCCCATCCAACCACAGCCCGGTGTCGAGGCCCGCGCCGCGCTCGGGTTGCAAGCCGTGGGACCGCGCGACGGCGGCGGCGCCGTCCAGCAACGTGTCGACCAGCTCGGTCAGCTGCAGGCGCGTGCAGGGCACCGCGATGAGCGCCACGAGTTGGCCGGGCAGATGCAGCGTCGCTTGGCCGCCTCGATCCACCTCAAGGACCGCGATCTCGGCGGCCTCGCAGCGCGCGACGGTGTCCGCCAGACCGGCGCTGGCGACGTCGTGCACACGACGGCCGAGCGTGAGCACGGCGGCCGCCGGGGTGAAGAGACGCACACAGGGCGGCGCGCCAGTCGCGCAGGCTTCAGCATCACGGAGGTTGAGGGCGTCGCCGGCGGCGAAATCGAGCGACCCGTGCCAATGCCAATCGACATCATCGAGCAGGGTGACTTTGCGGGGGGCAGTTGGCGCCGACGTACTCACAGCAGGACTCCGCTTGGACGCCGCCGATTGGGGCCGCCCGAGCAGCGGCAACGCAGCGCGCGTCAGCTTTGGGCGATGAGCCAAGCGAGAAACACGGGCGCCGCAAACAGCACGCCGTCGAGCCGATCGAGCATGCCGCCGTGTCCCGGTAGGAGCGTGCCGCTGTCTTTGGTACCGGAGGCGCGCTTGAACATGGACTCGGCCAGATCGCCAATCTGCGCGACGGTGCCGCAGGCTGCGCCGAGCACCAGCGCGTTGGACTGTGGGATCTGAGGCACAAGCAGCCAAGCGCACAGCGCGGCGCCACCAATGGAGGCGATCAGGCCGCCGACGGAGCCCTCGATCGTCTTCTTGGGCGAGACCAGCGGGTAAAGCTTGTGTCGACCCAAGCTGCGCCCTGCGAAATAGGCGCCGGTGTCGCCCGCGAAGACGATGACGAGCAGCGTGAGCAACGCCGCCGGGCCGAACGTGAATGGGCCAACTGGCGGGGCGATACCCGCGGGCGTGCCGGGATCAGGGAAGATCGCGATGGCGGTCAGGCACGCGGCCAGCATGCCGACGTAGCCCAGGGCGAGCAGGAGCGCCATGGCACGCCGGGCGGCGACGACCAGATCTTCGGGATGTGCCAGGCACCGCATCAACAAAACGATCGTCGCGAGAACGAACACCAGCGTCGCGCCATGCGGATGTAGCGCCGGCGCGACCACCAGCGTCGCGACCACCACGCTGCCGAGCCAGCGGTCACTCGGGCGAATCTCGGGCCACATACCGAGGAGCTCGTGCGCGCAGAAGGCGCCTGCAAGCCCGAGGATCCCGACGATAAGCGGCAGCGGACCGGCGAGCAGCAGCCAGATCAGGAGGGGCGCAAGGACGAGGCCTGTGGCTAAACGAGCGAGCAGGGTCAGGCTCCTTGATCGATGGACGAGTCTTCGTCAGCGGCACCGCCGGGGTGGTCATCTTCAGGCGGTAGCGGCCAAGCGCGACCGCGCCAGAAGACCCACCCCGCCCAGAGCAACGCCGGCAGACTCACGAGCTGGGATGTGGTGGCCATCCCCCACAACCACTCGCCGCGATCGTCGGCGCGGATGAACTCCACGAGGATGCGAAAGATGGCATAGAGGGCGAGGAACTGGAAGAAGAGCTCCCCCCGAAAATGGCGTCGTCGCCGGTAGCGCCAGTACCCGAGCGCAAAGATGATCGCGGCGGCCAGCGCTTCGTAAAGCTGCGTCGGATGAACGTGCAGCGATTGCGCCGCGGCCGTGGGGATCACGTGATCGTGGACATGACGGCTCCACGCTGGACTGAACCGCGGAAACGCGACGCCGGTGGGCCCATCGGTGACGCCGCCAAAGCAGCATCCGGCCAAGAAACAGCCCATGCGCCCAAGGATGAGGCCAAACGGCACGGCCCACCCGGCGAGGTCTGCGACGTCCCACATCTGCATTTTGCGGCGGTTCAGAAACCACAGCCCGACGGGCACGCAGAGCAGCAGACCACCGTAGAAGACGTAGCCGCCGTACCAAATCTTGAAGGCGCGCAGGCAATCTCGCTGCTGTCGACACAGACCGGTGGCTTGATCGCAGAGGTCGCCGAGGCCGGCGCTGAGGCACTGGGCGTCTGACGCGCAGGATCGACCGCCACCGAGCGCGAGCCCCTTGAGCTGCCCTGGATCGGTACACAAGTGCACGTAGTCCCAGAAATGGCCGTCGGCCAGCACGTGAAGAATGCGCGCGCCGGCGAGGCCGCAGACCATCATCAAGAGGCCGAGATCGAGGATGGTGTTGCCGTCCATCCCGCGACGAAGGCCCTCGCGGTGGGCGAGCAGGATGCCGGCGGTGATCCCGACCATCAGCAGCGTGAAGTAGGCCGGCAGCGTCGTGAATCCGAGGTCGAAGGAGGGATGCACGGTGACCTCAGTTCGGTGCCGCCGCAGCCGATCCGGCACCGCGACGAAGGAAGAGGAGCTCGAGCATGATCAGGGCGACACCGACCGAGATGCCGATGTCGGCGACGTTATAGACGGGCCACCGCGCGTCACCGACGAAGTTGAGGATGAAGTCGACGACGATGGTGTGCAGGTTCCGGTCGATGAGGTTGCCGATCGCGCCCGACAAGACGGCGCCGAGCGCGAACGTGCTCAGCGTCGAGCCCATCCAGCCGACCCAGATCGCCCAGATCATGCCCAACGAAGCGAGGACGCTGATGACGCTGAAAAAGGCGACTCGAAAGACGGGGTCCATGTCCCGCATGAACCCCCACGCGGCGCCCGGGTTCTCTGCGTAGACCAGCTTCATGAAACCGGCGATAACCGTGATTTCTCGGGACAGAAGCGCGATCTGTGCGCCCTTTGGCGGCACCTCGCTGGCGACCTCAACGACGTCGCGCGCGCGATACGTCGCGGTCTGCAAGAGCCTGTCGACCTGCCCTTGCGGCACCCGCCAGCGCTCCGCCAGGACCACGCCGAGCGTGCGGCTGGCGTCGGCGGCGTCGATGCGGACCCGCCGTGGCGGGGGAAAGCCCGTGCCTTGCGTCGCGATCAACTGGCGCGGCGCGCCGAGACCGTCGAGGGTCATGGCCGCTGTCAGGCCGATCGCGCGGTCGTAGCGCCAGACCCAGCGTTGACCGACGGCTGCGGCCACCTCACCGTCCAGCACGCCGCGATCAGCGAAGAGCTGCGCCACGGTGCGGCTGCCGTCGGCCTCGACCACCATGGGGTGTTGGTGCGTGGCGAGGTGGTCGATAGCGGCGAATTTGGTCCACTGATCCGCCAGCAGCAACAGCGCCGCCAGGGCGAACGCGGGCCAGCGCCACCTTGCGGCCGCCGCCCGCGCGGCGGCCTCCAGCGCGCGGTTTGCCCCATCGGCCGCCGCCGTATCGGTGGGGACCGCGGTCGGCGCGGATGATTCTGTTGTCGAATCAGGCGGTGGCATGGAGCTCCGTGGACGCCGCGGCCCGACAGGGACGGCGGAGAGTAGGCGCGGAGAGTAGGGTCCCCCTCGTTGACGCGTCAACGCAGCGCGGCACCGCGCTGACCGCGAACGCCGCCTGCACGGAGATGCGGCGAGCCAACTCACCGCGCGGCGCCTTGCCCCACCTCGGGTCACGGGACTACGCTGTGCGCCGAGCCGCGGAGAACGCTACCCTTCGCTCGCCGCGCGACGTCCGCCACGGGACACCATCGCCGCGGGTGACCATCGCCGCGGATGATCACCGCCGCGGAACACGATCGCCACGCCATGGCCGCCCTGAGCCCACCCCGCGAGGCCCGCCAGACAGGGTCCGCGCAACATCAACGAGGAACAGTCGTGCCGAGTCGTCGAACCCTGGTGTTGACCGCGAGCCCAAGCCCCCACGCGCTACCCGGCCTCCAACGCCGGGCCGACGCGGAGGGCGAGGCGCGCGAGACCACCGACGTCGCTGTGCGCGCGGCCCTTGAGACCGCGTCACTTGCGACCGCCATCGTGCTGGGCGAGGGCGACCAGCTGCAGCGCGCCGAGGTGTTGGGCTGGATTCGCCAAGCCCGCAGCGCTGGAGCGCGAGCGGTAGCCGTGGAGACCACGGGGCATGTGCTGGCACGCCAGGGCACCGCGGCGCAACTCAAGGCCGCAGGGCTGACGCACGTGTTCGTCGCGCTGTTTGGTGCGGACGCCGCGAGCCACGACTGGGTCGTCGGGGCTCCTGGGTCGTTTGACAGGTCACTGCGGGGCCTCAAACAAGCACGGGCCGCGGGCTTGCGCACGCAGCTGCTGATCCCGATCTTGCGACCGACGTTTCGCGCGCTGCCAGACCTGATTCGTCGCTCCCTAGCGATACGTGTGCACGGCTTCGAGTTCCGCGCGCCAATCGGCCCCGATCGCGTCGCCCATGGCCTGCACCCGCACCTAGCCCTCGCCGGCCCGTTCGTCGCGCGGGCCGTTCAGATCGCGCGCGCCGCGAAGCGAAGCGCCTGGACGTGGGGGGTGCCCGCCTGCGTGCTCGGCGACGCCGCTGACGCGATGATCGAGCGCCACGGGGGGCAGACCGTCATCGACGCGGCCACACCAACCGGCGAAGATTACGCTAGAACCGCCGGGGAACCGTGCAAGATGTGCGCATGGTCGGCACACTGCCCTGGCCCACTAGCGAGCTACGGCTACGGCTTCGCTGGCCTGCTCCCCCGCACGGACGCGCCACAAGACTGAAGATCTCGTCCCTCGCCGCGCGAGAGATGGGACGGAGGACCGGATGACGGAGATCTCACATCGCGCACGTGGCCATGAGCCGCAGCGCATCCCAGAAGCGCCGGTCTCCGTCGAGTCGGAGCACATCGACATCGAGAAGTTGGTGCGCGACGGCGTGCTCACGCGCGACGAGGCCCGCGCCCTGGAGCACAGCCAGCAGAGCGACAGCGGCGGCGCGATTCGCATGGAGGCCCTGCCGGAGACGCGCGGCAGTGGCGACGACAAAGACGCCGTCAAAGAGGCGGCCGTCAAACATAAGCGCCACTGGGTGCGGGTCACACGGGTCTGCAATCAGCGCTGTACGTTCTGCCTCGATTCGATGAATCAAGACGGCACGATGATCGACACGGACTCGCTGAAGGCCTACATCGCGCTGGGCCGTAAGATGGGGCGTGAGCGCCTGATCCTGTCGGGCGGCGAAGCCAGCGTTCACCCCGATTATATCGAGCTGATCCGCTATGGCCGCGAGGTCGGCTACGAGTGGATCCAGACCATCACCAACGGGATGATGTTCTCGTACAAGAAGTTCGCCAACCTCTGCGCCGACGCCGGTCTCAACGAGGCGACGGTCTCCATGCACGGCCACACCGCCTACCTGCAAGACCGCCTGACGGGCACCCCAGGCGCTTTCGTGACGGGCGTCAAAGGCATGAAGAACCTGATCGCGACCGACAAGGTCGTCGTCAACGTCGACGTCGTCATCAACAAGCAGAACTACAAACACCTGCCTGAGATCATTGAGTACTACTACAACATGTCGATCCGCGAGTTCGACCTGCTGCACATCATCCCATTCGGCCGCGGCTTCGACGAGCACCGCCACAGCCTGTTTTTCGATCTCAATGACGCGGTGCCCTACTTCCGTCGCGCGTTTGAGTGGGCCAACAAGCCGGGCGTCTATCTGTGGACCAACCGTCTGCCCGTGCCCTACCTCGAGGACTTTGAGCGCCTCATCCAAGATCCCCATAAGCTCACCTATGAGTTTGACGGCGGCCGCCACAACTTCGAGAGCTTCCTCAAGCGCGGCCTGAAGCCCGATTGCTGGGGCGAGCGCTGTGACTACTGCTTCCTCGACGGCCCGTGCCGCACCACGATGTTCCCATACCGCGGCCACTTGGAGGCGCGCACCTTTCCACTCGTGAAGATCGACAGCCAGACGGTGTGGTCCTCTACCGCCGCGCAGACCGTGTTTGAGGCGCAGAAGCCCGACCGCGTCATCCTCACCGCTCGGGACGCGACTGACGCCTCGCGCGCCCTGGCCGCGCTCGCGTTCGACGACGTTCCGGTGTCGCTCCTGCTCGACGACGGCGCGCTCGCCCTGCATATGCCGGCGCAGGCGAAAGACAGCGCCGACTCGCGGGTCGATCGCCTCGTTGTGCGCACCGTGGCCGACGCAGCGCGCTGCCTAGTTGGCGAGGATCGTGTGCCGGCGCCGATGACCGTGGAGGTCCTGCTCGACAGCGCGCTGGCCTCGTGGCTGCTCGCCCGACCCTCAACCGTCAAACACTGGGGCGATCGCCTGATTCTGACGCTGCAAGACCACGCCTATCTCAGCGGCTCGCAGCAGACCGACCCTGCGCCTACCACCCTGCGCAAGCTGGCCGGGCTTGGTGCTCGGCTCAAGAACGTACCGCGCTGCGTCGCGGGCGCGCCGACCGATCCCCACGATCACTTTCGGCTGGACGCCACCATGCTCGACAGCGGCGGCGATCTCGATCTCGATCAGTACGTGCACCACTACATCGACCACGAGTACTACGCGAAGAGCCTGCGCTGCAATCGTTGCGCCTTCTCCGATTCGTGCCGCGGCCTGCACGTGAACTACTTGCGCAACCACGGCTTCAAGATCCTGCGCCCGCTCGACAGCGACGGCGTGGAGGTCGAAGACGCCGGCTCGTTTGAAGACATCACGGCCGTGCTGAAGGACGCGACCGCGCAGACGGACCGCCGCGAGCGCAAGCGCATCGTGGGCATGCACCAACCGGCGCAGAGCGTGCGGGTCGCGCTCGGCGATACCCAGCTCGGCGGCGGCCCGACCAAGTAGCTGAACGACACAGCTGAAAGCCTAGGATCTCCGCGTCATGGCCAACATTGGCTACATCCAGATGGTGCGCCACTGCAACCAGAACTGTGGCTTCTGCTCGAATCCAGAGACGCCCTGGTTCCACGGCGAAGCCGAGGTGCGCGCGATCATCGATGACTTCGCGCAGCGCGACTATTTCGGCGTCATCTTCACGGGCGGCGAACCGACGCTGACGCCTATTCTGGCGGCCTCGATCGCGTACGCCCGGGGGCGTGGCCTGCACACGCGGATGATCAGCAACGGTCAGAAGCTCGCTGACCGGGCTTATCTGCACGAACTCGAACAAGCCGGACTCGACCACGTCCACATCAGTGTGCACTCGCACAATCGAGCGCTGGAAGACTTCCTCACCGGCACGCCGGGCTCGCTGGCCTGGGCGGAGGCGGCGCTGGACCACCTCGCCGACAGCGCCATTCGGGTCGACGTCAACGTCGTGATCAACCGGTACAACGCCGATCAGCTCCACGAGACCATCGCCTGGTTCGAGGCCCGCTTCCCACACGTGCGGCACTTCATCTTCAACAACCTCGACCCGAGCATCGGCCGCGCCCACACCAATCAGTATTTCACGCCGACCCTGCGCGCGATGGAGTACAGCCTGCAGCTGGCCATGCAGCGACTCAGCGCTGCCGGGCGCACGTTTCGGGTGGAGAAGGTGCCGCTCTGTTACATGGCGGGGTTTGAGCACTGCAGTACGGAGACCCGCAAGATCATCAAGTCAGAGGAGCGCATCGTTCACTTCCTCGACGAGAAAGGCACCGTGCGACAACAGCTGTGGGGGCACCATCAGGCCAAGGTCTGTGAGGTGTGCACGCTGCGCGCCATCTGCGCCGGTCTGTTTGATCGTGGCGAGGCGTACGATGAGGCCGAGCTGACGCCGGTGTTCGTCGATCCGCGTGAGGTGGTGCAGCGCGTCGCGGCGGATGAACGCAGCGATCCGGCGTGGCGCCGCTCGCAGCTGCGTGGTGCAGCAGGGCTTGTCGCTGCACCCGCGCAGTCGCGCGCGCCGGCGACGATGCCGCCTCCGGACGGCTCCAGGCTTGTGGCGCCGCAACACAACGCCAAACGCCGACGCGATCCGTGGCAGGATTGGCACCCGGTGACGCCGACGCCGACCGCGACTACCATCGCCGCTCGCTCCGATTCAGATGACCCACTGAGCCCGCCACCAAGCCCCGCCGTCGCAGGCGAGGGGGCACTTTGAACGGACCCGCGCCTTGACGCCCGCCGGACCCGGTGCTAGCCCGGTTCCCATCGCAAGGTGTTGCTCCCGGCCCCCTCCGGAAGCCACCACCCACAGCAGCCCGCCTCAGGCGGGAAACAGGGGAGACCTCCCATGGCACAGCACACTCTTGAGCGCTTTGACGCCAACACGAACACGGCCGTATTGAGCCTGGACGCCGGCGTCTATCCGATCGACGCGGTCTACGGCGCAGCGTACGCCTTGATCGACCGGGCTTTTGTCCTGCTCGACAAGGAGGCGAACCCCAGCGGCAAAGGCAGCCGCTTTCTCGTGCAGCTCCGCGGTAAACGCACGTTGGATCAGGCCGCCGTTGAGGCGTTGTCGGGCGAGTTTGGCAACGAGCTGCTCAGCCAGGCCCTGCGTCGCAAGGTCGTCAAGCAGAACAACAAGATCATCGAAGAGATCGTGACGCAGGCCATCGCTGGCGCGACGGGCGCGAGCCTGCCGCAGGATTTTGTCGACGACGATGACGACGACTTGGATTTCCTCGACGACCCGCTGGGCATCGCGGTGCCGTGGGAAGAGAAGTTCAAGACCGACACGAAGAAGGGCGCCTAGCCAAGCAGCGACGGCGTCCACAAGCTGCCAGAACCCGGCAGCCAAGAGGCTGGCCCGCGAGCCTGGTGGCGATCGCAGGTGGAGCGGCTCGACGACGACGTTCAGCGACGACGACGTTCAGCGACGACGATATTCAGCGACGACCCGCACGAGCGGCACCCAAGCGCGCGCGCAATTGAGGAGGTCCTATGGCCACCCAGCACACGATTCAGCTACACCGTTCAATGTATATGGCGCAGGCGGTTCGCGACGCGATCCGTGTCTTCGAAGACTTCGCGAACTTCGCCATGGTCAGTGATGAACATCACTACACCGTGACGATCCAAGACGTGGACCCAGAGGTCGATGGCGACCTCGCCGGCGAGTTCTGTAACTTCGCCTTGGCCCACACCATCGAGCGCAAGCGGCGCACGCCCAAGTAGGCCTCGGGCCCAGCAATTGGAGCTATTCATGAGCGCACCCCGCCTCGACGAGCTGATCAGCCTTCGCAAGGTCAACGGCGATTTCGCCCTGCCCTTCAACCAGCGACCGGTCGGCGACGACTTCATCATCTCCAACGACCTCGGCGACATGACCTTTGTCACGCCGACCGAGCTGCAGAAGTTGGCCTACGGCACGATCGCCAAGGACGAGCCGCTGTACGCGCGGCTGGCTGAGAAGAACTTCATCGCGGCTGAGGTCGACATCTCCGCGCAGGCGGCGCGCTGGCGGTCGAAGAACCAGTTTCTGTTCTACGGCCCAACGCTGCACGCGTTTGTGCTCACCGGTCGCTGCAACTTCGGGTGTCAGTACTGTCACAGCTCCATCGTCGGCATGCACCGCACCGACACCGACATGTCGATCGAGGTCGCCGAGCGCGCCGTGGATATGGCGTTTCAGACGACGAGCCCTGGCATCACCATCGAGTTCCAGGGCGGCGAGCCCATGGCGGCGTGGGAGGTCCTGCAGCACGTCATCGAGTACGCGCGACAGAAGAACGCACTGGTCGGCAAGGCGCTGACGTTCTCGCTGGTCAGCAACCTGAGCTTGATGACCGAGGAGAAGCTGGACTATCTGCTGGAGCGGAAAGTTCAGATCTGCACCAGCATCGACGGACCGAAAGACCTCCACAACAAGTACCGCATCTACCGCGACGCGGACGGCTTCGATGTCACCACTGGCTGGATGAAGCGCATCAACGAGCGCTACGTCGAGATGGGCCTCGACACCAACCTGTATCGCGTCGAGGCGCTCCCCACCGTGACGCGCGCGCTGCTCAGCCGGCCGCGCGACCTCGTCGACACCTTCGTGGAGCTAGGCTGCCGCGCCGTCTTTCTGCGCAAGCTCGATCCCTTCGGTTTCGCCGCGCGCACGGCCAAGACGATCGGCTACTCGATGGAGGACTACATCAAGTTCTACACCGAGGCCGTCGACTACATCATCGAGCTCAATAAACAGGGTGTGCAGGTGATGGAGCGCAACGCCGCCATCATGCTGAGCAAGATGATCGCTGACTACGAGCCCAATTATCTCGACCTGCGCAGCCCCGGCGGCGCGGTCATCGGGCAGATCGGTTACCACCCGGATGGTCGCGTGTACTCCTCCGACGAAGGCCGAATGGTGGGCGCCATGGGGGACGACGCGTTCTGCATCGGCACCCTCGACAACACCTACCAAGAGATCATGACCTCTGCGTCGACCCGTGCGCTGGTCATCGCCGGCACCAACTTCGGCCAGCCCGACTGCGTGAGCTGCGTGTACCGCCCCTACTGTGGGCAGCAGCCGGAGTACAACTACAAGACGCAAGGCACGATCAACGGGCGGATGCGTGACAGCACTTGGTGTCGCAAGCACAAATACATCTTCGACTACCTCGCCCGCCGTCTGCACGACGCCGACGCGGAGGAGATGGCGATGTTCGACCGTTGGACCACGAACCGGCCGCAAGAGCACTTCCTCCAAGAGAGCGGCCAGATCTAGCGGCGACCCCTGTCGCGGCGTCACGCGCGTCACCGATGCCGTCTGCCACAGCTGGTGGCCGACTTTTGGGCGCTGTGCGCGATGAATGCTGGCGAGTTCTGGCGCGTCCGGACGCATTGCAGGAAACGTCGCGGTGTTGGTAGCATGCTGCGCCCGACGAGCTGCTTACTGCCCCTGGAGGCCTTCATGATGCGTCTCTCCGCTTTGATCCTTCCGATGCTCGGTGCGCTCTTGGTGCCATGTTTGGTGCTGGCCAGCCCAGCGGCGGTAGACCAGCCGGGCAGCCAGCCAGCGCCGCAGCCAGCCGCCCAGCCCGAGCCACAGCCAGCCGCCCAGCCCGAGCCACAGCCAGCCGCCCAGCCCGAGCCGCCCGCCGAACCGGCGCCGATGGCGACGCCGCTCGCGGCCCCCAGCGCAGCGCCCGGAACGATGGCGCAGCCGCCCGCGGTCGCCCCCAGCACGCAGGACGGCCGGCGCATCCGCCAGCAGAACAACCGACATGGCCTCGGTCTCTCGCTAGGTATGTCGCCGGGTTTCGGCTTCGCGTATCGCAACTACTTCGGCAACACGGTCGTGCAGGCCTCGCTCTTCGCGGCCGTGCTCGATCGCGGCGACAACGCCACGGTGTGGGTGGGTGTACAGATCGCGCGTTACCTGCTGGTGTGGCAGCAAGCGCGCCGCACGTCTTTGCTGCCGAGAACATCGGCGCTGCGGCTCGTCGGCGGTGGCTCCTACCTCTATAACCGCAGCAAAGACACGATTCTGGCGGATGCGCCTGGCTGTGTCCCGGTGTCGGGCGTCAATTGCCCGACTGTCGAGACCGACCGGGTCAACAAGCTCCAGATGGCCTCGCTCGGAGCCGGTATCGGCTTCGAGTTCGGTGCGATCATGCGCCCGGGCGTCAGCTTCGCCATCGATCTACAGCTCACTGCGTTGTTTGACGCGGGCTCGTTCATTCAGCTGTGGCCGCTACCCTCCGTCGCGCTGATGTACAGCTGGTAGGTTCGTTTCGCGTACCTCGCGGTCACGAGCCGCCATTCGGGAGCCCGCTATGATTCGCTTCGCTGTCAAACAGGTCGTCGTCTTCACCACCCTCCTGGCGCTGTGCGCGGGCAGCGCGCTCGCCGCGGAGCCGGTTTCGACCCTGCCGGGCCACAGCATGCGCCTGCAGCACAATGAGCACGCGCTCGGGCTCACAGGTGGGTATGGCGGCACGAGCGGGTTCGCCTACCGCAAGTACGTCGGCAACTCGTTTGTGCAGCTCAACCTGCTGCCGCTCGTCGCCGACCGCGGCGACTACCTCGCGATCATGATCGGCGCCAGCGTGGGTCGCTACCTGATCGTCTGGAATCGCGCTCGCAGCGCCTCCTTGGTGCCGACCACCACCGCGCTGCGCGCTGTTGGCACGGTGTCGACGTACTTCACGCGAGACTCGGGCACGATCACGTCCGTCGCGGCGCCATGCAAGACGGGGATCAACTGCGACACCACGCCCTCGACGGACCCGCAGGCCAAGTTGGAGAACTTGACGACGGTCGCCGCAGGCATCGGGTTTGAGTTCGGCGCCATCCTCCGAAACGGCTTCTCCATGTCGGTGGACGTGTTGCTGACGAGCGCGTGGGATGAAGAGGGCTTCTTGCAGATCTTGCCGTTGCCCTACGCCGCGATCATGTACAGCTGGTAGGGCCCGCCCTGGCGCTGCACTGGATGAACCTCCTCGGCCGCGCAGCGCACAGCTACGGTTGCAGCGCGGCCAGCATCGCCTGCACGGGCGCCTCAGCGCCGGTCCAGATCCCCAGACTCAGCGCGGCTTGGCACGCGAGCATCGACCGGCCGCTGTGCCGGAGGATCCGGGTGTCCGGGGTGCCGGCGGCGATGGCGCATCGCTGGGCAGCGGTGGGCGTGTCGCCGTAGACGAGATCGACGAGGGTGGCCGTCGTCGCCCACGCATGCCACGGCAAGTGCTGCAGCTGCAGCGCCGCAAATTCAGCCTCCGCGCCCTCTTTACCGTGGCCAACTCGCGAGGCGTGGATCACGATCTCAGCGGCCGCCATGGCGTCGGGTCGCGCCCACGGCACGACCTCGACGTCACCACCATCTCGCCGCACGCCGAGGGCAGCGACCAACCGCTCCGCGGGTTCGGACGAGCGATTGCTGATCCAGCGCAGGTCAGCGCCGCGCGACATCAGCCAGTGGGCGACTGACGCCCCGGCGCCGCCGCTGCCGACGAGCGCGATCGCGCGATGGTCGAGCGTCACGTCGCTCACCTCGAGCGCCAGCCCCAGACCGGGACCGTCGGTGCTGGTACCACACAGCAGGCCTTCCCGAATAAAGAGCGTGTTCACTGGACTTCGCGCGCCCGCTGTCACCGCCGAGAGCCCGCCAGATTCGTCCGATCGAAACACGTGATCGCACATGGCAGCGGCCAAGGGTTTCCATGGCGTCGTCACGTTCAGCCCATCGAGGTCCCCGCTCCGCAGGCGCGACACGAGGGACACGAAGGCCGCTTCGGTCGGCGCCTCAAAGCGGTCATACCGGCCAGGACGACCGAGGGACGTCAGACCTGCGGCGTGAAGGGCCGGCGAGCGCGAATGCGCGATACCGGCGCCGACCAGGCCCAGCCGCAGCGTCATCGC
>ERZ889078.844-NODE-844-length-26114-cov-17.006946_pt1 | contig 26114 bp, 21 predicted proteins | sample MGYA00521266_ERZ889078 | MGnify/ENA primary metagenome ERZ889078 (study PRJEB32303, sample SAMEA104408618) | aquatic metagenome | biome: Brackish water; feature: Pelagic; material: water | place: Baltic Sea | collected 2014-06-16T06:34:00 | depth 76,534 m ...
GAGATTTTCATAGGTCAAACAGAGAAAGAAATTGAATCAATATTGTTGCAGAAACTGTTTAGCCACGGCGCAGATGGCCTGTCTTTTGATCCAATTGTTGCGGCAGGTGATAATTCAGCTCAACCTCATGCGCAAGCGCGTGAAAGTTATAAACTTAAGCGTGGTGATGCTTTATTAATCGATTTTGGGGCAAAATACAAAGGCTACAATGCAGACATAACACGCACATTTTTTATAGGTGAAGTTTCTGACTTCGACCGAGCATTTTACAACACAGTGCTCGATGCTAACCGTACGGGAATAGCCGCAACTCGGGCAGGTGTGAGCGCACATTTTATCGACGATACTGTCCAATGCTGCCTTGAGAAATCTAAATTTTCAGAATTTAAGCGTCATAAAACAGGTCATGGCCTGGGGCTGGATGTTCATGAGGCCCCACAAATTATGCGTGGCAATCATTACATACTCGAACCTGGAGTAGTGTTCACTGTGGAGCCAGGCCTCTACCGCTTGGGGGAATGTGGAGTGCGAATTGAAGACAATGTAGTCGTGACCGAAAACGGCGTAGATTGCCTTACAAACTTCTCTCGAGACCTACGCGTAATTTGTGCTTAACCAAAGGTAATTAGATGTTTGGCTACTTTATACGACGTGTGAGTTTGTTGATACCAACGTTTTTAGGCATCACAATTGTTGCTTTTGGGTTTGTGCGCATCTTACCAGGCGATCCGGTACTTCTTATGGCTGGGGAGAGGGGCCTTACACCTGAGCGTTACGAAAAATTGCTAAATGAATTTGGCTATAATCGTCCAATTTGGGAGCAATATTTCGATTATCTTTGGAAATTACTTCATGGTGATATGGGCTATTCTTTGGTTACAAAACAACCAGTTTTTTCAGAGTTTTTCACATTATTTCCCGCGACTGTTGAACTTGCAATATGCGCTATACTCCTTGCTATATTACTTGGTCTTCCGGCAGGTATAATCTCGGCCAGTAAACGCGGATCATTTTCCGATCAAGCGATTATGGGTACGGCGTTAGTTGGCTACTCTATGCCAATTTTTTGGTGGGGACTGCTTTTGATTATTGTTTTCTCTGGTTGGCTTGGGTGGACCCCCGTTTCTGGACGTATATCATTAATGTACTATTTTGAGCAAAATACAGGTTTCATGTTAATTGACAGCTTAATTTCAAATCAGCAGGGCGCCTTCGGGTCTGCGGTGAAGCATTTGATCTTGCCAACAGTAGTTCTAGCAACCATTCCGCTGGCTGTGATTGCGAGGCAAACAAGATCTGCCATGCTAGAAATATTAGGCGAAGACTATGTGCGCACTGCTCGCGCAAAGGGATTGTCAGTGTGGAGAGTGATTTATATTCACGCATTACGCAATGCAATGATCCCAGTTGTGACAGTAATTGGCCTCAGTGTTGGGACACTACTTGCAGGCGCTATATTGACTGAAACTATTTTTTCATGGCCCGGAATAGGAAAATGGATGGTCGATTCAATCTCAAGGCGTGATTACCCTGTAGTTCAAGGAGGTCTGTTATTAATAGCGGCAATTGTAATGGTGGTGAATCTACTAGTCGATATGACTTATGGTATAATCAATCCACGCATCAGATATGAGTAGGTATTGATTGTGTTAACACCTATACAAAATCATACTGAAATTCAGCCCGAAAGCCAAAACGTTCGCATGCAATTGCTTCGAGAGTTTTGGTTTTACTTTTCAGAAAACCGCGGCGCCGTTATTGGTCTTTGGGTGTTTTTATTTTTGGTTATAGTCGCAATCGCAGCACCCTTGGTTGCGCCACATAGCCCAGTCGAGCAATACCGCGACGCGTTTTTAAAACCTCCAGCTTGGGACGCCGAAGGAAGTTGGCAGTTTTTACTCGGCACAGATGCTGTTGGACGCGACATTCTGTCACGCTTAATTTATGGTGCGCGATTTTCACTATTTATAGGTTTTTTTGTGGTGACTATGGCCGTTATTAGTGGTGTGACCCTAGGGCTAATTGCGGGCTTTTTTCGTGGTGCGGTTGATGTTGTAATAATGCGGATTATGGATGTGGTGTTGGCCTTTCCATCACTATTATTGGCGTTGGTTATGGTAGCAATTTTGGGTCCAGGGTTGTTAAATGCAATGATAGCCATTGCAATTGTATTGCAACCTCACTTTGTACGCCTAACCCGAGCATCAGTAATGAATGAAGCTTCACGTGATTATGTAACTTCGGCGAGAGTTGCAGGTGCGTCGCCTTTTTATTTGATGAGACACACAATTTTGCCAAATTGCTTAGGTCCGGTTATAGTTCAAGGTACGCTGTCTTTTTCGAGTGCTATTTTGGACGCTGCAGCACTCGGGTTCTTGGGACTCGGAGCACAGGCTCCGACGCCAGAATGGGGAACAATGTTAGCAGAGGCGCGCGAGTTCATTTTACGAGCATGGTGGGTAGTTACCTTGCCCGGGTTAATGATACTTATCACTGTTTTAGCAATAAATTTGATGGGCGATGGGCTTCGAGACGCCCTTGATCCTAAACTAAAGAGGTCATGATGCCTTTACTCGACATCAAAAACCTAACGGTTGAGTTTCAAACCGCAGGTGGAATGTTTAGGGCCGTGGACAGTGTAGATTTAACCTGTGAAAGTGGAGAAATTTTAGCAATTGTAGGAGAGTCAGGATCTGGGAAATCAGTCGCTATGCTGGCCTTGATGGGACTTTTGCCATGGACAGCTAATGTAACTTGCGAGCGAATGTTTTTTTCGGGGCACGATATGACATCGACTGATAAAAGTGTGCGCCGAAAAATCATTGGAAAAGATATTGGCATGATTTTTCAAGAGCCTATGTCTAGTCTTAACCCTTGCTTCACTGTCGGTTATCAATTGGGCGAACCTTTGAGGCTCCATCTCGGTTTGGATCGTAAAGCGCAGCGCAAACGCAGTATTGAATTGCTTGAGCAAGTTGGCATTTCAGACCCTGAAAAAAGATTATCTGCTTTTCCGCACCAATTATCTGGCGGCATGTCTCAAAGAGTAATGATAGCAATGACCCTCGCCAGCAATCCAAAATTGTTAATAGCGGATGAACCTACAACCGCGCTTGATGTTACAATCCAAGCTCAAATTCTTAATTTACTAGTCACTCTCCAGGGCGAAAAAAATATGGCTCTTATTTTAATCACCCATGATATGGGCGTAGTTGCGGAAACGGCTGAGCGTGTTCAAGTTCAGTATGCTGGCCAAAAAATTGAAGAACAAAGTGTCAAAAAGCTTTTTTCAGAACCACACCATCCTTATACGTCTGCCCTACTGTCTGCGCTCCCTGAACGAGCTACAAGTAGAAGACTGCCGTCCATTCCAGGCGTCGTCCCGGGTCAGTTTGACCGTCCTACAGCCTGTCTATTTGCGCCCAGATGCCAATCGGCTCAGGATATATGTAACAAACAGGTTATAAGACAACCAAGTTCACTCGGATATACGCTCTGCAACTTTCCTCTGAATGAAAACATAACAAAAGGAGCGCTCTTGTGAACAAAGCGCCCCCTATTGTCAAAAAAAATATAATCATGCAGGTTCAAAATGTAGCCCGTCATTACAAAGTAAGTAATGGATTATTGCGAGGGAAAAGTACGGTTAAAGCCCTTGATGGTGCAAGTTTTAAGCTTAAAGCAGGAAGCACACTCGCGATTGTCGGCGAGTCTGGGTGTGGAAAATCGACTTTAGCCCGTGTAGTCGCCATGATTGAAGAACCAACTTCAGGTCATATTGAGATCAACGGAAAACTGGCAGATCTGGATGAACCAGGGACAAGAAAATCTGTACAAATAGTTTTTCAAGATCCCTACGGCTCGCTGAACCCGCGCCATAAAGTGGGCACAATTCTAGAAGAGCCTTTATTGCTCAACAGCAAAAAATCGAATGAAGAACGGCGACATCTGGCTATTGAAATGATGACGCGCGTAGGGCTTAGACCTGAGCATATTGATCGTTACCCCCACATGTTCTCTGGTGGTCAAAGACAACGAATAGCAATTGCCAGGGCGATGATGCTGGATCCAAAAATTCTAGTCTTAGACGAACCAGTTTCGGCCTTAGACCTGTCGATTCAGGCGCAGGTACTTAACCTATTGATCGATCTACAGGATAGTTTGGGGTTGGCCTATATTTTCATCAGCCATGATTTATCAGTAGTCCGCCACATTTCTGAAGATGTAATGGTAATGTACCTCGGCAAAGTAGTAGAGGCTGGTCCAGCCGCAACTATTTTCGACGCTCCTTCGCACCCGTATACAGAAGCACTCCTGTCGGCAACGCCCACGACTGACCCTAACGCACGCAAAAAACGTATAATGCTTACAGGCGAGTTGCCCTCACCATTAAACCCACCACCCGGATGCGCTTTTAACCCAAGATGCCCAAAAGCAGCACAAATTTGTCGTATAAATGAACCCACATTAAAAGAAAACGGCTTGGCTCAGGTAGCCTGCCATTTCCCAAACCTTTTAACGTGACGACACGCTCCTTGGCGTCTCGCAGACAAATAAAGATTGACTAATTACGTTTTAACGACCCTGCTTAAAATTGAGCGACCGCTGATCAGTGCATTTTTCGCCGAATACGCCGCACCATTAGCCAAACCAGCCCTACCACCAGAGGCGTTAGCACCGAGGTTGCAATAGACTTTGATATGCCGAGTACCTCGGTCAACGGATAAGCAGCATAGCTGGCCAAGTTAACGCCGTAATAGCTGATGGCTACGACAGACAGCCCCTCGACGGTCCGTTGCAAGCGCAGTTGTAAATCGGCACGGTCATTCATGCTTTCCAGCAGCTTTTGATTTTGCGCCGAGCGGTCAACATCAACACGCGTGCGCAACAGCTCGGCCGCACGTTGTGCCCGGTTAGCCAAGGATTTCAGGCGCTCATCTGTCGCTTTTACGGTGCGCATCGCAGGGTCATAGCGGCGCATCATGAATTCACCAAATGTTTGGCGGCCGTAGATGCGTGTTTCGTGCAGGATCTCGATCCTTTGATTAACAATTGCCTCATAGGCCGAAGTGGCTGCAAAGCGGTAGGAATATTGCAAGCTCAAACTTTCCAGTTCCGCTGCAATCGCCAAAAGCAAATTGAGCGCCACCTCGGAGGAGGTATGAGCACCGTTCAAACCTGATACAAGATCAGAAAGTTGGCTATCAAGGGCATTTAGCGTCTGGCCTAAACCACGCGCGCGCAACAAGCCCAGCATCGACATGGCGCGATAGACCTCAATCTCACAGAGGCGTTGCACAATGCGCCCCACCCTCCGCTTACCTGTGCCTTTGCGCACAAAAACCGCAAAGCGCATCTGGCCACTGGCATCAATTTGAAAATCTCCAGCGACAACAGCTGCACCTTCAATGATTTGCGCGCAAGCCAGACTTTCTTGTACGAACCAGTCTCGCAGTAAAGGAACAACCATTTCCAGATCTTCGGGTAGCTCTTCAACACGGATCGTAAGGGCAGCCAATCGCTTTCCAGGGGCGCTTGCAATCCAATCTGGCAAAAAGACCTGTGCGGACTTCCCATTAAAAGCGGGCATGCTTAGCCCATCTGAAAAAGCGCTATAGGTGACAAACTCGGTGTGGCTTTCCCACTTCAAATCAACCCCCTGAGCGTTGCCCGAATAGTGGTTGACCACTCCTGCTGGCGCCTCCGAACCCAAACGGCCCAATAGGTCAGACAAATGCGCAATATCACGCCCCCGATCGCGGCTGGCGGCCTGCTCAGGCTCTTTAAAGGCCAGATACACCGCTTCACAAGGCACCGTCAGAGACGGAAAAGGCCGAGCGTGCAGTTCATTGACAGTGGCATACCGTTGGGGGTGATCAACCTGTTGTGACATGGATTTTCCTAATTTTCCTTATGCTATAACGCCCAAGGGCGTGCGGCCAGCACACCATGTAGAATACAAGAGTATGCCCAAAAACTGTGCCCAAAATGCATCAAGGGCCCCGCTAGCGCTGAGCCCTTGATCCGATTTTAAAAACTTTTAGTCGATCATAGGCAGCAAAGCATCCAAAGATTTTTTTGCATCACCATAGAACATTCTAGTGTTTTCTTTGTAGAACAGTGGGTTCTCAATGCCCGAATAGCCAGTGCCTTGACCACGCTTTGACACAAAGACTTGTTTGGCTTTCCAACATTCCAATACAGGCATGCCTGCGATGGGGCTATTAGGATCTTCTTGTGCTGCGGGGTTCACAATATCGTTTGACCCGATCACAATCACCACATCGGTGCTTGGAAAATCCTCGTTAATCTCATCCATTTCCAAAACGATATCATATGGCACCTTAGCTTCGGCCAAAAGCACATTCATATGGCCCGGCAAACGCCCCGCAACAGGGTGGATGGCAAAGCGCACAGTCTTGCCTTTGGCGCGCAGGCGTTTAGTCAATTCTGACACAGATTGCTGCGCTTGCGCCACCGCCATGCCATATCCAGGAATAATTACCACGGTGTCTGCATCATTTAGCGCTGCTGCAACCCCTTCAGCATCAATGGCTATCTGCTCGCCCTCGATCGCCATTGCAGGGCCCGTGGTGCCACCAAAGCCGCCCAAAATAACCGAGATAAAGCTACGGTTCATCGCCTTACACATAATATAAGACAAAATTGCACCGGATGAGCCTACCAAGGCCCCCGTCACGATCAACAAATCGTTGCCCAGTGTAAAACCAATTGCCGCCGCCGCCCAGCCTGAGTAACTGTTAAGCATCGACACCACGACAGGCATATCGGCCCCGCCGATCCCCATAATCAAATGGTAGCCGATAAAAAAGGCCAAAAGCGTCATCAGAAGCAAAGGCTCAACACCCCCGCCGTTGAAGTAGATTACACCCAAAACCACCGACAAAATCGCTGCAGTTGCGTTCAAAATATGCCCGCCGGGTAGTTTATTGGCACCGCCATCAATTTTGCCTGCCAGTTTGCCGAATGCGACGATCGAGCCTGTGAAGGTTACAGCTCCAATGAAAACGCCCAAAAACACTTCAACATGCAAAATTGCTTGTTCAACAGCATCTTTTTGTGCCAACTTTTTGGCAAAACCAATCAGATTATCGCGCGCAGCAAGGTCTATTGACAAGACCCGTGTCATTTCCAAATCGGCATTAAAGCCGATAAAAACCGCAGCCAAGCCCACAAAGCTGTGCAAAGCCGCAACCAGTTGCGGCATCTCAGTCATTTGCACACGTTTGGCAACAAACCAGCCCGCTATGGCCCCAATCACTACCATCGCACCGATGATTGCCACATTGGCCACGTCAGGCGACAAGACTGTGGCTAAAACCGCAAGCCCCATGCCCGCAATCCCATACCAAACTGCCCGTTTCGCACTTTCTTGCCCCGAAAGGCCGCCAAGGCTTAGAATGAATAGAACAGCGGCCGCGATATAAGCTGCCGAGATAATCCCAATATTCATGCTGCTCTCCTCAAGATTTTTGGAACATGGCGAGCATGCGACGTGTTACCAAGAAGCCCCCGACAATATTGATAGTTGCGATTAAAACAGAAACAGCGGCCAAGCCAACAACCAGCGCGTTGTCAGAACCAATTTGCAGCAAAGCTCCCAAGACCACGATCCCCGAAATAGCATTCGTGACCGCCATTAACGGAGTGTGCAGCGAATGGCTGACGTTCCAAATGACAGAAAAGCCAATAAAACAAGCCAAAACAAAGACAATAAAATGGTTCATGAACTCTTGCGGCGCAAAGGCCCCTGCCAGCCCCAAAAGGCCTGCCGCAATCACCAAAAGTACAACTTGGGATTTGGTTTGCGCTTTAAAGGCAGCAGTTTCGGCAAGGCGACGCTCTTCTAATGTGGGTTCTTTCACCTTTTCTTTGGGCTTTTGGGCCGCAATTGCCGCCACTTTAGGGGGAGGCGGCGGGAAGGTAATTTGTGCGCCAAAGGCCACTGTTGCGCCGCGAATGACGTCATCTTCCATATTATGCACGATCACACCATCTTTTGCGGGGGTAAGATCAGCGATCATATGACGGATATTATTGGAATATAGGGTCGAGGATTGCGCAGCCATCCGACTTGGAAAGTCCGTATAGCCGACGATGGTCACGCCATTGTCTGAGACAATTTTCTGATCCATTTGTGTCAAGTCGCAATTTCCGCCACGTTCGGCCGCAAGATCAATCACCACCGAGCCAGGTTTCATTGCGCCGACCATATCGGCCAGCCACAGTTTAGGCGCAGGCCGCCCTGGGATTAGGGCCGTGGTGATCACAATATCAATTTCAGGGGCCAGTTCGCGGAACTTTTCCAACTGTTTGGCCAAAAATTCTGGGCTTGATGGGGCCGCATAACCACCTGTTGCCGCCCCGTCTTGACTGTCTTCGAATTCCAGAAAGACAAACTCGGCTCCCATCGATTCAATTTGCTCTGCCACTTCTGGGCGCACGTCAAACGCATAGGTAATGGCGCCTAGGGAGGTTGCCGTCCCAATCGCGGCCAAGCCCGCAACCCCGGCACCAATCACCAGAACTTTCGCTGGTGGCACTTTGCCAGCAGCCGTCACCTGACCTGTGAAAAAGCGGCCAAAATTATTACCCGCCTCAATGACCGAACGATAACCCGCGATATTGGCCATCGAAGATAAGGCATCCATTTTTTGCGCGCGGCTGATACGGGGCACCATATCCATCGCGATAGCATTTGCGCTTGCGTCGCAAAATTTTTGCAAAAGCTCAGGATTTTGAGCAGGCCAGAAAAAACTGATCACAGTTTGATCAGCGCGCAGACGTTTTATCTCTACGGGTTCAAGCGCGCGCACTTTCACGACAACATCTGCCGCTTTAAACAAAGCTGCAGCCGTTTTAACAACTGCAACCCCGACGGCGCTATAGCTTGCATCCGAAAAACCTGCAGCCAACCCAGCACCCGATTGAACCAAGCAGCTATGGCCAAGCTTGATTAGTTGCAAAGCGGAATCTGGCGTCATCGCCACCCGCGCTTCACCAGCAAAAATTTCCTTTGGTGCCCCAATTTTCAAATTGCTATTCCTCTGCGGTTGATCTGGAAAACATGTTATAGATGCACCACATAACACTGAGCAAAAATATTGCGCAAGGCTAAGCTTCAATGTTAGGGCTGTTATTGTTCTTAGTTTTGGGCTTACCCATCGTTTGGGGAAAGGGCTGCGCAGTTAATAGATAAAGACTTGCAGCTTTCAATTTTTGCGACCAACTTACCCGAAAAAGGAAGACCCATGACAGTCGACTTCGCCGCCACGCGCGCCCTATTTGACCTACCCCAAGATGTGATTTATCTCGACGGAAATTCACTTGGCCCCTTGCCGCGCGCCACTGCCAAACGCTTGGCGGACTGCGTACAAAGTGAGTGGGGCCAAATGCTAGTTACGGGGTGGAACAAGGCCGGCTGGATGGCCCAGCCCAACCTTTTGGGTGACCGTATAGCACGACTAATTGGGGCAGAGGCGGGCACGGTTATGGTGGGTGACACGTTGTCGATAAAGGTTTATCAAGCGTTGGCCTCGGGGCTTGATCTCTTGCCTAAACGGCGCATTATTTTAAGCAATGATGCTAATTTTCCGTCAGATCTTTATATAGCACAAGGGCTTTGCAACAGTTTAGGTCCTGACTATCAGTTAAAGATTGTTGAGAATGGCGCAATTGAAGACGCCCTTGATGAGACAACCGCACTTTTAATGTTGACGGAAGTTGACTACCGTACGGGCGCAAAATTTGATATGGGCGCTTTGACAGAAAAGGCACATCAGGTGGGTGCCTTGACGTTGTGGGATCTGGCACATTCCGCGGGGGCTATACCCGTTCATCTATCCCAAACCAAAGCTGATTTTGCTGTTGGCTGTACTTATAAATATCTAAATTCAGGCCCCGGCGGCCCCGCCTTTATTTATGCGGCCCCACATTTGATTGATAAGCTGCGCCCAGCCTTGGCGGGTTGGCTTGGTCATGCAGACCCTTTCAACTTTTCACAGACCTATGAACCCAAAAAGGGGATAGCGCGTATGCGCATCGGCACCCCCCCCGTGCTTCAAATGGCCGCACTTGAAACGGCTCTTGATATTTGGGATTTGGTCGATATGGAGGATGTGCGCCGCGCATCAATCCACCTCAGCACCCGCTTTATAACAGCCGTCGAGGCTAGCTGTCCAAGCCTAAGCTTGGCCTCGCCGCGCGACGCAGAACGCCGAGGCTCACAAGTGAGTTTTAGCCACCTCGAAGGTTTTGCAATAATGCAAGCGCTGATCGCACGTGGTGTGATAGGTGATTTTAGGGCACCCAATTTGATCAGATTTGGTTTTGCGCCACTTTATAACACGGAAGATGATATTGACTCAGCGGCCCGAATATTAGCCGAGATTATGCGCGACGATCTTTGGAAAGAGGCTACCTATCAAACACGCGCAGCTGTCACCTAAGATGAAAGCGCCATAGGCACTTCCCCCATAGCCCAAGCTTGGGCAGCTTTACCAAAAGCCTCAAAAAGAGGGCGGGACACAGGATCGATATCGGCGCGCCACTCGGGGTGCCACTGAACCGCTAGCGTAAAGCCAGGCGCGTCTTTGATATAAAGCGCCTCTGGTGTGCCGTCGATGGCGTGGCCGTCTAATACGACATTAGGGCCTGCGGTTGCGATCCCTTGCCCATGCAGCGAATTGGTTTCAACCTGATTTTGGCCCATCAGCCGCTCGAATACCCCACCCGCACGAAATTGTACTGTATGGCGCAGGGCGAATTTTTCCTCAAGCGTGCCATTGGGAGGCATGCGATGGTTCATACGGCCGGGAAGATCGCGAATCTCAGGGTAAAGGGAGCCGCCCATGGCCACATTCACCTCTTGAAAACCTCGGCAAATGCCTAAAAATGGCTGCCCCACTAGAGTGCACGCCCGTATAAGAGGCAAAACCAATGCATCGCGGGCACGGTCAAAAAATCCATGCGCAGGGGTTTCTTCTTCTCCATATTCAGAAGGATGCACATTTGGCCGTCCACCGGTCAGCAAAAATCCGTCACATATCTGCATTAAATCGGCAACGGAAACGCAGCTTGGGTCAGCAGGAATGATCAAAGGAACACAGCCTGAAGCCTTTGCCACCGCTTGTGCATTCATAATTCCCACAGCTTGAACTTCATATGTGTCGTTCAAAACGTGTGCATTGCCGATGATGCCTATCGTCGGGCGGCGCAATCTTGTGGACGACATTATATTACCTATGCATACTGTAATTACAGTTATCCAAAACAAACACACAGAACAACAACAAACAAGGCGGTAAGGCAAAATCCTCTAAAAATATGACCTTTTCTTCCCAACGAGAAGGCAGGACTGAGGGCATTCCCCCTATGGTCCAACCGCGCGCGCAATGCTATGCGCAGCAGCCGTCAAAGCCCCATGGCCGTGTGGAATGTCAAGTGCCGAAAGGCCGGCTTCGATCACGCTTAAAGCACCCAAAGTCATATGAGCATTCACATGCCCCATATGCGCCACCCGCAAAAAGCCATGATACGCAGGATCGCTTGGGTCAGCCATGCCAAGCCCAATACCCAAGGTCACGCCCGCATTTTTTTCGCACCAAATGCGCAAATTCATGGCATGGGGCGCACCAAAACGCGCCGCCGTCACTGAAGTTCCACGATGTGCGGGATCTGGCACATTCATCGCAATATGCTCATACCCAAGAGCCCAAGCGTCAAAGGCAGCCCAAACGCTGGCCGCAAGCGCTTTGTGGCGCGCCCAAACGGCTGGCAGACCTTCGGCCAAAATCAGATCAAGCGCTGCCTCAAGCCCATAGATGTGATGAGTGGGGGCGGTTCCTCCCCAAAGTTGCCAAAATTCAGCTCCAAAAGCGCGTGGTTGCCAGTTCCAATATGGGCTGCGTAAATCAGACGATGCGCTGAGCGCAAGCGCTTTGGGCGAAAACCACACAAATCCCATACCAGGCGGCGTCATAAGTCCTTTTTGAGATGCGGCAACCGTCACGTCAACGCCCCACACATCCATCAAATAAGGGTCACAGCCCATCGATGCGATTGCATCCACAGCCAGAAGTGCAGGATGGCGCACAAGATCAAGCACTTGGCGTAGCGCTGCAATATCATTGCGCACGGTTGTGGCCGTGTCGACATGGGTGACCAATACAACCTTTATCTCTTGCGCATGATCCGCGCGCAAAGCCGATTCAAAGCGTGCCAGATCAACCGCAGCAGTCTTGCCAAAATCCAAAAGCGCCACATCGATACCCATCGCCTGAGCAGAAGCCGCCCAGCCAAACCCAAAATGCCCTGTGGCCAGCACCAGCGCCTTATCCCCGCGCGAAAAAAGATTAGCGTTGGCCGCCTCCCATGTAGCGTGACCATTGCCAATATACATGGCCAAATGATGCGTTGTGCCTGCCACTATCTTAAGATTGGCTTGGACCTTAGCTGCGACATCAATAATCTCTCCTTCATAAATATTGGGGGCTGCACGCTGCATAGCAGCCAACACACGGTCAGGCATAACCGACGGCCCGGGGATTGCGTGATAATGACGGCCCTGAGCAACTACCATGGTGGTCTCCTTTTCATTACCGCTAATCCAAGCTCTGCGTCACGTCAATTAGAACAATAGGTTTGACGCAGGTTTGCTCATCGCCTTGCGCCGCGCCCCTATTGGGCTTAAATCATAAGCACCCAAAAGGATAAAAACGTTGTCAGATTCTCAGTCCCCCGACCGCGCTTTGCAAGTTCAAAGTTACGAATCAAAGCAGCTTATCACCCGCTACTGGCGCGACAGTTTACGGCCATATGCGGGCCTTATGACACTGGCGTTTGCCGTAATGATGATCGAAGGCAGCGCCCTTGGGGCGCTTAGCTATTTGATTGAGCCGCTTTTTGACAAGGTCTTTACCCCCAAGGGCCAGCCGGCCTTGGTGTGGGTTGGGCTAGGTATTTTTAGCCTGTTTGTCTTGCGAGCAACCTGTTCCATTATTTCTAAATATTTGATGGCGCGCGTATCGCAAGGCAGCGCAACCGGCATGCAGCTGACCATGTTGCGTCACATTTTAACTCTAGATGGCACTTTTTTCTTGAAAAACGCGCCCGGCGCTTTGATTGACCGAGTGCAAGGTGACACAGCTGCGGTTCAACAAATCTGGGCCACACTTTTAAGCGGCATTGGTCGCGATGGGGTCGCGCTTTTGTCACTGATGGTTGTGGCGGTGAGCATTGACCCCTATTGGACATTGGCCGCTTTGGTGGGCACACCGCTTTTGATTTTACCTGCGGCCATATTGCAAAAATATATTCGTAAAAAAACTGGCCAAATGCGTCACCAATCTGGACTAAGGGCAACACGCTTAGACGAGATATTCCACGCAATCAACGCGATTAAACTTTATCAGATGGAGGGTTATCAAATAGCGCGTTTTGGCGCGATCGTGCATAAGATTGTGCGAGCCGAGTTGCGTATGGCTCTTGGGCGCAGCGGCTTGCCCGCTTTAATTGATATTGTCACGGGCCTTGGTTTTTTTGCAGTTTTGATGCTCGGCGGACACCAAGTGATCGAAGGCGGGCGCACAACTGGCGAATTTATGGCGTTTTTTACAGCCATGGCTTTGACTTTTCAACCTTTGCGCCGTTTGGGTGACTTGTCGGGCACATGGCAAACCGCCGCCGCCAGCCTTGAGCGCATCTACCGCTTGCTAGACACAAAGCCCAGTGATCCCCGCCAAAACATATCCCAAGACCAAAGCGAGCAAAAACCCGCAACAGACCAGGCAGCTCCTGATATACGCTTTGACAAAGTCTCATTCTCCTATGATGAAACAGCAGTTTTAAAAGAGCTGAGCTTTCATGCCCCTGCGGGAAAAATGACCGCACTTGTCGGGGCTTCGGGGGCTGGGAAAAGCAGCGTTTTCAATATTTTGACAGGGCTTATTAAGGCGAAAACTGGCAACGTCATCATCGGCCAGCGCGCGATCTTAGATCTGTCAAACCAAACACTGCGCAAGATGTTCGCGGTCGTATCACAAGAAAGTGCTATTTTTGATGAAAGCTTGATTGAAAACATCGTCCTTGGCCAAGACATTCCACCAGTGATGCTTGCCCAAGTGCTCAACGCGGCCCATGTCACGGAATTTATTGATAAGCTAAGCGACGGGCTTGAAACCCAAGCGGGCCCCCGTGGCAGCGCCCTTTCGGGTGGACAGCGCCAAAGATTAGCCATTGCGCGCGCACTACTGCGCGACGCGCCGATCTTGCTTTTAGACGAGGCTACAAGCGCGCTTGATGCGCAATCTGAAACTTTGGTGGCCGAGGCTTTGGCCAAATTACGCACTGGGCGCACAACTTTAGTCATTGCCCACTCGCTGGCCACCGTACGCGATGCGGACTTGATTTTGGTGATGGACAAGGGCCGTGTGGTCGAACAAGGCAACCACGATAGCCTATTGGCGCAAGACGGCCTTTATGCAACGCTCTGCCGCTTGCAATTTAGCAACTAGGAACCCAATGACATATCAAGACCGACACATCTATTGGGTTTCAGGCCAAGACGCATTGCCCTTTTTGCAAGGTGTCTTGTCAAATTCGGTTATGTCTTTGCAAGGGGCAGACGGACTTTTATGGGCGGCGTTACTGAACCCACAGGGGAAATACCTGTCAGATATGTTCATTGGCCGCGTGCAAGGCCAGCTGATTTGCGACCTAAGCTCTGCTCAAGCAGAGGCCAGCATCAAACGCCTAACTATGTACCGCCTGCGCGCAGATGTGCAGTTCTTATTACAAGATTGGGGCATGGTTGCAGGGGTGGGCACGGTGCCCAACGGTGCCTTTGCCGATCCGCGCCACCCTGCCTTGGGCTGGCGGATTTACGGGCCTAAAAATCAGCTGCCTGCCCTCCAAGCCGTGGATTGGGACATGCTGCGCGTGCAACATTTGATCCCACAAGCGGGCATCGAACTTATCGAAAATGACAGCTATCTTTTGGAAATGGGCTTTGAGCGGCTGCACGGCGTTGATTTTCGCAAAGGCTGCTATGTTGGGCAAGAGGTGACTGCTCGCATGAAACATAAAACCGAATTGCGCAAAGGGCTAGCGCGCGTGGCCTTATCGGGCCCCGTACCTTTGGGCACGGCTATAGAGAATGAAGGCAAAGAGGTGGGTCGCATTTACACCCAAGCGGGCGGTTATGCTTTGGCATATCTGCGTTTTGACCGCACATCCGAGCTGATGCAGGCGGCAGGGCAAACAGTCACTGTGGCCCCGCAGCTCACCTTAGATTAAGCGCGTTCCGAATATTCAAAAAGCTCAGTATTCACGATGATTTTTTCATCAACGCCAATAAAAGGCGGCACCATGATACGCACGCCATTGTCCAAAATCGCAGGCTTATAGCTGCTGGTTGCTGTTTGGCCTTTGACGACAGGCTCGGTCTCGACCACAAGGCAGGTGACTTTTTGGGGTAAGGACACAGTCAATGCCTCTTCGCCGAAATATTCGACGGTGGCGGTCATCCCATCTTGCAAGAAGGGACGGCGGTCTCCCAAAAGCTCGGCATCAATTTCGGCCTGCTCATAGGTTTCAGAATCCATGAACACCAAACGACCGTCGGTTTCATACAGGAATTGCTGATCCTTTTGGTCCAAACGTACACGCTCAACCTTATCTTCCGAGCGGAATCGCTCGTTCAATTTGCGACCGTCGCGCAGGTTTTTCAGCTCAACTTGCGCAAAAGCGCCGCCTTTACCAGGTTTGACATGCGATACCTTCACTGCGGCCCAAAGACCATTATCATGCTCTAGAATGTTTCCAGGGCGAATTTCGTTGCCGTTAATTTTGGGCATAAGAATACCTTACCAAAAGGTTGAATAAAACTGTGCCGCACCTATATCTGTACTGAAGCATGCTGGCAAGCATCTGGTGTGAACCTACAAAGTGGCACCGTTTGGGTCAGAAAAATAGCAGTTAATTAGCCATGCACCCAACGCATATCAGGCATTCTAAATAGACATAGACGAATCGCCGCAAAATTGTCATAAACACGAAACGTAAAGATCAAAAAATACAAGAGCAAGATTAGGAAATAGAATGGCCGATTTTATTGATGGTACCGCATTCAACTTCGAACAAGGCCAGCGTGCTCGCAAATTATTTGCAGCAGTTGTCTTAGCTGCCCTTGATGATGCGATCGCTGACGATAAGAAATATGGCAATGGGCCTGAGCAAATCGCCCGTTGGGCCCGCTCGCGTGATGGGCGTGAAGTTCTGTCTTGCGCCGGTATCGACCCGAACGAGCGTGTAGTCAAAGGTCTAATGGAATTTGTGACCAAAGGTATTCGTACATCGGTTGCGCTATCGCGCGAAGAAAGTGAACGTCGACACGCTCTGGAACTGGATCAAGCCGAAGCGGCTTGATATTAGGACAAAACAACGTCAAAATACCAAAAAGTGTCCCAGAGCCCATTTCTTTGATAAATTTTAACTCCTAGACCCGCTGGTTTTAATCTGCTTCTACCCCAGCCCTTTTATTGGGTAATCCAGAAGCCTGTAGTTTCCGACTAGGAGTACCGCCGTTTGGCACTGCGTGTCGCAATCGCAAATCAAGCATCACTAGCGGCCCTAAAAATTTATTTTACAAAAAGGCTGCCCGTCCATCACATTGGTGCTTGGCCCTTTTAATAAGTAAATTGATTTTTATGATATCGACAGATTTATTCGAATAGATCAACATATTTTCGACTTTAAACAGCGACTACTTAAAATGTCGCCCAACTAAAAATTTAGTCGGCAAGGTTTCGGCAGCTCAAAAATAAAAAAATTATTTATTTTCCCAAAGATCTTAGCAACTTATCTAACCTTTTGCCCTGTGCGCTCTGCGAGATAGGGGCATTTTTGACTGCATCATAATAAGTTGAAACATCATAAGTCGGAATGCCCAATCCTAAATGGTCAACGGTCAACATCCCAAGCGAAGCAAGCAATAAATAGGTGCCGCTGTAAAGGCTTGATTCCGCAGAGAGGCTTGCGTCTTTTGCATCAAGCAAACTTTGCTCTGCATTCAAGACATCAAGCGTTGTACGCGACCCAAGCGACGCCTCTTCGCGCACGCCATTATAAGCGATTTGTGAGGCTTCTATTTGAAGTTTTGCCGCGTCGATCCCGGCTTTCGCGACTTTTAGCGCTGACCAACTATTGGCTACGGATTGATCAACCAAAACTACAGCTTGCCGTAAGGCTGCTTGCGCGCGATTTTGCCCATTAACCGCCAAGCGCACTGCCGACGCCGACGCCCCCCCCGCATAAATAGTTTGCGACAATGTCACTGACAATCCTGTACTATCAAGATCGCCCCCATCATCATAACCCGCCGAGGCACTGGCCTTAAGGGTTGGTCGCAGTGCTGCACGGGCGGATTGCACTCCTAAATCGGCAATTTTTGCCGTATGGCGCGCCACGGCCAAGTCAACATTACTTGCACGCGCCAAGGCAATCGCGGCATCCAACGTGTCTGGAACCTCAGGCAAGGCTGGTAAATTCACAACATCGTTAGGATAAGCACCCGTCGCCACCTTATATGCTTCACGACCAACTAAAAGGGTTCCCTCTGCAGCAGCGAGGGCCGCTCGGCTTGCAGCCAAACGTGACTGTGCAATTGCCACGTCTGTTTGGGTAATTTCACCAACTTCGAAACGGGCCTTCGCAGCATCAAGTTCCTGACTGATCAGCCGGTAGTTGTTTTGACGTAAACTGACAGTTTCCTGAGCTAAACGAACATCAACAAAGGCATTCACTGCCGTTAAAAGCACAGATTGTTCGACCCCAACTAAGGTCTGGCGGGCACTTAAAATGAATTCTTGCGCAGCTGCCTTTGATAGCTTTCCACGCCCAAAATTGTGAAGTTCGATTGAGCCGCTCAGGGTCAAATAATTAGCAAAAGTATCGACATTCACCCCCGACTTTTCACCCACGTAAACCCGCGACGCGCTATAGGCAAAGATGGGACGCAAGTCAGAAACTGCAGTTGCCAATTCTTCATCCGCGGCTCGCAAAACGGTGCGATTTTGTGCAAGCAGGTTTGAATTTTTATATGCGGCGATCATAGCATCCGACAAGGATTCCGCCTTAGTCTGCTGAACCAAAAAAACCGTTAGAAAAATCAGCAAAAATGACCAAAACCGCATCTTATTCTCCAACAATGTGCTTTATAAAGCAAAAGATAGTGTTTTTCCAAACCCCAGCAAGACAGGCGCTGATGCATTGAAAGAAAAGCGCCAAGTGATCGTGGTACCCATTTTATAGCCAATGCGCGCCACGCCCAGCGCACCTTCCATAAAGATAGCCCCAATACGACCGCCCTCTTTCAACTGCGCCAAGATAGCGTCAGGAATGAATTCGACAGCACCTTGCAGCACAATCACATCATAGGGCCCATGTTTAGGTGCACCCAAAGCCAATTCACCTGTCATAATAGCGGCATTGTCTACGCCCTGCTCGGACAAGGCGCTCTGCGCTCCAGCCCCAAGACTTTCGGTTTCAACTCCAACAACCGTTTCACAAAGTCGCGCTAAAACAGCCGTTGAATATCCAAAACCGCAGCCTATGTCTAAGGTCAACTCAGCAGGTTGAATATCCAAAGCGTCCAAAAGCTTGGCAAAGCTTCGCGGCTCCATCAGCACTCGTCCTCCGCCTAAATCGATATTTTCGCTCATATAAGCAGTTTCACGTTTGTCAGCGGGCACAAAATTTTCGCGCGCTACTGCCAACATTGCGGCAATAATTGGAAATTTAGTCACGTCAGAGGGGCGCACTTGGGTGTCTACCATCATCACGCGTCGATTCGAGTAATCTGTCATATCCCACTCATCTGGCAATTAATAACTGACGTATTGGCACAGAATAAGGACAACAGCAAGAAAGCGCCAAGCAAGGCCGTTTTTTTGAATGTTGGCGCCCCTAATGGCGAACTTGTAACGCTTCAATTTGGCACCAAAGGCTGTATATCGCACCACTTTGGTTAAAAGTGGCTAATGATTGGCAGCCCTAAGCTTTAAAAAGACCTTTTCAGGGGGCATTTGGACGAAAAGCCTGCAGCGGATCGTCGCACCTCATAACCCTAAGCCTAACCTTATGCTGACCACATTTTAAAATTATACATAAAAATCATATAATTATAAAAATTCAGTATCAATATCGCAAAAGGGTGCGCCCTTATATAGGGTGGAAGCGTTTTTTTGGGGGACATAAACACTCGCTTTTCTGCTGCATCTTTCGTATAAAATCAGACAGGGCTTTCGCAGTTTGGTTTAATTCTTTGGCGCTAATTGATAATTTTATCCTGTTTAGCACGAACGACTAACCGACAACGCATTGAATTCAGGGCATAAAATGAACTTTGAACAGATCTTTAGTGATCAAATCAGCCTATTAAAATCCGAGGGGAACTACCGGGTTTTCGCCGAACTTGAGCGTAAACGTGGCGATTTTCCACGCGCGGCGAGCCACGCCGAAGGCTGTGTGAAGGATGTGACCGTCTGGTGTTCGAATGACTATCTGGGCATGGGCCAACACCCCGAGGTTGTGGCCGCAATGGTTGAAACCGCACAAGCATGCGGCACGGGTGCAGGTGGCACGCGCAATATATCGGGCAATCATCACCACCATATAAAATTAGAGGCCGAGCTGGCCGACCTTCATGCAAAAGAGGCGGCCTTGCTGTTCACCTCCGGGTATGTGTCAAATTGGGCGGCGTTGTCGACATTGGGGGCCCGCGTTCCAAATGCGGTGATCTTGTCGGACGCCCACAACCACGCCTCAATGATCGAAGGGGTGCGCCATTCGCGCGCCGATAAGGTCATTTGGGCGCATAATGATTGGCGTGATCTTGATAAAAAGCTGACCGCTTTGGGTGATAGGCCAAAAATTGTGGCCTTTGAGTCCGTTTATTCGATGGACGGCGACATTGCCCCCATTAAAGAGATAGTCGAAGTAGCCAAGGCCCACGGGGCTTTAACCTATATTGACGAAGTACATGCCGTGGGCATGTATGGGCCTCGTGGCGGTGGCGTGTCAGAGCGCGAAGGTTTGGCCGACCAAATTGACCTGATTGAAGGTACATTGGGCAAGGCCTTTGGTGTAATGGGCGGCTATATCACTGGGTCAAAGGTGCTTTGTGACTTTATTCGTTCCTTCGCGAGCGGCTTTATCTTTACTACCGCCCTGCCCCCAGCCATTGCAGCGGCGGCGACGGCGTCGATCAAACACCTGAAGGCCTCAGACGCTGAGCGTCAAGGTCAGCAGGCCCAAGTCGCAAAAATGCGTGCCCGTCTTGATCATTTGGGCATTCCCTATATAAATAATGAAAGTCACATCATACCCGTTATGATCGGCGATCCGGTAAAATGTCGCATGATCTCCGACGTTTTGATGCGTGATTTCGGGGTTTATGTGCAGGCCATCAATTACCCAACCGTTGCCAAAGGTACGGAGCGGCTGCGCATCACCCCGTCGCCCTTGCATTCAGATGCCGATATCGACCATCTGACAAATGCTCTAGCAACTCTTTGGAAACAATGCGCCCTAGCCCGCGCGGTGGCCTAAAAAGAGGCTCACGTTACGAGGTGCGCACCTACGGGACCGCTTAAAGAACCTGATCCAAGGCAGTGATCAGCTGCGTCACTTCGGCTTGGCTGGTGTAATGGACAAAACTAAGCCGCAGCACACCACGCTCCATATCAATGCCCATCCCGCTCAAGGGGCGGGTAGCATAAAAATCGCCCCCGCCCGCCATAATGCCAAAGGATGACAAGGTTTTTGCCGTGGCTTCGGCGCTCTTATCAAGCGCAAGTGCGACCGTTGGGGCCCGTAGGTTGGCCGCGCGCGGCCCAATCAGGCGCAGATCATTACGCGCAGCTAAATGATCAAGCAACGGTTGCAAAAGCTCCGTCTCATGGTCACGCATCAAATCATGCACCGCTTCGCACCGCGCAACAGGGGCGGTTACGTTTGCTGCCACTTGGCCAAAGTGATGGTTAAAAAGTGCATCAATATAATCGACCATCCCAGCACAGGCCGCCACTTGCGCGTGATCGGGCCCCGATGGGGTAAAGCGTTTATATAACGTATCTGCATTGAAAAAATGCGACTGCGCGGGCAAAATCGCTCCAAAAATGCGGCGAACCACCATAATTCCTTGATAGGGGCCATAGGTCTTATAGGCCGAAAAAAGGTAAACATCCGCTCCAAGTGCGCCCACATTGGCAAAGCCATGTGGCGCATAAGAGACGCCATCTACGCACGTATAAGCACCAGCCGCCCGCGCCATGGTGCAAATCTCGGCCACTGGATTAATCTCGGCCACAACATTCGAGCAGTGTGGAAAGCAAACCAGTTTCACACGACCATCCGCCAAAAGCTTTTCCAAGTCTTGCGGATCAAGGTGGCCAGTTTGTGGGTCAATCTGCCATTCACGCACCTCAATCCCGCCATCTTGGGCTAAACGACGCCAAACGCCTGAGTTAGCCTCATGATCTTGGTTTGTGACCACTATCGCCGCCCCTTTGACTCCCGCAAGCCATTGGCGCACCGCTTGAGCTAACACAAAGGTATTGGTCGAAGTCGAGGGGCCAAAAGACAGCTCATCTTCCGCCACCCCAAGCAACGCAGACAAGCGCACACGCGCCTCATCCATCTCATCGCCTGCGCGCTGAGCGGCCCCATAGGGGGCATAGGGTTGGACTTTGCGGTCCAAATAATATCGGTGTAAACGATCAACCACCGCCCCGCAGGGGTAAGAGCCACCAGCATTTTCAAAAAAGGCCTGACCTTGTAAATTGGCCTGCGAAAAAGCAGGGAACTGCGCGCGCACAAAAGACAGGTCAAGTTTGGTCATGATTGCTCCTCATTTCTTCACGTCAATCCTACCTTTTGAAACAAGCTTGGCAAGGGGCAGATCACAGCAAAAGAGCGCAGCACCAAAAAAGCGCCCCTTGCGTCATGATCTCTGTGGGTCTATGTTGAATTTGTCGTGGGCAACCTCGACTATGGCGATAAACGCACCCGTAATAATCGGATCGGACCCGGGGGCGGTACCCGGCGACTCCACCAACACCCTCCATTTGGAGGCTATGGGGTCGAAATAGGATCGACGAACGACTAAAGGGGCCAGCTTTTGCTCGGTAGGTACCACCGTTATCGGACCATCTGTACAGTTGCAAATGACAACCGTGCTCCGGCAATGGCTTTGGCTGCGTAAGCAGTTCGAGTCGCCGAAACTAAGTCCTTGCGCCTAGCCGCGTAAGGCGGGGCCCGCCGGAGCCTGGCAACAGAATCCGGCACTTTATTCAACATTAGGCGACAAGATGATATTCAAAATTGCATTACTCATCATGGCTTTTTGGATACTTTATTTTATTTATAGCCGCACAAAATAGCCCTAAATCTCCTGTTGTACCCGTGCAGAAAAGGCCAAAGCGGCGTGGTTTAGCGCCAACCGCCAATCTTGTGGGGCGGCGTGATCCGCCTGATCTGAAATATATTTAAAATGTCCTGAGCGGCGTCCGTTCTGAGCGGCAAACTTTGGCAACCGCATAAAGTTCCATATCCACCAGATCGCAAGGCAGTTCAGGTCGACTGGCGGCGAAACTGTCGCCCGTGCCGCATAACAGCGGGCTATTGGCAAAGCGGATCAGGTCTCTGTCGGGCCTCAAAGAGGGTGTGGCCCAAGGCGAACCCAAGGGCGCGCACATCCATATCGCGTTGACACGCGGCTCCCACCTCAACCAATCCCCTGATCTCTGACATAACTGCACCTGCCGTGCCAAAATTGATCACCAAATTAGGCTTGTAGCGCTCTAAAGCCCGCACAGTTTGCCATGTGGCGTTTACTTTCCCAATGCCCATGTGCACTAAAATCATATCGGGGTTTGGGGGGCTGGCAGCTCTTATGGCATCGCGACTAATAAAAGAATTTTTTGCATCTTACCTCTCACACGTCGATTTCGTGTAAAATAACATGCCCAAAGGTAAAACCAAATCTTTAAGGTGGACACCGATTGCTATTTGGTAAAAAGGGCGGCAACGCTCTTTCTTTTTGGTTCAAATGTTTTATGGTGCGTCCAACAAAAGGAGAAACATGTCACAGCAAATTCATTATGGTAATCTGATGCACAACGCCATGCGTGGCTTGATCCAATCTGTCTTAATACAGATCGCAAAAGGGGGACTGCCCGGCGCGCATCACTTCTTCATAACCTTTGACACAACTCATCCTGATGTAAAAATTGCGCCCTGGTTGACAGAACGCTACCCGTTAGAGATGACCATAGTCATTCAACATTGGTTCGAAGATTTGATTGTGACAGACAAAGGCTTCTCCATCACCCTAAATTTTGGAGATATGCCCGAACCTTTGGTGGTGCCATTTGAGTCGCTGCGCACCTTCGTCGATCCATCAGTGGAATTTGGCCTGCGCTTTGAACAGCATCTAGACGATGAAGACATTCCCGCAAAATCTGAAGCTCAAAAGCCGGAAGGTGCGAAAGTGGTGTCGCTTGATAAGTTTCGCAAATAGCCAAAAGGCCTTGCGGTCTTAGCCCCCTTGCCTCTGGATACTTTGTCCAATTTGGCATAAAATCATTTTAACAAAACAAGTAGGTATCACATGTCAAATATTCGTGTTGAAACAGATAGTTTTGGCCCACTCGATGTGCCTGCCGACAAATATTGGGGCGCACAAACACAGCGTTCAATCAAGAACTTTCCAATTGGTTGGGAAAAGCAGCCCATAGCGATCGTGCGCGCCCTTGGGACAATTAAAAAGGCTTGCGCCTTGGTTAATATCACGCAGGGCGACATTTCCACAGAATTGGGCCACGCAATTGCTGCCGCCGCAACCGAAGTGATTGACGGAAAATTTGACGATAATTTTCCTCTTGTCGTGTGGCAAACAGGGTCAGGCACCCAAAGCAACATGAATGCAAATGAGGTCATCTCAAACCGTGCGATTGAACTCTTGGGGGGGGTTATGGGCTCAAAAAAGCCCGTGCATCCCAATGATCATGTAAATATGGGACAATCGTCAAACGATACATTTCCCACCGCCATGCATGTGGCATCGGCAATGGTGGCGCACGATGTTTTATTACCAGGGCTTGAAAAATTGCACACAGCCCTTTTGGAAAAAGTTGAGGCCTTTAAAAATATCATCAAAATCGGCCGCACACATACCCAAGACGCCACCCCTTTGACCTTGGGCCAGGAATTCTCGGGCTATGCGCATCAGGTTGCAATGGGCCTTAGACGAATCAACGCGGCCTTGCCCGCGATATATGAACTGGCCCAGGGCGGCACTGCTGTGGGAACGGGTCTTAACACCAAAGTGGGTTGGGACAAACGCGTTGCGGCCGAAATTGCCAAACTGACTGGTCTTCCTTTCGTGACCGCGCCCAATAAATTTGAAGCCCTTGCCGCGCATGACGCGATGGTTGAACTGTCAGGTGCCACACGCGTGGTTGCCGTCTCTTTGTTCAAAATTGCAAATGATATGCGGTTTTTGGGTTCCGGGCCGCGATCGGGCTTGGGAGAATTGAATCTACCCGAGAATGAGCCAGGCTCATCGATCATGCCGGGTAAAGTAAACCCAACCCAAGCCGAGGCCCTAACCATGGTGTGTGCCCAAGTCATGGGCAATGATGCAGCAATTGGCTTTGCGGGCAGCCAAGGGCATTTCGAATTAAATGTTTTCAACCCGATGATGTCTTATAATCTTCTGCAATCATTGCAACTATTGGGTGATGCGGCTGCGTCATTCACCGACAATATGGTAAAAGGCACCACCGCCAATATCGCCCGCATTGATAAATTAATGAAAGAAAGCCTAATGTTGGTGACTGCTTTGGCTCCTACCATAGGTTATGATGCTGCCACCAAAGTGGCCAAAACTGCCCATGCGAATGGCACCACTTTGCGTGAAGAAGCCATTGCTTTGGGCTATGTTGACGGTGAAACCTTTGACCGTGTGGTGCGCCCAGAAGATATGATCGGCCCAAAGGGCTAGGCGCAGAAGTGGTGCAGATCATCTCGTTTAATAAAATCAAAAAGGCGACGACCAAACGGACCGCCCACACCAAAGCGAACGAAAATTCCCAAAAATTTGGTCGCTCTAAGTTGCAAAAAAAGCTTGAAGCGGCACAATTGGGCAATGCCAAAATCTACTTGGACGGGCATAAGAAAACATGAAAATTCAGAAAAAACATTCCTTGAATCTGCGTGGACACCAAACATCAGTCTCACTTGAGCCGCAGTTTTGGCAAGCCTTTAAATATATTGCAGACCAAAAACAGATCGGCATCAATGCCCTGGCGAGCGAAATCGACGAAGGGCGGGTGCCGCAAGCAGGGCTGGCCTCGTCCATTCGACTTTATGTGCTGACGCACTACCAAAAACGGGCCACCTAAGAGCCGTAGACTTAGTTGACCAAATGCCCATTTCTGCAATTGCGGTCTGCTGTGTGATCGGTTTGGGGCTATGGGTAGGACGGTTGGGCAAAAACGTGCCCTCACCTCCGCCAACATCAAAGGCCCTTATAACATTAAATGCAATCCGCTCGGCAGGTGCGCCACCAACCAAAAAACAGGTCTATTTATCTGAAGCGCGCTTTGTGTAAACAAAGGTTGCATGCCTCTATCCTAACGAGGTCAGACCTAAGCTACTGTAGGTTTCCAGCAACCAAAATGACAGCCGCGAAAAGCCGCCCGTCAGCATCAAAAACCCTATCGTCCAAAGCAAAAGCCCCATCATCCGCTCGATACGCTGCATGTTGCGGCGCATGAAGCCCATCGCTCCGTGCATTTTTGGGAAAAACGCCGCAAACCCAAGGAATGGCAAACCAAGACCCATCGCATACACGCCCAGCAAAATTGTCCCTCGCGCCAAGCTATGCTCAGACGCGGCTAGCGTTAAGATTGTGCCCAGCTGCGGGCCTATGCAGGGTGTCCAGCCAAATGCGAATGCCAAGCCCAAAAGATAGGCCCCCATCAATGACCCCCCATGATCCCCACCCTCAAGTCGCAAATCGCGTTCAATAA
>ERZ889078.845-NODE-845-length-26091-cov-9.718121_pt1 | contig 26091 bp, 20 predicted proteins | sample MGYA00521266_ERZ889078 | MGnify/ENA primary metagenome ERZ889078 (study PRJEB32303, sample SAMEA104408618) | aquatic metagenome | biome: Brackish water; feature: Pelagic; material: water | place: Baltic Sea | collected 2014-06-16T06:34:00 | depth 76,534 m ...
ACGAGTACCTGGCAGACGCCCAACCCGACCTCGTGCTTGTCCAGGGCGACACAACCACGGTGTTCTGCGCGGCGCTGGCCGCCTTCTACCGGAACATCCCGGTGGGCCACGTCGAGGCGGGGCTGAGGACTTGGAACACCCGCTCGCCCTTCCCCGAAGAAGTGAACCGCGTGCTGACGTCGCGGATCACCGACCTCCATTTCGCGCCCACGATCACCTCCCGAGACAATCTGCTGAAAGAGGGTGTGGACTCCGCTCGAATCCATGTGACCGGCAACACCGTCATCGATGCCCTGCTGATCGCCAGAGAGCGCGTGCTCGCCGCTCCCCCCGCGGTCCCCGGTCTCGATGAGGGCCTCGTGGGCGGCGACCGCCCTCTGGTGCTGATCACCGGCCACCGCCGCGAGAACTTCGGCGAGGGTTTCCGCTCTTTCTGCCGGGCCATCGCCAGGCTGGCCGCCCGGTTCGACGATCACACCTTCGTCTATCCGGTGCACCTGAACCCCAACGTGCAGGCGCCCGTGCATGAACTGCTCGCCGACCTCGCCAACGTCCAACTGATCGCCCCGCTGCCCTACCTCCCGTTCATCCGCATGCTGGACCGCGCAACCCTGATCCTCACCGATTCCGGCGGCGTTCAGGAAGAAGCGCCGTCTCTGGGCAAGCCGGTGCTCGTTACGAGGGACACGACCGAACGACCCGAAGCCGTGATAGCCGGAACAGTCAAGCTGGTGGGAACGGACGAGGAACGCATCGTGGCAGAGGCGACGGAATTGTTGGAGAATCCCGCCGCATATGAAGCCATGGCCAGAGCGATGAATCCCTACGGCGACGGATTGGCGGCGGGGAGGATCGTAGAGGCTTGTCGGAACCTCCTGACTTAAGAAAGTTGCGTAATCCGCTCCTGAAGGCTACATTGCTCCACGCGATCGGGCGCCAGCCCGACAGCGGTGAACAACAGGACCTCTCTTTTCGATTTCCCCCAGGTCACACCGCCAACGTCACTCCCTCTTGCCCTTCACTGTTGTCAGGGTCGGAAACGTAGATCCGTACGTACGGGCTCGCCCGTCTGCGTATGGTGGAAACCAAGGTATTCATGTCCAGCTCCGTATCCACATCGCCGACCGGATTCGACCGGTTCGGCCTCAACGAACTCCTCTTGCGCGGCATCCGCGACGCCGGCTTCGAGAATCCCCGTCCGATCCAGAACGAGACCATTCCCGCCGGCCTCGACGGCCGCGACGTCCTCGGCCTGGCCCAGACCGGCACCGGCAAGACGGCGGCCTTCGCGCTGCCGATGCTCCACCGGCTTCTCAACCATCCGTACCAGGCGCCCCGTGTCCTGATCCTCGCCCCCACCCGGGAACTTGCGACCCAGATCGCAGGCGAGATCCGCACGCTGGCCAAGTACACACGCCTGAAGATGGTCACCATCTACGGCGGCGTCTCGATGCGCAACCAGATCAACGCCCTGCGCAACGAGCCGGAAATCGTGGTCGGTTGTCCGGGCCGCGTACTCGACCTGCTGCAGCAGGGTGAACTCCATCTCGGCGAGATCGAGACCCTCGTCCTCGACGAAGCCGATCACATGTTCGACATGGGTTTCCTGGTGGATATCCGCAAGATCCTCGCCTCGTTGCCCGGGAACCGGCAGAACCTGCTGTTTTCGGCGACCATGCCCAAGGAAGTTCGTCGCCTGGCCGACGAACTGCTGTCATCTCCCCACGTGGTCGAGTTGGCCGACTCGGCGCCGGCCGCCACCATCGAACACGCCCTGGTCATGGTGTCGGAGAGCCGCAAGCGCGATCTGCTCGAACACGTCATCGGCGAACCCGAGTTCGAATCGGCCATCGTATTCACGCGCACCAAGCACCGCGCCAAGCGCCTGGCCGAGCAGCTGAGCAAGGCTGGGCACCGGGCGGTGGGCATTCAGGGGAACCTGTCCCAGGCCCAGCGGGACCGGGCCATGCGGGGCTTCCGCTCACGGCAGTTCAACATCCTCGTCGCAACCGACATCGTCGCCCGCGGCATCGATGTGAGTGGTGTCTCCCACGTGATCAACTTCGACGTGCCGAACACGCCCGAGGCGTACACCCACCGCATCGGCCGCACCGGCCGCGCAGAGTGCGAAGGCATCGCCTGCACGTTCGTCACTGGTGAGGATCACAGCTGGTTGCGGGCCACCGAACGCATGATCGGCTCGTCCATCACGCGTCGGCAGGTCGAAGGGTTCGCACCCGACACGACCGTCAGATCCGTGCCCCGCGCCCCCGCACGCAACCAGGAACGCTATGCTCGTCCCGCGGCGCAGCCGCAGTACGGGCGGTTTGATTCTGGCGGACGGGGTCGAGGCCGCAGACGGGCCGGCTAGAGAAGTCGGCGGTGCCTCGGGTCAGCTTCTAGAGTTCGTAGGTGCGCCCGTATCCCACAGCTTCCACGTCACGCACACCGACGCCCCGCAACACCTTTTCGAGGTGGAGCTGGGCGTCGTGTTCTCCATGCACAAGGAAGATCTTCCGCAGTCTCTTCAGATCCAGGCGCGCCACGTAATCTCTCAACTCGCCGTAGTCGGCATGAGCGCTGAAGGCTCCGAGTTCCTCCACCTGCGCCCGCAGAGTCATGGTTTCGTCGAAGATGCGCACCTCCTTCTGCCGCTCCTGGATCCGTCGGCCCAGGGTATGCGCAGCCATATAGCCCACAATAAGGATGGTGTTGCGTTTGTCCTCGATGGTGTTGGCCAGGTGGTGACGGATACGGCCGGCTTCGCACATGCCGCTGGCCGAGATGATGATCGCCGGACCCTGATGCTCGTTGATGCGCTTGGAGTCGGCCAAGCTGGAGGTGTAGCGCAGCGCGTCGAACCCGAACGGATTCTCGTGGAGATCGAGGAAGTCGCGTTTGGTTTCCTGATCGTAGCACTCGGGATGAACCCTGAAGATGGACGTGGCGTTGGTCGCCATGGGGCTGTCCACATAGATCGGGATCTCGGGGATGCGCCCTTTGAGGCTCAGCAGATGCAGATGGTAGACCAGCTCCTGGGTACGGCCGACGGCGAAGGCGGGAATGAGCAGCTTGCCGCCGCGCGCGGCCGTCGTACGTACGATCTCGGCCAGGTGTTCGATGGCATCATCGTTGGTTTCGTGGAGCCGATCGCCGTACGTGCTCTCGAGCACCAGGTAGTCCGGATCGGGAACGAGTTCCGGGTCACGGATGATGGCCTTGCCGCAGCGTCCGACATCTCCGGAGAACACGACACGCAGCTCGCGGCCTTCATCCTGCACGTCGAACACGGCCATCGCCGAACCGAGAATATGCCCAGCATCGGCAAACGTCACCTGCGTCCTCGGCGTAACGAGCATGGGCCGGCCATAGGACACAGTGACGAACTGATCGCCAGCTTTCTGGACGTCATGCTCGTCGTAGAGGGGCTTGTCGGTGAAGTCCTCGCCCTTGCGTCGTTTCTTCTTCGTGAGGTACTCGATGTCGCGCGCCTGGATGTGCGCGCTGTCCATCATGATCAGCATGGCGAGATCGCGGGTGGCCGGCGTGGCGTAGATGTTGCCCCGATAGCCGCCCTTGGGCAGCAGGGGGATCATGCCGCTGTGGTCGTAGTGCGCATGGGTGAGCACCACGGCGTCGACGTGGCCGATGTCGTCGACGATCGCCTTGTTCTTCGCTTCGGTGTCCTGCCGCTTGCCCTGGAAGGCGCCGCAGTCGATCTGGATGGTCGAGTCGCCCACAGCGAGGTAGTGGCGCGAGCCCGTGACTTCACCGGCGGCACCCCGAGAATACAGTTTGACGGACATCATGGCTCCTTACTATCGATGCTCAGAATTCGAGGAAGAACCCCGCCCCCAAGCCCATCTTCTCGTAACCGTCGATTCCCTCGCCCAGATCCAGCCAGCCGGCCTGCAGTTTCACACCCATCCTCGGCGCCAGCCATCTCTGCCAGCTCACGGTGATCTCGCGGAAATCGTGATCGACGGTCTGATGCGGCGCGACCCAGGTGGCCGTGTACAGCTCCTGCCCCTGGGTCAGATTCACGAAGAGCCATACGCGCCCCTCCTCGCCCCAACCGAACGAAAGGGTGTGCTTCCAGCTCACGTGCTCGCCGGGGTCGCTGTGGGTCCTCGTGGCGCGATACTCCGCGATCACCGGACCGCGCCACAGCCGGGGACCGAAGGTGAGGTTCCAGTCCTCATGGCCGACGAAGTCCTCCGAGCGACCGCCCCCGAACACGAGGATCACCGGCCCGGTATTGTAGTGAAACGAATGATCCCAGCGGAACCGGGGTTGGTAACGCGATTCGCCGCCCCGGGTGAAGGCCGTGTAGGTGTACAGGCGCGAGGTCCAGTCGGCATAGGTGCCGAAGGTCAGGCCCGCGTCCACATCTTCCCGCTCGAGCAGTCCCACCTGGATGAAAGGCGTGAACCTCGGCAGGTGTTTGATGTAGAGCGTGGCCGTGGCGGTGGCCCAGTCGCCATACAGGTCGTTGGGCTTCAGGTGGTCGTAGAGCAGGTCCACGTCCAGGCGGTAACGGTGGCCTTCGCGCAGGCGGGTCCAGTCCTGGGCTGAGTCGTCAGCCGCCGCGAAGGCGGCGCCGGCCCATGAGAGCAGGACGGAGGCGGTCAGCAGGGCGAGGATCATTCGTGTGTTCAAGGCTCCATCAACTTCCTGGTGAGGTCGATGATCACGCGCTGGGCCGGGTCACGTTCGATGGCGACGGCCGCACCGTGCCGATGCTCGAACTCTCCCCACAGACGCCGGGCCGTGGGCGAGTCGACGTCCACGACACCGTACAGGATCGGGAAGACCTGGGCCAGTGCATCCGGATAATAGCGTTCCCAGTCGGAGGGATGCAGGTGGCCGGCGACGTCGGCCCAATGGAAAGGCTGGTCGGCGGCAGCACCCAGCGTCGAAATCACAGCACGGCGCACGTTCTCGGCGGCCTCCCTGTAGCGGGGGCCCTGATTCCAGCCCCGACGACGCGACAAGACTTCGATGGCCAACAGGCCGCCGTAGGCCTCGCAATTGTCCATGAGGTAACGGGCATGGGTGCCCGGATGGGCTCTCAGCAGCCCGTCGGGATCCTGGAGCAACAGAAGCAACCAGGCCACATCCTCGATGCGGGACCGGTTCGCGTCGCAGAAGGCGCCGTCACCGCTGATCCGTTCGTAAGATTCGAGGAGCACGAGGAAGACCGCGGCGTAGCCGTCGGCAGAATCGTAGGTACCCGTCTTGCGCATGCGGCCGCCGTGGTGAACCTCCATGTCGTCGATGGTGCCGGTCAAACCGTGGCTGTCCGGGTAGTTCAGGTTGTCGAGATACCACTGGAGGTAGGGTCGAACCCTCGCCGCATCGCCTCCGTCCTTCAAATAGGCTTCGGCGTAGAGGCAGGCGAAGTAGGGATTCACACGGCGCAGCCCGGCATCGATCGGCTCCTGCAACGACACGATATCCAGGGCGGGATGCAGCCGCGCCGCGCAGCCGGCACCACCGATGAGGCCCGTCCCCAACACCAGGGCGCTAGCGGCCACGGCAGTCCACCACGACATCGACCGTCTCATCTTCGATCACCACCACGTGCCATGCATCCGAAGTGACGGTGCGCAGACCCTCTCCGGAGGGCGGCTGGTATCTCGCAGCAGGCAGGGCGAAGGAGATGCCGGCAAGGCCTTCCTCGCTGTGGAGTTCCACACGCAGACCGCCCCGATCGCGCACCCAGCGGAACTCGACGTTGAGCATGCGCTGCAGGAACGCGGCGTGGTCCTTCATGGTCGTCATGGACAGCAGGCCGGCGTCGCGCCGCCGTTCGAGGTCGTCGAGCCAGGCGGAGAAGGCGGGCCGGTAGTTCAGGTCGCCGTGGTACTGATACAGGTTGTAGGGATGGGAATACACGAGGCGCACGGTACGCTGATGCTCACAGAAGTCGCTGACGCCCTGCAGCCAGTCGGCCACCTCGGCGGCCGCGAGACCCGGCCCCGACTCCATTTCGCCGAAGCTGGCGACGTCGCGCAGGGGCATGACCGGAAACGCGATCAGCTCGGTCGAGAGCATCGCTCCGTCGGCGAAGCTGCGGTTGGGAGCACTGCCGCCGTCCCCTGTGAAGTAATAGCTCGTGAAGCCGAAGTCTTCGAGGATTCCCGTCATCAGCTGGGGTGGATGCACTCCCGCCGGAGCGGAGTACTCGACGATCGGACGCGAAACGACACCGCTCAGACACTCAATATTGCGGCGCAAGGCGTCCCTGACTTCAGACTCGCCCCAGCGGCCCGACGCCACCTCGCGGGCGAAGAGGTTATGGCTCCAGCCGCCGTGGGATCCGATCTCGGCCAGAGGCGCCAAGCGCTCCAGATAGCCCCGGCCACGGCCCCCGGCGTCGAAGCCCATGGCGTCGCCGGGCTCGTTGAGATCGGCGCCGGCACAGACGTGCACCGAGGTCGGCAGCCCCTCGCGCACCAAGCCGTCACGCAGCATGGAGTCGATGACCGTCCACTCGCTGTTGGAATCGATGTGCCAGTTGAAGACCACGGCCCCGACGCCGTTCTCCACGTTGAGCAGATGGGGCAGGCCGAGTTCGTCGAAGAGCCACCAGCGCAGCAGAGAACGCAGGGGCAGGTCGTCGGCATGGGCCTTGAGATGTCCGAGGGGCAGGCTTACATAGCCCGCCAGACCTTCGCCGTGACGGCGCACGGTCACGGCCGGCAGATCGCCTGCGGGTGTTTCCGCCCAGGCGAGCACGTTCAGACCGTAGGAATCGATCACGCGGCTGCCGGTTACTGGATATTCGAGCCGTCCGTAGCCGTAGCCGGTCAGGTGCAGAGTCTCATCGAGTTTGCCGGGGGGAATACCGCAGAGTTCGGCCGCCGCGGCATCCTCGAAACGGATGGCAGCGGTAGTGAACGAGGCGTCGCCCAAGTCGTTGTAATCCACCGCAAGCACGCCAGTCACCCCTGCGAGCCAGGAGCGGGGCAGGTATGCCCCTTTCTGGCTCCGCACGCCGGCATCATGGACCGCGAGAATCGAGCCGCCGGCCTGGAGATACGATTCGACCCACGGCCCGAACGAGGAGAAGAGACTGCGGCAGACGCCGTCGGGCAGAATCAGAGCGGGAGCCGAAACGGCCACCGCGGAGGGGTCGGCATCCTGGAGCGTGTACATGTCGAGGACCTCGACGGCAACTCCCTCCTCCTCCATGACGCTGCGCCAGGCGTCAAGCACGTAACCGTACTCGTCGAGCATGGACGGCGCATAAGCGAGCAGAACACGCAGATCGGTGCGGTCAGCCACACGATCGGTGCGGTCGACGGTGCGCAGGCCGTGCCAGGCCACCAGGAGGCAGCCGATCACGACCAGGACGATCATCACCGTTCGCCGCATGCCACCTCCCCCGCGCCGTCGGTCAATACGTAGCCGTAGACTGCAGCGGCGCCGCCGAGAGTCACGTTCTTGCGAGCCACCACCGAGGTTCGGCGCGCGGGCGAGCCCACCCGGGCGCCCCGCCCGAGCCACACGGCCGACTGGGTGAAGACGTTGCCTTCGACAACGGACCCCTCGCCCAGTACGACATCGTTTTCAGCGAAGATGTCGCCGAGCACCACGGCACCCTTCCCCAGCTTGATGCCTCCGTACACCTTGATCGGTGCGCGGAACACCACGCCATCGCCGATCTCGCAGTCGCCGCGCACGACCAGTGGGCGCACCGGATCGTTGGTCACGAGATCAAGGAGCAAGTCGCCGTCGTGCCGGGTCACGTGGTCGTCGATGTCGGTCTTGCCCGTCGCATCGTGACGCGGTACCGCAGACGGAACCTGTGGTTTCGGCGGCGCACCGTCATGACCCTCGGTCAGGATCGGCGATCCCCAGAGACGGCGGAATTTGGAGCCGTCGCCCAGACGCAGGCTGCCGCCGGAAGCCGCCGAAATGCCGAGCGTACTGTCGCGGCCGATGACGATGTCGCCGTCGGAGTCGATCCAGCGGACGACGTGGACGCCCTTTCCCAACTCGATGTCGCCTTGAGCTACGACCGAGCGCAGAAAAGATTCATCGCCGAACGTTACGCCGCCGTCCACATGGATGTCCTCTTCACACCGCGCACCCTTGCCGAATACGGCGTCGCCGCGCACCCAGGTCAGCAGATCCAGGCGGCCGTTGTCGGCCAAGTTCAAGCCGTCATGGATCTCGAGGACTTCCGGCTTGGACAAGGTCACCTTGTGACGCCCCGGATCGCGCAGCGCGTCGCCGAGTCCGCCGAGCAGCAGCCTGCGGGCGCTGCGCCCCATGTAACGGGGGTCCTTGGTGTATTCGAGATCGATGGGCAACGGATAGCGGTCTCGGGGCACCGCCACCTCCAGCAGACCCGGCACGAACGGCAGCACCATCAGCAGGACAAAGGCCGAGATCAAGAGCCAGCCGCCGTCCTGGGCCGGAGGCACCTCGGGCGAGCGCATTTCAATGAGCCCCTGGGCCAAAGCCGTCAACGACACCGCAGCCAAAATCAAAACGAGGACCGACCCCGCCAACATCATACGGCGGCTCATGCCTGATCCTCCTTGCGGAAGCGCTGCGTCTTTTCCCATTCGGCTGTTCGGCTCTGCAGCTTATCCAGAACCGCCATGAAGAACCCGCTGGAGATCGTCCAGATGTTCAACAGGAAGTAGAACATCAGAAACGGCAGCAGACGGACGCGATGGCTCACGCCGTCCAGCAGCGAGGCCGTACCGATCTGGTAGAAGGGCGCGAAGTTGCCGAAGGAGTTGTACGACGCCACGAACAGGAACACGAAGACACTCTCGATGATCTGCATTTCGCCCATGAAGAACAGTAGGATCGAGTCGACGATGCCAGTCAGCAGAAACACCGGCACCAGGTAGATGAGCAGCAGCAGCATGCCGTCGAGCTTCTCGCGCCGATTCAGGTACGGCGACTTCAGCAGGGGCAGAAAGTGGCGGAACATGACGGAGTTGTGCCCCCGCGACCAGCGCCGAATCTGCCGCGAACGCACCTGCCAGGTCTCGGGCACCTCCTCGTAGCATTCCACGCGATTGGCGTAGACGATCTTCCAGCCGGAGATGTAGAGCCGGTAGGTCAGGTCGGTGTCCTCGGCCAGCACCGTCGGATCGAAGCCGCCGAAGGCCTGCACCAGATCGCGGCGGTACGCGCCCACGGTGCCGCCGTACTGGGGCATGAGCTTGAGGTTGTGCCGTGCCTGCTGGTCGACCTGATAACCGCCGCTGCGTTCGAGGTCGAGCAGACGGGTGAGCAGATTGGCCTCGGTGTTGATGGGCACGACGCGGCCCATCACCGCCCCGACTTCGGGATCCTTGAACGACAGGGCGAGGTCGCGCAGGGCACCGCGGTTGGGCAGGTAGTCGGCATCGAAATTGATGATCACGTTGGAGCGGGAGATCTCCAGGGCGTCGTTCAGGGCGGCGGGTTTGCCGCGCAGCCCGTCGTGGCGGTGCAGCGGCGTGACGATCTCGTGCTCGGCGGCCAGCTCGTCGAGGATCTCTCCGGTGCGGTCGTCGGAGTGGTCGTTGATGGGAATGATCTGCATCAGCTCACGAGGGTATTCACAGCGCAGGATGGCCTCGATGGACGAGCGGGCCACCAGCTCCTCGTTGTGCATCGGAATGAGCACGGTGATGCGGGGCAGGTCGTCGTCGACCAGATCCTGATAGTAGAGCCGCTGCTCTCCGCGCAGCCTGTTCACCGTGAGCCAGTAGTGCCGGATCGCATAGACCGACATGACCAGCACCACGAGAATCACGTAGAGCTTGAGGATCAGAACGACCAACGCCACACCTCCGGACGATCCCGCAGCCGCAGCGCCACGATGTTCACGTAGATCGCATAGATCGAGACCATGTACACGAAGTCGATCAGCGGACCGAGGGCGAAGAACATGGCCGCCATGGACAGCACGGTCAGCTTCTGCAGCAGGAACAGGAAGCTGGCGTAGCGGATCGCCCCGAAAACGGCCCCGTAGGCGACGGTCGCCACGATCACCAGCAACTTCTCCGGTACGGGCGAAGGCAGCGACGACAAGGCAACGCCCATCACGATGGGCATCAGCAGCCACATGCCGAACTGGGTGCCCATATAGAGAAGGGAAAAGTCCACGACGTCGTAGGGGAACCGATGCGGGAAAAAGAGGAAGAAAATCGCCGAAGCCGTCATCAACAGGCTCAAGAACGCTACATAGACCCGCACCACCTTGGGCACGGGTCTCAGCCGGGGCACGATCACTACCACGAGAACGCCGAGCACGAAGGTGATCAGAGAGAGCCGGTACGAGGGAAACGAGGCCGGCGCGTCGAGGACGGGCATCTCGGTGACCCAGACCGGCAGGAAACGCCAATGGGTAACGGCAGTCGGTACACCGGCCAGAGCCGCCAGTTGGCCGACCTGGGAGACGAATCCATCCAACAACGGCTTGTAGAACACGGCGATCAGGACGTCGCAGAGAGCCACCAAGAGCAAGAAGATCGTCGTTGAGATCGGAGGCGCAGCAGCGAGCCGCTTGTAGGCCCGGTGGAGATGAATGCGTTCCTTCATCGTGATGTGGGTCCTCCGGTTGCGCCGACTTCACTGACCAGGACCCGCCTACGTCGCGGTCCGTCGAACTCACAGAACCAGATGGTCTGCCACGTCCCCAGCACCGGACGGCCGCCGACGACGGCCACCAGCTGGTCGCAGCCGAAGAGACTGCTCTTGACGTGGGCCGCCGTGTTGCCTTCGGCGTGGCGCCATCCGCCGTCCCAGGGTACGAGCCGGTCGAGGGCGTCGGCCATGTCGCGCACCACGTCGGGATCGGCGCCTTCGTTCACCGTGACCGCTGCGGTCGTATGCGGCACCCAGAGCATGATCGTGCCATCGCTCAGGCCCAGTTCAGCGATCGCGGCCTGAACCCTCGCGTTCAGGTCGACGAAATCGGTTCGTCCGGTCGTGCTGATCTCGAATTCGATCATGACCACCTCGCCGCAACAAAAATGGGCCGGGCTACGGAAGCAGCCCGGCCCATTGTCCACGAACATACCCTACAAGTCAAAGTACATGGTGAATTCATAGGGATGGGGTCGGCGGTTGATGGCCTGGATTTCATCGCGCTTGATTTCGAGCCAGCGACGGATCAAAACCTCTGGAAACACATCGTTGCGCAACAGGAAGGCGTGATCCTGTTCCAAAGCGTCGAGGGCGTCGGCCAGCGAACGCGGCAGAAACGCCACCTCGCCCCTGCGGGCGGAGGAAGGAGCGTCCTCGGGATGGAATCCCTCGGCATAGGGGTCGATCCCGTTGACGATGCCGTCGATACCCGCCATCAGCACGGCCGAGGTCGCCAGGTAGGGGTTGCATGTGAAGTCCGGTGGCCGGTACTCGATGCGCCTGTGCTGCGGGTCGGCCACATAGCTCGGGATGCGGATGGCCGCGCCGCGATTGCTGCGACCGAAGGTGATGGCCGTCGGCGCCTCGAAGCCGGGCACCAAACGCTTGTACGAATTGGTCGACGGATTGGTCAGGGCGCAGAGCGCGGGACTGTGCTTGAGAATGCCTCCAACATAGTGCAGGGCCGTCTTGCTCAGACCGGCGTAGCCTGCCGGGTCGTCGAAGATGTTCTGCCCGTCGGCGTCGACCAGGTACTGGTGCAGATGCCAGCCGCTGCCCGCGTTGTCGTAGAGGGGCTTGGGCATGAAGGTGACCTTCAGACCGTAACGTTCGGCCGCATTGAACAGGATGTACTTGGTCAGCACAGCGTGGTCGGCGGTGGTCGGCAGGTCGGCGAACCAGCCCTCGATCTCCTGCTGAGCCTGGGCGCCCACCTCGTGGTGGTGGTAACGCACGGGGATGCCGAGGTCCTGCATCAGGGCGCAGACCTCGTCGCGGAAATCGTCGTGGCGGTCGTGGGGATTGCAGGCGTGGTAGGCGTTCTGGAAAAACGCCTCTTCGCTCTGGACCTTGTAGCTGGCCTCGGCCACGCCGCTGCGGTACTGGGCCTCGTCGAAGATGTGGAATTCGTACTCGGGGATCCAACGCGTCGAATCGGCGATGCCCAGATCGCGCAAAGCCTGCTCCGCCGCCTTGACGATGCGGCGGCCGTCCTGGGCGAAGGCCGTACGTTCGGCGTCCACCAGCCGTACGTCGGCGAACATCGACAGGGTCGGCCGGGTGCGGAAGGGATCGATCTGGGCCGTGCCGTAATCGGGCAGCAGCACCATGTCGCTCTCCTCGACCTTCAGGAACCCGTAGCTCGAGCCGTCGAAACCGATGCCTTCAGCCATGATTTCGGGGGTGAAACGGTCGAAGGGGAATGTGATGTGGTGCAGGCGGCCGACGAGGTCCAGGACCTTGAAATCTACGAACTCGACACCGCGTTCCTTGGCGTCGCTGTGCACACGATCGAACTCTGGATGCATGATCCCCTCCGGGCTGATGGGCCGAGCGGTCCGGGATGGCCCCGGATTCCTGAAATATAGTCGGCGACCGCACCCTTGAAAGGAGACTTTCGACACCCGACGCCCCCGTCCTTGCCCCCCCCCGATCCCCCGTCTATGTTTGCGATTCCACCGGATCAGGCTTGCAAAGGAGAGGCTCCGTGTCCGACTCGACGGTTACCATCTTCTTCGAGGGCCGCGCCGTTGCGGCCCGCGCCGGAACGTCCGTGGCCGCCGCCCTGTGGGAACACGGGGTCGCCGCCCTGTCCCACTCCCCCAAGTACGGACGCCCCCGCGGCGTGAAGTGCGCCCGCGGCCACTGCATGAACTGCCTGATGCGCATCGACGGCGTGCCCAACGTACGCGCCTGCCTGACCCAAGTCGCCGACGGCATGCGCGTGGGACGTCAAGACTCCGGTGCACCCTACGGAGCCCCCATGCAGAAGGTGCTCGACAAGGGCGGCCATCTCTTCCCGGTGGGCTTCTATTACAAATGGTTCACCAAGCCGAGCGCCCTGTCCCGGATGTTCATGTCCGGCCTGCGCCCGTTGACCGGCGTGGGCCGCCTGCCCGAGCCCGCCGCCTGGGCCGATCACGGCGACACCCCACCCGCTCGCGACCTGGGCCACATCGAGACCCTGGTGATCGGCGCCGGTATCGCCGGCATGGGCGAAGCCCTCGCCGCCGACGGCGAGGTGATGCTGGTCGACGACTCCCTCCGTTGCGGCGGACAGCGCCGGGCGGCCTTCGATCTGGTCACCGAGAGCGCCGCCGACGTGCTCAACGGCCTCGAGCACCTGGCGGCCCTGCGCGCCCGGCTAGAGAACCTCGCCGCCCGCGTCGAGGCCGAGCCGCGTATCGAAGTGCGCACGGGCACGACCGTGGTCGGCGCCTGGCAGCCCGACATGCTCCTGCTCGAAGACAGCGAGGGCCTGGCCGTCGTCCGCGCACGCCACATCTGCTGGGCCGCCGGCGCTCTCGACGCCGCACCCCTGTTCGACGACAACGACCGCCCGGGACTGATCGGCCCCCGCGCCCTCTACCGCCTGCTGGCCCGCGACGGCCTTGACCTCGCCGGCCGGGCGACCCTGGTGGCCGGCCGCGGCTTCGACGCCGTCTTGTCAGCGGCCCTGCTCCACACCGCCGGCGCCAAGGTCACCGTGGCCCTCGAACCCGGGCGCACCGGCGACCCCGCCCTGCTGGCCACGGCCAACCGACTCGGCTGGAGCCTCCACACGGGTCAGACCATCGCCGCCGCCCACGCCCAGAACGACCGGCTGGCGTCGGTGAGCCTGGCCTCGACCGACGGCGGCACCACCGAAGTGCCCTGCGACCTCGCGGTCATCGCCACCCGGGCCAAGCCCGCCTACGACCTGGCCTACCAGCTGGGCGTCGACCTGGTACTCGATCCCGAACGCGGCGGCTACGTACCCCGCGGCGCCGACCTCGGCCGCCTCGAAACGACCACTCCGGCCGGCGTCGGGTTGATCGTCGCCGGGGAGGCCGCAGGCCTCAGCCCCGAAGCCCTGCTTCAGGAGGTGTCGGCGTGAGCAAGCGCATCCTCTGCACCTGCGAAGACGTGACCGTCGAGGAGTTCCGCAAGGCCCACCACGACGGCTTCACCGAGATGGAATCGTTGAAGCGCTTCACGGGCGTCGGCACCGGATTCTGCCAGGGAAAGGGCTGCCTCTGCGAGGCGGCGACCGAGCTCGCCCGGCTGCGCGGCATCGATCCGTCGGCGATCCCGCTGACCAACATCCGCCCCCCCACGCGCCCCCTCACCTTCGGCGAACTGGCGGGCCTGGACCTGCCGCCGTTGATGGAGGAACTGGAGCGTACCGCCGGCACGAACGGTGATGCTGAGGTGACCCCATGATCCCCCTGCCCAGCGGACCGGTGCCTTACCAGGCCGACGCCGTGATTATCGGCGGCGGCGTCAACGGCCTGGCAGTGGCCTACGAGCTGAGTAAGCGAGGCGTGAAGGACATCGTCGTGCTGGAGAAGGCTTACCTGGGCAGCGGCTCGACCGGGCGCTGTGGTGGCGGCATCCGCCAGCAGTGGACCACCGAGGCCAACATCCGCCTGGCCCAGGAGAGCGTAACCGCCTACGAGAACCTCGCCTCGGAGCTGGGTCTGCAGACCTTTTTCCGTCAAGGCGGTTACCTGATGGTGACCGACAATGAAGCCCATCTCGAGGGCCTGCGCAAAGCCGCCGCACTGCAGAATCGCTGTCATGTGCCCACGGAATATCTGCAGCCCCAGGAATGTCTGAAGATCGCGCCCAACCTCGACATCACGAACATCAAAGGCGCCACCTTCTGCCCTAAGGACGGCACCGCCTACCCGTTTTCGGTGGTTTGGGGCTACGCCAGGGCCTGCCAGCGACGCGGAGTGAAGATCTTCATCCGCACCGAACTGAACGACGTGAAGCTCGAAGGCGACCGCGTGACGGGCGTGAGCACCAGCCGCGGCGACATCGCCACCCCGCTGTTGATCAACTGCGCCGGGCCGTGGGCCCGCACCCTCGCCGCGAAGGTGGGCGTGGAGCTGCCCAACCGGCAGGAGCGCCACGAGATCATGGTCAGCGAGTCGTGCAAGCCGTTTTTGGACCCCATGGTCATCTCCATCAGCAACGGCATCTACTTCAGCCAGAGTATGCGCGGTGAAATCGTGGGCGGCATCGGCGACCCCGACGAACCCAGCTGGGAACGTCCCGACCAGTTCGACACCCGCAGCCAGCTGCGTTTCGCCGTGCGCTTCGCCAAGGCGCTGATCGGCTACTATCCCCCCGCCCGCGCCATGCGCATGATGCGCCAGTGGGCCGGCATGTACGACGTGACCCCCGACCACCGACCCATCCTGGGTGGCGTCGAGGGTCTGGACGGCTACCAACACATCTGCGGATTCAGCGGACACGGCTTCATGCTGGCGCCCATGGCGGCCGCGCGCATGGCGCAGATGATCACCTCCGGGGAGCCGGACGAGATCATCGCATCGCTTTCTTTGGCGCGGTTCGCGAACGGGGATGTGGAGGCGGATGCGTTCGTGGTCGGTTGATCGTGTCGGGGCCTAGCGGAACTGCCGCTTGAGTTCGCTCCAGGTCGCCTGCTCGGCGGCGACGGTCTGCGAGTAGCTGGTCAACCACAACGTGTATTCCAACACGATACCGATCCCCTCGGAAAAGAAAATCGAAGCGGGGCCATTGTCCAGAGCTGAGAACTGTGGCGTCCACTCGATATCGACTGCGCCCTCTGGGGGATCCGGATTCACCCAGAACCATTTGACCAACCCATAGGCTTGACGCGTTCCGAAGTTCAATTCGAAAAATTTATCTTCGTCGACTTTGTAGGTCTCAATGAAATGCCAGATAGGTGCGCCGCCCACTTCCAACCCCAGATAACTGGTGGATCGTGTGGACCACAGCGCTCCCATGACCATCGGCTGATCCAGGACCAGGACCGGCGGGTCCAGCGACACCTGTCTCTCTTCGCCCTCGTCAATATCTTCAAACCCGTGCATCCAGACGTCGCCTTCGGCGTTCTTCGTCAGAAAGTAGTGAGCCCGTTCCAGCCCACCGATCTGGTCCAACTCCTTGAGCAACACGATGCACTCGACACCTCGCACAACCTGGGTCTGCTCGAGAACTTCGACATACTCACTCTGTCCCTGGTAATCGCTTTGGTAGGTCCACGACCAGCCCGGGTACAGAGGCCAACGATCGGCCTGAGCTGTGCCCGTCATCAGGAACAGCAGCAGCAGCACACATGTGGTTCGAGCCATGGACAGCCTCCGGAGCAGAAATAATGTTCACATGGGATCAAGATAACGAACAAGACGCCATACGTCCTCACGGACTCATTCTAACAGGTCCGCCAGTGACCGACGCAGATCCTTGTGTTCGAAGGCGAAGCTTTTGGCTCTCAGCGCCTTAGGGACGGCTCGGTAGCTGGATAGAACCATGTCGGCCATCTCACCCAACAGCAACCGGAGCACCCAGGCCGGAGCCGTCACGCGGGCAGGACGTCCGAGCACCTCTCCCAGGAGAGCAGCGAATTCCCGTTGGGTCGGCGGGTCCGGAGCCACGACGTTGACCGGGCCGATGAGATCGTCCTGTTCGATCATGTAGAAAAGAACACGCAGCACGTCGTCGATGTGGATCCAAGGCAGATACTGCTTCCCGTTGCCCAGGGGACCGCCGAGTCCCCAGCGGAACGGTACGGCCATCCGCGGCAGGGCACCGTCGGACGAGGCCAGAACCACACCGAAGCGGGCCAGGACGATGCGCGTCGCATCGGCCGCCTCGAGGGCGCAGCTCTCCCACTCGTGGGCCAGCCGTCCGAGGAAGTCGCCGGAGGCCTGACGCTCCTCGTACTGGGGTTCGCGTCCCCCGTCGCCGTAGATACCCACGGCCGAGGCGCTGATCAGCAACTTCACGCGGTTGGAGCGCCGCACCCCCTCGACGACCCTGCGGGTGGTTTCGAGGCGGGAACGCCGGAAGCGTTTTTTTCGTCTTGAGGTCCATCGGCCGGATGAGAGGGGCTCACCAGCCAGGTTCACCACTACGTCACAGTCGGCCACGCTGTCCTGCCAGCGTCCGGCGACTGTGGGATCAGCCTCGAGCACCGCCACGCCGGGGGACAGCTTCAACCTGGCGCGCTCCGCTTTTCGCGACACGCAGATCACCTCGTCGCCCCGCTCGACAAGCGCGGCGGAGAAGTGACGGCCGATCAAGCCGGTGCCTCCGGTCAGGACGATCTTCATGCAGCAGCCTCCTTGGTCATCATCACGTCCGGAGCCCAGGATACGGGCCCATCGGTGCGGTGTCCACCACCCGGCGCGACCGCGTTGACTTTCCTTCCCCCCGTAGCTAACGTCCCCAGAACGGCTCCGTAGAGAGATGGTGCCCGCAATCCTGAGAGGATCCCATGAACTACGAATTCCTCGACTGCGACATCCGCGACAGCGTGGCCCATGTAGCCCTGCTGGGCACCGACGGCATTCCCGCCGGCGAATTCTGCGACGAGATGGTCGACATGCTCATGCGCCTGCAGGACGACCGGGCCGTGCGCGTGGTGCTGTTGACCGATGCAGGTGGGCCCTGGGACATGGCATTCGATGTCAGGGCCATCGCAGAAAGTTGGCACAGCGGTGACGGCCCGGGCCTTTCGGCCGGCAACCTCGACACCATCCGCCGCCTGACGACCATGATGAACGATCTTCCGAAGCCCATCATCGTCGCGGTGTCAGGTGATGTGCGCGACGACGGCTTCGGCCTGCTGATGAATGCCGACGTGCGACTGGCCGCCCCCACGGCCACCTTCACCGCCGGCGATATGATCACCGGCATGCTTCCCGACTGGGGTCTCAGCCATTTGCTGCCCCGACGCATGGGCACAGGCCGCACCCTGGAGATGATCTGGTCCGGCCGCTCGATCCCCGCCGACGAGGCCTACACCATCGGCCTGATCGATCGGCTCGTCCCTGGCGACGCCTGGGAGGAAACCGTGGGCGAACTGGTGCGCCGGATCGCCGGTCTGCCCCAGCCCGCCGTGCAGATGAGCAAACTCGCCGTGCAGCAGTCGGCTCAGTTCGACTTGACCACGGCCATGTCGCTCGAGTACGAAGCCCAAGAGAAATGCTGGGATTCCGAGGAAACCGCGGCCGCCTTGGCAGCTCATCTGGATGGTCAGGTGCCGGACTTCTCCGTGATCCTGTCCGATGAAGACGTCTGAACCGACTAGGACCCGGAGGTCGTGACGTGGGCCTGACCCTCATAGAAAAGATCATCAGTTCGCACTGCGATCGGAACGTGAAGCCCGGCGACACAGTGGACATGCGCGTGGACGTGCGCGCAGCCCGCGACTTCGGCGGCGCCAACGTCGTGAAGAACCTGAAGGAGGCCGGCCTCGTCGTGGACGATCCCGGCAAGACCGTCTTCACCTTCGACTGCAATCCCGGCGGCAGCGACCAGGGCTACGCGGCCAACCAGCAGATCTGCCGCACCTACGCCCGCGAGTCGGGTGTGGCCCTGCGCGACGTGACCGAGGGCATCGGCACCCATATCAGCTTCGAAGACGGCCTGGTCGTGCCCGGCTCGACGTTCGTCAGCACCGACAGCCATGCGAACATCATGGGCGCCGTGGGAGCCTTCGGCCAGGGCATGGGCGACCAGGACATCGCCTACGCCTGGGCCCGCGGCAAAGTGTGGTTCAAGGTGCCGAAATCGGCCAAGGTCACCCTTACGGGCACACCGGGTCCGCACGCCCGCCCCAAGGACATCGTGCTGAAGATGCTGCAGCACCTCGGAGCCAACGGTCTGCTGGGCTATGCGGCGGAGATCTACGGCGACTGCGTCGACGCGCTGGATCTCCCCGCACGGGTGACCATCGCCTCGATGTCCACAGAGATGGGCGGCATCATCTCCCTGTTTCCACCCAACGCCGCCGTGCTGGAATACTGCTCCGCCGCCGCCGGCCGCCCGATCGAAGGCATCTACGCCGACGCCGACGCCCACTACGACCTCGAAGTGACGGTCGATGTGGACGGCCTCGAGCCCATGATCGCCCGTCCGGGTCATCCAGAAGACACGGTGAACGTGACCGAGGTCGCCGGACGCAAGATCGATTCGGTGTTCATCGGTTCCTGCACCAACGGCCGCATCGAAGACCTGCGCGCCGCTGCGAAGGTCCTCGCGGGACGCAAGGTGGCCCCGGGCGTGGTTCTGAAGGTCGTGCCGAGCACGCGCAAGGTCTGGGAATCGGCCCTCGAAGAAGGCCTGGTCAACGAACTGATGCGAGCCGGCGCCCTGATCGGCAATGCCGGCTGCGGCGGGTGCGCCGCGGGACAGATCGGTCAGAACGGTCCCGGTGAAGTCACGATATCCACAGGCAACCGCAACTATGCGGGCAAACAGGGCAAGGGCGAGGTCTACCTGGCCAGTCCCGAAACAGCGGCGGCTTCAGCCGTGGCCGGGGTGATCTGCACCGCCGATGCGATCCCGGCGGAAGCCGTGACTTTCGCGCCGCCCTCGGCCCAGATGGCTGCGGCCATCGCCGAGGTGATCGCCGAATCGACGACCGACAAGCCCACCGTCCTGCGCGGCCGCGCCTGGATCGTCGACGAGGACAACATCGACACCGACATGATCTTCCACAACCGGTACCTGGCCATCACCGACCCCGCCGTGATGGGCCAGTACACCTTCGATAACCTCACCGGCTGGGAGGACTTCGCGAAGAAAGCCAAGCCCGGCGACATCGTCGTCACCGCCAGGAATTTCGGTTGCGGCTCCTCGCGGCAACAGGCCGTGGACTGCTTCAAGACCCTCGGCGTACAGGCCCTGGTGGCTACGAGCTACGGGGCGATCTACGAACGCAACGCCATCAACGCGGGGCTGCCGGTGGTCGTGGCCGAGGCCGTGAACGCAGGCATCAAGAACGGTGACGAGGTCACCGTAGACCTGGCGACCGGCCTCGTGAGCTGGGTCGGCGGCGAGGTGACCGGCGATCCCTGCAGCGAAGTTCAGATGGAGATCTACCAGCGCGGGGGACTGCTCGCCAAGTAAGCGTCGTCGGATTCGAAGAACGCCCGCCGCGACTGCCTGAGCCGTCACGGAGGGCGTTCTTCATATCCCCCCTCCCGGAACCCGGCTCCACAGATCGTGTAGACGATGGCATCTCTCCCCTGATCCGTCCCCATACCCTGGAGGGAACGCCATGACCACAGGCCAACGCAGATCCCAAATGTCCATCGCTCCTGCTCTGATGATCCTCCTGATGACCGCCGTGAACGCCTTCGCCGGTTCGGTCACGCCCCGCGTGGACCTGGACCACCGGGCCGTCCTCGCCCACGACGACGTCGTGGTCTACGCCCTGATCGACTTCGACGTGGCCGATGCGCCCCACGACCGCGACGCCCCACGACCGCGGCTGAACCTGGCCCTGGTTCTCGACCGCTCCGGGTCGATGGACGAGCGCGGCAAGATGGCCTACGCCCGCGACGCCGCCAAGATGATGATCGACATGCTCGGTCCGGGCGACCGCCTGGCGGTCGTCGAGTACGACGACGAGGTCACCGTGCTCTGGCCTTCGTCGTTCGTGGATTCGCCCGGTCCCATCAAACGCCGCATCGACGGCCTTGAACCCCGTGGCAGTACAGATCTGTTCGGCGGCCTCATGGGTGGGGCCGACGAAGTCCTGCCTCATCGGGACGGCTGCGACATCACCCGCGTGGTCCTGCTCTCGGACGGCCTCGCGAACCGGGGCCTGACCGACCAGCGCGAGATCGTCCGCCGTGTCCGCCGCCTCGGCGAACAGGGCGTGTCGGTGACGACCCTCGGCCTGGGCCTCGAATACAACGAAGACCTCATGGAGGCCATCGCCGGGGCCGCCGGCGGCAACTACGCCTTCATCGAGAACCCCCGCACCATGGGCCGCATCTTCGCCGACGAGCTGCACACCCTGACGACCACTGTGGCACGGGATGTCGCGGTCGACTATGAGCCCGCCGGCTGCGTGACCGATGTGCAGGTCTACGGTTATGAGACGCGTGATCGCCGTCACGGGCTGCACATCCCCATGGAGGACATCTACGCCGGCGAAACCCGTTCCTTGCTGCTGCGCCTCGAGATCGACACTGGCCGCCCCGGCCGACTGGAGCTCGGGAACCTGCGCCTTTCCTATGTCGATATGCTCGAGGATCGCACCGTCGAGGAGGATCTGCCCTTGTCGGTGCGTGTAACCGACGACCGGCATCAGATGGAGATCTCGCGCAACGACCGTGTGACGGTGGAGGCCAACCTCATCGATGCCGACCGTCGCCTCGACGGCATCGTGAGGATGTACGACAAGGGAGACCGGATTCTGGCGACCGAGGCCCTCAAGACCCTCAACGACGACATCATCGCTCTCAACAGTTCCGTGCCCGACGTGAAGCTGAGCGCCAAACTCGAAGACCTCGCCATCCAGCAGCAGGACATGGACGCCGCCGCCGACGATTCCCGCGCCGCCGAGTCCTACATCAAGCAGCAGAAGGCCAATATCCGGCTCAGCAACAAGGGCAAGCAGCAGCACTTCATGCTGACCGACAAGGACCGTGGCCCGGAAGTGGTGCGTCTCCAGGAGGCGCTGCACACAGCCGGTGTCTACGATGGTCCGATGGACGGTGTATTCAGCGACGAGGTCGGCGCCGCCATCAAGGAGTTCCAGAAACAGCGGGGTCTGACCGTCGACGGCATGGCGGGTCCGAAGACCCAACGGGAGCTCAAGCTGCGCTGACGTTTCCGCAGGCCGACACAAGAGCGCCCGTTCCTCTCGAGGCACGGGCGCTCTTGTGTCGGCCTATGTTTTATGGCATCCTGCCCCAACTCATCTCCCCCGCCGGGAAGGAGCCCGCCGTGTATCGACTCGTCTCGGTCGCACTGATACTGACCGCCGCCTGTGCCTTCGCCTCCGTCGAGGTCCCCTCGACGACCAACGCCCCGATTCTCGACGGCCGTCTGGACGAGCCCTGCTGGGCCGCAGCCGCGAGCCTCGACCTGGCCTGGGAGATCGAACCGGGCGACCGGACCCCCGCCGTGGCGGCCACAACCTGCCTGATCACCCACGACCGCGACCACATCTACGTGGCTTTTCGCGCCTTCGACTCCGACCCCGCTCACATCCAGGCCAACCTGGCCGACCGTGACGGTGCCTTCTCCGACGACTGGGTCGGCATCGTGATCGACCCCTTCGCCGATCGTCGCCGCGCGTTCCAGTTCCTCGTCAGCGCCGCCGGCGTGCAGATGGATCTGACCTGGAGCGAGACAGCCGACGAGCCGGACGATCCCTCCTGGGACGCCGACTGGTCGTCGGCCGCCCTCATCGACTCGCTGGGGTATGTCGTGGAAGTCGCCGTCCCCTTCGGCTCCCTGCGCTTTGAAGCCTCCGAGGGCGAACAGACCTGGGGCGTGCTCGCCTATCGCCACCATCCCCGTTCCCTGGAGCGACTGACCTGCTCCTCGCCCCTCGATCCCAACGTCGGCTGCGAACTCTGCCAGGCCACCGACCTCGTGGGCTTCCGCGGCATCAGCGCCGGCCGCAACCTCGAACTCAACCCCACCTACACGGTCAGCCGCACCGACATGCGCCGGGACTTTCCCGACGGCGACCTCACCGCCGGCACGCCGGTCTGGGATCTCGGCCTCTCGGCACGCTGGGGCGTCACACCCAACATCAGTCTCGACGGCGCCCTGAATCCCGACTTCTCCCAGGTGGAGAGCGACGAGCTCCAACTCGACGTCAACACGCGTTACGCCCTGTTCTACGAAGAGAAGCGCCCGGTCTTCCTCGAAGGGGCCGACATCTTCGAGACCTCCGTATCCGCGGTGCACACGCGCATGGTCGTTTCCCCCGAGTGGGTCGTCAAAGCGAGCGGCAAGAACGGCCGCGACGCCGTCGGCGCCTTCGTGGCCCGCGACACCTGGACCAACCTCATGGAATACGCCGGCGGCCGATCTCGTCTGCAGACCCTGGAACGCGACAACACCTCGGCGGTGCTGCGCTGGCGGCGCGACGTCGGCGAGGAATCGACCGTCGGCGCCGTGATCACCTCCCGCGAAGCCGCGGGCTATCGCAACACCGTCGGCGGCCTCGACGCCGTCTTGCGCCTTGCACCGTCCCACGCCCTCGACGCCCAGGTCCTGGCCTCTCGCACGATTTACGAGGGGGACCGCGAGGGATCCGACGTCTCGCTGCTCTATGGCCACGACTCCCGCGACTGGAGCTGGCTTGCCGCCTGGGAACGCGTGGGCCGCGACTTCCGCGCCGACATGGGCTATATCCCCCGCGTCGATATGGAACAGCGAGATCTGGGTCTGTGGCGGAGCTGGTGGCGTCCGGCCGGCCGCGGCGCGCACTTCATCGGCCTGGGAATCCACGGCACCGAAATCCGCGACACAGGCGGCCAGCTGACCGACCGTCAGGTCCAGGCCGAGCTCAACATGATGGGACCGCGGCAATCGCGACTCTGGCTGGCAGTGGATCGTCTTCGGGAACGCTTCGCCGGCGACGACTACGATCAGACGATCCTGCAGGGCAAGGTCGGTGCCCGCCCCTTCGAGCAACTCAAGGGCTGGCTGATGTTCTGGAGCGGCGACGAAATCGATTACGACCACGGCCGCCCCGCCACCGATTGGGGCTTCGGGCCCGGCCTGACCTGGACCCCGTCGCCTCGTCTCGAGATCGTCTCGAGCTGGATCCGCACGGCCCTGTCGGCGGGCGGAGGCCGCATGTTCGCCGCCGACCTCGTCGACGCCCGGGTGCAGTTCGCCCTGACGCGCCGCACCCATCTGCGCTGGACCGTCCAGGCCCAGCTCTTCGATTTCGATCCCACACGCTACGACGATCCGGGCGCCGTTCCCGAAGAGTACCGCGAAATCTTCTCCCAGCTCCTGTTCAGTTTCCGCGCCAGTCCCGAGACGGTGGTGTTCGTGGGCACGACGGACCACCACCTCGGCGATCACCTGACGCCGTCGACGGTCCATGACCGGACGTATTTTCTGAAGGTGGGTTACGCCTGGCGGCCCTAGGACTCAGGGACAGGTGCGATTCAGGGCCCCGGCAAACTCGACGAGATCGGACAGGTTCAGCACCCCGTCGTGGTAGTAGTCCACGGCGATGTGGTAGGCCGGATCGTTCCAGTAGAGATCGACGAACGCGACGACGTCGCTCAGATCCACATCTCGATCCCCGTCCAGATCCGGTGTGAGCAGGTAGACATCGACCCGAGCGGTCGGGTCAGTATAGCCCCCGACGACGAGCTCCAGCTTATCCCCCGCCGTGGGATCCATGCCCCCGCCGACCAGGAAGGGTCCGCTGAACGTCGTGCGCCCCTGGGCATCGGTAGGTGCATCGGCCACGGTGCCCATCGTGCAGAAGACGAGGGCGTCCTGGACGCTCTCGAGCCAGATGTCCTCGAGGGGATAGAACGAGACGGGTGTGCCGAAGGCGTCGTAGAGGGTGGCGGTGAGGGTGGCGTCGACGACGAGGTGGACACCGGCCCCATACACCTGGGCTTCGGTCAGATCGTCGCCCGATCCATCGGGGACGCAGAACAGGACGACGGGAAAGGCCGATTCCGAATCCAGAGCCAGCATCGGATAGGGAGGAACCCCAGCGCGCGCTTGGACCGTGAGCACCAGCACGACGCACAACACGATGATCATTCGCATCCCATCTCCTCCTCCACGTGAACAGCCGCGACGGCATGCGGATGAAGATCCTAGCATGAATGAGAATACGATATCATCGCATCAGGAGCAAAGAATCAGCAGCGCCGCCTTGTCCGTCTTCCCCGCCGCACTGCGCGGCAGCTCCGCCATCACCTCGACCCGCTGCGGGATCTTGAACTGCGCCAAGCTCTTCTGGCAGTGCCGGAGCACGGCCTGCACGTCGAGTTCGGCCCCCGGCCGCGGCACCAGGCAGGCCACGATGGCCTCGCCCAGCAGCTCGTCGGGCACGCCGAGCACACAGGCTTCGACCACGTCGTCGAGTTCGAGGATGGTCTCTTCAATTTCTTTGGGACTGACGCGGTTGGCGCCCGCCTTGATCATGTTCTTCACACGGTCGACGATGAACAGAAAGCCTTCGGAGTCGCGCACGGCGAGGTCGCCGGTGTGCAGGCCGTCGTCGAAGAGCACGCCAGCTGTCTCCTCAGGATCGTTCCAGTAGCCCTGCATGATGTTGGGACCGGAGGCGACGATCTCGCCGGTCTCCCCCACCCCGCACTCGCTGCCGTCGGCACGGCGCACGGTGAGCGACACGCCTGGAATCCCCACGCCGATCGAGCCGATCTTCTCCGGCAGCCGCTCCGGCGGCAGCCACGACAGGCGCGCCGAGGCCTCGGTCTGGCCGTACATCACGAAGAGCTTGATGCGCTCGGGCAATGCGGTGTGGATCTGGCGCGTCAGGGCCGGGGACATGGCGCCGCCGGCCTGGCTCACGTAGCGCAGATGGGGCCAATCGCGTGTGAGGAAATCGGTGCGCGCCGCGAGGATCGCGTAGTGGGAGGGCACGCCCGAAAAACCGGTGCAGCGTTCGGCTTCGAGGGTCTCGAGCACCTTCTGGGGGAACGCGAAGCGGTTGTCCACCACCACGCGGCCGCCGCACTGCACGTGGGTCAGCAGTAGGGAGTTGCCGAAGGAGTAGTGGAAGGGCAGCACGCAGCAGACGCTGTCGTCGGCCGTGAGCTTCAGGTAGGCGAGGATCTGCCTGGTGTTGGCCGTCAGGTTGGCATGGGACAGGGTGACGCCGCGCGGATGACCGGTCGAACCGCTCGTGTAGAGGATCAGGGCCAGGTCGTCGGGGCCCACTTCGGGCAACGGCAGATCGGGACCGTCGAGCAGGTCGTCGCCAACGACCAGGTCGATGCCCGGCAGTTTCCACTCGGGGTCGGCCCGGTCGACTGCGACGGTCAGCACTTCACCGGCTCCGGCCACGACTTCGGGCAGCTGGCGGGCTTGGGCCGCACGGGCGATCAGGACCACCGCGCCGCTGTCGATCAGCATCTTGGCGTGGCTCGCCGCGGGATTGGCGTGGTTCAGGGCCACGACGCATCCGCCGGCGCGCAGGGCGCCGAAGAAGGCGGCCACGTAGGGCCGGCCGTTCTCCATCAGCAGGGCCAC
>ERZ889078.846-NODE-846-length-26085-cov-6.233423_pt1 | contig 26085 bp, 23 predicted proteins | sample MGYA00521266_ERZ889078 | MGnify/ENA primary metagenome ERZ889078 (study PRJEB32303, sample SAMEA104408618) | aquatic metagenome | biome: Brackish water; feature: Pelagic; material: water | place: Baltic Sea | collected 2014-06-16T06:34:00 | depth 76,534 m ...
GATGGATGTCGCGCTATGACATTGCGCGAGTGCCAGTTAATTGCGGAACGCAACATGCGCGGCCGTAACCCATCGGTGTCAAAACCCCGAAGAAGCAGGGTGAGTTGCTCTTCGCCGTACTCGATCTTGGTCTCGCCATCGCGATCTATTGGCCACGCAAACGTCCCCTTGTCGAGGCGCTTGGCGAGCACCCAAACGTCGGCCTCGTCATAGACCAAGACTTTCATGCGGTTGCGATTTCGATTGCAGAAGAGGAAGAGGTCACGCGACATCGGATCTCCCTGCAACTTGCCGCGAACGATCCCCGCTAACCCAATAAAGGATTTGCGCATGTCAGTCGGGCCCGTCACGACGAAGATCCGGCCGCCGCTAAACGTCAGCATGCCGAAGGACTTCGACAAGCCTGCGAAGGGCGGCCCCGTCAAAGTCGGGCGGGATCTCGAGACGGTCCAGGTCGCCGACGTGAAGCACGAAAGGAGCTTGAGCAACACCCGGCGGCTCGGGCCTCAGCTCGACTTGCAGGAGCTTCTGCTCTTCGAGTTCGCCCGCGAAGTCCACGACTGTTTCGGGGCAACAAAAGCCGACGTCGCCACTGGTAGAGAGTCGCAGGCGTAACGCCAAGGCGAGCTGCGAACGAGCTCACACTCAGGCCACTGGCGGCCTGACAGTCGAGAGCGGATGAGTACCAATCCGCGAGGTCTGTGTGCGCCGTTAGACGGTCGCTAAGTTGAGTGATTTCCATGCGCGGACCGTCGCATCATGCGAGAGGAAATCTAGGGGGCGCTCAGAGGGGCGGCGGACGCTTACTTTGCTAACGAGGTCTTCCCGCTGGAGCCGAATCGGCGAGCTGCCTTCAAGATACCCCCCCCCTAGCCTTGCCGTACGCGAGCTCATCATGCCGTTAGCAGGCCCATTTCGGCGGCCTGCTAACGGCACTCACCAATCGCGACCCGCTACGCCTTGCGCAACAAGTCTCGCGAGATAATCAGACGCTGAATCTCACTCGTGCCCTCACCGATTACGCAGAGTTTGGCGTCTCGCCACATGCGCTCGACGGGGTACTCGCGGGTGTAACCGTAGCCGCCGTGAATTTGGATCGCGTCGTAGGTCACCTTCATTGCGGTCTCCGAGGCGTGCAGTTTTGCCATGGCCGCGATGGGTCCGAAGTCTTCACCGGCATCCTTCAAACGCGCCGAGTGATACACCAAGTGGCGTGCGGCTTCGATCTGAACCGCCATATCTGCCAACTTGAACGCGACAGCTTGCTGGCCAGCCAACGGCTTGCCGAACGCCTCGCGAACCTTGGCGTACTTGACGGACTCTTCATACGCGCCTTGCGCGATGCCTAGGCTGAGTGCCGCAATCGAAATGCGGCCACCCTCAAGGGTCTTCATGAACGTTGAGAAGCCGCTCTCTTTGGGCCCGAGTAGGTGATCCTTGGGGATCAGTGCGTCCTCGAAGACAAGGCTCGCCCAATCCGAACCGCGCATCCCTAACTTCTTCTCTCCCTTTTCGAGCGAGAAGCCCGGCGTGTCGCGCGGCACGACAAATGCGCCAATACCTTTCGGGCCAAGCGTCTTGTCATAAACGGCGGTCACAATGAAGGTGCCGGAGTAGTTGGCGTTCGTGATGAAACACTTGCGGCCATTGATAATCCAACCCGCGTCAGTTTCGGTCGCCGTGGTTTGGGTTCCACCGGAGTCCGACCCCGCGTTCGGTTCGGTCAAACCGTAGGCGCCCATGTACTCGCCAGAAATCAGCTTCGGCACGTACAGCTTTTGGAGCCGCTCTCCGCCCCACTTATAGATGGGGTACGTTCCCAAGCTCACCTGAGCCGCAAGGGTAAGGCCCGTGGAACCGCACACGCGTGACAGCTCCTCAACAGCAAGGATATACGCTAGTGTCCCGCCATCCGATCCACCGAGCTCCTCGGGGAAGGGGATACCGGGGAGGCCGAGCTCGACAATTTTGCTCCAAGTGTCCGTGTCGAAGCGGTGCTCTTCGTCGACGGCAGCGGCCTTGGGTTTAACCTCGTTCTCGGCGAAATCGCGGACCATGTCGCGGATCATTATTTCGTCTTCGGTCAATCCAAAGGACGTCTTGATGTCGGGCAGCGTGAACTTGCTGTGGATAGCAGTCATAATCTTAGTCGTGTTAGGTGGGCTGGCATCTTCTGGCGCCGAGCTCGCAACTTTATGGGGGTGATCTTTAGGTGAGACCGTTTGGATTTTTCAGTCGGTCTTCATCTTCCAACCGCTAGTGCGGCGGACGTCTTCCGCGTCACCGACTGGACGCTCGGGCTTGTAAAAAGAGGCGCTGTCGCCACTCCCGACCCAGTCGATCAGCGCTTGGCGAGAGAACTTCCACTCGCGACCTACCTTGCGTGCGGGAACCCGCTCTTGGTGTAGGACCTTGTTGAAAGTCTTGATGCTCACGCCGAGCAAGGTGGCCGCCTCTTCCACATTCAAGATGGCTTTGTTGGTGTCGGTGGTCTCGCCGTTGGGTGTGGTCATAGCTTAGGCCTCCTCGCGCGCCCAGCGCTCTTTCACTGCGCCTTCGATCCAGGCGACGATGTCGGTTGTGCGCGTCCCAGGGCCAAACAGTTTCGAAAAACCATCCGCCTCGAGAGCGGCCATATCATCCTCTGGAATGATTCCGCCGCCGGTAAGGAGCACGTCACCCATGTCGCGAGCTTTGAGCGCCTCACGAATGCGTGGGAACAGACTCATGTGCGCGCCCGACAAAATCGACAGGCCGACGACGTCCACATCTTCTTGAAGTGCGGCTTCGGCGATCATCTCTGGCGTCTGGTGCAGACCGGTATAGATCACCTCCATGCCCGCATCGCGCAATACAGTCGCAACTGTCTTCGCGCCGCGGTCATGGCCATCTAGGCCGGGCTTTGCAATCAGAACTCGAATCTTTCTGTCACTCATAATCGTGAGTTGGTTGGGGGCAGTCGCCGAGGCGGAGCCAGTACTTTTTGGGGGATGGTTGGGGCAGAATTAAAGAATCTTGGGCTCTTTGTACCTTCCAAAAACTTCGCGCAGGACGCCGCAGATTTCACCGAGGGTGCAATCTGCGTGGGCTGCTGCGACAAATCGCTCGAGCAGGTTTTCCTCCGTGCCACATGCACTTCGAATGGCTGCTAGCTCGCGTTGAGCTGCATCTTCATCGCGATTGGCGCGCAGCTCCTTTAGGCGTGCGCGCTGCTCGTTTTCCACGTGAGCACCAATACGGTGAATATCGATCTCCGGCTTCTGGTCACCTTCATTGTAGATATTCACGCCGACAACCTTCTTGATGTCGCGCTCGACAGCGAGCTGATACGTCACCGCGGAGCGATGAATCTCGCGCTGGATGAATCCAGAATCGATGCACGCGACGATTCCGCCGCGCTCATCGATTTCCTTGAAGTAGGCTTCGGCGTCCGCTTCCAAGCGGTCGGTCTCAGCCTCGACAAAATAGCTGCCGGCGAGAGGGTCGGCGACGTTGGTGACGCCGTGCTCTTCCGCAATGATCTGCTGCGTGCGTAGGGCGATCTTTACCGCTTTTTCCGTCGGGAGCGAGAGGGTCTCGTCCATCGAGTTGGTGTGCAAAGACTGCGTTCCGCCAAGAACAGCGGCAAGCGCTTCCAACGCCGTTCGCACGATGTTGTTCTCGGGCTGCTGTGCTGTCAGAGAAACTCCGGCGGTCTGCGTGTGGAATCTCAGCATCCAGGACTTCGGATTCTTCGCGCCAAACACGTCTCGCATCTTGCGAGCCCAAATCCGGCGGGCGGCCCGGAACTTGGCGATCTCTTCAAAGAAGTCGAGGTGACTGTCAAAGAAGAACGACAAGCGAGGCGCAAACTCATCCACCTCCATGCCAGCGGCGATGCCGCGACGCACGTACTCCATCCCGTTTGCCAAAGTAAATGCCAGCTCTTGAGCCGCGGTCGAACCCGCCTCGCGAATGTGATAGCCCGAAATCGAAATCGTGTTAAAACGCGGCGTGTGTTTAGCACAGTACGCCATCACATCACAGATCATCCGCAGCGCGGGCTCCGGCGGTACAAGCCAGGCGTGCTGCGCTTGGTACTCCTTCAGGATGTCATTCTGAATCGTTCCCGAGATCAGCGCGGGATCCACACCTTGGCGCTCGGCGCATGCGATGTAAAATGCGAGCATGACTGGCGCGGGCCCGTTGATCGTCATCGAGGTCGAGACCTTTTCGAGGGGAATCCCCTCGAACAATGCCTCCATGTCCTTCAAGCTCGAAATCGAAACGCCGACCTGCCCCACCTCGCCGAGGGAGATCTCGTCGTCAGCGTCGTAACCCATCAGCGTCGGGAAGTCAAACGCTGTCGAGAGCCCGGTCTGCCCATGGTCTAGCAAAAAGCGAAAGCGCTCGTTGGTTTGCGAGGCGGTTCCGAAGCCAGCGAACTGGCGCATCGTCCAAAGACGTCCGCGGTACATGCTCGGGTGGACGCCGCGCGTGTAGGGAAACTGGCCGGGATAGCCGAGAGCCTCATCATAGTCGCCGACGACGTCCTCGGGCCCGTACATGGGTTTGACCTGCTGGCCCGACAACGTGTTGAAATCGCAATCGCGGACGGTCCCCTTACTCAGGGCCGCTTCCCACAATTCACGTGCACTAACCTCTGTACTTGCTTCGCTCATATCGTCTCCTTAACTTTCCTTGGATCGCATTCCGAAGGCGGCGCCTCGTAGCAGATCGTCCACGACCTCACTCGCGATTCCATAAGCGGTCGAACCGGCGGCGAGGGCATTCTCTACTCTCGCGCCGAGCTCATCCGTGTTCCATACGCGCGCATCGAGCTCTTCATCGATCACGCGCCTCACTTGGGCAACGCGCTTCTTTCGACGGGCGTCTTCAAGGCCATTGGGACCGCGCGAGTCAAGCATCGCACGGTGACTGGTTATCGCCTTGAGCACCTCGTCGACACCCTGTGCTTTTCCTGCCGAGGCGAGCACGACCGGCACCGTCCATGACGATCCGACTTCACCCGACCACTCGTCGCTGCGAATCGCTCGCGTGTGTACGGCCTCGCTCAGGTCGTCTGCCAAGCGCTCCGCACCCGCTAGGTCCGACTTGTTCACGACAAGGACGTCGGCGACCTCGAGAATACCGGCCTTCATGGCTTGCACTCCGTCTCCAGCGCCGGGACACATCACAACCACAACCGTGTCGCAAGCGCCCATCACATCGTACTCCGCCTGGCCCACACCAACTGTCTCGATCAAGATGCGCTCCATACCGAAAGCATCCATCACGTCACAAGCGTCCACGCCAGCGCGCGCCATGCCCCCATGGCTTTTCCGGCTAGCCATCGAGCGGATGTAGACATGTTGATCACCGGTGAGCTCTTCCATCCGAATGCGGTCGCCAAGAAGTGCGCCGCCTGTAAATGGGCTCGACGGATCCACGGCCAGGATACCGACCTCAAGATCCTCGCGCCGCATCGCCAAGGCCAGCTCATTCACGAGCGTACTTTTCCCTGCGCCTGGAGGACCGGTAATCCCCACTCGCCAAGCGCGCCCAAGACTTGGATACAGCGCAGCAAGGGCCCCAGGAAAACGGCCATCGCCATTCTCCGCCCAAGAGATCAAACGCGTCAAGGCGCGACGATCCCCCTGGAGGACGCGCTCTGCGTACCCTTCGGCTGAGTTCTTGGGATGGTTTGAGGTCACGGCTGAGTGAGGTGAGAGTTAGCCCAACAGGTTGCGGCTGATGACGATGCGCTGAATGTCGGTCGCACCCTCGTAGATCTCGGTGATACGCGCATCGCGGAACAGCCGCTCGACCTGGAAGTCGTCGGTGTAGCCAGCGCCGCCGTGAATCTGGAGGCACTCGTCGGCGCAGAAGTTCGCCGTTAGGGAGGCGGATAACTTGGCCTGTGCGGCAGCCTGTGTGCAGCTCATTTGGTTGTCCCGGAGCCAAGCGGCTTTGCGCACCAGAAGGCGCGCTGCTTCAAGGCGCGTCGACATGTCGGCAATCTTGAATTGGATCGCCTGGAAGGCCGAGAGCGGGCGTCCAAACTGCTCGCGCTCGCCCGCGTATTTGATTGAGGCATCTAGGCACGCTTGGCCGATGCCGACCGCCTGGGATGCGATTCCAATACGGCCACCATCCAAGGTGTCCATCGCGATCTTGAAACCCGCGTTCACTTCGCCGAGGAGTGCCGAGGCGGGCACGCGAACGTTCTCGAAAATGATCTCCGTTGTCGAGGAGCCACGGATGCCCGTCTTCTTCTCCTTCTTTCCTACGGATGCACCCTCGGCCGACATAGGCACGAGGAATGCGGAGATCCCCTTCGCGTTCGAGACACTCGTATCGGTGCGGCAATACACGAGGCAGAGCCCGGCCCACTCGCCGTTCGTCACAAAGATCTTGGTCCCGTTGATAATCCAGTCGTCACCGTCGCGCACCGCAGAGGTCGCAACCGCTGCCGCATCCGAACCTGCATTCGGCTCGGTAAGGCAATAAGCTCCAAGCAGCTCACCGGTCGCGAGGCGCGGCAACCACTCAGTCTTTTGCGCGTCGGTTCCCCACTTAGTGATCGGTGAACCGAGCAGGCTGTTGTGAACGGAAACAGTCACTCCGACTGAGGCGCATCCCTGGTTCAGCTCGTCGAGCGCGATGGCGAGCTCCATGTTCCCCATGCCCGCCCCGCCGTACTCTTCACCGATAGTCATTCCCATCAAACCGAGCTCGCTGAGCTGCTTGAAAACGTCGGGGCCGATCGTCTCGTCCTTGTCGTGCTGCCTTGCGAGAGGTGCGAGCACCTGCTGGGCAAAATCGCGGGTCATTTCCCGGACGAGGTTCTCTTGTTCGCTTAGTTTGAAATCCATTTCGTTATCGGCTTGCGCTTGGCGCGATCCGTATCGCGCTTGGTGAGATGCGTTGTTCTGAAAAGACTTCGGCGCGCGCCCCGGTAAGGCTGGGCGCGCGTCGAAGTTGAGCTAGTTGTAGTCGTAGAAACCCTTGCCGGACTTGCGACCGAGGTTGCCGGCCGCGACCATGCGCGCGAGCAGCGGACAGGGGCGATACTTGGAGTCGCCAAAGCCGTCGTGCAGCACCCTCATGATATCCAGGCATATATCCAAACCGATCAAGTCCGCGAGCTGCAGGGGCCCCATCGGATGGGCCATTCCAAGCTTCATCACGGTGTCGATCCCTTCGGCCGTTGCAACGCCTTCCATCAGGCAGTATACGGCCTCGTTGATCATCGGCATCAAGACGCGATTCGCCACAAAGCCGGGGTAGTCGGCCGCCTCGACTGGAGTTTTACCGAGGGACTCCGAGCACTCGAGAATGGCCGTCATGGTCTCCTTCGAGGTCTCGTGACCCCGGATGATCTCGACGAGCTTCATCAGGGGCACTGGATTCATGAAGTGCATGCCGATCACCTTGCCAGGTCGCTTTGTCGCGGCCGCGATTTCGGTGATCGAAATCGAGGAGGTGTTCGTCGCGAGAATCGTGTCTTGCGGGCACAGCTCGTCGAGCTCTTTGAAGATGGCGTGTTTGACTTCGATGCGCTCGACAACGGCCTCGACAACCAGCTGGGAATCCACGGCGGCCCCAATCTCGGTGCTGCCCTCAATACGCGAGAGGATCTCGTCGACCTGGGCCTGGGTCATCTTCTCTTTCTTGACGAAGCGATCAAGGCTCTTGGCAATCGTCGCAAGGCCGCGATCCAGGGCGTCCTTGTTGACGTCGATCAGCTTCACTTGAAAACCGTTGGCCGCAAATGTTTGGGCGATTCCGTTGCCCATGGTGCCAGCGCCGATGACACTGACTTCCGCAAAGTAGGGGGTGCTCATGATTGTGTTTTCCTTAGAGGGCTTCGACGGCTAGGGAGACAGCGTTTCCACCGCCAAGGCAGAGGGTCGCCATGCCGGTCTTCGCGCCCTTTTGCTTCATAGCGTGAAGCAGGGTCACAAGGATGCGTGCGCCGGACCCACCGATGGGGTGGCCGATCGCGACAGCGCCACCGTTGACGTTTACTTTCGAGGCGTCCAGCTTCAGGTCTTCGAGCAGCGCCAGGGCGGCGGCACTGAAGGCCTCGTTGATCTCGTGCAGATCGAAGTCCGTCGGCTCGACTCCGAGCTTGGCGCTGAGCTTGCGGATCGACACGAGGGGAGCCAGCATGACCCACTCGGGATCCATTCCGCCCGTTGCGTAGCCGGTGATGCGAGCGAGTGGCTTGCAGCCGAGCTCCTTGGCCTTGGCCGCGCTCATGACAACAAGGGCGGCAGCGCCATCGTTGATCGAGGAGGCGTTGCCAGCGGTGACAGTGCCGTCTTTCTTGAAGGCGGCGCGCATCTTGCCCAGGATCTCGGCAGTCATTCCGGGGCGCCAGTTTTCGTCAGCGCTGAACTGGATCGGGTCCTTTTGGCGCTGGGGAACTTCAACGGTGAACGTCTCTTCATCAAAGAGTCCGGCGTTGGAGGCGGCCTCCGTTTTGTTGTGAGAGTTGGCCGCGAACTCGTCTTGGGCTTGACGGGTGATCCCGTACTTTTCGGCGGCGTTCTCAGCGGTGATTCCCATGTGGTAGTCGTTGTAGACATCCCAAAGACCGTCACCGACCATCGAGTCAATCAAACTCGAATGGCCGAGGCGCGCACCCTGACGAGCATCCGGCATCAAGTACGGCGCGTTCGACATACTCTCGAATCCACCGGCGACGATGCACTCGGCATCACCCGCGCGAATGGCTTGCGCGGCGAGCATCACCGATTTCAAGCCCGAACCGCAGACCTTGTTGACCGTAAATGATCCGACACTTGTCGGCACGCCTCCGCCGATTGCAGCCTGGCGCGCGGGATTCTGGCCGAGTCCGGCTTGCAGTACGTTGCCCATAATGACCTCGTCCACTTCGCTCGCATCGATCCCAGCGCGAGCGATCACCTCCCTCACGGCCATGGAGCCGAGTTCGGTGGCCTTGAAGGAGGACAGGCTTCCTTGGAATTTGGCGACGGGAGTCCGGCAAGCCGCGACGATGACAACTTCGGTCATAACAATAAGCCAAGGACGGGCGCGATCAGTCAAAACCGCGCATGGCCCCATGGCAAGGGCAGATTGGGTTGGTTTGAAGGTTAGGTTTCCCTTTTCCAATAGGAAGTAGAGGGTGCGTTAGCGACCCGCTGCCTACAGAAAGGCGAAGCAGTATAGCGAGCTAGTGAACAAGTCCTATCCCCCACGCGCCAGATCGCTCAGATCCCGTCTCGAAAGCTGTGGTCTTGACCTCTAGGGTTGCCCCAAAAGAAATTACCTTTTCCCTCTACTTTTCAAGGTATTGGGGTTGGAAGCGCCCGATCTCCGGACGATAATGTCTTCAGACTTCGAGCCATGAGGGTTTCGCCACCTTCCGCCCCATCTGACTATCAGTCGGGACAGGTCCGAACGAGTCGCTACAAATCAATGTGTGCCGGGAACGCTCCATAGATTTGGACGAGTTCGAGGGCGATTCACCCCGGGGGGGGCTATGAATCGCTTCGAAGTCGCATACAGACGAGTGTGAGCCTACCGCTTACGCTCGTCGTTTTTGTGGGAGCGACCCCCTCGCCAATCCCAGGGGCGTGCTCCTTAGGGCGGACTCTTCTTCCATTTCGCATAGAGTTCTTCGCGCCGATCCTTCCCCACAGGAACGCGAACACGCTGTTTTTTCGCCAAATCAGGATCTAAAAGACCGAATATAGCCCCGCACTCTCCCTCGCCCTCCCCGAGCACTTCTCCCGTCGCGGAGACGACTAGAGAGTTCCCGGGAAATGCGACCGTTCGTCCTCGCTGTCCGAGGGGCTCTTCCCCGGTTCGATTCGAGGCGATCACGGTGAACTGCCCTTCCACCGCGCGCCCGAGTACTAGCGCTTTCCAGTGGGTCGCCCGGGCGCCCGCCCACTGTGCCGGAACGACGACGAGGTCGGCTTCGGCATGGCGCATCGGAAGGAACAGCTCGGGGAAGCGCAGGTCGTAACAGATCGCGCCGGAGATACGCCCTGCACTGCAATCCACGACCCCAGGGAGATCGTTGCCGGCCGCGAAGACCTCGTGCTCGGCTGTCGGTGAGAACAAGTGCACCTTGTCATAGGCCAGCACAACCTCACCACCTGCCGGGCCGTCGTGAATCAAGAGTCGGTTGAAGAAGCGGCCGGCCCCAGCCCTACCGAGCCCGTCCGCTGGCGCCAAGAACGAGCCTGCGAGAACGATTCCGAATTCAACAGCCCACGACTTGGCGCAAACAGCGGCCTCTTCCGCCGCATCAGCAAGAAGCTGGTCCGCACCTGCATCGGCGCTCGGAAACGAAGTCGACCAGAGCTCGGGAAGAACCGCAATTCTAGCGCCTCCTTCAGCGGCAGCAAGAACGGCAGCCCGCGCCGCCGCCAAGTTGGCCAGGTGCGCACGCGTATCCGTAGCAGCGCGCTGAACATCAAACTGGAGTGCGGCAACTTGCATCGAATCAGGATACCCCGAACATACCGTGCCGCACACTTCTGATCCCTTCTCCGACAACTTCGTACCGCACACCAGCAACAAGCTCCGCCCCTTGACGGCCCCAATTGCGGAGCGAAACAGCTACAAACTCCCCTCCTTGATTCGGGCCTCGCGATAAAGAATAGAGGCCCTGCGCGGAAACAGTCGCCCGCCAAGAGGGATTCCCCTTCGTGCCGCCCGCCACCCAGGCGCTCGCATCCAAGCGCCCCTCTCCCCCCCCGGACATACAGTGCCGCACACTTCTGACCACTTTACCGGCACTTTCGTACCGCACACATGTAACCAAAGGCGGTCCCGTACGTCCCTAGTACATGGCACGAAGATCACGAGAAGACAAACCCGGTAGTTGGCACCACGTTACGAATCGGGGCGTCGCTAAGCGGCCCCTCTTCGAGGACGGCACGGATGCCCGCAATTTCCACGCACTCCTAATCAAGCAAACGCGAACGAAGCGCATCGAGCTGCACTGCTTCAGCCTCATGACAACTCACTTTCACCTTCTCGCCCGGAGTCCGCGAGGTGAGCTCTCCGAAGCTATGCGGCTAATCCAAAACGAATACTCGCGAACGTTTAATCGTCGGCATAAACGGGACGGCACTCTGATTCGCGGGCGCTTTTTTTCCAAACCAATCCACTCCATCGCGCATCGCTTTAACACGGTCCGCTACATAGATGCGAACCCTGTCCGTGCCGGTATCGTCCGCCACTCTTGGGAGTACGGCCTTGGCAGCAGAGCCGCGTACGACAAAGATTCCGGACCCAGTTGGCTATCTCGGAGTTGGATCGAATCGGAGGTCATGCGTGCCTCTGGGAGAAGCTCGTACTCCCGTCTAGACTACGATTTGGCCTTCGGAGGAGGCGATGCGCCTGCAGTTCAAGAGCTGGTCGCCCGGAGGCTGGCCTCCACCGCTACGATCGACCCGCTCGACAACCTCATCGGTTCTACACCCGAGCGCGTTCAACGGTGGATGAGGCGCAAGGCGAAGCTCGCCGACGGCTGCGAGATTGGGCTTCCTGTTTGTAGTCGAACCGCCCTGGAACTGTCCATCAAATCGATGGCGGCGCAAATGGGGAGTTGGACCGTTCTCGACGGCCGCAACTTGCGTTCAGGGATTGAGCTGGCAAGAGCCGGTATGCTGCGGGACCTCTGCGGCTGGTCCCTCCGCGCAATCGCGCAAAGGGAAGGTGGCTCGATGGGGCGGGCGCGGAGGCTTATTGATCAGCACCGCAGGCTGCTCTTGAGTGACCGCCCCTATGGGGCTGTGGTGGCAAATGTCGCGCAGTCCGCGATGAATCTCTCCACCCCTACTGGCGGAGTGCGCGGGAAGTGAGTGTGCGGTCCGATGTTGTTGGTTAGGGGATCAGAAGTGTGCGGCACGGTATGTTCGGATGAAGTGCGCATGTGTTTCGCGAACTAGTTCCAGGTGTCGGGAAGGCTCCGTGATGGGGCTTGGGTGGTAGTTTCGGCGCTATCGGCTAGAAACTGGTGTGGGTGCCCGTGAAACTGGCGTGGGTGCCCTTGTGGGTGCGCGTCGAAGTGTGTGCGGTCCGAAGTTGTTGATGAAGGGATCAGAAGTGTGCGGCACGGTATGTTCGGCGGTTTGCCTGGCTCGCTGCTCGCCGTAGAATGCGGGCATGCAAAGTGCTGCCTTCATCCAGGCTCGGACCCTCTTGTTTGGCGTGGCTACGATCACCACGCTTTGGGGGCTTGGTGCGCTCAGCGAATCCTGGGGCCGCGAGCTTGGTACCTCGCGCCAGCCCTACGCCCTGGTCGGCTTCACCAGCTTGCTGCTCATCGCGGCAATCGGCCGCGTGCTCCTGGCGTGGCTCCCCCCTGGATTCCCCGGGGAGTCTGGCATTTCGAGGCGCGACTCGGGCGGCCTACTCGCGACATGGGCCGCGAGCCACCTGCTCGGTGTTGTTGCGATCGCCGCCTTCCTCACCTTTCAACCCTTCCTAACTTCGCAACTTGGAATCCCCGCTGCACTCTGCACCTGGAGCGCAGCCCTCGCTCTCCTCGCACTGCTCGCCCTCTCGATGGCAACCGCTCCATCCGCGATGGTTCCCCGCCACGGCATGCCGGGAATCGAACGCCCCTCGACGGCGGCCAAAGCACTGCGCATCGCCGCGACCATCGTCGGAGCCGCACCCCTCGCCCTATGCCTGCTCAACGAGATGCGCCCGCTAACAATCCCCACACTAGAACAGGGCCCCCTCTCACCGCAGTTCTCCGTTTTCCGAGCGCTGTCTGCAGAGGCGCAACCCAGCGCACTCCTCGCAATCATCACAAATCCACTTACCTCCGCCGCCGCATTCGCCGCGACACTTGTGCTCCTCTCGCACGCCTTGACGGCAGCCCACATCGGACCGCTCACACGCCGCGCCGTCGTCCTCCTCTTCGCCCTCCTCCCCGCCGGACTCGCATCGGTCACCGCTTCCGCCCACGAAGGCTTCATCGCAACTACACCGATCCTCGCCATGCTCCTCACCGGAGCCACAGCCCTCGGCTACACATCCCTTCGGCGCGCCGACCGCCGCGCCGCAACACTCTCAATCATCGCCTTCACCGCCCTACCATTCCTCGCCCCCGCACACCTCGCCGGATCGACCGCAGGCATGGCGCTCGCAGGCCTCCTCTCCCTGCTCATCCTCACCCCCCGCACAGGCCGAGCTCGTCTCGCTAAACCCCTCTTCGCCGCGATTGCCATCACGATCAGCGCCGGGATCCTGCGCTTCCCTTCGGACGCATTCGCGCCCCTTGCGATCCCATCTGGCGAGGACACCCCCCCGCTCACCAGCATCCTAACGGCGGCCTTCGCCGGCTACCGAGTTGACGCTTTCGGCATCCTCTTTGGCCTGATCGACGCCACAGGGTTCGCCTTGCTCCTGCGCCGGCCATGGCGCACAGGTGGAGGCCCTCCCGGCGCAAACCTCCCGCGCCCCGAGCTCGCATTCGTCTTTATGGTTGCCCTGCTCGCATGGGTTCTCCCCATGGGCGTTGAAGTACTTGTCGAGGGGTATTTCCCGGCCGCCCGCAACCTGTGGATCGTCTCCATGGGGCAAGTCCTCGTCCTACTCGCGGGCCCCGGATTACTCATGGTCGCCACGAGTCTTCCCGCGCTCTTCCCCCGCCCACTTGGCACGTCCCCCGCCTAAACGATGTTCGTCTCCCAACTCCTTCAAGAGCGCCTCGCAGCGGCTCGCGCAGAAGCACTCGCTGCTGTCGAGACCCTCGAACGCGAACTTGACGGCAGCCTTGGCGCGGGCGCTCGCGCAGCTCTTCTAGCCGAAGCAGAGCCACCCACCAAAGAGCGCGCTTGGAGGGAAACGGTCGAGGAGTGGCTCCTCAGCCTACCTTTGCCCGACGCGGAACAGCTGGCCCAACTCCTGCGCCAAAGCCGAGGCGCCTGGCTCATATGCGTTGACATACGGCCACCCGGGAATTCACTCCTTATAGGCAATTCACTCTCGGGTACGGCACTTGCGCTCGCACGACTCGGATGGCATGTCACCCTTGTCGACAACGACAAGGAGCGGCTAGCCATCGCATCCTTGCGCGCCGACTGCCTTAACCCGTACGGTTCAGAAGCTACGGCCACCGTATTTGTTGACGCGGCCAAGCTTCCTTTTGAAGACGGCACTTTCGACTTGGTTGTCATGGAAGAGGCGCCTCCCAAAAGCACCTGGACCCTAGCCGAAGCTACCCGTGTTACTCGCGGGGCTAAGCGCATTGGAGATCCCGCCGGGGTGCTTGCCGTCACCGCAGACAATCGCTTGGCATACAAAGTCTCAACGGGGAAACGGGGCGAGTTCCGACTCGTTCGCCCCCTTCCATTCCTCAAGCGCGCCTTCCTTGGCGACACGTTCGGGCGCCCGCACACCCCCACGTCTAGCCGCACCCTTGCCGCGCATAAACGCGCCTTCCGCGACCTCTCGCACACGACGCCAAAGGCCGTCTCCCTCTACCCCGATCGGCGCGACTTCTCCCACGTTGTTGACCTGCAAGCACCGGGAACTTTGCGCCTCACGATCGGCCCCAAGGAGCGCCGCAACCGCATCAAAATCTGGGGCCACTCGCTCGGCCTCTTCCCCTTGTTCACGCCCTCGTTTGCACTCTGGAGTCCTGTCACGCGCGCAGGCATCGTCCCCGCGCGCTCGTCCGATCCCAAGGCGACCCCCCTCGGAGAGATGCTCGCCGAGATCGCCGACAACTTCGGCGCGAAGCCTCCCCACGCCGAGCACCTAGTGGCCACTCGCGGCAACACGGCGCTCATTCAGACGCCGAGGTCAATGGGTACGACTGACGGCTGGGTGATCCGCGTTCCCCTGGGGCATCGCCCCGCAGAGGCCACCCGGCTCGGGCTTCGTCACACCAACTGGATCGCCGGCAGGTTTCCGGGCACAAAGCTAGAGCCCCTCCTGCCCCGCCCTCTTTTCGAGGGTGAGATTCGGGGCATTTTTATCACCGCAGAGACTCGCAAACCCGGCTTTGGGGCCGGTCAGTTGTCGGGTGATGCGGAGGCGATGGGGTTCGTTTTCAAGCAGGCTAGCGAGCTCCTCGTCGAGCTTGTCTCGGAACCACCGAAGCCGTTCACGCAAGAGGCTTTTGATGAGCTCTTTGGAAGATCATTCCATGAGGTCGGAGCGCGGCTCGGCCGCGGCGAACAAGAAGATGCCGCAGCGAGCGCAACGCCAAACTTAGCAGAGCGCGCTGGTGATTTGCCGGGCAACCTTGCCAAGCTGCGCGACGAGCTGCGGGACCTGGTTCTCGGACTCGAGATTCCACGAGTCGCCGCCCACAACGATCTTCGGCCGAAGCACGTTATTGTCGAAGTCGACGACTCCTCGAACGGGCCAAGACGAGGAACGATCACCGGGATCGTCGACTGGTCCTGCCTGACACCAAACGGCCTCCCCCTGTTTGACTTGGTGCACCTGATTTTACAAGAGCGCGCCTCGTGCTCGAACTCAAGGCAGGCGTGGCTTGACCTACAGGACCCGTCTAAACTCACCTCGCTCGAAGAGGCCGCGATTCGCTCTTATTGCCAAGCACTCGCCCTTCCCGATGCATGGCGCAAAGCCATCTGTAAAGGCTATCCCATCCTTTTCGGCGCAGTTGCCGAGCGCCACTGGGAGTACAGCCGCCCGCATTGGTTGAGGCGCGCATTTGGCATCTAAAGAGGATCGCCTTTAGAGTCAAATCGGAGTCCCTCGCGAGGCCCTAGCTGACTGCTCTCTACACAGGGAGGTCCCCCCTGGCCAACCCGGAGAAATCGTGGCTCCGCTCACACCATGATGAGGAACCGTCCTCCAGCAACTCCTCGCCTCTCTCCCCTAAATCTCGCTCCATCCCAATGCCGCCTCAACACGGGCGGTCCCCGACGAATCGGCCTTCACGGGGAGGCCCTTACCCACCCCAGATAGGGTAACCATCGTCCACAAGTAAAAAGCCAGGGGAGGCACGTGTCTCTCGCTGCGAGGCTGCGATGCCCGCCCCCAAGAGCGCTCCACTTGGTGAATGGCCACCTAACGGTCTGCTGAGAAACAGTCGCTTTCAGAGGATTCGCCAGGGACCCTCCTCCAAGCCCTTGAAAGAGGAGGCACTTTCGTCAGGTTCTCAAAAACAGGGCGTTGCCCGAGGACATCTTCAGAATTCTGATTATAGTCACGCTACCAAAGGTCCTCGTTTCGCGAGGCCATTCCGAGTGGGGACGTAGCTCAGTTGGTAGAGCGCTGCGTTCGCAACGCAGAGGTCGAGGGTTCAAGCCCCTTCGTCTCCACCATCTCCCCTCGCGTCGAACGCCGGCACCCAACAAGCCGGCGTTCGCTACAGCTCTCTCCCAAAAGTCATAAATCCAATCTCGACGTCTCTCTTGAGGATTGAGGGGCTTGTGGATCCAAATCTTTTGGCATGATTTTGTCTCGACTTCACCTGAATCCGAAGATCACTATGAAATCCATCCTCCTACTCCTTGCGACGGCCGCGCTTGCGGTCAGCGCAACCGCGCCTGCGTCCGCGCAAGCGGCCTCTGGAACCATGCCGGAGTTTTCCGGCGCAACGTGGTTCAACACACCCCCCCTAACCACCGAAGACCTGGAGGACCGCGCAGTCTTGTTCGAGGTCTTCCGCACTTGGTGAGGTCCTTGCCTAGGCCAAATCCCGCACCTCAACTCCGTCTGGGAGAAAGATAGTGCAAAGGGAGTGGTCGTCATCAGCGTGACTGATGAACCGGCAAGTCTAGTCGCACCGTGGATTGCAAAACATGGCGTGACCCACCCCATTGTTATCCTTCCCGATGGCGCTCTCGAGCGTGTCATTGGGGTCAAAGGTTTTCCGACCTCGGCTGTATTCCTCGGCAAAGAGATGCAATGGCAAGGAAGCCCGAGCCAATCCGGCTCCGCCCTTGGTGACGCGCAATCCGAGGGCCGCAAGGACAGCCTCTACCCCAAGAAGCTCTCCAAAATCGTCAAGGCAATGAACGCCGGCGAATCGGCAAAAGCGCTCGGTTTGCTGCGCGCCGGAATGGCCAAATTCAAAGACATCGACTTGGACTGGGCCAACCGCTTGGATGCCTTCTTGATCGAGACGAGTGTCAAAGACATCGCCGCAGCAAGTGCCGCGATCGAAGCTGGCTTCTGGAACAAAGCTGTCCAAATCGCGACTCCCTATTTGGGAAAGGACTCCCTCTTCCCCTGTGCTGCCGACGCCCAAGCCATGTTGGACAAGCTCAGTGAGGAGAAGCTCTTCTCCAAGGAGATCCTTGGTGGCAAGCTCTTTGAGGAAGCTAAATCCCTAGAAGATGCCAAGGAGTATTCCGAGGCCTTCAAAGGCTACAAGTCCGTGCTTAAGAGGTGTGGCGACACCAATATCTCAGAGCACGCGCGCACCGCTGCGCAAGCCTTGATTGATGGCCACAAACCTGGTTACAACTCCAACTGCCCCAAGTGCAGCGCTAACAAAGGTGCTGCCTGTGAAAAGCACCTTGAGAGCGTGAAGCTCTAGCAACCAGCTACTACGGAATTGCATCGAGGGCGTAACGTTCATCACAGAACGTTACGCCCTCGAGCTTAGTCGGTCCCCTGGTGCGGCTAGCGGCGGCGCTTGTTACGTCGATCGAAGTCGATTCGGCCAGCCGCTAGGTCAGCTGCGAAAGTCAACATGAGGTGAACGATATCGTCACCAAAGCGCTCCAGCTGCCAGCTGCGAAGACCGTCCACCTTAGACAGGTCCGCCAATGTCGTGGGGCCATCCAACGCGATCCGCAGCATGACGTGGCGATTGAGAACTAGAGAAGAGTCCATCCCCTCTTTTTCCGCGCGCGAACGGCGCCAACTGCGTAGACGTTCGTGGATTTCGAAAGGTTCGTCATCCATACGGGGCGTGCGCGTCTTGGGCTGCACACCTTTCGTAATCGGTGTTTGGCGGCCTCGCTGCACGGCGCTTAGTGCATCCCTGCCCAACGAGCGGCGGCGCCCCTTAGGGAAACCTTTCACTCCATCGATTTCGTTCATGGTGCTCGGCATGCGAGTCGCCAACTCCATCAAGACGTGGTTGCCCATCACTTTAAAGGGAGGCACGTCGCGCTCTTCGGCGACGGTATCACGAAGGATGAACAGCTCCTTGAGAACCCCCTTTTCAGCCGCACTGAGCTTTGTGACCCCCTTGATCTTGGCATAGCCATCGGGGTCGAATTCGCGGGCAACGGGCTCGAGGTCCTCGAGGCGTTCGCACTCGCCGTCGAGGATCATGCGGCGTCCAGCCTCTTCCAAGTCGGCGGTCATTCGCTCCTTGAGGGCCATCAAGTAGCGCGTATCTAGGCGCGCATAGTCAATCTGGCTTTGCTTCAAGGGGCGGCGGCTCCAATCTGAGCGCTGCTCGGACTTGTCAACCTCAACCCCGAAGTAGCGATCGAGTACGGCCGCCAAACCGGGGCTATCGATACCCAACGCGGCAGCCGCGATGCGGGTGTCAAAGATGTTCCGGAAGTGGAAACCGAAGTCGCGCCCAAGGATCAAGACGTCAAACTCGCCATCGTGAAAGATCTTGACAACGGCCTCATCCTCAAAAACCTTACCCAGCGGGGAGAGGTCGAGGTCAGCTAAGGGATCCACCAGATAATCGGTTTGGCCAATCGTGAGCTGGAGCAGGCAGACCTTCTCCTTATAGGAGTAGAAGCTGTCCGCCTCGGTGTCTACACCAATCTCCGTGACGCCCTCAAGGTCCTTGAGCAAGCTGTCGAGTGCTTCGGGCGTCTCGACGATTACTGGCTGGACTAGGACGCCCTGATCGATCGTAGGATCTGTAAAAGGTGCAGTCATCTCTGTATCCATAGCGAGGTCTTCTCTCGGCACAATCGCCGCGAAGCCCAACGAAAAAACTCCGCCCTCCCGATGTGGGCAGGCGGAGTTGAAAGTGGCGAGGACGACGGGACTTGAACCCGCAACCCCCGGCGTGACAGGCCGGTACTCTAACCAATTGAGCTACGTCCCCGCTTTCAGTTCCCCCCTTAGGGGGGCGCGAAGTATAGCGGCATCGAATCGGAGGTCAAGGACTAGGGCTAGGAGTCTAGGAGTTTTTTGCGGGAGCCCCTTCAATCGCCCAAATAGCCGACTCTGCCTAACATTTCCATTGTCGCTGCGCCCGCCTCGATCTTCAGTCCACCAGAGATCAGCCCAGCATCCTCCGCGCGCTGGAGCAAGGACTCTAAAAGGATGTCTCGTAGCTCCAAGGCGCGCTCAGGGCGCCCCTTAGGGCCATAGGCTAGGTCGTTCAGCTCCAGGGGGTCCTCCGAAAGATCAAAATATCTCCACTGGCCTCCTTCGGGTGCGTCGCGTTTAGCTGTCCCCACCGAGTAACCCGTCGGACAGTAATGAAGGACCTCATCCCCGATGCGAATCCCAAAGATGGGCTGGTCCCGAGCAGCACCCCACAGCCCGTAACGCGTGGAGAAGTAAACCGGACCATCGGGTCGGCCATCTTGGTCGTACCCCTCAATTCCAAGGCTACCCACAGCCTCTCCAAGATCAGCTTGCCCGATGTGGGCGAGCGTACCGGCCAAGCGCCGATTCGAGATCGGCCCGGCAATACGCTGGCCCTCGGGAATACCCGGACCAGCGAGTACGAGGGGGATGTGTACCAACTCCGAATACAAGCTGTGAGCGTGATCGAGTTGCCCGTGGTCGAGCCACTCTTCGCCGTGGTCGCTCGTAAACGCGATGATCGTCTCCCCCTCAAGTCCTGACTCTTGCACCCAGTCCATAATCTGAGCAAGGTAGGTATCTCCCGAAGCAACACAGGAGCTGTACAGCTGACTGAACTCCTTCAACTCATCTGGGTTCACATACACAATGCGCTCGAGATTCTTGTTGTAGCCGGCTCCGTGCAACAACTTCCCCCGCAGCTCCGTGATACGCGTACCGTCATCGGGGACTCCGACGGGTGGGTACCCCAGTCGTTCAACCTCACTCGCCAGTGGCGTGAGTGGCCCGTGGGAATCCACAAGGTGTAGATACAAGAAAAAGCGCGTGTCCCTGCGCTTATCGAGCCACTCCATCACCTTTGGAATCACGGTCTCCGTGTTCTCGAATTGGTGGCTATCGTCAAACGTTTCAAAACCTTGATCGAAGTTTTTCTCCGACACGATGAGTGGATTCCGCGTGAAGGCGCCGGTCGTGTAGCCCCTCTCTTGCAGAGCCTCGGCAAGGGTCTCGTTCCCGCTAGCCAGGTAGCACGAATCTCGCCCCGTAACGCCGTGCACTTCCGGCGTGCGGCCCGTAAGGATCGAAGCGGTGGAAGGCCAAGTCCAGCTTGCACCCGAATAGGCCTCATCAAAGGTGACTCCACGGGCCGCCAAGCGCTCCAGTGCCGGTGTTGTCGGCAACTCGAATCCACCCAGCGAGGTCCGGTCGTAGCGCAGCGTGTCCTGCACGATTAGGATCACGTTGGGCTCTGCTGCCGAGGCCACCGCGCGAGGAACCTCTACATCGCGCTCGACACGCAGCTCTCCAAAGCCCACTCGCCAGCCCTCTGGCATCTCATCGAGATCTGCCGCGGGACCAGATCTCTGCCAAGTTCGGAGCGTGAACACGTCGCCGGGAGAGCAGGCAAGACGCCCCCGGTCGCCGCCAATGACCTCCGCACGCGGTCGCCGCCAGCCGCGCATCCGCGGCTTCTGCCCTTGCTTCGCTTCGATTCCGACTGAAATGAGCAGCTCTCCGTCGCGCTTCACCTCGAAACAAAACTCAGCTTGGCCCAGGTCGCCTTTGGCGTCTAGCGCATCAAAGACCTCGGCGTCAACACCGGCGGCAAGGCGCAGCCAAAACCCCCCTTCTGCATCGCCAAGGGTTGCCGGGATTTCGAACTTGACCTCGCAAGGAGGTGCCATCAACAGCGCTGGAAGATCCCCGGCATCAACATGGTAGTCGCCCGGAGGTGTCAACACCCCGATGATTGGCGACCCCGCTATCTGGACAAGACTGTCGGGCCGGGCGAGAACCTCATCAACAATTCTCCTCGTCGTCATCGAGCCCAGAGCACCCGAGACCTCAACGGACTCTGCACCTCCACAAGAGGCGGCGCAGACAAGAAACGAGGCCGCAAGCAACCGGCAAATCGAAGGGCGAGTCCGGGGAGAGTGCGGTAGGTCGTTCATTGGCGAGGGTAGGGTATCCCACATTGCCCAAAAAGTCTCCGGGCGCGACTCATCCACCCGAAACAGCTTGCATGATGAGAATGGAATCACCCAGAGTGAGGGGCACGTTGAGGGTTGCCATCCAGCGCGTGCTCGCCGCGCCCTGCGCTGTTCGGTGATAACAAAGCACGTGCTCTCGAAAGCTGCCGCTCTCGTCCATGAGCAGCTGACGAAGGGCGGGCTCTTTCTCATAGGCAGCCTGTAACGCCCCCGCCAGGGTGCTGGCCGTCACCTCCACGGAACGTATTCCCAGAAGTACCGTAATCATGCCAGGCAGCTCGATCGTGCAGGGAATGGGCGTGCTCATAAGAGGCTTCTTTAGCTGACAAAAGCCTCGACAAACAAGACGCGTGGGAGCGAGCCTTGTAATCGCTGCCAGTGATCTCCCAAGTCGTTCGAGGCGTACACTTCGCCTGCGGCGTTACCGAAGTACACGCCCCCTTTTTGGACCTCGCCGGAGAGGTTGTCAACGGCCATGGCCTGGCGCAGCACAGCGTGATAGCTCGAGCTCGGCAAACCGCAGCTCAGCTTCTTCCAAGAGTCGCCGCCGTTGGTAGAGCGATAGATGCGAAGCTCACCATTCGGTGGGTAGCGCTTTTCGTCCGAATCAAGAGGACAGCAAAAGAGTGTCCTCGTGGACTTATCAACAACTAAGGGGAATCCAAAGGTCGAGGGTAGTCCTTCCTGAATCGACTCCCAGCTCTCTCCACCGTCTTCGCTCCGGAACATGCCAACGTGATCCTGTCGCCAGATGCGCTGGGAGTTCTCGGGGTCCCGTTGGATGGCGTGCACACAGGTGCCGATTCCTTTGAAGTTTTCATCCTTGATCAAGACCGGCACGCCCTGGTTAAGCGAAACCCAGGACTTACCTGCGTCTTTAGATCCGAGAACGCCGACTGCGGAGATCCCACACCAGATCTTATCCTTGCCGTCCGTGATCAAATGGTGAGCGCAAAGCCCTCCGAAACCAGGAAACCAAGCGCTCCTTGTTTCGTGGCTGCTTAGACCTTTGAGCTCGCTCCACGTCTCCCCGTGATCGTCACTTCGAAACACACCGGCCTCATCCACTCCGGCTAGCAGGCTGTTGCCGAGGGCGGCAAACGTCCAGACCTGCTTGAACTTAAAGCCGGACTTCTCAGAGTACTTCGGGCTCTTCTCTGCGATCTTCCACTCGCGAAGATTCGGACTGCGCTGAATGCAAGGCCCGTAAATATCACTCGAAGTCGCCGCGACAAAACCACCCGCTCCATCCCGGGCGACGGCACTGACACTCCAACCCGGAAACAGAGGCCCCTCCATTTTCCAGGACTCGCGCGCCGAGTCCGAGCTATACAGGAACGCACCTTTCTTGGTGCCCACAAAAAGTTGTGTACGCATGGCACTTATCCTACTGAAAATAGAGCAAGGCGTGCGCGGCCCCCCTTTTGGAAAAGTCGCACGCGCCTTACATGTACTTCCGGATTTCGACTAGCAGCCTTCGAGCGGAGGCACGCTTGGCGCCGGGGCTTCCGAGACTGGGAAGCGGAACCCCTTGGCCGCGGCCTTGCCCCGGAATGCGTTGCGAAGAACGGAATCGAAGGCCTCCGCCTCGTTATCTCCAAGCTCGGCGCGCTTCTCCATCAAGAACGTCTCGCGCTGGACTCCAAGTGCATCCATCTCTCCCTGGATTCGCTTGCGGCTTGCGCGCTTCTCTTGAACCAAGGCTTCAAGCGCGACCGCGTCCAGGGAGCGAAGGTCCTCCGAGAGTAGTGCCATGTCGATGGTCCCCATCTCGACTTGCCCCGAGTCCAGCGCATCGACAAGATCCCAAGAGCAAAGATAGAGCTTGCCAGCCTTTGTCATTGCACGTGAGGCCGCGGCTTCATTGTTCAGGCCGATTGAGTTGGCGTCCTGCGCGATTTGGTTGCTGCAGTTCCACTCGGAACCCTCGCCGTACGGGATGTAAGTACCATTGAGCTCGCTGGAAAGCAGGATCATCTCTTCGTCAAACGGCGTGTCCATGACCACGATGCCGTCATCCTGGTCGATCATCGCAAAAGCGCCATGGGCAAGGGTCGCTATCTTCTTCCAGCCTAGGGCGATCTCATCAAGAGGCGCGATCATCGCTGGAGAGCTCGCCGCGATGGGGCCCGTTGACCCGAGCGAACTAAGGACTTGGGACTGTATCCCTGTGGGGACCAAGTTTTGGTTCGACGCCGTGATCGGACTCATCCGCGGTGCGCCGGAGCCACCCTGACGGCAATAGAGTGCGTGCACCAAGATTCCTCGCTCGGCGGCTCCCCCAATCGACTGCTCAAGGGTCAGGAGCGGGTCCTGCTCGGCGCTCTCGTTGCCAGCGACAACGATCATTTTTAACGCACCGGGTTCCGTGCTCCAAGCGAGCTGCTTGGCAGCGATATCAGCTACACGTGCGACGTACTCTTCGCCGCCGTCGGTCCGCAACTCGAACAGCTTCATGTAGACCAAGTCTAAGTCCGTGGTAAGGGGAACGACCGTTTTCACCCAGCCGTTATCCGCCCCGTTCGAAGGACTTCCGAAGGTGAGGATCGAGATGCGCAAGCGGGGCGCGGGCTCCGCTTTCGCAAGATCGTTAACAAGGGCGAAAAGACGCTGCTTGGCCGACTCGATTAGGCCCTCCATCGACCCCGAAGTGTCCAGGCAGATAGCAAGATCAATGTCATGTGGAAGTCGTACTTCCGTAGCCTCAGACGCGGGGCTGCGATTGGGATAGGTCCAAAACTCTCCTTCGGGATTCCCCTTGTTGTCGGCGAACGAAAGTCCGGTAGCGAGTGCTAACGATGCGAGAGCTAGGGCGGGTGCTGTGTTTTTCATATGAGATGTCTCCTTGGTGTGCGAGACCTAAAGCAAGAGGGGTGCCAAACGCCACAATCCGGCCACAGGTGCCATCCCGAGTGCGTAATCCCAATCAGCGTATCGAACAAGATACGGTGCGTGTATCCAGTCGGACTACCCCAACAACCCGTAGCGTTTGAGCAAGCGGGCGAAGTAGCTGCGCTGCAATCCGAGGGACTCCGCAGCACGAGTTTGATGGCCTCCATGCTCCGCGAGTGCTTCGCTAAGGACGCGAGCGCGATGGGCCTCTACCTGCGCGTGAAACCCCTCGGGCTCCGCCAACGAGAGTGTCGGCGCAAAGATTTCGGGATGCAAATCCTCGGGTCCGAGCTCGTCTTCGAGCGCAAGTACGGCTGCCCGTTCCATCACATTGCTGAGCTCCCGAATGTTGCCGGGCCATCCATAAGCAGCGAGTGCGACGTGGCTCGCTTCGGTGAGGTGCAAACCAGATCGCCCCACCTGTGTGCCAAAGCGCTTGGCGAAGTGTTCGGCAAGGAGAGCGATGTCACCTTTGCGCTCGCGGAGAGGTGGCAACTCAAGGGAGATCACATTCAGGCGATAATAGAGGTCTCCCCGGAACGTCCCGTTTTCGACCTGGGCCTTGAGGTCCTTGTTTGTCGCGGCGACGCAGCGCAGGTCCACGTCGATGCTGGAACTCCCACCGACCCGCTCAAAGGTCCGCTCTTGCAAGACCCGTAGCAGTCGCTTTTGAAAGCCGGGTGAGGTGTCACCGATTTCGTCTAAGAAGAGGGTGCCTCCGTGGGACGCCTCGATGCGACCCGTGCGGCGCGAATCGGCCCCGGTGAACGCCCCCGCCTCATGTCCGAACAGCTCGGACTCGAGTAAAGTCTCGGAGATCGCCGCGCAATTGACGGCAACAAACGGTCCCTCCGCACGGTCGCTCCAGCTGTGGACAGACCTGGCCAAGACCTCTTTCCCTGTGCCACTCTCGCCCAGTATAAGGAGAGTCGCAGAGGAGCTAGCGGCCCGGCGCGCGACAGCGACTAAGTTGACCATCGCGGGATCCGAAAATACAAACCCAGGAGCGGGGGAGTCTTCCCGCAACACGCGGTTTGTCGCGATCAATTGGGAGCGCTCCCAAGCCCGCGCAACGGCCACCTCGACACGTGCCGCCTCAAAAGGTTTCTCGAGGAAGTCGTACGCCCCCAACTTCATCGCCTCTACCGCCCGGCCTACCGTTCCGTGCGCTGTGATCACCACGACACTCACCTTGGAACCGATCTCTTCTAATCGCTTGAGGACCCAGAGCCCATCTCCCGAGGGAAGCTGCAGATCGAGCAGCACGACATCCACACCATCGGCCCGCTCCAGCGCCGTTGCGCCTGAGTTCGCCGTATATACGACATAGTCCCGCGCTGCAAAACGCTCAACGAGCGAATCTAGGATCGCTTGATCGTCGTCGACGATCAACAGGCGTGGCTTGGCTGCGCTCAACCGAGCCCCCCTCCGCGTTGGCTTGGAAGCTTCACGTGAACCACCGCGCCCCTACCAAGGTTTTCCGCACGCACGGTTCCTTCATTGAGTCGGACGAGACGCGCGACGATGGCAAGTCCGAGTCCCACACCTTCATTCTTCACGCCGTCGACCCGGCCCTGGTGAAACTTCTCAAACATCGATTGGGATTTGAGCTCGGCTTCGGAGAAACCGGGGCCCTCATCTGAAACGGAAAACGAGGCTCCTGAGATCTCCACAAGTATGGAACCTCCCGCAGGTGAAAATTTCATCGCGTTGTCGAGTAGGTTGCAGAGTATACGGCGTGTTTGCTCCCCGTCCGCGAGTGCTGAGCCGCCACCGGTGAGCTCTAGAGAGAGCCTCTTTTGATGAGCCATTTGATCCACTTGGGAGATCAGCCCCTTCGCCACTTCCGCTAAGTCAACCGCCTCGCGAGCTGTCCCTGTCGCGCCCGCATCGAGACGTGCGAGCTCGAGTAGCTCCGCCACCATGGCAATCATGCGGTCAAGCTCCCGTTGAACCCGAGCGAGTGTTCGCTCTTGCTTCGCATCGAGAGGCCCGACGACGCCAT
>ERZ889078.847-NODE-847-length-26084-cov-39.218218_pt1 | contig 26084 bp, 21 predicted proteins | sample MGYA00521266_ERZ889078 | MGnify/ENA primary metagenome ERZ889078 (study PRJEB32303, sample SAMEA104408618) | aquatic metagenome | biome: Brackish water; feature: Pelagic; material: water | place: Baltic Sea | collected 2014-06-16T06:34:00 | depth 76,534 m ...
ACTTCCTAATTCTTCTCCAATATAATTGGCCCTTGAAAAAGATTCGATAGCTTTTGCATGGGCTCCTCTACTTAAATACATATATCCCTTAAGCTGATAGATACTAGCAATAGAAGAAGACCTGGCATCGGCTCCATATAAAATCAAAGCTCGATTACAGAAATTAAATGCCAAATTAAAAGAATCTTTTTGGTAGTATTTTAAGGCGTGGGAAGCAAAATAGGCAGCGCTATCATCTTCGTTATTCGTTATTTGTGCTTGGGTTTTGGAAATAGATGTTAGTCCTATTATTATAAAAAATAAAATCCGAATATAATTAATCCAATAGCTCATACTTTTACTTTTTAAGCAAAGCAAAATTAACCTATTTATTTAGTCGCTAAGCTAAATTTTGGTTGCTATATTGTAAACACATTTATATTACCTTTGTCTGTTAATTCGTATCCATAAATCATATGTGATTCGTGGAGATTTATATATATTCAAAACTTAATAACACATGTATTCTGAGCAAAATGTATTACAATCTCGGGGGCGCTGTACCGTACCCGAAGATAATCAGAAGAACGAAAATATAAAACAGCATGGCTGTTGCAAATTAGACACTTATGATTGGCTGGAAGATATAAATTTTATTGGAGACAAACGACGTTTCGACATAGTGGAGGTTCGTTTTAAAAACAATCGCAAAGACTTTTTTCGTTCTCCGGAAGATGAAATATTTAGAACAGGAGATGTTGTAGCTGTAGAAGCTAGCCCAGGACACGATATCGGAATTGTTAGCCTCAGTGGCGAAATAGTACGATTACAATTGAAGAAAAAACAAGTCGATTACAAAACTGCTTTTTTTAAAAAAATATATCGAAAAGCTCGTACTACCGATATCGAAAAATGGACATTGGCAGCATCAAGAGAGGTAACAACCATGATACAAACTCGTAGGGCAGTGAATGAACTTAATCTTCAAATGAAGATTAATGATGTAGAATATCAGGGAGATAATACTAAATGCGTGTTTTATTACACCGCTGAAGGTCGTGTCGATTTTAGAGAATTAATCAAGATTTTGGCCGACACATTTAATGTCAGAATTGAGATGAAGCAAATTGGAGTCCGCCAAGAGTCAAGTCGCTTAGGAGGTATTGGATCCTGTGGTCGCGAACTTTGTTGCAGTAGCTGGCTCACTAATTTCAAATCAGTTTCAACCACTGCTGCTCGTACTCAACAATTGTCGATGAATCCTCAAAAATTAGCTGGACAATGTGGCAAACTTAAGTGCTGTTTGAATTTTGAGTATGATAATTATAAGGAGGAAACTAACAAATTTCCACCAACTCATATCAATCTTAAAACTAAAATTGGAGACGCTTTTTTTCGCAAAATGGATATCCTTAGCGGCATGATGTGGTACTCATTAATTAGCAATCCGTCTCAATATATTCCACTGAAAAGAGAGGATGTTTTGAATATTCAGAATATGAATCATAAGGGAGAAATGCCAGAAACCTTTGACGATTATTCAGAATTTAAAGAAGCGGAAATTAGCTATGATAACGTGATAGGGCAGGATGACTTGAATCGTTTTGATAATCTTGAAAAGAACAATAGAAATAAAAATAACAGGAATAAATCTGGTCAGAAAAAGCGTGAATTTACTCCTCGCAGCGGCCAACCTAAATCCTCTCAAGAGGCTAAAGAAGGAGTTAAAAAACCCTTTGAAAAACAAAAAGAAGGTTTGAATAGGCCGAATCAAAATCAAAGAAATTCTCCAAGGCCAAATAAACCTAAAACTGCAAAAGCAAGCAATAGACCAGCCGATGCAACAAAACAACTCGTCACGGGTGATATTCAACAACCTAAACAAAAACACAAGCCCAAAAAGCGACCTAAGAATAACCAAAATAAACCTAAACCTACAGAAAGTTAAATGAGACAATTTGGTTACAGTATATTTCAAAAGATTTCGTTTTTAGGATTTTTAATAATCCTTCTGCTATCGGCTTGTGGTGAAAATAGCTTTTACGATCATAATATAGACGTTGCTGATCCATGGGAAAGCGATAATATTATTGACTTTGAAGTGCCTGTTCATGACACAATTAATCCTTTCAATTTTTATATCAACATTAGAAATACCACAGATTACAAATACTCGAACGTTTATTTATTTATCAGAACCGATTTTCCAAATGGTCAATATGCCATCGATACCGCTGAGATATTTCTAGCAGACGTGCAAGGTAATTGGTTAGGAAAAGGCCTAGGAAAATATAAAGATACTCAAATACTATTTCGTAAGAGAGGTCGTTTTCCATTTACAGGCGTGTATCATATTAGTTTTCAGCAAGCCATGCGAGAAAACGCTTTGTTAGGTATTAAATCTGTTGGAATTAGAATTGAAAAAACCAAGTAATTTTATGAGCAAAAAACAAACGAGTGTTCCAAAAAGCCAGACGATCTCAAAAATAGTCAAATATTTCTGGGTTGCATTTTTTTGCGGAGTTGCATTTATGTTCTTCCTTTTTTATGCTATTTCATCAGGCTGGATTGGTTTTATGCCCAGCTTTGAGGATTTAGAAAACCCTAAAAATAATCTGGCCTCAGAAGTATATTCATCAGACCAAGTACTATTAGGAAAATACTATTTTGAAAATCGTTCTAATATTCATTTTGACGAATTATCGCCCTATTTAGTTGAGGCCTTAGTGGCAACCGAGGACGCAAGATTTTATGAGCATAGTGGTATAGATGCCAGAGCATTAGCAAGAGTCTTAAAAGGTGTTCTTACGGGAAATCGTGCCGGTGGAGGTTCAACGGTTTCACAACAGTTAGCGAAAAATCTATTTCCTAGAGATGAGGTTTCTAAATTAGGTGTTGTTGTTCAAAAATTTAAAGAATGGGTTATTGCTGTTAAACTTGAATACAATTATACTAAGAATGAAATTGTTGCCATGTATTTCAATACTGTTACCTTTGGTAGCAATACTTATGGCATAAAAACAGCCTCGAAAACTTATTTTGGAAAAGAGCCAAGAGATCTTAATCGTCAAGAGGCCAGTATGCTAGTTGGTATGCTTAAAGCTCCTTCATACTATAGTCCAACGCGGAATCATGAAAGAGCGCTATTAAGAAGAAATACAGTATTGCGTCAACAAACAAAATATGATTTCATCACTCAAGAAATGTATGATTCGCTCAAAATGCTGCCTTTAGATATGTCTAAATATCAGAAAGTAGATCATAAAGATGGCATTGCTCCATATTTTAGAGAGCATTTGAGAGCGTATTTAACCGACTGGTGTAAAACACATTATAAATCCGATGGCGAGCCTTATAACTTATATCGTGATGGTTTGAGAATTTATACTACCATCAATTCCAAAATGCAAACCTATGCTGAGGAAGCTGTTCGAGAACATTTAGGATCTGATTTACAGCCCGCTTTTTTTAAACATTGGGAAAACAAAACTAGATATCCTAACGCTCCATTCTTTAGATTATCGAAAACAGAAAAAGACAAAATTCTTCTTCAGGCGCTCAAGCGTAGCCCTCGTTATTATTGGATGAAAGTGAGGGGAGTGCCAGAAGACTCTATCATCATGTCGTTTAATGAACCTGCACAAATGAGCGTGTTTTCTTGGAAAGGTGATATTGATACCGTCATGACTCCAATAGATAGTATTTTATACTATAAATATTTTCTTCAAACGGGATTGATGTCGGTTGAACCAAGCACAGGATTTGTACGAGCTTATGTTGGAGGCATTGATTTTCACCACTTCCAATACGACCATGTTACTGTGGGGAAACGACAAGTTGGTTCCACGTTCAAACCTTTTGTATATGCTTCCGCCATGCAGGAATTGGGTTACACTCCCTGTACAAAAGTGCCCAATGTTCCGGTAACTTTTCCTATGCCTCCAGGTCAACCGCCTTATACTCCAAAAAATTCAGACGATAAACGAGAGGGTGAAATGGTAACTTTAAAATGGGCATTGGCCAATTCAGTCAACTATGTTTCGGCATTTTTAATTAAACGTGTTAAACCCGCCAAAGTAATTGAAGTAGCGCGTAAAATGGGGGTAACTTCAGATATTGACCCAGTACCTGCTATTTGCTTAGGAACTCCTAGCTTGTCGGTTTACGAAATGGTTGGTGCAACGGCTACATATCCCAATCAGGGGATTTATCAAAAACCTATTTTTATTACCCGTATAGAAGACAAAAACGGTAATATCATTGAAACATTTACGAGTGAAGCCACCGATGCTTTGGATGACCGAACCGCATATTTGATGCTTAGTTTAATGCAAGGAGTTGTGGAATCGGGTACCGGAATTCGTTTGCGCTATAAATACAAACTCAATTATCCAATTGCTGGTAAAACAGGAACAACAGATAATAACTCAGATGGTTGGTTTATGGGACTTACTCCCGATTTAGTGACTGGAGTTTGGGTAGGTGCCGATGATCGATCCGTGCATTTTAGAAGTACGAGTTTGGGACAAGGAGCTAATATGGCCTTACCAATTTGGGCTATTTTTATGAAAAAAGTATATGCTGATAGCACATTAGATATTTCGAAAGGTGATTTTGAAAGACCAGCCTCTATGAGTACTGTTGAGTTAGATTGTAATAAAGCCGATGCATCCGGTGAACGAACAACAACAGAAGGCGTTGATGAGTTTGGCTTTTAATTGTCTTTGAGGAATGATAAAAAAAGAGTCAAAGGTTTTCTCTTTTTCACATTAATTATCAATAAAATATAGCATTATGGAGCAAAAAAAACTATTTGATTCAAGTTTTCTGTTAGAAATGATGGATGGAAATATCAAAGAGGTAAAAGAGTTAGCTTTCATGCTTTTCGATTTGGGTCCTCAAATGCTTTTAGATATAGAGGAGGCTGTTGATCAAAAAGACTGGAAGAAAGCAGGCGATACAGCTCATAAATTAAAAAGCTCGTTAAAATTATGGCAGATGGAGGAGTTAATTCCATACTCACTTTTTATTGAAACTAATGGACGCGATGGCAATTTCATAGATGAAATTCAGAGTAATTTCGATTTACTTAAAACGGGCTTTAATCAAGCGTTACTTGAAATGGAAATGGAGTTTAATTCTTGATAAATCAAATTTCCTAAACTTCTCGCACTTCAATAATATCCTGAGAGCGATCAAAAATCGTTTTTACCATTGCCTGCCATTTTTCAGGAAATTCAGCTTTACTTTTATCTGTTGCATCTGGGCCAAAATAACTTTGCATGATTTCACTTGGGTTTGCAACTTTTTGTGGGCTGTAAATTACATCTACACTTTGATTGGTATCCAGGCGAGTAAAACGAACATTGGCATCTATATTTACACCATAAAAAAGCAGTCCTCGGCGATTAAAATGCGGACCAATTCCACCAAAGCCATTATTGGTAGTTGCACCTGTAATGTTGGAATAAACTTGTGCAAAGACACCCGTATTTGATTCTCCTAATCGCTCTCTTAGTTCCACTTTTATTTCGCCCCTCTTGGGTAATTCTGAGCCAAAAAGCGCCTTGAGCCCATATTGAGCCATTAAATATGCTCCGCTCACAACAACGCAACTGTGACCTGCCATCTTTACCATTTCGAGATAAGATATTTCAATAATTCCGTCCACACTGGCTCCTAAAAATGCACTTAAATCATCTTTAAGAATAATGGGTTCAACCTGGTCATAAAATTCTGGATATTGCATCATTGCTTTATAAAATTAGTGTTTTCAAAAATACAGAAATATTCAACCTCTATTTCCTGATATATTATAGGCCTAATCTATGTATTCTTTGTCTTGGAAATAAGAGAAAACACCAATTCACTTTCGATAATTCCCATTATATCCATGCTTACTTCTCCCAAATTTTCCAAAACAGCTAATTCACCTTCCCGAAGTAAATTAGATTCAGAACCAATCGATAATTGGACCTCTCCTTTAAAAGCGTAGATAAACACGAAATCATGAGTGGATTTCAAAGAATAATTCTCATTTGTATTTTCGAGAATTAGCATTGAATTCAGCTGACTTTCAAATCCTTGAGCAGTCATTATATTAAAATCAGTACAAAGCCCAACTGATGATGTTTTCCAAGCACCATCAAACTCGTCCCAGTCGAATTTAGCGAGCTTTTTGCTATGATGATTTTGGTGTTCAATCCAAATTTCACCTTCTAAAATCATTAATTTTCTTGAAATCCCAGGTAATGAAGTAAATTCTGATTTCTCCAATTCAACAGTGGCCGAACTCAGCCTGAAATCAAAATTACCTAGCCTATATTCTGCCAATGAAGGATAAATAAAAAGCTGCGTTGTTGTGCCTCCCGCCCAATTCGTGGTCAAAAATTCCTTTTTTGAAAGTATTGTTAGTTTCATAGATTCTCGAAGTTTTGATATCCATAGCCAACAAAGAGTCAAAATATCGTGGCTAAATATTTAGCGAATGTATTAAATTTACATTCTTTAATCTATTTATAAGTCATAAATATTCTGTCGTTTATTTATTGATTTTTCAGATGAATCTGTTATCCTATTTTGGTGAATTTCAGCTAATTTTAAAGACAGTATTTTTCTTAATTTCGCATCCTTATTTAAAAAGCATTTTCAGATGGATTATAATTTCGTAGAGATAGAAAAAAAGTGGCAAAAATACTGGGTAAATAACAAAACTTACCTAGTAGAAATAGATACAACCAAACCCAAATATTATGTTTTGGATATGTTTCCTTATCCTTCAGGAGCGGGTTTGCATGTTGGTCATCCACTGGGTTATATTGCCTCTGATATTTATTCACGTTATAAGCGCCACAAAGGTTTTAATGTGCTTCACCCCATGGGTTTTGACGCTTATGGATTGCCAGCTGAACAATATGCTATTAAAACTGGTCAGCATCCTGCTATTACCACAGAACAAAACATCAAAAGATATAAGGAACAGCTGAATAAAATTGGCTTTTCATTCGATTGGAATCGCGAAGTGCGCACCTCTGACTCTAAATATTATAAATGGACTCAGTGGGTTTTTACCAAATTATTCAGTTCTTGGTATAACTTAGCTAGCAACAAAGCAGAGCCGATTCAGCTCCTAGAACAAATATTTGGACTGAACGGAAATCTGAAAATTGATGCTTCCTGTAATTCAACTCCACAATTTACCGCCAAAGAATGGAATGCAATGAACTATGTTGCTCAGCAAGAAATTCTAATGAATTATCGCCTCGCTTATCAATCGGAAACCGCTGTAAACTGGTGCCCAGAATTGGGAACAGTCCTTGCCAATGATGAAATCAAAGAGGGTTTATCCGTTAGAGGAGGTTATCCTGTTGAAAAGAAAATAATGAAACAGTGGGCATTGCGCATTACCGCTTATAATCAACGACTTTTAGATGGTTTAGATCAGGTTGATTGGTCTGATTCATTGAAAGAAATGCAACGCAATTGGATTGGGAAATCTGTTGGCGCAAAAGTGTTTTTTAAATTAGAGGATTATCCTGAGCAATTAGAAGTTTTTACCACCAGGCCAGATACTTTGTATGGTGCAACCTTTATGGTTATTGCTCCAGAACACGAATGGGTGGAAAAACTAACCAAAGTTGAGCAAAAAGAAACGGTTGAAACCTATTGTGCTTGGGCTAAAAATCGCTCGGAACGGGAGCGTCTAACGGAAGTTAAAAAAGTAAGCGGGGTGTTTACTGGCTCTTATACAATTCATCCATTTTCAGGAGAGAGAATTCCAATTTGGATTGCAGATTACGTGCTGACTTCTTATGGTACTGGTGCTATTATGGCAGTTCCAGCTCACGATAGCCGCGATTATGCCTTTGCCAAACATTTCGATTTACCCATTGTACAGGTGGTGAGTGGCGGCGATATTTCTACAGAATCTTATGATGCCAAAACGGGCAAAATGATGAATTCAGATTTTATGAATGGTCTAGATGTAAAAGATGCTATTAAGGCTGCTATTCATAAAATCGGCAAGCTAAATATTGGCGAAAGTCAAGTTAATTTCCGCTTGCGTGATGCTACTTTTTCTCGTCAGAGATATTGGGGCGAGCCATTTCCTGTTTATTATAAAGACGGCATGCCACAAGTTCTTTCGCTTAGCGATTTACCGGTTGAATTACCTGAAGTAGATAAATATTTGCCCACCGAAAAAGGAGAGCCACCATTGGCAAGAGCCCAAAATTGGAAAACTAAAGAAGGCTATCCACTAGAGGTTGACACCATGCCCGGTTTTGCGGGCTCTAGCGGATACTATTTGCGCTATATGGATCCGAATAACGAGCAGCAGTATTTTTCGCCAGAGGCGGTCAATTATTGGAAAAGCGTTGATTTATATATTGGCGGAGCCGAACATGCGACTGGTCACTTAATTTATGCGCGTTTTTGGAATAAATTTCTCTTCGACCTCGGTATGGTGGTGGAAGAAGAGCCTTTCAAAAAACTTATCAATCAAGGCATGATTCAAGGAAGATCGAGCTTTGTTTATCGTATAAAAGGAAGTAATGAGTTTGTTTCTTATGGACTGCGCGATCAGTATGATACACAACAAATTCATGTGGATATCAATATGGTTGAAAATGATATTTTAGACACCGATGCTTTCAAAGCTTGGCAGGCTGAATTTGCTACGGCCACTTTTATTCTCGAAGATGGAAAATATCATTGTGGCTATGAGGTGGAAAAAATGTCGAAAAGCTTATATAATGTTCAAAATCCGGATGATTTAATTCTAAAATATGGAGCTGATACTTTGAGGCTTTATGAAATGTTTCTTGGCCCAATTGAGCAATCAAAACCTTGGGACACCAAAGGGATTGAAGGTGTTTTTCGCTTTATTCGCAAGTTCTGGAAACTATTTCATAATGAAGCAAATGAACTAGATATAAGCTATGAAAAAGCTAGTCCAGCGGAGCTGAAAGTTCTTCATAAAACCATTAACAAAATAGAAAGCGACATAGAGCGATTTAGTTTTAATACCAGTGTAAGTGCTTTTATGATTTGCACCAACGAATTGGCTGAACTAAAATGTAATAAAGTCGAAATTCTCAGTCAACTTACAGTTTTAATTGCTCCTTTTGCGCCTCATCTTGCCGAAGAACTTTGGTCATTATTGGGCAATACACAAAGCATAACTACAGCTGATTTTCCGAAATTTAATCCAGAGATGGTTAAGGAAAGTAGTTTTTCATATCCTGTTTCTTTTAATGGAAAAATGAGATTCAAAATTGATCTACCAATTGACATGTCAAAAGACGATATCGAAAAAGCTGTACTTGCCTCTGCAGACGCACAAAAATGGCTCGAAGGAGTTTCCGTTCGCAAAATGATTGTTGTTCCCAACCGCATTGTGAATATTGTTGTGGGATAAGTGGTTTGAATAAGGCAGAAGGAATAAGTAATAAGGCAAAAGTATTAAGCCAAAAGGCTGAGAACTATAGACTAAGGACTGGTAATTAATGACTGAAGACTGAGGATTGAAGAGCGATGAATTTTTCAGCACTGTATTTTATTCCTTTTCCTCTTTGGCTCTAATCTGCATACAGGCGATTTCCGCAGCGGCTTGTTCGGCAGCTTTAATGGAGTAATCGTTTTTGCTTGTTACCAGTTTTCCACCAATAAACAAATCGATATGGTGAGCACCATGTTTTGCTGTTCCGGTGGCTTTTGAATGTCTGAATTCTAATTCTATTTTTTCCTTTTGCGACCACTCTATCAAACGGCTTTTATAATTGGTTTCGGTTTGCTCTAATAATTCCAAATCCAATACTGCTTTATATACACGGTTGATAATTATACTTTTGGTAAAATCGTATCCTTGATCCAAGTAAATAGCCCCAATAATGGCCTCAAAAGCATCTCCGTTTAAAGATTTAGGATGGCTGCTTTTATCTTTTGTTGCTTGAATCAAATCCGATATTCCTAACTTAATAGCCAGTTTATTTAGCTGCGCCCTGCTCACCATTTTGGATCGCATTTTTGTGAGGAAACCCTCGTCTTTGTATGGAAATATTTTGAAAAGATAATCTGCAACTACCGCACTAAGAATGGCATCTCCAAGATATTCAAGTCTTTCGTTGCTATTTTTTACCCCTTCTTGCAGTTCTTCTGCTACTGATTTATGTTTAAAAGCTAGGGTATATAAAAAAACATTTTTGGGATAAAACCCAAAAATGTTTTTTATGGAATATATCAATTCCTTATTTTCTTCTTTCGCGAATTTCGCTTTAAAGGATGAAAAAAGATTGAGTGCCAATTTTATTTTCTATATTTCTTAAAAATAATGGATGCATTATGACCACCGAATCCGAACGTATTGCTCAGGGCTATTTCAATATCTGCTTTTACCGCTTTATTGAAAACAAATTTAATAGCATCATAATCAATATTGGGATCTTTCTCCTCAAAATTAATTGTTGGAGGAATTATACCATCATGTAAAGCCATAATTACTGCCATTCCTTCAATCGCACCTGCAGCACCTAATAGGTGGCCAGTCATCGATTTGGTGGAGTTAACATAAATATCTTTGGCATGGTCACCAAATACACGTAATATAGCTTTTGGCTCAGCAATATCACCTACAGGAGTAGAAGTTCCATGAGTATTGATATGATCAATATCTTGGAGTGTTATTCCTGCATCTGAAATTGCATCTTTCATTGCCTTAGCAGCACCAGCACCATCAGGGTGAGGAGCGGTCATATGGTGAGCATCTCCGGAAAGACCCGTACCAATAACTTCGGCATATATTTTTGCTCCACGAGCAATTGCATGTTCGTACTCTTCGAAGATAAGCGCAACTCCACCTTCGCCCATCACAAAACCATCACGATTTTTATCGAAAGGTCTTGAGGCTTTGGTTGGATCATCATTCCGCATAGAGATAGCATGCATGGCATTAAATCCACCCACACCAGCTTCGTAAACTGCTGCTTCACTACCTCCAGTAATAAACACTTCAGCTTTGCCTAAGCGAATATAATTGAAAGCGTCGGCCATGGCATTAGTAGAAGAAGCACAAGCAGAAACAGTGGTAAAGTTTGGCCCCATAAAACCATATTTAATCGAAATATGACCAGCTGTAATATCAGCAATCATTTTAGGAATAAAAAATGGATTGAAACGAGGAATACCTGTTCCAGCAGATGCAAATTCAGCCATTTCATCAGAGAATGTTTTCAATCCTCCAATTCCAGATCCCCAAATTACACCTATCCGCTCTAAATCTACTTTTTCTAAATCCAATCCACTATTGATAATGGCCATATCAGCAGCAACCATTCCTAGTTGTGCACATGGGTCATATTTTCTGGCTTCTTTCCTGTCGAAATGATCCAAAGGATTATAGCCCTTTACTTCGCAAGCAAATTTGGTTTTAAAATTCGTTGTATCGAAATTGGTAATTGGAGCTGCGCCGCTCACTCCATTAATCATAGCCTGCCAAGTTTCCTCGTAGGTATTTCCTAATGGAGTAAGGGCTCCCAGTCCAGTTACTACTACACGTTTTAAACTCATAATGAGATTTTAGTGTTTAAGCATTGTTTTCAACATAGGCAATTGCCTCACCTACTGTACCAATTCCTTCTGCTTTATCATCAGGAATAGCAATATTGAATTCCTTTTCGAATTCCATAATCAATTCAACTGTATCTAATGAATCAGCTCCAAGGTCGTTAGTAAAACTAGCGTTTGGGGTAACTTCACTCTCGTCAACACCTAATTTGTCAACAATAATAGCTGTAATTCTTTTTGCAATGTCTGACATTATCTTAAAATTTTAATTAAACAGGGTGCAAAGAAAATGCTATTCGGTTGAATAACCAAACAAAAAATGTAATTGTTAACATCTTTTTGTATTTACAACTAATTAGTTATCAGCCATATGCTGAAATATATATTAGCGCAATATGTAGATAAATAACTGTATATCAGAATAATATATAATAGCATCATTTTTTATCAGAAAAATACACATATATATATGATAATAAGAAGATTAAGCTAAAATAAAAAATTGCTTTAGGGACATAAAGTAGTTGTAATTTACCGAAAAACAGTCAAAAACTTATTAATTTCGGGCTATTTTATCTTGATTTTCTGCATCAATTAGCTGTAATTTGTGATTGAATAGCTGCCAAGCTAAAACATCAACATAGTTACTTTTGAAAAATCTTTTTGAAATAGGAATGTTGAATAAACAAAAATGAGCCTTGCTTGTAAAATTATTATTCAGTATCTTTTACTTGATCAGTTGGATTTAGTGCTGCAATACTTAGGTTTCCTTCTGTCATTTTATTGAAGCCATTTAAAGCAAGTTGCGCAATGTTTTTCATAGATTCCTGGGGAGTTTCAGCTTCAATTGCAGCCTTTTCATTTCGGAAAAATCTTGATATTTTCTTACCCACTTTAGTTACTGTTCTTGGCATAGCTTTTTCAAAGGTCGTTTGATCAGGAGGTGCCACTACCATAAAATATCCACTATCCACTACCGAAATTGCATTAAATGGAGCTACATGAATTCTCTCCATTTTGATACTGTTATTTGGTATTCTTTCATTATTTGGTAAAGTGTTTGCAATTACCAACGAGTTATTTTTAGATCTAATTTTTTTATTTTGTGTACTAACAACAACATTATTATCATCTTCAATGGGTATTTCCTCAACTTGAGCGTTTTCAATAATTTCTGAAGGAGTCACCATTGTATAGTCAAGAGTTGTTGGAATATTTTGCAAGCTATCAATTCTTTCACTAGGCTTTGGCAATACAATATAATACATCAGCAAAAGAGCAAATGCAGCGGCCATAGCTGGTACAAATATTTGGTTAAAAGGAGTAAAACCATAAACAGCTTTCCTTTTCAAGGCAAATTTATTTGGAAACTCAATATTTTGATCTGCAGTAAAAATCAGCTTTTGATGCAAATCAAAAACTTGCTTTACCTCTTTAGAAAATGCGACAGCATTCAGTAATAATTGCTCATCTTGTGCGCTAATGTCGTTTTCGTGATAAGCAATACATAATGTATCTAATGCTGAAATGGTGATAAAATCAGTTTGAGAAATCGCTATTCGTTGCAACAGATCTTTATCCATAGACGGATGATTAGAAAGTGGAGAAACTTTTAAGTTTTGAAAAGCGATAAAATCAGCCTGTAAATGCGTGTTTTGCGATACAAATATTTCTACTTGGACCTTTTCATCCTTCGACAATTCTCCTTCTGAATAAGCAATAAAATATTCTTCAATGTTTTCTTCATTTAATAAAAGTGGAGATTCAATTCCTTTGTAAAGACGGGTTTTGTCCTCACAAATTAGCGTATCATCTGGAATACAAAAACTTTCCAAACCGTCCAATTCTTCAGCAAGATCTGGGTTTTGTTCCAAAAAAAGCATAACCTGAGCGTGCACCTCCTTACTAAGAGTGCCATCCATGAAGTCGATCAAAAATCGCTCATAATTCCGCCTGTTAATACTTTCTTTCATTTGATATAAATTTCAATATCTCTAAATACTCCAAACTTCAGGTATTTATAATTCTACAAAACCATCTCCATGCTCCCAATATACTTTTTCAAAGCCAATCGACCTCTGAAAATATATACTTTAACTTGTGACTCAGTGAGTTCCACAATGTCACCAATTTCTTTATAAGAATAGCCCTCATAATCACGGAGCAGAATGACAGATTTTTGAATCTCTGGCAATGTTTCGATTGCTTCATCCAGTATTTCTTTTAGATCACTATACGAATTAGACTCCGTACAATGTCTTTCTAAAAAACCATCATCCACATCTCGTTTTCTATCCTTTCTTATATAATCAATCATGGTATGATATGCAGCAGTGAAAAGATAGGATTTTGCCTTTTTGCCATCCACATTTTCTCTTTTCTCCCACATTTTAGCAAAAGCATCTTGTACCACATCTTTGGCGGTATCTTCATCTCTAAGGTTTTTAAGAATAAACCGATAAACGCCATCGGCATATTCATCCACACATTGATTGTACTCTTTTGTCGTCATTTTCGCATAATTGACCTGATGATTGCTGTTGAGACGCTGAAGTTCCGTGAAAGTTACAAAATTAAGTTATTTTTTTTAATTACCAACCATAATTAGAAATTTATAATATCGCATAAATTATGGTTTTCAGCAATATAACTAGAAAACCATTCATAATTCCACTACTTTTGTAAACTTAAAACCGCTGTTTTTATATCAATAAGATTGTATTTTGAAAAAACTATTATTTGTAATTTTCTTTTGTCTTGCTAGTACCATTTATGGAATTGGTCAAAATCAGGCCGCTAATGGTTTCCCTGTTGACTTCGATGATAGGCCACGCGGGCTGGATGCAATGCGGATTATGTTTTATAATACGGAAAACTTGTTTGATCCATTAGACGATAGTTTAAAGGCGGACGAAAGTTTTACTCCTGAAGGTGGAAATCACTGGTCGGAATATAAATATTGGCAAAAACAGAATCAAATTGCGCAGGTAATAAGTACCGTAGGTGGCTGGGAAGTACCTGCTATTATTGGGCTTTGTGAGGTTGAAAACCGGCATGTATTAATCAATTTAGTGGGAAATACGCCCCTCAAAAAGTACAAGTATTCTATCGTTCATCATGAATCGCCAGATTTTAGAGGAATAGATGTAGCTTTGATTTATCGAAAAGAAAAATTTCAATTACTAAAAGATACTGCTTACGAAGTTATCTTTCCATTTGATAAAGATTCCCGCACTCGTGATATTCTTTATGTAAAAGGCATAGCTTTAGACACCGATACTTTACATATTTTTGTTTCCCATTGGCCATCAAAATATGGTGGTGCTTTTGTAACAATTCCAAAAAGAGAATACGTAGCTAAGCAAATAAAACGATATTCGGATGCTATTTTAAAGGCAAATCCTAATGCTAAAATCCTCATTATGGGCGATTTCAATGATACGCCAAATGAAGAAAGCGTGAGCAATTCACTCAAAGCCAAATCACCAGAAAATTACAAATCAGGAAACTTAGTAAACTTAATGTATCCAATGATGAGCGCGAATATTGGAACCCATTTTTACTCTGGAGGGGCAACAGGTGCAGAATGGTCGGTGCTTGATCAAATGGTGGTAAGCTCCAATTTGCTAGATGATTCGCTTGGCTTAAGGGTTAAAAATAAACAGGCTCATATTTTTAGCGCCGATTTTCTTTTTGAAAAGAATAATAAAGGAATGACTGTTCCTTATCGAACATTTATTGGGATGAAATACAATGGTGGATTTAGCGATCATCTTCCTGTTTATATGGATATTGAACGTTAATAGATTTATCCACGAAACTAAACGATTACGATAACTAACGGAAAAGCTAATTAGCCAAATTATTACTCGCAATGCTCGTAAATGATATACAAATTAATGTTATTTAGTTTTTCGCAAATAAGGATTTAAAGACTTGCTCTAACCTACTGAAGCCAACCACCTCAATTTTAAAATCCTTTTGCTGAATTCCCTTCATGCTAAATTTCGAAATATAGATTTTTTCAAAACCCAATTTTTCAGCCTCTCTAATTCGCTGTTCGGCATGATTTACTGTGCGGATTTCGCCAGTTAAACCCACCTCCGCAGCAAAGCAAATTTTGTCAGGAATTGGCAAATCGTAATTAGAAGAAAGAACAGAGCAAACTACCGCCAAATCTATAGCTGGGTCATCAACTCGAATGCCACCAGCGATATTCAAAAAAACGTCTTTTGTGCCTAATTTAAAGCCCGCTTTTTTCTCTAAAACTGCCAAAAGCATATTCAGGCGACGTGTATCAAAACCCGTCGCACTTCTCTGTGGAGTGCCATAAACTGCAGAACTAGCTAATGCTTGAACTTCAATTAATATGGGTCGGCCCCCCTCCATAGTGGCAGCTATGGCAACGCCACTACTTAATTCATCACGTTGTGAAATTAGAATTTCTGATGGATTACTTACCTCACGCATACCATTGGATTGCATTTCGTAAATGCCTAATTCGGAGGTAGATCCAAATCTATTTTTGTGTGATCGTAGAATCCTATATCCATAATTTCTGTCGCCTTCAAATTGTAAAACAGTGTCCACCATATGTTCTAAAATCTTTGGACCAGCAATGCTTCCATCTTTGGTAATATGGCCCACAATAAAAACAGGGGTGTGACTTTCTTTAGCAAAACGCTGAAGTTCGCCAGCGCTTTCTCTAATTTGCGAAATACTACCAGCAGTGCTATCCACTTTTTCAGTTTGCAGAGTTTGAATAGAATCAATAATCAGCAAATCGACTTCCATATTGGCCAACTGCATAAAGATGTCGTCGGTACGAGTTTCATTCAAGATATAACAAGAGGTATTTTCAACACCAATTCTGTCAGCCCGCATACGAATTTGTTGCACACTTTCTTCTCCCGAAACATAAAGAATCTTAAGATGACTAGCTTTGAGAGCAACTTGGAGCAATAAAGTTGATTTTCCAATACCTGGCTCGCCACCAACAAGTACCAAACTTCCTTTTACCAAACCGCCTCCTAAAACCCGGTTGAGTTCGGTGTTTTTTAAATCAAGCCGATCTTCATGCTCTGAGCTTACTTGATGAATCGCTTGCGGCTTCTTTTTGGTTTCTTTTGGTGAATCTCCTTGCCATTTTGGGGCTTTTTCAACTCGGATTACCTCCTCAATAATGCTGTTCCATTCACCACAGGCAGAGCATTTTCCCATCCATTTGGAGTGTTCCGCACCACATTCTTTGCAAAAAAAACTTGTTTTTGTCTTAGCCATTTATATAATTTTGAGCGAAAGTATAAAAATTTATAGCACAGCAAGTATTGAATATCATTTTGAAAATAGTTCTAACTTTCATAAAAATCATTTTTCTGTACTAAGTAACTATCAACATGAGCATGTTAGTATTTATATAATTAAAGAATCGAGCCAAAAATGCATTCAGATATCTTTGATACCTTAAAACTTTATGATTCAATCCATTAAACCGAATTAGAAATATGAAAATTTTCAGCTTAAAATTAATAGGAATATTATTTGTAGCAAGCACTATATTAAGTAGTTGTGTGACTTCAAAAAAATACAAAGAATTACAATCAAAAAGAGATTTATCAGAAAAAGAAAATAGCCAACTTAAAGATGAAAACCGAGATTTAACTACCAGAAACACAGAGTATTCGGCAAAGGTTGCTAGATATAATCAGCAAATTAAATCTTTACTTCAAGATACTACCGACCTAGGTAAAAAGTTGAGAACGCTAAGTACTTATCATAAAAGTTTAAATAAAAACTATGAGGATTTATTGGCTCAAAATCAGGCCTTAATAAGTGGAAATCAGATTGAAACAAAGAAAATATTGGCACAATTACAACAATCACAAGCTGATTTAATTAAACGTGAAGATTCATTATCTATGCTTGAAAAGGAATATACTAACCGTAAAAAGGAGCTAGATTTATTGAGTCAACAATTTGCCGCCATGAATAGCAATTTGCTAGAGAAAGAAGCAGCCTACGATGCACTTAATAATGAGGTGCAGCGAAAGGATAGTTTGATGAAAGCCTTAAAAAACAGTGTCGCAAATGCGTTAAAAGGTTTTGAAAACGATGGACTTACAGTAAGTAATCGTGGAGGAAGAGTGTATGTTTCGATGGATAATAAACTTATGTTTGCCAGCGGAAGTTTCAACCTAAATCCAAAGGGAAAAAGTGCTTTAGTAAAATTGGCGGCAGTTCTTCAAGACAATCCCGATATCAATATATTGGTAGAAGGCCATACCGACAGCGTGCCCTATTCTGGCAGTGGTAATTTGCAAGATAACTGGGATTTAAGTGCTAAAAGAGCGACATCTATCGTACGTATTTTAGTTGAAAATTCAACGATATCTCCTATTAAAATTACCGCAGCAGGTCGTGGAGAATATAATCCTGTGGAAAGTAATACAACACCAGAGGGAAGGGCTAAAAACCGTCGTACTGAAATTATTTTGATGCCCAATTTGAGTGAGTTATATCAAATTGTAAACGAGTAAATGTACCAGCAAATATTCGATTCGTATCATTGTGATGAAAAAGTGCTACTCTATTGGTGTCGTAATTTCAAATAGTTTTAATCTCCTATTTCACAAATGTTTACTAATTTTGCGCAATATTTTTAAAGACAAAAGATGGGTAAAAAAATAATATACGGAATACAACAAGTCGGTGTTGGCGTAGAAGATGTTCACCAAGCTTGGACATGGTATCGTAAGCATTTTGGGATGGATATTAAGGCCTTTGAAGAAGCGGCTATGGCAGAGTTGATGCTCCCATATACCGAAGGCAAACCACGTCCGCGTCACGCAGTACTTGCATTTAATTTGCAATCTGGTGGTGGATTTGAAGTTTGGCAACATACTGGTAAAAAACCACTTAAGCCACAATTTGAACCTCAATTGGGCGACTTGGGAATTTTTATTGCAAAGCAAAAAACCAAGAATGTTCAAAAGGCTTTTGATTTTTTAAAATCTCAAGGAGTTGATGTGTTGGGTGAAATAGTAAAAGCACCTAATCAACAAGCTCATTTCTTTGTTCGTGATCCTTTTGGAAATATTTTCCAAGTTATAGAAAACGATTATATATTTACAAAAACCCCTGCATTTACTGGTGGAGTTTTAGGTGCAATAATTGGCGTTAGCGACATTGATAAATCACTAAAACTATATCGTGACATATTGGGATATTCAGAAATTATCTATGATGAAACTGATGTGTTTAAAGATTTTGTGGCTATTCCAGGTGGCAGTTTAAATGCTCGTAGAATTTTGCTACGACCACAAAAAAGAGCTACTGGAGGTTTTTCACCACTGTTTGGTCCAACCGAAATTGAACTCATTCAGGTGAATGATTCACCAGTTCGCCATATTTATGAAAATAGAATGTGGGGAGATCCGGGTTTTATACATTTGTGCTTCGATATTCACAACATGAATCAACTCCGTGAGGACTGTTTAGAAAAGGGATTTCCTTTTACTGTAGATTCTAATAACTCATTTGATATGGGAGAAGCTGCTGGACATTTTGCTTATGTTTCGGATCCTGATGGTACGCCTATTGAATTTGTAGAAACCCATAAACTACCTCTAATTAAGGCTATTGGTTGGGAAATAAACCTTACCACAAGAGACCCAGAAAAACCACTCCCTAATTGGATAATCAAAGCTTTACGAATGAAGCGTGAAAAATAAGGGAATAAAAAAAACGGCTCAAGAAGTCGTTTTTTTTATTTTAAATGCTTCCAAAATTATTACGTAAAAATGGAGGCAATAGTTTTTTCAATAATTACAGGAAAATGCTCATACTCTAATAGGTGAACCTTTTGTGCAATATCATCTGCAGAATCAGAAGGTTCAACACGGCAATTTGCTTGAAAAACAGTAGCTCCTTCATCATAATTTTTATTTACAAAATGTATGGTAATACCTGTTTCAGTATCGTTGGCATCTTTTACTGCTTCGTGAACTTTGCTGCCATACATTCCTTTACCGCCATATTTTGGTAAAAGTGCTGGGTGAATATTCAATATTTTATTGGGAAATACCTCAATAATAATTAGCGGGATTTTTATTAAAAATCCCGCTAAAACAATAAAATCAATTTCTCGGTTAATGAGGTTTTTAAGGAGTTGATCTCCTGTACTAAATACAGGATTAGAGTAATAAAAACAAGGAGTATTTAGTTTTTTTGCTCGATTAATTACAAATGCATTCTCTTTGTTGGTGAAAATTGAATCAATCTCAACATCCTCATGCTCGCTAAAATAACGGACAATATTTTCAGCATTTGAGCCATTTCCAGAAGCAAATATAGCAACCTTAATTTTTTGGTAATCCGTTCTCATTGATTAATATTTTATTGGCTAAGTTTGGGTGGCAAAGATAGTCATATGTACCTTATTAATTCACTCATTTATGAAAAATGCTAAGGATTTATTAATTTTTTTTATTATCACAAATGCCTGTTTACTAATGTATTTAATGAGTGAGATTTTTAGTTTGTGAATTTAGTTTCTGAACATTTCAAGTTTTGACATAAATATTAGTACCAAACTAATATTATTTTTCTTCCTTAATATATTTAGTTACTGTTTGCACTCTTAAATACTAAAAGCCAACAATGTGAAAAACATCATTAAATCCAGTCTTTTATTTTTTCTGCTTTTATCATTAATGCTTGTATTCTGATAAAAACTAATTTCGAATCAGCAGAAGTTTACTCAAAAAGTAATGGTTAATTAAAGCGGAACTATCATTTTTTTAGAAGAAATTTTAATGTCCGCCAAAAACAAATCCTCCTACTGTTAAAGCTTTAAAGTAGGCCTCTTTGTTGATATTTATTTTTTCTTTTTTCTCATCCAAAAACTCCAATAATTGTGTTGTATTGAGGTTGCCCATTAAGGCTTTTCCGCTCATGGGGCATCCACCATATCCACCGGCTACACTATCAAAACTTCGGCAACCATTTTCATAAGCAGCAGCAAGTTTTGCACGCCAATTATCGGGTAAAGTATGCAAATGAGCTCCTGGCTTGAGACTAGGAAATTCTGCAATAATTCTCGCAAAACTTGCACCTATATTTTGCGCTGTTCCATCTCCAGTGGTATCTGCCAAAACGATGTCATCAACTCCCATTTGAGTCAGTTTCTCAACCCATTCAGTAAGGATGTTGCAATTCCATTCATCGCCATAAGGATTGCCAAAAGCCATAGCAATGTAGAGTTTTAGCCTTTTGTTTTTCTGGCTACTTAAGTTGAGTAAATCATCAATGCTTTGTTGGCCTTTTATGAAATCAGAATTGATATTTTTCTTTAAAAAGGTTTCAGAAATAGAAAAAGGGAATGCCACCGCATCAATTTTATCGTGTTCAAAAGCCCTTTGTGCACCTTTTAAATTTCCTATAGTGGCAATAATTTCAGTATTATAAAGATGCGTATTCAATTGCTCAATTACTTCTGCGCTATCCCTAAGTTGGGGAATTGCACGTGGGGAAACAAAGCTACCAAAATCGAGCATATCAAAACCCACTTCCAATAAGGCATTCAGATAACGTACCTTGTCTTGGGTAGCAATAAAATGAGGAATTCCTTGCATAGCATCTCGAGGAGTTTCCAGTATTTTAATCATCTCTTAGGTTCTAATTAGGGTTAGTATAAAAAATTATCGTAGGGAAATCGAATAGCGTGAGCATGTTTTACTTCATTGTAAATCAATTCTCTAAACTCTTGAAGGTTTTCCTTATTCTTGGCAGAAATAAAAATACATGGGTGGTTTTCTCTAGCCATCCAAGTTTTCATCAGCTCTTCTAAAGGAATATTTTCTGGAGTTATTGGGCTTAAATCATCCTCTTCTTTTTCAATAAAATGGTACTTATCAATTTTATTAAAAACGATAATCATGGGTTTATCACTACACTTGATATCCGCTAAAGTTTCGTTTACCACTTGTATTTGTTCTTCAAACTCACCATGCGAAATATCCACAATATGAAGCAGAACGTCCGATTCACGAACTTCATCAAGGGTTGATTTAAAAGATTCTACCAGTCCGTGAGGCAGCTTGCGAATAAAACCAACCGTATCGGCTAATAGAAAAGGCAGATTATGAATCACGGTCTTGCGCACCGTGGTATCAAGAGTTGCAAAGAGTTTGTTTTCAGCGAAAACTTCCGATTTGCTCAGCATATTCATGATGGTAGACTTCCCCACATTGGTATAACCAACAAGTGCCAATCGCAACATTTTACCTCTATTTTTGCGTTGGGTGCTCATCTGCTTATCAATTGTTTTCAATCTTTCCTTGAGCAGAGAGATGCGATCGCGGATTATACGTCTGTCGGTTTCAATTTCCGTTTCACCAGGTCCACGCATTCCAATACCACCTTTTTGACGCTCAAGGTGAGTCCACATACCAACTAAACGCGGCAGAAGATATTGATATTGAGCTAGTTCTACTTGGGTTTTGGCATGAGAAGTCTGGGCTCTTTTAGCGAAAATATCCAAAATAAGATTGGTACGATCAAGGATTTTGCAATTCAATTCCTTATCAAGGTTTCTCATTTGCGAAGCGCCCAACTCATCATCAAAAACCACAATATCAATTTCTGCTGCCCGAACATATTCAGCAATTTCTTCTAGCTTACCACTTCCAACATAGGTTTTACTATCTTGTTTGGTCAACTTTTGTGTAAACCGTTTTTTGACCACACCACCAGCGGTTTCAACTAGAAATTCGAGTTCATCGAGATATTCCTCTAGCTTATTTTCCTTCTGATTGGCAGTGACAATTCCCACTACCACACAATTTTCTATATGTTTTTCTGTATTGTTCAAATTCATAAAATTAGATGACAAAAATAGGGGAAAAAACTGGGTTGGTTTTGAAAAGATTTATTCATGTGTTTTTGATTAAAATAGCTTAATTATCCTGCTATCACTATTATTAAATAACTAGTGAATTGATTTTGACTTACAAGTCAATTTTACAAAAATAGATAAGCACGATAATATTACCTTTGCAGCCTCAAAAAATTAAGATTATGTCAGAGATACCTGTAAGAGTTCGTTTTGCCCCAAGTCCAACGGGGCCGTTGCATATCGGTGGAGTGCGCACTGCCCTTTATAATTATTTATTTGCCAAACAACATGGCGGAAAAATGATTCTTCGTATTGAAGATACCGACCAAACCCGATTTGTAAAAGGCGCTGAGGAATATATCATCGATGCATTGAAATGGTGTGGAATTGAATTTGACGAGAGTATTGTTGCTGGAGGCGACTTTGGCCCTTATCGTCAATCCGACAGAAAAAACTTGTATCATGTATATGTTCAGCAACTTATAGATAGTGATAATGCTTACTATTCATTTGACACGGCGGAGGAATTGGATGCTTTTCGTTCAAAGAGTGAGGCTTCTGGAAATACATTTACCTACTGTGCTGCTAATCGTAAAAGCTTAAATAACTCTGAAAATTACGGCATTGAAGTGGCCATGCAAAAAATAAGTTCTGGAGAGCTATTTGTAATTCGTTTTAAAACACCTGCCAGCGAAGAGCTGCACATGCACGATATTATTAGAGGAGATGTGAAGGTAAATACCAGCACATTAGACGACAAGGTGCTTTTTAAATCTGACGGAATGCCAACCTATCATCTTGCTAATATTGTTGATGATCATTTGATGGAGATTTCTCACGTGATTCGCGGCGAAGAATGGTTGCCTTCTATGCCTTTGCACATCATGTTGTATCGCGCTTTTGGTTGGATGGCTCCACAATTTGCTCATTTGCCACTTTTGCTTAAACCCACAGGCAACGGAAAATTGAGTAAACGTGATGGCGACAAATTAGGATTTCCGGTTTTCCCTACAGAATGGATTAATGAAGCTGGCGAAAAATCGATGGGCTACCGTGAAGAAGGTTATTTTGTCTCCGCATTTATAAATTTACTTGCACTTTTGGGCTGGAATAATGGAACAGAGCAAGAGCTTTTTTCAATGGAGGAACTTATACAAAGCTTTAGCCTTGATAGAGTTAATAAGTCTGGAGCTCGTTTCGATCCAGATAAGGCGAAATGGTTTAACCACCAATATATGCTCTCTGCTAAGCCTGAAGATATTGCCCATCAATTTGCTATTATTTTGCAGGAAAAAGGAATTCAATTTGATAGTAAGAAGCTTATCCGAATCGTGGAATTGGTAAAAGAACGGGCTCATTTTGTAAAAGAAATTTGGGATCAAAGCTATTTCTTTTTTGCATCACCTACCGAATATGATACCAAAACTACCAAGAAAGTTTGGAAAGAACAAACTCCAGAAATGATGCGTGATTTAGCCTCTGTTTTAAATTCCATTCAGGATTTTACAAGTGCTAAAACCGAAGAAATAGTGAAAGCGTGGATTCAAGAAAAAGAACTTTCTATGGGATTGGTGATGAATGCTTTCAGGCTGAGTCTGGTTGGCGCACCCAAAGGTCCACACCTTTTTGATATCCTTGAAATCATTGGAAAGGACGAAACCTTAGCACGTATAAACAAAGCAATAAATACCATCGGTCAATAGTTTTGATCTAATAATAAACATATGAAAAATCTACTTTTAAGTATTAGTCTACTTACAATATCCCTTATTGCCTCTGCGCAAGACGACCTTAAAGTAATGCAATATAATTTGTTAAATTATGGAAATATAACCTCTTATTGCACTACTGCTAATAATAATATGGTCGACAAGGAGGTTTTTCTACGTACAATTATTAATTATATTCAACCTGATATTTTTACTGTAAATGAAATCGCTAGTATTGATTTTGTGCACAATAGAGTGCTCGACTCGGTGATGAATCACAGTGGTCAAAAAACATATTTGAAAGCAAATAAAATAAATACCAACGGAAGTGATTTGGTAAATATGCTTTACTATAATAGCGCAAAATTAGTTTATGTAAGTGCAGAGAGTGTGCAAAATGTTACCCGAGATATTGTACTTTATAGGCTGTATTATAATAGTCCAAACTTAGCACAAACCCATGATACTGCATGGGTTAATTGTATAGTTGGCCATTTAAAAGCTGGAAGTGGCTCTGCCGAACAAGCCACTAGAGCCAGCATGACTGACAATGCAATGACTTACCTTGTTCAGCACAATTTGCAGGGGAATTATTTGTTTATGGGCGATTTTAATATTCAAAGAAATACAGAAACATCCTACCAAAACTTAGTTAATTTTTCTAACCCTCTATATCGTTTTTATGACCCGATAAATAGGTCGGGAACATGGAATAACTCCAGCAGTTTTGCCGATATTCACACCCAATCTACTCATGCTAGCTCCAACGGCTGTGCTTCAAGTGGAGGGATGGATGATCGTTTTGATTTCATATTAGCCTCCAACGACATCATGCAAGGAAATGCTCATGTAAATTACGTTTCGGGCTCATATAAGGCTTTAGGAAACGATGGAAACCACTTTAATCAATCGGTGAATTCTGGAACAAATACAAGCGCACCAGCCAATATTATTGATGCACTTTATAATATGAGCGATCACTTACCAGTTATAATGGAATTACATTTTGACAGTCAGGTTGCAACCGTAGAAGAAAGCATGGACAAGCTATTGCGTTTCAATTATCAGAATCCAATAGGAGACCTGCTTAATCTGAATATAGAATCAGAAATAATGGAAGATTTAGACATCGAAATATGGAGTTTAAACGGCCAAGTGGTTTTGCAAAAACATTTGAGCCAAGGAACAAATTCACAAACTTCAATTTCCTTATTTAACCTTGCCTCTGGAATGTATATTCTTAGAGTAAACAGTTCATTAGGTCAAAATTACCACACCGCTAAAATCATAAAATACTAATCATGTCCCGTAAAATCATCATTTTCATTGGATTTATTTCCTTACTCAGCTTCACCTCTTGTATTGATTTGTTGAATGAATTAAAAATCAATCCAGACAAAAGTGGAACGGCCTTTATTGGCATTGAAGCCAAAGCACTAGGAATGCTTGCTAATCTCGGTGGCGAATATGTGGATGAAAAAACAAAAAATGAAATTATTGGTTTTCCTTTGGAAGCAGCCGCAATTCTTCAAGGAATTAATGGTATAAGTGAAGTAAAAGCTCTTAGTAAAATATATCAAGGGAGACTCGGTGTTAGTTTTCATTTTGACAATCCAAAGGCTTTAAACAATGCTTATTATGCACTATCTCAAAAGGATAGAAAATGGTATTACCCAGATCTTGTTAAAATTAAAAAGCACAAAGTAAAACTGAGAAATTTGACTCCTTTTATCAATCACTACCTAAACCAGCAACAAGATTCAAAGTTAAATGATCAAATGATCAAATATGTCAATTATCGGACGGTCATAGAGTTACCTAAATCCATCAAGCCAAATTCAGTTAAATATGGCGATGTAAATACAGACGGTGTTATTTTGACCTACGTAATTCCTTTAAGAGAGATGGTAACAAACAAACAATCAACAGGAAACAAAGTT